>SWCA01004908.1_pt1 | contig 54715 bp, 57 predicted proteins | sample 4692961 | NCBI WGS metagenome assembly SWCA01 (sample SAMN10267275, study PRJNA491770) | bioreactor metagenome | isolation source: DHS bioreactor inoculated with | place: Japan: off Shimokita Peninsula | reverse complement strand
ACGACTGAGGCCTGACGCCAGGAAATTTCACGGGCCGGGGTGCAGTTGCAGTCCGGCCCGATTGCTTTTCGGCCTCAGGCTTTGCGGCGCAGACGCGCGAGCAGCCAGCGGCGCCCCCCGGCCATGACCATGCGCGCGATCTTCGCGCGGCTGAATTCGTTGCGGAACAGCCCGGTGACGGCCTCCGGGCCGACCACCCCCATCCGCCGCACCGAGGCATTCCAGCGCTGCGGGGTGAATTCCGAGATCCGGGTGTTGATCAGGAAGCCCCATTTGTAGTCGCGCTTGAGCTTGCGCCGGGCACGGCGCTCATAGGCCTTGAGCGGACGGCGGCTGCCTGTTTTCAGGGTTTCGCCCAGCGCCGCGCCCAGCACCCGGCCGAGCTCGATGCAGTGGCGGATGCCCTCGCCCAGCGTCGGCGTGGCGAAATTGGCCGAGTCGCCCACCCGGATCACGTTGCCGAACACCATCCTGTCGTCATAGGCGACCGAGGGCAGGATGCCGCTATGCACTTCCAGCGGTGTGTCGGGCAGGCTGAGGCCGTAGCGCTTGAGCAGCTTCTCATTCGCGACCACCGCGTCGAGCAGCTTGCGCGGGCTGGCGTCGGTGTCGGGCTGGATCACCCCGACGCCGACGCGCAGCGTGCCGACATTGGTGGGAAAGGCCCAGCCATAACCCGATGGCACCTTGCGCCCGACAAAGACGATGGCACGGTCGGGGGCATTGGTGCCGATCGGGTATTCATATTCGGTGCCGACCCCGAGGCGTTCGGGCTTCTGGGTGAGGCCAAGCGCGCGCAGCACGGCATGGTGCCAGCCCGAACCATCGACGATGTAGCGCGATACCACGCGCTCCGGCCCGCCGTCGCGGCCGCGGATCTGTGATTCGTAAAGCCCATCCGCGCGCAGCTCGGTGGTCAGAAACTTGGTGGCCAGCAGCAGCTTGCGGTTCTTGTGATCCGATTGCGCCGCGAGCCATTGGTAGAGCCGGGGGGTGTTGAGGATCACCACGGTCTCGGCCATCGGGATCACCGAATGGGCGCGGTCGGCGAACGCCTCGGTCTGGCGCACCACCTGATACATTTCGGGCGGAATGCCGAGCCGCTTTGCGTCGCGCAGCCACGAGCCGCCCGAGGTGCGCACCGGCAGGCCGATCTCCTGATCCTGGTGGACGACCACCGCCGAGACCTCATCGGGCAATCCCGCCGCAACCGAGAGGCCCGCCGGACCGCCGCCGACGATCAGCACGTCGCAGTGCAAGGTCGTGTCTTCCATCGGTGCCGCAGCCCTCGATCTTGTGCCGTTCCGCCCCTGAGAGCGGATCGCGGGCACCCTATGGCGCGGGTGGCGGGCTGTCTATCGCCGCCACGATCCGCTGCGAGATTTCACCGGCGCCGCGCCCGATTTTTCCCTTGCACATACCCGACACCTCGCCTAAATACGCGCGGACAGACGGCATGGCCGCTGTTGAATGGGGCCTTAGCTCAGCTGGGAGAGCGCTTGCATGGCATGCAAGAGGTCAGGGGTTCGATCCCCCTAGGCTCCACCAATACCTCAGCACCGTTTGTTTAGATCTGCGCAGCAGCGCTGAGTGATCGTGTCAGCCGAGTTGGCGGCTGAGCCGTTCGAAGCTCATTGCCAGGTGGGCGCGGCGCAGGGCGGCGATGGCGGTGGTGTTTCCGAGTTCGAGCGCCGCGAGCGTGTCGGCGGCTTCGCGGACGAAAATGCGGGTTTCGGTTTCGAGGTCGATGGCGGAGGCGAACAGCGACTTCAGCCAGAACCGGGTGGTGCGGAAATAGAGCTGTTCGCTGAACTCGCGCAGTGGCGCGTTGGCGGTGAGGTCGAGCAGCACGAGGAACATGTCGCGGTTGAGCCGGGTAAATCCTTCGGGCGAAGGTCCGTCGCCCAGCAGCCGGATCTCGGCCAGAAGCGCTTCGAACCGTGCGATCATGGCGGCGTCGGGCGGCATCGGGTCGAGCGTTGCGAAAAGGTCGGCGAGCGCCAGACGCATCTTGAACACCTGTTTGAGTTCGACCGTCTCGAGATCGCTGACGATGGTGCCGACGCCATGCACCGAGCGCAGCAGGCCCTCGGCCTCGAGCCGCCCGAGCACCCGGCGCAGCGGCGTGCGGCTGATGCCGAATTCCCTGGCCAGCGCCTCTTCCGAGAGCTTCTCGCCGGGGGCATAGGCGAGCGCGCAGATCCGGTCGCGCAGGGTGCGGTGCAGCTCCTCGAAGCGGTCGCGCGCCGAGCGCGGAGATTGGTCGGTGCGGGGCTCGTCCATCGTCATTCAGCCAGTTTCCTGCCAAGCCCTTCGAGCATCGTCAGACATTGCGCCAATTGCTCGATGGCAAGGTATTCGTCGGGTTTGTGCGCCTGGTCGATCGAGCCGGGCCCGCAGACCACCACGTCCATGTCGAGTTTCTGAAACACCCCCGCTTCGGTGGAAAACGCCACCAGATCGCATTTGTTCGCGCCGGTCAGCTCCAGCACGATATCGCGCGCGGCGTTTTCGTCGGCGGGCACGAGGCCGGCAACCTCGCCGATCACCTCGGTCACGATCCGCGCCTCGGGACAGATCGCCTGCATCTCCGGCAACAGGTGTTCGTGAACATAGCGGCGCATTTCCTCGCGCACGAACGAGCCGTCACCGGCCTGCACCGGGCGCATCTCCCATTGCACAGAGGCCCGGTCGGCGATCACGTTGTGGGCGACGCCGCCGAGCAGGCTGCCGGGGTTGATCGTGGTCCAGGGCGGGTCGAACCGGCTGTCTTTGGGCGCACGGGCGCGCAGCGGGCGGCGCAGCTCCAGCAGGCGCGACACGTAGCGCACCGCGAATTCCACCGCGTTCACGCCGTGATCTGGCTGCGAGCCATGGCCCGCCAGCCCCTCGAAATGGGTGGTGTATTCGCAGCAGCCCTTGTGGCCTTCGATCACCTGCATCATCGTGGGTTCGCCGATGATCGCCACGCCGGGGCGGATGCCCTTGGCCGCGAGCGTATCGACCAGCGCCTGCGCCCCGAGGCAGCCGACCTCTTCGTCATAGGTGAAGGCAAAGTGCAACGGCCTGTCCTTGACGGCATGGGCGAGAACCGGCGCCATCGCGGTGGCGGCGGCGATGAAACCTTTCATGTCGCAGGTGCCGCGGCCGTAGAGCTTGCCGTCACGCTCGACCATTTCAAACGGATCGTTGGTCCAGTCGTCGCCTTGTGCCGGCACCACATCGGTATGGCCCGAAAGCAGGATGCCGCCGTCGCGCTCCGGCCCGATGGTGGCGAATACGTTTGCCTTTTGCCCGGTCTCGTCGTGAAAGATCTCGACCCGCGCGCCAGCGCTTTCGAGCCAGCCCGCGAGATTGTCGACGATCCCGAGATTGCCGCCGCTCGATACCGTCGGGTAGGCCACCAGTTCGCGCAGCAGCTCGATGCTGTCGTTCAGTTTGCTCATCGGTCCATCCTTTGCGACATGCCGCCGGGGTCGGGCCAGAAAACCTCGGGCGGCCTCGAATCACCGATCACGATAGACGCGGACGGTGCCAGACCCCAGCGCTCGATCCGCAACCGGGGCGTATGGCGCAAGGTCACGCCGGGGTGCCGCGCCACGGTGTCGCACATCCGGCGCGCCTTCTCATGGGCAGGGAATGGAGCGCGGAAGCGGTTCAGGATCAAGCCTCCAGGCCTGTGGGTGAACGGGCAAGTTGTGCACATTAAGCGATAGAATTTCGCGGCTCAGGTTTTGGACTCTTGTGAAATATAAGTGATCTGCTTGACTTCCGGAAAGCTGACATGGTGTTGTATACAACATTGTCGAAACCATAGGGCTTTCGTCAAATGAAATACGAAGGGAGCTAGTCATGAAACCGAATTTTCTGAAATCGCTCGCCGCTGCCGGCGTGATGCTCGGCCTGACCACCACCACGGCGCTTGCCGGTCCGCTGATGGACCGCATCGACGCTGGCGAGACCATCCGCATCGGCTTTGCCAACGAGGTGCCCTGGGCCTATCCGGGCGAAGGCAACGAGCCGCTCGGCTTCGTCAATGCCTACGTGATGGGCGTGCTCGGCGAGATGGGATACGACAATATCGAAGCCGTCGTAACCGAGTGGGGCGGGCTGATCCCCGGCCTCAAGGCCGAGCGCTTCGATATCATCACGGGGGGGATGTATATCCTCAAGGAACGCTGTGAAAACGTCGCCTTCTCGGAGCCGATGGCCAAGGTCAGCGACGCGCTGATCGTGGCGCCCGGTAACCCGATGGACCTGCACAACATGGACGATATCGCCGCCGCCGACGCGATGCTGGTGACCGGCGCGGGCTACAACTCGATCAAGGTGGCCAAGGCCGCCGGTGTGGCCGACGATCACATCATGGAAGTGCCGGGGCCGACCGAGATTCTCGCCGCCGTGAAGGCGGGCCGGGCCGATGCCGGTGCGGGCACCTACTTCACCATGCAGAACCTGGTGAACGAGGCCGATGGCGCGGTCGACATCTCCGACGTCTCGAAGCAACCCGCCGATGGCGCGAACTGGGTGGGCATCGGCTTTCGCGATGCCGACAGCGATTTTCTCGCGGCCTTCAACGAAGCCCAGAAAGGCTATGTGGGCTCCGAGGCGATGATGGCCGCGGTGGCCGAATACGGCTATGGCGAGGGGGCGCTGCCCGACGACAAGACCACCGAGTGGGTCTGCCAGAACCGCTGACGTCGCGGTCTGACTCACGCTCGGGCGGGCCATCCCGGCTCGCCCGGCCATCCCCTGAAACGGGCAGGGAGCAGATATGTCATATATAGAATTCCTGCGGGAATTCGGGCCGCGTCTGATCGACGGAACGTTGATGACGGCGGCGCAGTTCTTTCTCGCCGGGCTGCTGGCGATCGCCATCGCACTCGTTGCGGGCTTGATGAAACTCAGTGACAATCTCTTGGTGAAGACGCCTGCGGTGATCTACATCGAGATCTTTCGCGGCACCTCGCTCCTGGTCCAGCTCTACTGGATCTTCTTCGTCCTGCCGCTGTTCGGGATCACCTTCGACAAGTTCTCCGCCGGCTTCGTCGCCGTGGGGATGAACCTTGGCGCTTACGGCGCCGAGCTGGTGCGCGGCGGAATCCAGTCGGTGCCAAAGGGGCAGTGGGAGGCGGCCTATTCGCTGTCGATGAGCCCGGCCCGGCGGATGTGGCGGATCATCCTGCCGCAGGCGCTGGTCAACATGCTGCCACCCTGGGGCAACCTGCTGATCGAGCTTCTGAAGGGCACGGCGCTGGTCTCGCTGATCTCGGTCACCGACCTGATGTTCGAGGCCAAGCAGATCAACGGCTCCACCTTCCTGTCAGCGCAGGCTTTCGGCACCGCGTTGATCATCTACTACATCTTCGCGCGCCTGATCGTGACGCCGTTCATGCGCTGGCTCGAACGGGTCATGGCCCGCCGGATCGGGAGGGCCTGAGATGTTTGACTGGCAATGGGACTTCACCTGGGAGATCCTGCCCCGCCTGCTCGACGCGACGCTGAACACCCTGATTGCCGCCGGTGCGGGTTACGGTATCGCGGTCGTTTTCGGGCTGGTTCTGGCTTTGGCGCAGCGCACGCCGTTTCGTCCGCTCACCATGGTCGTGCGCGAGACGGTCGAGTTCATCCGCTCGACGCCGCTGGTGCTGCAAATCTTCTTTGTCTTCTATGTCGGGCCGCAATTCGGCATCCGCCTCAGCCCGTGGACGGCCGGGATGATCGCCATCGGCCTGCACTACTCGGCCTATCTTTCCGAGGTCTATCGCGGCGGCATCGCGGCGGTGCCGGTCGGGCAATGGGAGGCCTGCCGCTCGCTGTCGATGTCAACGCGCGACACCTATTTCCGGGTGATCCTGCCGCAAGCCCTGCCGCCGGCGCTGGCCGGGATGGGCAATTACCTTGTCGGGATCTTCAAGGATACGCCGATGCTTTCGGTGATCGGGGTGGCGGAACTGATGCACACCGCCAATGCGATCGGCTCGGAGCACTATCGCTTTCTCGAACCCTACACGATGGTCGGGATCATCTTTCTCGCCATTTCGCTGCCCACGGCGGGCCTTATCCGCGCCTTTGAACGCTGGGTGCGCAGAAAACTGGGAATGTCCTGATGGAAGACCTTTCGAAATACCCGTTGCAACTCGAGGGCGACGACCAGCCGATGGTGAGCTTTCGCGGCGTGACCAAGCGCTATGGCTCGCTTACCGTGCTGGACAACCTCAACCTCGACGTCGCTGAGGGCGAGATGGTGTCGATCATCGGCCCGTCGGGGTCGGGCAAGACCACGGTGTTGCGGATGCTGATGCTCGAACGCATCCAGAGCGGCGTGATCTATCTCGACGGGCAGCCGCTGACCCATATGGAGAAGGGCGGCAAGCTGGTGCCGGCGACGGATCGCTACCTTCGCAGCGCGCGCGCCGATGTCGGGATGTGCTTTCAGCACTTCAACCTGTTTCCGCACATGACGGCGCTGGGCAATTGCATGGAAGGCCCGGTGCAGGTGCTGGGGATGTCGAAGCAGGACGCCCGCGAACGGTCGGAGGAACTTCTCGATCTCGTCGGCATGATCGACAAGAAAGACCAGCACCCGTCGCGGCTTTCGGGTGGCCAGCAGCAGCGCGTGGCCATTGCCCGGGCGCTGGCGATGCGGCCCAAGGTGCTGCTGCTCGACGAAGTGACCTCGGCGCTGGATCCGGAGGTGATCGGCGAGGTCACCGAGGTGATCAAGAAGCTGGTCATCAAACACAACCTGACGATCATGATGGTCACCCACCAGATGGGCTTCGCCGCCGATATCTCCGACCGGGTCTGCTTTTTCTACGGTGGACGGATCGAGGAACAGGGGCCGCCCAGCGAGCTGTTCGGCAATCCCAAGAACGAGCGCACGCAGCAGTTTCTCTCTGCCGTGAAGTCCGCCGACTGAGATGGGCGTTTCGCTCGCCGATATCCTGTCGGCGCGGCAGGTGCTTCGGGGCCGGGCGGATGCCACGCCGCTCGTGCCCGCGCCCTTCATGTCGCGGATTGCGGGCCATGACTTCCTGCTCAAGCTCGAAACCGCCCAGCCGATCGGCGCGTTCAAACTGCGTGGCGCGATGAACGCGGTGATGAGCTTGCCTGACGGCGTGGCGGGGGTGACGTGCTGCTCCACCGGCAACCATGGCCGGGGCGTGGCCTATGCCGCGGCGCTGCGGGGCCTGCGCGCGGTCGTCTGCATGTCGGAGCTGGTGCCTGAGGCGAAGGTCGACGGCATCCGCGCGCTTGGTGCCGCGTGCCACATCCACGGCACCTCGCAGGACGAGGCCCTTGCCGAGAGCCAGCGGCTGGTCGCGGCCGAGGGGCTGGTGGAGATCTCGCCGTTCGACGACGCCAAGGTGATTGCCGGGCAGGGCACTATCGGGCTGGAGATGCTTGAAACCCGGCCCGATCTCGCCACCCTGCTGGTGCCGCTTTCGGGCGGCGGGCTTGCCGCCGGGGTGGCGCTGGCGGCGAAGGCGATCAACCCCGCGATCCGGGTGATCGGGGTCACGATGGGCCGGGGGGCGGCGATGCACGCCTCCCTCGCCGCCGGGCATCCGGTGGAGATGGCGGAAGTGGCGAGCCTGGCGGATTCGCTCGGCGGCGGCATCGGCCTGCACAACCAGCTGAGCTTCGCGCTCTGCCAGCGTTATCTCGATGGCAGCGTTCTGGTGACCGAAGAAGAGATCCGCGACGCGATGCAGGTGCTCTTTTTCGAAGAGCGAATGGTCGCCGAGGGGGCATCGGTGGTAGGCTTGGCGGCGGTGCTTTCGGGCAAGGTCGCGCCGACCGGCCCGACCGCCGCCATCATTACCGGGCGCAATCTCGATATGAATGTGTTTACAAGGGTGGTGACCGGGAAGGACGTCCAACTGGGCGATCTGGTGTTGAAAGGGAGGCGCTATGGCGCATGACATCCGCATCGTGACCGAGGCTGAGCTCAGGCAGGTCATCGGGCTGGATATCGCTCTTGTCGACCTGATCGAGCAGGCCTTTGCCGCGCTCGCCACCGGAGAGGTCGTGATGCCGCCGATCCTGTCGATGGCACTGGCCGATGCGCATGGCGAGGTGGATGTGAAAACCGCCTATGTCCCCGGTTTGAGCGGCTTCGCGGTCAAGGTCTCGCCGGGGTTCTTTGACAATCCAAAGCTCGGCCTGCCCAGCCTCAACGGGCTGATGATGCTGTTTTCGGCCACGACCGGGCTGGTCGAGGCGGTGTTTCTCGACAACGGTTATCTGACCGATCTGCGCACTGCGGCTGCGGGTGCGGTGGCCGCGCGCCACCTCGCCCCCGCCGAGGTGACGACGGCCGGGGTGATCGGCACCGGCGCGCAGGCCCGGCTGCAAATGCAGGCGGCGCATCTGGTGCGCCCGTTCGAGCGGGTGCTGGTGCATGGCCGCGATCCGGAGAAGGCCACGGCCTGCGCCGCCGATCTTGCGCGCAGCCTCGATATCGAGGCGGAGGTGACCACCGATGCGCAAACGCTGGTGAAGCGCAGCCAGCTTGTGGTGACCGCCACAGCCGCCCGCGCGCCGGTGCTGCTGGCCGACTGGCTGCATCCCGAGTTGCACGTCACCGCCATGGGCGCCGACCAGCCGGACAAGACCGAGATCGACCCGCTGGCGCTGGGCTTGGCCGATCTCTTTGTCTGCGACCGGGTGAGCCAGTGCGAGGTCTCGGGCGAACTGGCGGCGGCGCGCGCTGCCGGTCTGTTTGCAGGCATCACCCCGCCGGAGCTTGGCGCGCTTGCGACCGGGGCAAGTCCGGGCCGCAGATCGCCCGCCGATATCACCATCTGCGATCTGACCGGGACCGGCGCGCAGGATACCGCGATTGCCAGCCACGTGGCCGGGATGCTCGGCGGCACCGGCACCCTGATCCGCGCGTGACCCGATGAAACTCGATGCCCGCGATCTCGATATCCTGCGCGTGCTGGCCCGCGAGGGCCGGATTTCGAAGGCGGCGCTGGCCGAGCGCGTCGGCCTGTCGCCCACGCCGTGCTGGAACCGGCTCAAACGGCTGGAGCAGGCCGGGCTGATCGAGGGCTACGGCGCGCGGATCGACCTCAAGAAGCTCGGCCGCCACGTTACCGTATTTGTCGCCGCCGAGCTGGCCGATCATACCGCAGCCAGTTTTCGCACCTTCGAAGCAGCGGTGGCACGCTACGACGAGGTGGTGGCCTGCTGGGCGCTGGGCGGTGGGTTCGACTACCTGATGCAGATCGTCACCCGCGATATCGACGCCTATCAGCGCCTGATCGACGAAATGCTCGACGCCCGGATCGGGCTGGCGCGCTACTTCACCTATATCGTCACCAAGCCGGTCAAAGGCCCCGCGCTCCCGCCGCTGGCCCTGCTGCTGGGGGGCGATCCGGACGGGCCGGGATGAGAGGGATCGTCTCCTCAAGCGCCTCGATTGAGAGGAATCCTCTCCGGGGGCGGTGAAGTTCAGCCCCGATGGCCCGCGCTCTCCTGCCACCCTGAAGCGGCGAACAGGGGAGAGACACCATGCGCGAGAGCGCCATTTCCGCCCGCCGGGACATTTCCGACAAACGCCTTCTGCGCGGGTTTTCCTACGTCAATGGCAAGTGGGTTGCCGCCAGCGATGGCGCGACGCTGACGGTGACCGATCCGGCCACCGGGCAGGCGCTTGGCGATGTGGCCAGCCTGTCTGCCGAAGATGCCGCCGCCGCGATCGACGTGGCGCAGGCGGCCTTTGCCGGATGGGCGAGCCTGTTGCCGCAGGAGCGTTCGGTGATCCTGCGCCGCTGGTTCGATCTGATGCTGGCGCACCGCGAAGACCTTGCCCGGATCATGGTGCTGGAGCAGGGCAAGCCGCTGTCGGAGGCGCGCGGCGAGATCGACTACGCCGCGAGTTTTATCGAGTTCTATGCCGAGGAGGCGAAGCGGCCGAATATCGAGGGCGTCACCAGCCACCTGCACGATGCCGAGGTGGAGCTCTGGCTTGAGCCGGTCGGTGTGGTCGCGCTGATCACGCCATGGAATTTTCCCGCCGCGATGCTCACCCGCAAGGCCGGTGCGGCGCTGGCGGCGGGCTGCACCGTGCTGGCCCATCCGTCGCACGAAACCCCCTATTCGGCGCTGGCGCTGGCCGAGCTGGCCGAGCGCGCCGGGGTGCCCGCCGGGGTGTTCAACGTGGTGACCGGGCGGGCCAGCACCATCGTGCCGGGCTGGACTGCCGATCCCAGGGTGCGGGCGCTGTCGTTCACCGGCTCCACCGAGGTGGGGCGGCTGCTCTACCGGCAATCGGCCGAGACGGTGAAAAAGCTGGTGCTGGAGCTTGGCGGCCACGCGCCGGTGATCGTGTTCAAGGGCGCCGATCTGGATCATGCGGTGGCCGAGACGATCAAGGCGAAATTCGCCACCACCGGGCAGGACTGCCTTGGCGCCAACCGGATCTATGTCGAGCGGCCGATCTACGATGCGTTCTGCCGCCGCTTCATCGAGGCCACCCGCGCGCTCAGCGTCGGCCCCGGCATGGATGATCCCGATATCGGCCCGCTGATGAACGAGGCTGCCGTTGCCAAGCAGGAAGACCACGTGGCCGACGCGCTGGCCAAGGGCGCGCGGCTGGCCTGCGGCGGCGAACGGCTGGCGCTCGGCCCGCTGTTCTATGCGCCCACGGTGCTCACCGATGTGCCCGATTCTGCGCGGATCATGCGCGAGGAAACCTTTGGCCCGGTGGCACCGATCACCCCGTTCGAGACCGAGGACGAGGTGATCGCGCGGGCGAACGATACCGAATACGGTCTCGTGGCCTATGTGCACAGCCACGATCCGCGCCGCATCTACCGGCTGTCGCGGGCGCTGCAATACGGCATGGTCGCGGTCAACCGGACCAAGGTGACGGGCGCGCCCATCCCCTTCGGTGGCGCCAAGCAGAGCGGCCTGGGCCGCGAAGGCGCCCGGCTGGGGATGGAGGAATTCATGGAAATCAAATACGTCTGCCGCGATTGGGCCTGATGCCCGGCGGACCGGAACATGCAAGGAAACGACATGCTGAAGAACGACCAACTCGAGGCTTGGGATCGCGACAACTTCTTTCATCCCTCGACGCACCTGGCCGAGTTCGCGCGCGGCGAGGCGCCGCAGCGGGTGGTGACCGGCGGCACGGGCAGCTACATCGAAGACCGCGATGGCAACCGGCTGCTCGACGCCTTCGCCGGGCTATATTGCGTGAACGTCGGCTATGGCCGCGAGGAGATCGTCGAGGCGATTGCGGCGCAGGCGCGCGAGCTGGCCTACTACCACGCCTATGTAGGCCACGGCACCGAAGCCTCGATCACGCTGGCCAAGATGGTGCTCGACCGGGCGCCGGACCACATGTCGAAGGTCTATTTCGGGCTGTCGGGCTCGGACGCGAACGAGACCAACATCAAGCTGGTCTGGTATTACAACAACATCCTTGGCCGGCCGGAAAAGAAAAAGATCATCTCGCGCTGGCGCGGCTATCACGGCTCAGGGCTGATGACCGGCTCGCTCACCGGGCTGGAGCTGTTTCACAACAAGTTCGATTTGCCGCTGAGCCAGGTGGTGCACACCACCGCGCCCTACTACTTCCGCCGCGACGACCTGAGCCAGACCGAGGCGCAATTCGTGGCCGAATGCGTGGCCGACCTCGAAGCGCTGATCGCGCGTGAGGGGGCCGATACGATTGCCGCGATGATCGGCGAGCCGGTGCTGGGCACGGGCGGGATCGTGCCGCCGCCCGAGGGTTATTGGGCGGCAATCCAGGCGGTGCTTGAGAAGCACGATATCCTGCTGATCGCCGATGAAGTGGTCACCGGCTTCGGGCGGCTGGGCAGCATGATGGGCTCGGATCATTACGGGTTGAAGCCTGATCTCATCACCATCGCCAAGGGGCTCACCTCGGCCTATGCGCCGCTGTCGGGCTCGATCGTATCGGACAAGATGTGGACGGTGCTGGAGCAGGGCACCGACGAGAACGGCCCGATTGGCCATGGCTGGACCTATTCCGCCCACCCGATCGGGGCGGCGGCGGGGGTGGCCAACCTCAAGCTGATCGACAACCTCGGGCTGGTTGGCAATGCCGCCGAAACCGGCAGCTATCTCCGCGCCGCGATGACGGATGCGCTGGGCGACCATGCCCATGTCGGCGATGTTCGCGGCGAGGGGATGCTTTGCGCGCTCGAATTCGTCGCCGATCGCGAGGCACGCGCTTTCTACGATCCGTCCGACAAGGTGGGCTACCGGATCGCGGCGGCGCTGGCGGCTGACGGGGTGATCGGGCGGGCGATGCCGCAGGGCGACATCCTCGGCTTCGCGCCGCCGCTGAGTCTCAGCCGCGAAGAGGCCGATATTGTCGTCGCCGCCACCGCGAAGGCGGTGGCTTCGGTGCTGGGCTAGGCGTGGCGCCTCAGCGATAGGTGCGCTCGTCCAGCGGCACGGTGTTGATTGCCGTGTCGCACATCGCCAGAAACGCGGTCTCGGCGTCCGAGAGCCTGCGGCCGGGATTGGTGACGAGGTAGATATTGACCAGCGGCAGGTTGTCATAGGGCGGCAGCTGGCGCAGCCGGCCAAGATCGACATCGCGCCGGGCGACGTGCAGCGGCAGCGCCCCGATGCCGACATCGGCCACGATCATCCGCCGCAGCTCGTGCAGGTTCGACGACACTCCGCGCCAGCCGGTGGCGATCTTGGCACGGGCGCGCAGCCGCGCCACCGGCTCGAGCGGACCATCGTCGGCCTCGGTCTGGAACGACACCGAAGGTTCGTCCTCAAGGTCGGCCAGCGCGATCTGGTCGCGGTCAAACAGCCGGTGGCGGGGGCCGCAGAACAGGCCGAAAAACTCACGGTAGAGCACGGCGGCTTTCAGACCTGGCGGAATCTTGTGCAACAGGCAGATACCAAGGCTCGCGCGATTCTGGGTCACCCGGCTGACAATCTCCTCGCTCTCGGCCACGGTGAAGGAGAACGTGACCTTCGGATACCGCCGGGCGAAGGCATGCAGCACCTCGTCGAAGTGATCGGAAATGACGTGGCTGGCGGTGACAATCGTCAGGTGGCCGCGCAGGTCCTCGGTTCCGATTTGGAGCAACGAGGGAAGTTGCGAGACCGCCCCGAAGATCGAGGAACACTCCGAATAGAGCACTTGGCCTTCGCGCGTCACCTTGAATTCATTCGGTTTTCTGATGATGAGCCGGTGCCCAGTCGCCTGTTCGAGCCGCTTGAGCGCCGACGAGATCGTGGGCTGTTTGAGCCCGAGAAAATCGGCGGCGCGCGAGATTCCGCGCTGCTCGACCACCACCATGAACGTGCGCAGGAGATTCCAGTCAAGCTGCCACGGGAAGCGCTGTTCGTAAGGCCTCATCATAATTCTCGTCTATGGTGACAATTCACAATATTTATTTGCGCGATGCTGCTCTCCGTGCAAGCGTTTTCCGCAAGGTGGCGCCAGCCGCCAGCCTGGTGCGGGGAAACACGCGCCGCAAAAAAGCTGACAAGCACCAACAGGAGAGAAAAATGACCAAGCGCAGAACCTTTCTGAAAGCCGCCGTAGCCGCGGGCAGCGTTGCCCTTGCCGGTATCGCGGCCACCGCACCGGCCGCCGCCGACGAATTGGCGACGATTCAGGAGAAGGGCGTGATCCGGATTGCGATGTCGGGGGCCTATCCGCCGTTCAACTTCGTCAACGACCAGAACGAGGTGGTCGGCTTCGATCCGGCCATCGGCACCGAGATCGCCAAGCGGATGGGTGTTGAGGCCGAGATCGTCACCACCGCCTGGGACGGGATCATCGGCGGCCTTCTGGCCAACAAGTATGACGCCATCGTCGGCTCGATGACGATCACCGATGAGCGCGACGAGGTGGTCGATTTCGTCGGTCCCTACTACACCACCAAGCGCGCGATCTTCACCCAGCCGGGCAGCGAATTCACCTCGATCGACCAGCTCGGCGACGCCGAGATCGGCGTGACGCTCGGCGAGACCCACGAGGAATGGGCACGCGAGCAGGGCTGGAACATTCGCACCTACAAGGGCCTGCCCGAGCTGCTGCTCGAGCTTGAGAACGGCCGCGTCGACGCGATTGTCAACGACTCGATCGCGGCGATCCTCGCGATGGGGGAGAAGGGCCAGGAATACGCGACCATCGAGTTCGAGACCCCGGAATTCGGCGCGGGCATCGCGATCCGCGAGGGTAACCCCGAGCTCGCCGCGGCCATGCAGGCGGCGCTCGACGAGATGATGGAAGACGGCACCTATACCGAGATCGCCATGGAATGGATCGGCGCCGACATCCGCTGACACCAATCGGGCCCGCCGGCGCAAACCGGCGGGCCTTTCTGACAGGGCGCACCATGACAACCGAATATGGAAAACTCACCTGGGAAGAGGTGCGCGACGCCGACAAGGATCGCGTGGTCATCCTCAATGTCTCGGCGACGGAAGACCATGGCCCGCACATGCCGCTCGATACCGATACGGTGCTCGGCATGGCGGTGGCCAATGGCGTGGCCGAGGCGGCGCCGGACGAGGTGTTGGTGATGCCGCCGATCGCCTACGGCTTCAACGAGCACCACAAGGATTTTCCGGGGGTGATCTGGATTCAGCCCGAAACCCTGATCGCCTTCGTCACCGATGTGACCACGTCGCTGGCGCATCATGGCTTTCGGCGCATCCTGCTGCTCAATTCGCATGGCTCGAACCACCCCGTGCTTGATCTCGCGGCGCGCAAGACGGTGATCGAAACCGGGATCATCTGCGTCTCGGCCTCGTATTGGAACCTCTGCGCCGACCGGATCAACGAACACCGCAAATCCGAGACCGGCGGGATCGCCCATGCCGGTGAGTTCGAGGCCGCGATGTATATGCATCTGCACCCCGAGCATGTGCATATCGAAAAGTCGGTAACGCAGAACCTGCACAACCCCGACAGCCGGTTTTTCAACCTCGACCTGGCGCGCGGCGGCGGCAAGGCCATGCTGATGCGCTGGTGGTCGGAGGTCTCGCCCGACGGCACGATGGGCGACCCGACCGTGGCTGACGCCGAGACCGGGGCAAAGTTTCTGCAAGCCGCGATCGAAGAGACAACGGCCCTGGTGCGCGAGATCCGCGCCCTGCCGATCCTTGCGCGCAAAGACCATCATTAGGGAGCCGGGGCCATGGATGTCGATCTGATGCTGCGGGTCTACCCGTTTTTCATCAAGGCCGCCTGGGTAACGATCCAGCTCTCGATCCTGACCACCATCCTCGGGCTTGCCTGCGGCGCGCTCGGCGCCACCGCGCGGCTCTCGCGCCACTGGTATCTGCGGCTGCTTGGGGCGACCTATGTCAGCCTGTTTCGCGGCACCCCGGCGCTGATCCAGTTGTTCATCCTGTATTTCGGCGGGCCGCAGATCGGCATCCAGCTCGATGCCTTCGAGGCCGGGGTGATCGGGCTTGGCCTGAACATCGGCGCCTACATGACCGAAACGATGCGCGGGTCGATCATCGCCATCGACAAGGGCCAGCGCGAGGCGGCGCGCACGCTGGGGCTGTCGCGGTTCCAATCGTTCCGCAAGGTGACCTTGCCGCAGGCGATGCGGCTGATGATCCGCCCGCTGGGCGTGAACATCAACGCGCTGATCAAGGGCACGGCGCTGGTTGCGGCGATTTCGGTAGTCGAGCTCACCTACACCGCGCAGCGCTATATCGGCTCGACATACAAACCGTTCGAGATGTTTCTGCTCTCGGGCGTTCTCTACATGATCATCATCTACGGCACCGGCCGGATCGTTACCTGGCTTGACCGCAAGGCGCGGATCGTATGACCCGCGCCATGACACAGGGAGGCCGCCATGGGGCTTGATTTTACCGTTGTGCCCAAGTTCATCGACATCATCCTGCTGGGTGCGCTCTGGACGGTGGCAATCACCATCGGCGCGGCGCTGCTCAGCTTCTTCGGCGGCATCGTGTTCGCGGTCGTCGCGCTCTATGCCCACTGGACCATCCGGCTGCCGTTCCGGGCCTTCGCCTGGCTGTTCATGGGCACGCCGCTGCTGCTGCAACTGTTCCTGATCTATTTCGGGCTGGTGCAGGTGGGGATCGACCTGCCGGCTTTCGTGGCCGGGGTGATCGGCCTCGGGCTGCACTTTGCGGTGTATAATTCCGAGCTGATCCAGACCGCGATCATCGCCGTCGACAAGGGCCAGATGGAGGCCGCGCGCACGATGGGTCTGTCGCGCGGGCAGGCGCTGCGCAAGGTGGTGATCCCGCAGGCGGTGCGCGACGTGATCCCGCCGATCGGCAACAACATGATCGCGCTGCTCAAGGATTCGGCGCTGGTCTCGGTGATCGGCGTGTCGGAGCTGACGCTCTCGGCGCAGCGCGCGATCGGGCGCACCTACCGGCCGTTCGAATTCTACGTGGTCGCGGCCGCGTTCTATTACGTCATCAATCTCGGGATGGAGGCCGTGCTGCGCCGGATCGAACGCCGCACCGCGCTCTCCCGCTGAGCCCGCAAGGAACCGACATGACCGAACAGAAGAACTTCGTCGAAGTCCGCAACGCCCAGAAATCCTATGGCGCGCTGGAGGTTCTGAAAGACATCAGCCTGACCGTGGCGCGCGGCCAGATCGTGGCGATCATCGGCCCGTCTGGCTCTGGCAAGTCGACGCTGCTGCGCGCGATCAACGATCTCGATCCGCTTACCGGTGGCGAGGTCTGGCTTGATGGCGTGCAGGTCAACAAGGCGCTGCCGCATCGGCAATATGAAAAGCATATCAACCAGATGCGCCAGCAGATCGGCATGGTGTTTCAGCACTTCAACCTGTTTCCGCACCTTACCGTGCGCGACAACGTGACGATGGCGCCGAAGCTGCTCAAGGGTATCTCGAAAGCCGAGGCCGATACGCTGGCCGAGGAGCAGCTCAACCATGTCGGGCTGCTCGACCGGATCGACTATTACCCGTCGCAGCTATCGGGCGGACAGAAACAGCGCGTGGCGATTGCCCGCGCGTTGGCGATGCGGCCCAAGCTGATGCTGTTTGACGAGGCGACATCGGCGCTCGACCCGGAGCTGGTCGAAGAGGTGAACCTGGTAATGAAGAAGCTCGCCGAAGAGCATATGACGATGATCATCGTCACCCACGAAATGGACTTTGCCGCGTCGGTCTGCGACCGGGTGCTGTTCATGGATCAGGGTGTGGTTGTCGAGGAGGGGCCGCCCGAGGTGGTCTTCCGCAATCCCAAGGAAGACCGGACCCGCGAATTTCTGCGAAAACATCTTGCAGGTGCGAAGTGACCACCGAGACCTCCCATCTCTTCTACCAGTCGCGCAATCCGCGCCCGTTCCTCGACCGGGGCGAGGGGATCTATCTCTTTGACCAGTCCGGCAAGCGCTATATCGACGGGTCTTCGGGGGCCATGGTGTCCAATATCGGCCATTCCGACCCGCGCGTTCTGGCGGCGATGAAGGCGCAGATGGACAAGGCCACCTTCGGCTACCGTCTGCACTTCCGCACCGAACCGTCGGAAGATCTGGCGGCAAAAACGGCGGCACTGATGCCCGAGGGGCTCGACCGGGTGTTTTTCGTCTCCGGCGGCTCGGAAGCGGTGGAAAGCGCCACCAAGCTGGCGCGGCAATACGCGATCACGCAAGGGCAGGCGAGCCGCTGGAAGGTGATCTCGCGGTTTCCGTCCTATCACGGCTGCACCCTCGGGGCGCTGGCGCTCACCGGATACGATCCGCTGGCGCGGCCCTTCGATCCGATGATGCACGATATGCCGAAGGTGCCCGCGCCAACGACCTATCTCGACCGCGACAACCTCTCCGAAGCCGAGCGCGGGCTGAAATATGCCGAGATGCTGCGCGACAGGATCATCGCCGAGGGCCCCGAAACGGTGCTCGCCTTCGTGATGGAGCCGGTGGGCGGCGCCTCGACCGGTGCTCTGGTCGCGCCAGACAGCTATTATGGCCGGGTGCGTGAGATCTGCGACGCGTTCGGTGTGCTCCTGATATACGACGAGGTTATGACCGGCGCCGGGCGCACCGGCAAATTTCTCGCCGCCGAGCACTGGGGCATCACCCCCGATATCGTCGCGCTCTCCAAGGGGTTCGGCGCGGGCTATGCGCCGCTGGGGGCCACCGTGGCCCGGAGCCGGATCGTCGAGCCGATCCTCGATGCCGGCGGTTTTCTGCATGGTTTCACCTATGCCGGTAATCCACTGGCCTGTTCTGCCGGTCTCGCCGTGCTGGACGTGATCGAGCGCGACGGGCTGGTGGGCAATGCAGCGGCGATGGGCGATGTGCTGATGGCGCGGCTGACCGGGCTGATGGACCGTTACCCGTTCATCGGCGACGTGCGCGGCAAGGGGCTTCTGACCGCGTTTGAATTCGTGGCCGACCGCGAGACGATGGAGCCGCTGCCGGTGGGCCTCAACGCCCATTCGCGGCTGGTGGAACTGGCCTATGAGCGCGGGTTGATCATCTATTCGCGGCGCACCCGTGGCGGTGTGGCGGGCGATCACTTCCTTGTCGCGCCACCGCTGATCATCACCCAGCCGCAGATTGACGAGATCATGGCGATTCTCACCGACAGCCTCGATGCCTTCGCCGCCGAGGCCGGGCTATGAAAATTCGTCTGGCCACCCCCGGCGATGCCACCGCCATCGCCACCATGCTCGCGCGGCTCGCCGACGAGACCGGCGACGGCGCGGTCTTCGCCTCCACGCCCGAGACGATCCGCGCCCACGGCTTTGGCCCCGCTGCGCTGTTCGAGGCGCTGGTGGCCGAGGGCGGCGATGCGCCCACCGGACTGGCGCTGTATTTCCGCCATTTCTCGACCACGCGCGGGCAGCCGGGCGTTTACGTGCAGGATCTGTGGGTCGCGCCCGAGGCGCGCGGCGCGGGCCTTGGCGCAAGGCTGCTGGCAGACGTCGCGGCGCGGGGCCGGGCGGGCTGGGGCGCGCGCTATCTGGCTCTCACCACCCATGGCGGTAACGCCTCTGGCCGGGCCTTCTACGCGCGGCTTGGCTTTTCGGCGCAGGGCGCGGATGTGCCGATGATGCTGGACGGAGCGGGCTTTGCGGCGCTGGGTGCCGGTTCGGAGGCGATCGCATGAGACTGCCGGACAAGACCACGACGATGGCAAAGGCGGTTGCCGGGATCGGCGACGGGGCGACGGTGATGATCGGCGGTTTCGGCGTGCCCGGCACGCCATTTGCGCTGATCCACGAGTTGGTGCGGCAGGGGCCGCGCGGCCTCACCATCATCAAGAACGATGCCAACGAGACCGGGATGGGTGTCGACCATTTGCTTGCCAGCGGGCAGGTCGCGCGCCTCATCACCACCCATATCGGGCTCAATCCACGGGCGATCAAACTGATGAATGCAGGCGAAATCGAGGTGGAGTTCTGCGCCCAGGGCATTCTCGCCGAACGCATCCGCGCCGGTGGGGCCGGGCTGGGCGCGGTGCTGACCGATATCGGCGAGGGCACCGAGATTGCCGCGCACAAGCAGCGCGTCGAGGTCGGCGGCAAGAGCTACATCGTCGAAACCGCGCTCAGGGCCGACGTGGCGCTGATCCATGCCGACCGGGCCGACACTTTCGGCAATCTTGATTACGCCGCGACGGCGCGCAATTTCAGCCCGCTGATGGCGATGGCCGGGGCCACGGTGATCGCCGAGGCCGAGCGGGTGCTGCCGCTGGGCGAGCTGCCCGCCGACGCGGTCCATACCCCCGGCCCCTTCGTCGATCACGTCGTCGGGCTTGGGGCGCTGAGCGAGGAATATGCCGTTGTCCGACGCTAGGAAAAGGATGGTCGCGCGCGCCGCCCGCGAGATAGCGCCGGGCATGGTGGTCAATCTCGGGATCGGTTTGCCGACCAGGGTGATCGACCATCTCGCCGCCGATTTTCCGGTTTGCCTGCATACCGAAAACGGGCTGTCGGGCATCGGCCCGACGCTTGGCCCCGACAAGGCCGACCGCAACCTGATCGACGCGGGCGGTGCCTATGTGTCGACCATTCCCGGCTCGGCGTTTTTCGACAGCGCGGTGAGCTTTGCGCTGGTGCGGTCGGGGCGGCTCGATCTGACCATGCTGGGGGCCTTCGAGGTGGCCCAGACCGGCGATCTCGCCAACTGGAAGATTCCGGGCAAGTTTTCGCCCGGCGTCGGCGGCGGTGTCGAGCTGGCGCAGAAGGCGCGGCGGGTGCTGGTGCTGACCACCCATGTCGACCGTGACGGCAGCCCGAAGCTCAAAGAAACCTGCACCCTGCCGATCACCGCGCGGGCTTGCGTGTCGCGGATCTTCACCGATCTGGCGGTGATTGATGTCACACCAGAGGGCTTTGCGCTGCGCGAACTGGTCGAGGGGGTGAGCGTGGCGGAGGTGCTGGAGGCGACCGGCGCGCCGCTTGCGCTGCCCGGCGGCGACATCCCCACTTTCTGAGGTGAACGATGATGGACCACGAGCTGCAATCGCGCCTGTTCGATGCTGTCGACGCGGCCTTTGACGACCAGATCGCCTTTCTGACCGAGTTGACCTCGCACGCCTCGACACGGGGTAACGAACAGAGCGCACAGGCCTTCATGGCGGACGAGCTTGCGGCCCGTGGGCTGGACGTCGACCGTTGGCAGATCGACGTGGACGATATCCGCGACATGCCTGGGTTTTCGCCGGTAATCGGCGCCTATGACGACGCGGTGAACGTGGTCGGCAACCACCGCAGCCGCAGCCGCACCGGCCGCTCGCTGATCCTCAACGGTCATATCGACGTGGTGCCCGAAGGGCCGCTCGAGATGTGGGACAGCCCGCCCTACGCGCCGCGCGTGGCCGATGGTTGGCTCTACGGGCGTGGCGGCGGCGACATGAAGGCCGGGCTGGCGTCGAACCTCTTTGCCCTCGACGCGCTGCGCGCGCTCGGCCTCGCGCCGGCGGCGGATGTGTTCTACCAGTCGGTCGTCGAGGAGGAATGCACCGGCAACGGCGCGCTCGCCTGCCTGCAACGTGGTTACCGGGCCGAGGCGGCGCTGATCCCGGAGCCCTTCGCCGAAAGCCTGGTGACGGCGCAGCTTGGGGTGCTCTGGTTTCAGGTCCACCTCAAGGGTCTGCCCACTCACGTCGCCTATGCCGGCACCGGCGCGAATGCGATCGAGGCGGCGATCCCGCTGATCACGGCGTTGCACGAGATGGAGGCGCGCTGGAACGCGCCCGAGCATCGTCCCGGCGATTACGCCCATATGGACCACGCGCTGAACCTCAATATCGGCAAGATCGTCGGCGGCGACTGGACCAGCTCGGTGCCCGCCTGGTGCGTATTCGATGTGCGCATGGCGATCTTTCCGGGCCAGAGCATCGCGGCGGCCAAGGCCGAGATCGAGGCGGTACTGATGGAGGCGGCGCGGCAGAATGCCTTTCTGCGCAACGCCCTGCCCACCATCGTCTATCACGGCTTTCACGCCGAGGGCTACGCGCTCAGCCAGGACCGCAGCGAAGCGGCAAGTGCCGCCATCGGCGCGCTCGACGCGGCCCACGGCGCGGTTACCGGCGGGGCGCTCGACCGCGCGGCCATCACCGCCACCACCGATGCCCGCTTCTTCGGGCTCTATGCCGACATGCCCGCGCTGGTCTATGGTCCCCGTGCCGAGGCGATCCACGGTTTCAACGAGCGGGTGGAGCTTGAGAGCATCCGCCGGGTCACCAAGGCCACGGCGCTGTTCATCGCCGACTGGTGCGGCACCGAAGAAACCTGAGGAGAAAGCCCATGCGTGACGCCGTTATCGTATCCGTTGCCCGCACGCCGATCGGCAAGGCCTATCGAGGCGCGTTCAACAACCTCGAAGGCCCCAGCCTCGCCGCCCACGCGGTGCGCGCCGCCGTGGCGCGGGCCGGGCTGGAGGGCGGCGAGATCGAAGACGCGGTGTTCGGTTCAGCGCTGACGCAAGGGACCACCGGCGTCAACGTTGCGCGCCACATCGCGCTCGCTTCCGGCCTGCCCGACAGCGTGGCCGGGGTGACGCTCGACCGGCAATGCGCCTCGGGGCTGAACGCGCTCGCCATGGCCGGGCACATGGTGGCGCAGGAGGGCGTGGAGGTGGCGCTGGCCGGCGGGCTCGAGAGCATTTCGCTGGTGCAGGAGAGCCACTGGAACGGCCACCGCTACCGCGATCCGAAGGTGCGCGATGGCTATTACCTGTCGATGCTGGAGACCGCCGAAGTGGTTGCCGACCGCTATGGCGTGAGCCGGGCCGCGCAAGATGCCTATGCGCTCGAAAGCCAGGCGCGCACCGCGCGGGCGCAGGCGGCGGGCCTGTTTGCCGACGAGATCGTGCCGGTGGACGCGGTCAAGCTGGTGGTTGGGCGCGAAACCGGCGAGACGCGCGAAGAGATGGTGCGGATCGAGGCCGACGAGTGCAACCGTCCGACCACCACCGCCGAAGGGCTTGCCGGGCTCGCGCCGGTGCTCGGCGAGGGCAAGACGGTGACGGCGGGCAATGCCAGCCAGCTTTCCGATGGCGCGGCGGCGCTGGTGGTGATGGAGGCGGGTGCGGCGGCGCGGCGCGGGCTGGACCCGCTGGGTGCGTTGCGCGGCTTTGCGGTGGCCGGGGTCGCGCCCGAGGAAATGGGCATCGGCCCGGTGGTGGCGATCCCGCGTCTGCTTGAGCGCGCCGGGCTGAGCATGGACGATATCGGGCTGTGGGAGGTGAACGAAGCCTTCGCCGCGCAGCTCGTCTATTGCCGCGACCGGCTCGATTTGCCGGTGGACAGGCTCAACGTCAATGGCGGAGCGATTTCGATCGGCCACCCCTACGGCATGTCGGGCGCGCGGATGGCCGGGCACATCCTGCTCGAAGGCCGCCGGCGCGGGGTGCGCTGGGGGGTGGTCTCAATGTGCGTCGGTGGCGGGCAGGGAGCGGCGGGGTTGATCGAGATCTTCTGACCGGCGGGTCGCGCGCTGTGGCTTAGCCAGTTGTGCCGTCCCGGATCACCTTCGGGTCGTCGCTGAACAACGCCGCCACCAGCTCGCCCCGGTGGCTGCGGACCGCGCGCTGGTTGACCGATCCCTTGTCGGTCACCTCGCCGCGATCAAGATCGAGCGGCTCGACCATGACCAAGGCGCGCGGCACCCGGAGCGAGGCGCCGGTGGCGGTGGCGTTGTGGGCGGCAAGGCGGCGGGCGATCTCGTCGCGCAGGGTGGGCTGATCCCAGAACGCGGCGTCGTCCATCGCGCCCGCGCCGAGCAAGATCTTTTCGGCAGCCGGGCGGAACGGCACGATCAGCGCGCCGAGCTCGTCCTGCCCCTCGCCGACGATCACCACGTCACGCGCCAGCCCGCCGAGCGCGTCGATCAGCCGGGCGCGCAGGGCACCCACCGCGACCCAGGTGCCGGTGGACATCTTGAAGTTCTCCGCCACCCGGCCATCGAAGAAAAAGCCTTTCGACGCGTCGTCGGGGTCGGCGAAGCGCAGCGCGTCGCCGAGACAATAGAAGCCCTCGTCGTCAAACGCCTCGCGGGTCAGCGCTTCGTTGCGCCAATAGCCCGGCGTCACGTTCGGGCCCTTCACCCGCGCCTCCCATTTGCCGTCATTGGGCACCAGTTTCAGCACCAGCCCCTTGGCGGGCACGCCAATGTTGCCGGGACTGGGTTGCGGCGCGGTCTGGAACAGCGCAAACGGCGCGGTTTCGGTCGCGCCGAGGCCGGTGGCGAGCAGGATCTCCTCGCCGGTGGTGTCGATAGCGGCGCGTTTCAGATCGTCCCATGTGTGCTGGGCCATCGCCGCACCGGCGTAATACATCATCTTGACGCTGGAGAAGAAATGCGCGGCCAGCGGCTTGTCGTCTTCCATCGCTTCCAGCAGCATTTCGAAACCCACCGGCACGTTCCAATACCAGTTGGTGGCAACCTCGCGCAGGTTGCGGATGGTCTCCTTCATGCCGTCGGGCGTGGGGCGCCCCTCGTCGATGTAGAAGGTGCCGCCGTTATAGATCGCGACGTTGAAGATCAGGTTTCCGGCGGCGACGTGGTTCCACGGCGCCCAGTCGAGGATGATCGGCGGCTCGTCGCGCAGATAGGCGTAGCAGTCGGTGACCTGCTCCATGTTGGCGCAGAGCATTCGCTGTGTCTGGGTCACCGCCTTGGGGCTGCCGGTGGTGCCGGAGGTGAACATGAACTTGGCAACGGTGTCGGGTCCGGTCGCGGCGCGGGCGGCGGTGACGGCCTGTGTCGGGGGCGTGGCGAGGATCGCCGCCCAGTTCGCCCCCGCGCCGGTCACGCCAAGGCGGGGCAGCGCAGGAAAGGCCGCGTCGATCGCGGGGGCGAAGCGATCGAGATCGTCGGCGAACACCGCGCCGGGCGTGATCTGGTCGCGGATCGAATGCAGCTTGGCGTAGTCCTTGGAAATCAGCGAGTAGGCCGGGGCCAGCGCCGCCGAGGGGATGCCGACATATTGCGCGCCAAGGGCGGCGAGCGCATGGGCGATGGAATTGCCCGAGAGGATCACCAGCGGGCGTTCGGTGCTCAGTCCGAGATCGAGCAGGTGCTGGCCGATGGCGCGCACCTGCGCCAGCATCTCACCGTAGCTCACCCGCTGCCACGCGCCGCCGCCGGGGGCACGTTCGGCCATCCAGGTGCGGTACGGGTCGGTTGCGGCCCAATGCTCGATCCGCTCCGACAGCGTGTCGGGATAGGCTCCGAGCGCACCGGACTGACGAACGATTATGGCGCCATCGCCGCGGTTTTCGGTGACGATCCTGGCGTCCCAAAGCGCTACGGGCCGCAACTTCGGCTTGGTCATCTTGTCCTCCCTCATCGGCTTTCTCCGCCGAGTCTCGAAAATAGTTTACGTGGAAACTATTTCCATGGATAGTGAAAACAGGCGACTCGCAAAGACGGCACCGGGAAGGACAAGGCGCATGGATTACCTGAGTTACGAGGTCAGGGGCGATATCGCTGTCGTCGGGCTCAACCGTCCCGAGAAGCGCAATGCCATTTCCGATGCGTTCATCGAGGAACTCGCGGTGGTCATTCGCCGTGCCGAAGCCGAAGCGAAGGCGGCGGTGATTCACGGCCATGGCCCGCATTTCTGCGCCGGGCTCGATCTGGCCGAGCACGTGAAGAAAACCCCGTTCGAGGGTGTGCATGGGTCGCGGCGCTGGCACGAGGTGTTTGGCTGGATCCAGAAGGGCAAGCTGCCGTGGTTCGCCGCGTTGCATGGCGCCGTGGTCGGCGGCGGGCTGGAACTGGCCTCCTGCGTCCAGGTGCGGGTGGCCGACAGCACCGCCTTTTTCGCGTTGCCCGAGGGCCAGCGCGGCATCTTCGTTGGCGGTGGCGCGAGCGTTCGCGCGGCCCGGTTGATGGGGCTGGCGCGAATGACCGACATGATGCTCACCGGCCGCTCGGTCGACGTGGACACAGCCGAGCGCTGGAACCTCGTGCAATACGTGGTCGAGGAAGGCCGCGCGCTGGAGGTGGCCATCGAGCTGGCCGGAAAGGCCGCGACCAACGCCGAGATTTCCAACTACGCGATCATCAACGCCCTGCCGCGAATACAGGACATGGCGTCGGACGATGGGTTGTTCGTCGAGAGCTTCATCGCGTCGTTCACCGCCACCAGCCCGGAGGCCGAAGAGCGGTTGCAGGCCTTCTTGCAGAAGAAGGCGGGCAAGGTCACGCGGCCGGGCGGGGCGGGATGAGCGATACGGCGACAGACATCCTCGACGACGAGGCCGTGGAACTGGGCGAGATCACCGGTTCGCTCGGCTTCCTGCTGCGGATGGCGCAGCTACGGGCGTTCGAGTTCTTTTTCCAGACCCTGGCCGACCAGAACCTGCGCCCCGGCGAGTTTACCGTGCTCTGGGTGATCGGGCTCAATCCGGGGATGCGGCAAGGCACGATCGCGCGGCGGCTCAACATCAAGCCCGCGCATATGACCAAGCTGGTGCAGCGGCTGGTCAATGCCGGTTGGGTGACGCGGGCGGTGCCGGAGGAGGATCGCCGGTCGGTGCGGCTGGCGCTGACGCGCGCGGGCGAAGCTTTCGTGGCACGCTACCGCGAGAGCTTTCTCACTGCCCATCTCGCCGAACGCTCGAACCTGACCACCGATGAGGCGGAGCGGCTGATCGCGCTCCTGCGCCGCTATACCGGGCTGGAAGGGGTGGACCCATGAGCCTCGATCTCGACAATCTCATCGCCATCGACATTCACACCCATGCCGAAGAGCCGTGCAACCATGCGCGCGATGATGGCTACAACGACTTCCAGAAAGGCATGGCGGCCTATTTCAAGAACCCGGCCGGGCATCAGGGGATGCTGCCCAGCGTTGAGGAAACCGCCGCCTATTACCGCGAGCGCCGGATCGGAGCGGTGATCTTTCCGGTCGACGCCGAGCGCGAAACCGGGTTTCGCCGTTATTCCAACGAGGAGGTGGCCGAGATCGCGGCGGCGAACAGCGATATCCTGATCCCCTTCGCCTCGATTGACCCGTGGAAAGGCAAGATGGCCGCCCGCGAGGCGCGTCGGCTGATCCGCGATCACGGCGTGCGCGGCTTCAAGTTTCACCCCACCTTCCAGGGCTTCTGGCCGAATGACCGGATGGCCTATCCGTTTTACGAGGTGCTCGAGGAAGAGGGCGTGGTGGCGCTGTTCCATACCGGGCAGACCGGGGTGGGATCGGGGATGCGCGGCGGCATGGGAATGCGGCTGAAATATTCCAACCCGATGGCGATTGACGACGTGGCGGTGGATTTCCCCGATCTTCGGATCATCATGGCCCATCCCGCCTTCCCCTGGCAGGAAGAGGCGCTGGCCGTCGCCCAGCACAAGCCCAACGTCTATATCGACCTCTCGGGATGGAGCCCGAAATACTTCCCCGAGATTCTGGTAAGATACGCCAACACGCTTCTGAAAAAGAAAATGCTGTTCGGCTCCGACTGGCCCGCGATCACGCCTGACCGCTGGCTGGCCGATTTCGAGACGGCCCCGTTCCGGGATGAGGTGCGCCCGCTCATCCTCAAAGAAAACGCACAGCGGCTCTTGGGCCTCTGAGGGCGATAACAGGGAGGAAAGATATGCCTGGAATGATGAAACTGGCCGGGATCGCGGTTGCGTCTCTGCTGACACTTGGAACTGCCGCCGAGGCGCAAAACCTGATTGCCGCGCCGGCCGCACCGCCGTCGCACCCGGCGCATTACATGTATGAGAAGTTCGCGGGCTTCCTCGAAGAGGAGAGCGGCGGCACCATGAGCGCCACGATCATCGGCCCGGAAGTGGTGGCGCTGCCGCAGATGAAGGACGCGCTGCAATCGGGGCTGGCCAATGTCGGCAACTCGCTGCCGCTCTACTTCGCCGCCGATTTCCCGCAGACCGGCGTGGCCGGTGACCTTGCGCTGGCAGGCCGTAACCCGCACGCGATGGCTTGGGCGATGACCGAATTCGTCGTCAACTGCGCGCCCTGCCAGGACGAATACAAGGCGTTTGGCGGGGTCTTCCTCGGCTCCGGTTCGTCGGATGTCTACGTGCTGCTGACCACCAAGCCGGTGCGCAGTGTCGATGATCTGAAGGGGCTGCGGCTGCGGTCGGGTGGGGCGCCCTATTCGCGCTGGGCCGAGCATTTCGGCGCCACCCCGGTCAACCTGCCGGTCGGCCAGACCTTCGAGGCAATGAGCCAGGGGACCATTGACGGCACCATGGGCTCGATTGCCGACATGCTGTCCTACCGACTGGTCGACGTTGCCAAATACGTCACCCGCGTGCCGCTGGGCACCTATCACGTGACCTCGAACTACACCGTCGCGGCCGATACGTGGAAAGACCTGTCGGTTGAGCAACGCACGATGCTGCTGGCCGCCGCCAATCGGGGCGACCCGCATCTGACCGACCGTTGGGCGATGCAGATGCCTGCCGAGGCCAACGCCGCCGTCGCCGAAGCCGGGATCGAAGACATCCAGCCCGACGCCGACTTCCTCGCCGCCTCCGATGCCTTCGCGGCCGAAGACGTGGCAGCGCGGGTGGCCGAGAGCGAGCTTTCGGCGCAGTTCGCGGCGCTGGTCGAGAAGTGGACCGGAATCGTCGCCGAGGTTGGCGAAGATCCCGAGGCGCTCGCCGCGCGGGCCTATGACGAGATCTGGGCCAATGTCGATCTGTCGACCTACGGCCTCTGAGGCCCATCGCCCCGGCCCGCCGATGGGCCGGGGCAACTCTCAAGCGGTGGTGGAACGATGCAACGCCTGATCAAGCTGGCGGCCTGGATCGCGCGGATCATGGGCTATGTCGGCGCCCTCGCGGTGGTGGCGATGATGCTGCATATCAGCCTCGACGTCGCCTTGCGAAACCTGTTCCGCATCTCGATGAACACCGTGCCCGAGATCGTGGCGCGGTATTACATGACCGCGCTCGCCTTCCTGCCGCTCGGCTGGCTCGAATTGCGACGCCAGATGATTTCGGTCGAACTGCTGGAATTCGCGCTCTCGGCCCGCGCCCGGCGGCTCTCGGATGCGCTGGTGATGGTGCTGGCCGCGCTGATCTACGGGATGCTCGCCTGGACCAATTGGGACAAGGCACTGTCGGAGACGCGGGTGGGCACATTGGTCGAGATTGCCACCTACAAGATGCCGGTCTGGCATTCGTTCTATTTCGCCCCGGTGGGCTTTACCCTTGCCGCCTTCGTCGCGGCCCTGCTTGCGCTGGGGCAACTTGTGCCCGGCATCGGCGCGCAACTCGACGAGGCAAGCCATGAGCGTTGAAACCGGAATCTGGGGCATCGTGGCGCTGGCGGTCTTGCTGGTGCTGCGGCTGCCGGTGGCGCTGGCGCTGGTGATGGTGTCGTTCTCCGGCATCTGGGCGATGATCGGGCTGAAACCGGCGCTCGGCATCCTTGAGAACACCCCCTACAGCTTCGTTGCCAGCTGGACGATGAGCGCGGTGCCGATGTTCCTGCTGATGGGCTTCGTCGCTTTCCATACCGGGCTGACCGGCGGATTGTTCGACGCCGCCAAGGTTTTCCTTGCCCGATTGCCGGGCGGGCTGGCGATCTCGTCGATCTTTGCCTGTTCCGGCTTCGCGGCGCTGTCGGGCTCGTCCGTGGCCACCGCCGCCGCGATGGGGCGCATCGCCATCCCCGAAATGGTAAACGCCGGCTACCGGCCCTCGATCGCCGCCGGGTCCATCGCCGCGGGCGGCACGATCGGCGCGCTGATCCCACCCTCGATCCTGATGATCATCTACGGCATCATTGCCGAAACCTCGGTGACGCAGGTGTTTATCGGCGGCGTCGGGATCGGGATCGCCACGGCTTTGTCCTATACCATCGTGGTGCTGCTGATCAGCCTGCTGCGCCCCGACATCATCCCGCCACGGGTGCCGGTCGAGCGCGGCGAGGGCGCGCGGGTGTTCGTCAAGCTCTTGCCGGTTTCGGTGCTGGTGGCCGTGGTCTTCGGCGGGTTGTTCAGCGGGTTGTTCACCGCGACCGAGGCGGGCGCGGTGGGGGCGCTCGGCACCGTGATCGTGGCCGCCTTCACCGGCAAGCTCACCCGTGAGGCAATCTCGCGGTCGCTGATCGAAACCGTCACCACCACCGGCTCGCTGCTGATCATCGGCATCGCGGCAACGATGTTCACCCGGTTCCTCGGCTTGTCGGGGCTGCAAGGGTTCATCGCGCAGGCGGTGTCGGGGGCTGAAATCGGCTATGTCGGGCTGATGGTGATCATCGTTCTGATCTACCTCGCGCTCGGCACCTTCATGGAGCCGTTCGGGGCGATGCTGGTGACGCTGCCGGTGTTTCTGCCGGTGCTCGAAGCCCAGCATATCGACCTTGTCTGGTTCGGCGTGCTGGTGGTGAAGCTGCTCGAAATCGGGATGATCACGCCGCCTGTCGGGCTGAACGTGTTCGTGATCCGGAACGTGGCGCACAAATACGTGTCGGTGATGCAGATCTTCAAAGGGGTGATCCCCTTCCTGATCGCCGATATCGTCGTGGTCGCGGTGGTGATCGCGGTGCCGGGGCTGGTGCTGTTCCTGCCGGGGTTGATGTAGGCCGGGCGCCGCTCCTCAGCCGCCGGACAGCACCGGAAAACCGTCAAGCGCCTCGGGGTTGTCGAGGGCGCCGACATTCTTGACCTTGCGGCCATGCACCACGTCTTTCACCGCGATCTCCGAGATCTTGCCGGACTTGGTGCGCGGAATGTCGGGCACCTCGCGAATCTCGGCGGGCACGTGGCGCGGCGAGCTTCCGGCGCGGATCGCCGACTTGACCCGTGCGACGAGATCGTCGGTGAGCGCCTGCCCCTCGGCCATCGCCACGAAGAGCAACACCCGCTGGTCGCCCTCGGACTCGTGGCCGATCACGACCGACTCGCGGATCTCGGGGAATTTTTCGACCTCGGCATAGATCTCGGCGGTGCCGATCCGCACGCCGCCGGGGTTAAGCGTGGTGTCGGAGCGGCCATGGATCAGGAAGCCGCCATGGACCGTGCGCTCGGCGTAATCGCCCTGGCACCATGTGCCGTCGAAAAGCTCGAAATAGGCGCTGCGGTAGCGGCTGCCATCGTCGTCGCCCCAGAAGCCGAGCGGCATCACCGGAAAGGCGGTGGTGCAGACCAGCTCACCCTTTTCGCCCGGTTTGGCGGGCGTGTCGGGGGCCGACCAGACATCCACGTCCATGCCGAAGCCCGGCCCCTGAATCTCGCCGGCATAGACCGGGGCCGTCGGATCGCCGCCGACGAAGCACGACACGATATCGGTGCCGCCCGAGATCGAGGCGAGGTGCAGATCGTCTTTCACCGCCGCATAGATATACTCGAACCCGTGGCTGAGCAGTGGCGAGCCGGTGGAAAAGACCGTGCGCAGCGATGACAGGTCACGGCCCGCGCGTGGTTCGAACCCGGACTTGCGCAGGCTGTCGATGTATTTTGCCGAGGTGCCGAACTGGGTGAAGTGCTCTTCGGCGGCATAGTCCCACAGCACACGCGGGCCGGGAGCGAAGGGCGAGCCATCGAACAGCATCAGCGTGGCCCCGCGCGCAAGGCCCGAGACCAGCCAGTTCCACATCATCCAGCCCAGCGTGGTGAAATAGAACAACCGGTCGCCGGGGCGCACATCGCCGTGCAGGGCGAGCTCCTTGAGATGCTGCAACAGCACCCCGCCGGTGCGGTGGACGATGCATTTCGGCGCGCCGGTGGTGCCGGAGGAAAACAGGATGTAGAGCGGATGGTCGAACGGCACCGGGGTGAAGGTGAGCGGCGCCACGGTCTCGCCGGCGGTGAAGCCATCCCAGCTCACCCCGTCGGGCAACCCCGCCGCCACCGTCTCGGCCTCGCCCAGATAGTCGATCACCACGATGCGCTCGACGGTGGGCAGCCCGGCGCGGATTTCTGCCAGCTTCCCGGCGATCTCGATGCGCTTGCCGTTATACCAGTAGCCATCGGTGGTGATCAGCAGCTTCGGCTCGATCTGGGCGAAGCGGTCGAGCACCGCGCGCGCGCCGAAATCGGGCGAGGCCGACGACCAGGTGGCCCCGAGCGAGACCACCGCCAGCATCGCCGCAACGCTTTCGGGCCGGTTTGGCAGAAGCCCGGCCACCCGGTCGCCTTCGCCCACGCCGGCCTTCGCCAGCGCCTGTTGCAGACGCGAGACCTGCGCCTTGAGTTCACCCCAGCTCCAGCTCATCCGGGCCTTGTCTTCGCCGCGAAACACCAGCGCGGGGGTAGCGTCGTCGCCGGGAGCAAGCCCGAGCAGGTTCTCGGCGAAATTCAGCTTTGCGCCGGGGAAAAATCGCTCGCCCAGGATCCCTTCGCCGGTGATCCACGGTTCGCTGCCCTTGTCGCCGATCACGCCGAAATGGTCCCAGATCGCTGACCAGAAGGCGGCGCGGTTGGCGATCGACCAGGCATGTAGCGCCGCGCCGTCTTTCAGTCGCACCCCGTCGCGATCGCCGACAAAGGCATTGAACCGGGTGATTTCGCTGTTTTGGATGCGGGCTTCGGACGGGGTCCAGATCGGGGTGGTCATCGTGCACGGTCCTTCGCTGGGCTGCTGCGCGAATATCTTGCAGCTACGAGACCGGGACGCAAGTTGACAGACGCCCCCTGCGCATGGAGCACAGGGGGCGCGCGAGGCGGACGTGACCTCGGGAGAGGGGGAAACCGGGTTCACGTCCCTGCCGCCGCCGTCTGACGGGGATGGATCAGACGGCGATATTCTCGGCCGACCACTGGGCAACGGGCAGTCCCCAGCCGGGCACGCGGCCGTGGTTGCGGAAGAAAAGCTCCTTGTAGGCGAGCTTCTCGGCATAGGGCAGGTGGCCCATTTGCAGTTCCTGCACGTCGCCGCCGAACCACGAATTGGCGTGGATGTAGAAGGCCTTGCCGCCGCCCATGTCGCCGATGCAGACCACTTCCGGCTGCCAGGGCACGTTGGCTTCGTCAGCGCTCATCCGGCCCACATCTCTGGCGATCTGGCGGCCGACAACCTCGGCCTCCTGGTGGCCGATCGCACCGAGCTTGGGCACCGTGATCGCCGCCGCGTCGCCGCAGGCGAACACATCGGGGTAGTCGGGGTTGCGCATGTCCATGCCGGTGACGATGAACCCTTCCTCATCCGAGATCGGCAGACCGCGCAGAAACTCGTGCGGCTTCCAGTTCGGAAACACGATCTTCACTTCGGCCTCGATGCTGCGGCCATCGGCGAACTCGATGGTGTCGCGGGTCAGCCGGGCGATGTCTTCGGTCTTGTTGAGGTAGGTGAACCCCATTTCGGAGGCGGCGGTGAGCAGTTGGGTCACCACCTTCTCGCCCGCATCCTCGGCGATCATCGCGCCGGGTGTGAAGATGGTGATGTTCTCGGCGCTGCCCTTGTCGTGTTCACCGAGCCAATGCGCCAGCGCCAGCGACACCTCCACCGGCGGGCCTTCGCAGGCGGCCAGTGCCGTGGGCAGCCAGTCGGGCCGCCCGCGCTTGCCCTGCGCGAACCGGGCCGAGCCGACGGCAATCGGGCCGCCGTTGTAGTCGTGTTCGAGATAGTCGATCAGCCGGTTGGCGTGCCAGGCATCCGAAACCGTGTGGCCGAACTGCTCGAACCCCTCGATCTCGTCATAGGCCAGCCGCGCGCCGAGCGCGATCACCAGCTTGTCGTAGCCGATATCGTAATTTGGCGCGCCGGGTCGCTCGCTGGGGCGGATGGTGACGCGCCTGGCATCGACATCCACGCCGAGCACCTCGGCCTGCTGAAAGCGGATATCGTCCTTCGCCAGCGCCTCGACCAGCGGCATGTGCATGGTCACCGCCGGGTCGCGCCCTTCGAAGATTTCGAGCGGGATGTTGGGGATGTAGTCGAGGTAAGCCTTGCGGTCGATCACCGTGATGTCGACGGCATCCCCGGCAAGGTCGCGGATCTTTTGTGCCGCACCGAGACCGGCGAAATTTCCACCGAGAACGAGCACGCGGGTTTTCTCAGATTTGATCGTCATGGCAACCTCCTTGCGATCTGTCTGTGACAGCGAGGTGGGGGCCACTGCGCCGGGTGTTACGGGGAAAAATGGTCACGAATACGTGGCCGGGGCGCTCCCGGTTATCTGGCGCGGCTTGAAAATCCGTGGTGCTGGCAAACAAATCAGCCGCCAGACGCGGGCCGAAACCGAGCTGTGTCGGCCGGAATTTCGGGAGATCCGATTGCGGGATGTGCGAATTGTGACAGCGGCGAGTCGGCAAGCGACTCGATTCGTTAAGAAATCAAGAAAAAAATGATTTCCGCTTTACAGGACTCCGCGAATATCACACCATATTTCGTAGGGACGCGGCGCGTCAGACGCCAAACCCGGTAAAGGCACCAAGCCCTAGTGTAGTTTGCGCCGCTAGGGCGTTCGAGCAGAAAGGGACAGCCATGTCGGCGACCGAGCACTATCTCGAAAGCGAAGACCTTCACCCAATCGACATCGTCGAGCACCTGGCCGAACACCACGACTGGGATTTCGACCGCGTGGCCGACGACCAGATCGCGATGGCGGTCGAAGGCCAGTGGCGCACCTATTCGATCACGCTGGCCTGGAGCCCGTATGACGAGACGCTCCGGCTGATCTGCACCTTCGAGATGGAGCCGCCCGAAGACAAGTTGCCAAGGCTCTACGAGGCGCTGAACCGCACCAACGACATGTGCTGGAGTGGCGCCTTCACCTACTGGCATGAGCAGCGCCTGATGGTCTACCGCTACGGCCTCGTGCTTGCCGGTGGCCAGATCGCGGGGCCGGAGCAGATCAACACGCTCATCGGCTCGGCGGTGGCCAATTCCGAACGTTTCTACCCGGCCTTCCAACTGGTCTCGTGGGGCGATGGCCCGGTCGAGGCCGCGATGCAGGTGGCGATTGCCGAGGCCTACGGCCGGGCCTGATTTCCCAAGTGGCGCGGCATGATAAGCGCACCTCAATCTCCCTTGGCCCTCCCCTCGCGGGAGGGCTTTTTTCTGCGGTTTTCCCGGCGCCCCTTCGCCGCTAGGGTGGGTAAAAACGAAAGGAACCGCGATGAACATGGACGATCTGGCGGCGCGTGGGCTGGTGCTTCTCGGCTGCGGCAAGATGGGGTCGGCGATGCTGGCGGGCTGGCTTCAGCAAGGCTTGCCCGCGGCCTCCGTCTGGGTGATCGACCCGCACCCGTCTGATTGGCTGAAGGGCCTTGACGGGCTGCACCTGAACCAATCGCTTCCCGAGGCGCCGGCCATTGTGTTGATCGCGGTGAAGCCGCAGATGATGGGCGAGGCGCTGCCCACGCTCGCGGCGCTGGGCGGGGGCGAGACGCTGTTCGTGTCGGTCGCGGCGGGCACGCCGATCGCCGCGTTCGAGAGGGTTCTGGGCGCCGATACGCCGATCGTGCGGGCCATGCCCAATACCCCGGCCGCGGTCGGGCGCGGGATCACGGCGATCATCGGCAACGCCCACACGTCGTCGGCCCAGCTCGACCTTGCCGAGACGCTGCTCGGCGCGGTCGGGCAGGTAGTGCGGCTGAGCGGAGAAGACCAGATGGATGCAGTGACGGCAGTGTCGGGCTCCGGCCCGGCTTACGTCTTTCACCTGATCGAGACATTGGCGGCGGCGGGCGAGGCTCAGGGGCTGAGCGCCGAGCTTGCGATGGCGCTCGCCAAGGCGACCGTCGCCGGAGCCGGGGCGCTGGCGGAAGCCGCCGACGAGAGCCCGGCGCAATTGCGGGTGAACGTCACCTCGCCGGGCGGCACCACGCAGGCCGCGCTCGGGGTGCTGATGGACGAGGCGAACGGCTTTCCGGCCCTGCTCACCCGCGCGGTAAAAGCCGCAGCCGACCGCAGCCGGGAGCTTGGCAAATGAGTGACGAGATCAGTTTTGACGACTTCCTGAAAGTCGATATCCGCACCGGCACGGTGGTGGATGCCCAGCCCTTCCCGGAGGCGCGCAAGCCCGCGATCAAGCTCTGGGTCGATTACGGCGCCGGGATCGGCGTGAAGAAATCGTCGGCCCAGATCACCGAGCACTACGCGCCCGAAGAGCTGATCGGCAAACAGGTGCTGGGCGTGGTCAACTTTCCGCCGCGCCAGATCGGCAAGTTCATGTCCGAGGCACTGGTGCTCGGTCTGCCGGACGAGAGCGGCGAGGTGGTGCTGCTCACGCCCGACAAACCGGTGCCCGATGGCGGGCGGTTGTTCTGAATGGCGAAGGTTCTGGTAACCCGCCCGCTGCCCGACCCGGTGATCGCGGCGTTGGCAACGGCGCACAAGGTGGCCGTGCGCGCCGAGACCGGGCCGATGAGCGCCGCCGAAATGGTGGCCGCGCTTGGCCGCTTCGATGCCATCCTGCCGACGCTGGGCGATGCGTTCACCGCCGAGGTGTTTGCAACGGCGGGCGAGATCCGCACCCGGCTGCTGGCCAATTTCGGCGTTGGTTACAATCATATCGACGTTGACGCGGCGCGCCGCCACGGCATCGCCGTCAGCAACACGCCGGGCGTGCTCACCGACGCGACCGCCGACCTTGCGCTGACGCTGATGCTGATGACCGCCCGGCGTGCGGGCGAGGGTGAGCGGCTGGTCCGGGCCGGCGGCTGGACCGGCTGGCACCCGACCCAGCTTCTCGGCACCCATGTCAGCGGCAAGGTGCTCGGCGTTGTCGGCATGGGGCGGATCGGGCAGGCGATTGCCCGCCGCGCGCATCATGGCTTCGGCATGAAGATCGTCTATTTCAACCGCTCGCCGAAGAGCCTCGATCTGCCCGCGCGGCAGCTGGAGAGCCTTACCGCGCTTGCCGCCGCCAGCGATATCGTGGTTATCGCCGTGCCCGGCGGCACCGAGACCCGGCACCTGATCGGGGCGGAGGTGTTTGCGGCGATGAAGCCGGAGGCGCTGATCGTGAACATCGCGCGGGGCGATGTGCTGGACGAGGCGGCGCTGATCGCGGCGCTGCAATCGGGCCAGATCGCCGGGGCGGGACTCGACGTGTATGAGAACGAGCCGGTGGTGCCTGCGGCGCTGACAGTGATGGAGAACGTCACGCTGTTGCCGCATCTGGGCTCGGCCACGGTGGAGACCCGGACGGCGATGGGGATGATGGCGGCCGAGAATATCCTTGCCTGGTTCGCGGGCAAGCCGCTGGTCAGCCCGGTCTGAACCGGCATTGTCCGGTCGCTTCGGCGCGCCGCCTAGCGTTCCCCGGCGCGGTCTCCCACGGCCTCGCGCCAATGTTTGCGGCACAGGCTCACATAGCTCTCGTTGCCGCCGATCTGCACCTGGTCGCCGGCGGTCAGCACGTTGCCTGCTTCATCTTGCCGCACTACCATGGTGGCCTTCTTGCCACAGTGGCAGATCGTGCGCGCCTCGCGCATTTCGTCGGCCAGCGCCAGCAGCGTGGCGGAGCCGGGAAACAGGTTGCCCTGGAAATCGACGCGCAGGCCATAGGCCATCACCGGCACGCCAAGATCGTCGACCGCGCGGGCAAGCTGCCAGACCTGTTCGGGGCTGAGAAACTGCGCCTCGTCGATGAAGACACAGGCCACCGGGCCTTCGGCAAGGCGGTCGGCGATCTTGGCAAACAGGTCATCCCCCGCCTCGAAGGTGTCGGCGGGGGCGTCAATCCCGATCCGGCTGCCGATCACGCCATCGCCCGCCCGGTTGTCGAGTTTCGCTGTAATCAGAAAGGTTTCCATTCCCTGTTCGCGGTAGTTGTAGGACGCTTGCAGCAGCAGCGTCGATTTTCCCGCGTTCATGGTGGAGTAGTGAAAATAGAGTTTGGCCATGCGTCCCGTTAGCGCCATGGTGCCGTTCGATCAAGGCCGTGATCGGCCAAAATGGAACGAGTGGAGGAACGGGGGTCGGTCAGAATACTCGAGGCCATGCGGGCGTTGCCGCCCTGGGGATGGAACAGACCTCGTTCACCCATACGCACCAATTCCCTATTGCTGGCCCAGACGGACCAACCCTGCCGTGAAACAAACGACAGGCCCCCACCCGATCCGACGCTGGGGGCGCCGGATACTCGTTACAGAACCGCCACTCACGGCCAAGTTCATAAAGCCATTCACATAACGACTAATTAATGGGAAAAGGGTGCCGGATTTCCCCGCAGACAAGGCGCGGGCGCGGTTCGGTGCAGAGAGGGATTATGTATGGCAGGTTTTGGTGACTACCTGAAGAAGCACACAGAGACGCTTGTGAAGGACGTCGGAATCGAGGCGGCCTGCGAATTGACCGGAAAATCAAAGGCGACGCTGGGGCGCTATTACTCGGATTCAGAAGAACATGCCGCGCGCTTCATGCCGATCGACACGGTGGCCCAGCTCGAGGCGGCGGCGCGTTATCCGCATGTGACTTCGGCGCTGGCGGAAATTTCCGGCCACACGATCAATGCAGGCGCCGAAGGGCGCAATGCGCCCGTGGGCGGGGTGAATTCCGACGTGATCGCGCTCAGCCAGCGCTTCGCCATGCTGATGGCGGAATACCAGCAATCCATTGAAGACGGGGTCATCACCGTCAACGAAGCCAAGCGCCTCCTGCGCGAAACGCTCGCGCTCCAGCAGGTGCTGGTCGATATGAAGCTGCACCTCGAAGACGAGACCGTCTGAGGCGGGTCACACTGCAATCACGCGGTTGGTGCGCGGTAGGCGAGGTAATGGTCGACGGCATCGGCCACCCGGCGGAAGCGGTCGCCACCGAGGTGGGTGCCGCCAAACCAGCGGCTGACGACGACAACCTCGCCAAACAGCCCGGCACCCTCGAGTTTTTGCAGGATGACGGCGCCGGCCCCGGCCTCGCCATCGTCACCCTTGGCCGGGCCATCGGGCAGCAGCGCCGCCCAGGAGTGGTGCGTGGCCCTGGCGAACTTCTTGCGCCGCGTCAGCGCCTTGAGCAATGCGCGCACGTCGTCGCGGCTTGATACCGGGCCGCCCGACACCGCGTAGCGTGAGCCGCGATCTTTCAACACATTCTCGAAAACCAGCATCTCGCCTCCCGATTCCACACTGGCGCGGGCCGCCACCGGGAAGCAATCAGTAACTGTCGCGCAGATGTTCGAGCAGGGTTTTGTTCACGCATAATTGCGGGGCTTCATGAGTTCCGGCGCTGTGCTCTTCGAGCCAGAGTTCGCAGCCGGACGGATCGGGGCATTCGGTGCAGCGCAGGATGGCGCGCTCGAGCCGGGCCCGGCTGAGCCGGGTCAGATCGACCTCGAGTTGAAGGTCCAGCCCGAGAACATCGGCCATCCGGCCGAGCAGGTGTTCGTGATATGCGCGATGCGCGGCGTCTTTCATGGTTACCTCCGACAAACAAGATGGAGCCGGTCACCGAGGCTTCCTTGATCCAGATCAAACCGGGGGCGGGTGGCACCTTCCCGCCGGGTGCGAGGCGGGATAGGCTGGGGCCATGTTTACCATCGAACACGAATTCGACTCGACCGTGATAACCCTTGTCGACGAGGCGGGCCCGCACCTGCGCGAAGACGTCATCATCAATGCTTTCGACGATTGCGTAACGCTTGAGCAGCATGAGCCGACGACCGACAGGGTGATGCGAGTGACCCTGTCGATGAGCCAGTTGCGTGATATCGCGGCGGCGCTCGACCTGCCGGAAGGGGCCTACAAGCTGGTGCGTGACAGTGACGCAGACTAGCTATCGCTGAGCCGGAATACCTTGTCGCGCGATGTGGCGCCCCGGATCAGGGTCAGGCGCGACTTCGGCACGCCGAGCGCGCTGGCCAGAAGTTTGATCACCGCGGCATTGGCCTTGCCGTCTTCCGGCACGGTGGTGACGCTCACCCGCAGCCCGGTTTCGGCCACGACGACGGCGTTCTTCGAGGCTTTCGGGGTGACCCGCACGGCAATCTCCGCGCCGGGGCTGGCAAGGTGGGAAAGCTGGCCCTTTTTCATGCCGCCACACTGTCCGATGGGGGTTGCGGGCGCAAGCCGGGGCCGTCACTCTGACGGCCATGAGACGGACAGGGTTTTTCAGCGACGAGCGGTGCTTCTGGCATTCCGGCGGGAACTACGCCGGGATGATGCCGGTGGGCGGGTTGGTGCAGCCGACAGCCGCCGGGGGACTGCCGGAAAACCCCGAGACCAAGCGGCGGCTGCGCAACCTGCTCGAAGTGACCGGGCTGATGCGCGAGCTTGTGGCGCGCGGGGCTGAGCCGGCCAGCCGCGACGATCTCGAACGGGTTCACCCGGCGGCCTATCTCGATGCCTTCAAGGCGGCGTCAGACGCTGGCGGCGGCGAGCTCGGGATGCGCACGCCGTTCGGGCCGGGCGGCTACGAGATTGCCACGCTCAGTGCCGGGCTTGCCAAGGCGGCGCTGTTTGCGGTGCTTTCGGGCGAGGTCGACAACGCCTATGCGCTGTCACGCCCGCCGGGGCATCATAGCCTGCCCGATCTGCCCAACGGGTTCTGCCTGCTCAACAATATCGGCGTCGCGGTGCGTGCCGCGCAGGCCGCCGGGTTGGCGCAGCGGGTGGTGGTGCTGGATTGGGATGTGCATCACGGCAACGGCACCGAGGCGGTGTTTTACGACGATCCCGAGGTGCTGACGATCTCGATCCACCAGGAGCACAACTATCCGCTCGACACCGGCGAGATCGACAAGCGCGGCGCCGGTGCCGGAGCGGGGGCGAACATCAACATCCCGCTGCCGCCGGGCGCGGGCCATGCCACCTATCTGGAGGTGATGGAGCGGCTGGTGCTGCCCGCGATCCGGGCGCATCGGCCGGAGGTGATCGTGGTTGCCAGCGGCTACGATGCCGCCGCCGCCGATCCGCTCGGCCATATGCTCGCCCATGTCGCCACCTTTGGCGAGATGACCCGGATGGTGCGCGCGCTGGCCGATGAATTGTGCGGCGGGCAGCTGGTGGCGGTGCACGAGGGCGGCTATTCGGAATGGTATGTGCCGTTCTGCGGCCACGCGGTGGTGCAGGAGATGTCGGGCAGCGCCATCACCGCGCCCGACCCGATGGCAGCCACCTACAGCGCGCGGCAGCCGAACGCCCGGATGCAGGCGGTGTTTTCGGATATCGTGAACGACTACGTCGCCTTTTTCGCGACCCCTGCTTGACCTCATTGCCTTGTGCCCCGACATGAGGGGCGATGTAACGGAGACTAACATGCCCGAGAAGAACCCGGCGGCGCTCGACTTCCTGCTCACCCGCCGCTCGCGCCCGGCCAAGACCCTGACCACGCCCGTTCCGAGCCGCGACGAGCTGATGCCGATCCTCACCGCCGCCGCGCGCACGCCGGATCATGGCAAGCTCGAGCCATGGCGCTTCATCGTGCTCGAACGCGGTGCGCTGGAACGGCTGGCGAACGAGGTGGAGTTGCGCGGGGCGGCGCGGGGCGAAGCGCCCGAGCGGATCGAGAAGGTCTATCGCCAGTTCGCCGATTCCCATCTCGCGGTTGCCGTGGTGGCCTCGCCGAAAGAGTCGGAAAAGGTGCCGGAGATCGAGCAGGTCTATTCCGCCGGGGCGGTCTGCCTTGCCATGCTCAACGCCGCACTCGCCAGCGGCTGGGGGGCCAACTGGCTGTCGGGCTGGGCCTGCCACGACCGTGAATTCCTCGACGTGGCGCTGGGGCTGGAGCCGCAGGAAAGCGTCGCCGGGTTCATCCATATCGGCACCGAGCGCATGGCCCCGCCGGAACGCCCACGCCCCGATCTCGACGCCATCACCACCTGGGTGGACCGGTGATGCTGGGTGATTTCGCCAAGGCCCTCGGCCAATTGACCGATCCGCGCTTTCGCAAGGTGCTGCTGATGGGGCTGGGGCTGACCATCGCGCTTCTTGCCGGAGCGACGGTGCTGTTTGGCTGGGTCGTCGGGCTGTTCGTGCCGGACGTGGTGACCTTGCCGTTCTTCGGCGAGGTGACCTGGCTGGATTCGGTGGCAAGCTGGGCGACGGTGCTGCTGATGCTGGTGCTCTCGGTGGTGCTGATGGTGCCGGTGGCCGCCGCCTTCACCGGCATTTTCCTCGACGATGTGGCCGAGGCGGTGGAGGAGCGGCATTATCCGGGGCTCGCGCCGGTCGGCTCCATCCCCCTTATGGACACGTTGCGCGACTCGGTCTCGCTGATCGCGGTGACGATCGGGGTCAACCTCGTGGCGCTGATCCTGTTTTTCTTCGTCGGTCCGCTCGCGCCGGTGCTGTTCTGGGCGGTCAACGGCTACCTGCTGGGGCGGGAATTCTTCCAGATGGCGGCGATGCGCCGCGAGGGGCGGGAGGGGGCAACGGCCCTGCGCAGCCGCCATGCCGGGCAGATCTGGCTTGCAGGCACGTTGATGGCGGTGCCGCTTTCGGTGCCGTTGGTGAACCTGTTGATGCCGGTGATCGGGGCTGCGACCTTCACGCATATGTATCACCGGCTCGCCGGGCGGTGAGGCGCCGGGGGTTTCACACCCCCGGACCCCCGTGAGGTATTTCGGGACCAAAGAAGAGCAGCGGAGGAAGCACCGCTAGTTTGGCACCCGCTCGCCGAGCACGCCGAGCCAGTCGAGATCTTCGATGGCGATGATGCCGGAGAAGATGATCGCGGCGAAGATACTCCAGACCAGGATTGCCCAGAGCGTGACGATCAGCACCGTCCGCTTGAGCCGGAAATTGGCGGGCGCGCCGGCATGGGTGCCGGGCACGATCTCGCCGTCTTCGGCCTGGCTGCGCGAATGGATCGGCAGGGTGATGAACATCATCAGGAACCAGACGACGACGAAGAGGACGATGCCACCGGTGATGCTCATCAGACCTGCTCCAGCTCGATCAGCGTGCCGGTGAAGTCCTTCGGATGAAGGAACAGGACGGGCTTTCCGTGGGCACCGAGCTTTGGTTCGCCGGTGCCGAGCACCCGCGCCCCCGAGGCCTTCAACCTGTCGCGGGCGGCGAGGATGTCGTCGACCTCGTAGCAGACATGGTGGATGCCGCCCGAGGGGTTCTTGTCGAGAAAGCCCTGGATCGGGGAGGCGTCGCCCAGCGGGTAGAGCAGTTCGATCTTGGTGTTGGGCAGGGTGATGAACACGACGGTGACGCCATGATCGGGCTCGTCCTGCGGTGCGCCGACATCGGCGCCCAGCGTGTCGCGGTAGAGGGCGGCGGCGGCCTCGAGGTCGGGCACCGCGATGGCAACGTGGTTGAGCCGTCCGATCATCGTTTGTCTCCCCTGGCTGGCTGGTCCGGTTATGCAGGTCTGCCGGGGGCTGCGCAATAGCGGCCGGACGGTGGCGTTAACCGGGTGTTAGGCAAACCTGTGCTTGGGTCGCGGGGAAAGGAGACAGAACATGAGCGATGATACCCGTGTCTACCTTCCGCACCGGGCGGCAACGGCGGATCGGCCGTTGCAGGGAGCGAGCGTGCTGGTGGTCGAAGACAGCCGGTTTGCCTCCGAGGCGATCCGGCTTCTCGGCTTGCGCTCTGGCGCCCGAATTCGCCGCGCCGACAGTCTGGCGGCGGCGCACCGGCATCTTGCCGTCTACCGCCCGACCATCGTGATCGCCGATATGGGGCTGCCGGATGGTAACGGCGCGGCGCTGATCGGTGAGCTGGCGCAGGCCGCGCCGCGCGTGCCGGCTCTGATCGGGATGAGCGGCGATCCGGGCGCGGAGGCGGCGGCGATGGCGGCCGGGGCGGATGGGTTTCTTGCCAAGCCGGTTGAGAACCTGGCGTTGTTTCAACAGGTATTGCTGGCGCCGCTGCCACCGGGCGAGCGCCCGGGCGGGTTGCGGGCGCTGCCGACCGAGATGGTCGTTCCCGACACACTGGCGCTGGAGGACGATCTGATCCACGCCGCCGAGATCATGCAGGACGCGGCCAGCCCGCTGGATTATGCAGCGCAGTTTCTCGGGGCGGTGGCGCGCAGCGCGCATGACGGCGCATTGGCGCGAGCGGCGGAGGCGTTGGCGCAAGGCGGCGGGTCGGCAGGCGCGCGCGACCGGGTCTTGGGGCTGGTGCGAGACCGGATCGCGGGCCTGCGCGCGGGATGATCGCGGGTGGCGCTGTCAGCCGCGCAGGGCCGGATCGCCCGCCGCCCGGACCAGCCCGGTGAGATCACCCAGCCGCTCTTTCTGGCGCCCGGCGGAATCGAAGTTTGACGGGCTGAGCCAGGCGGTGAAGGCTTCCTTGAGCGCCGGCCACTCGCTGTCGATCGCGGCGAACCAGGCGGTGTCGCGGTTGCGCCCCTTGACCACCGAGGCTTGCCGAAAGATGCCCTCGTAGCTCAGCCCCAAACGCTGCGCGGCGCGGCGCGAGGGCAGGTTGCGGGCATCGCATTTCCACTCATAGCGCCGATACCCGGCCTCGAAGGCCCATTGCATCATCAGAAACATTGCCTCGGTCGCCGCCCGGCTGCGTTGCAGGGCGGGCGAAAAATTGATGTGCCCGACTTCGATCGACCCGGCCTCGGGGGCGATGCGCAGGTAGCTGGCCACCCCTTGCCAGTGACCGCTTTCGAGGTTGCGGATCGCGTAGAAGAACGGGTCGTCTCCGGCCGACATCTCGCGCACCCAGCGATGATAGGACGAGGCCGAAGCGAAGGGGCCGTAGGGCAGGAAGTCCCAGATCGTGTCGGAGACGATATTGGCCTTGAACAGCTCGGCGGCATGGGCTTCGGCGTTCAGCGGCGCCAGTTCGGCGTAGCGACCCTTGAGCCTGCCGGCTGCCGGGCGCTGTGGCGGTTTCCAGCCCGGAACCGCAGCCCCGATATCCCGTGTCTCACGCATATCCGCCCCTCAATTTCCGTCGTTCCCCGTCATAGATTGCGCTTGGGCCGAGGTCACGGGAAATCCCTCAAAGGGTGCCGGTTGTGGCCCGCTCTTTCCCCAATCCGGCCCCATTTGAGCTGCACAAGAGATCGACAGCGGACATTTTGCCGTTTGATCAGTAGCGATGCCGGGTCCCCGGCGATGAGTGGAGAGTATGTATGACCAGCCGGGTTGGAAAGTTTCTGAAAGCCGAAGACGGAAACGCCGTGATTGATTGGGTTGTTCTCATGACCGGCATTGTTCTTCTGGCGATTTCCGTGGTGATCACGATCACGTCGAATATCGACCAGATCACCGATGACACCATGGAACGCGTCGAACAAATGGAGGACTTCCGTCCGGCCTGATCGGTTCCCCAGTGGACCGTTCCGAGGCGGTGCGCTTGGCAGAGCGCACCGCCCTTTTTTTGTGTCGCTGCGGGGAACCGTTGTGCGACCGGGGCGTTTACCCATGAGCCAATTAAACAACGGAGCCAGCGCCATGCCCTCGATCTACGACGCCATCAAGGCCGACCATGCCCGCCACCGCGAGCTTCTCGACAGGATCGCGGATACGTCCGGCGCCTCGCAGGAACGCAAGTCCGCGTGGACGGAATTCTACTGCGAGGTGAAAGCGCATGCCGCGGCGGAGGAAGAGACGTTCTACTCCAAGCTCATGTCAGAAACCTGGGGCCAGGACGCGGCGCGTCACTCGGTCGAAGAGCATGCCGGGCTCGATGACTTGCTCGAAGAGCTCAACGAGATGGACATGGCGTCGTCGGGCTGGCTCACCAGGTTCCATACCCTCGATCATGATTATCGCCATCACATCGACGAAGAAGAAAACGAGATTTTCACCCGCGCCCGCAAGGTGTTCGACGAAGGTGCTCTCGCGGGGGTCGGAGACCGGTTCAAGGCTCGCAAAGCCGAGGAACGCAAGCTCGTCGACAAGAAGCTGGCGGATCACCTCGAAGATTAAGGCCTTGGGGGCACTGTGAAAAAGGGCTCCCGGACGGGAGCCCTTTGGTCTGACCAGGCGGCGGAGATCACGCTTCGGGCTGAACCACCCTGAGGTGCAGATCGCGCAATTGGGCGTTGTCGGGCACCGAGGGGGCGCCCATCATCAGGTCTTCGGCGCGCTGGGTCATCGGGAACAGCATCACTTCGCGGATGTTCTCTTCCTCGGCCAGCAGCATCACGATCCGGTCGATCCCCGCCGCGCAACCGCCGTGCGGGGGGGCGCCGAAATGGAAGGCGTTGACCATGCCACCGAAGCGGCGGCGCACCTCGGCCTCGTCATAACCGGCGATCTCGAAGGCCTTGAACATGATTTCGAGCTTGTGGTTGCGGATCGCGCCCGAGAGGATCTCGGCGCCGTTGCAGGCGAGGTCATACTGAAAACCAAGCACATTGAGCGGATCGCCTTGCAGCGCCTCCAGCCCGCCTTGCGGCATCGAGAACGGGTTGTGCTCGAAATCGATCTCGCCGGTTTCCTCGTCCTGCTCGTAGATCGGAAAATCGACGATCCAGGCAAAAGCGAAGCGGGCGCGCCAGTTTTCATCTTCCGGCGCTTTCGGGGTTTCGGCCCAGATCACGTCTCGCGCGAGGCCGGCGACGCGCTGGAACGCCTTTGGCTTGCCGCCAAGGAAGAAGGCGGCATCGCCGACGCCGAGGCCAAGCTGCTGGCGGATGGCTTCGGTGCGTTCGGGGCCGATGTTCTTGGCGAGCGGGCCGGCGGCTTCCATGTGGCTACCATCTTTTTGGACTGGCATACCTTCGACGGAATAGCGATTAAATCCTTTTCCGAGTTCCGCAAGAATTTCTGCCTCTCGAGCTTGGAAAAGTGGATGATCTGGGTTGTTCTTGGCTTCCTCGGGAAGATCTGACCGGCGCCAGAAGATATACCCCATTCCCGGCAGGCCCTCTTTCTGGGCGAAGCTGTTCATCCGGTCGCAGAACTTGCGGCTGCCGCCCCTGGGCGCAGGGATCGCGCGCACCTCGGTGCCCTCCTGTTCGAGCAGCTTGGCGAAGATCGCGAAACCCGAGCCGCGGAAATGCTCGCTGACATCCTGCATCCTGATCGGGTTGCGCAGGTCGGGTTTGTCGGTGCCATACCACAGCGCCGAGTCGCGGTAGCTGATCAGCGGCCAGTCGGCATAGGCATCGACCTTGCGGCCGTCGGCGAAGTCGTCGAACACGCCCTGAAGCACCGGGCCGATGGTGTCGAAAATGTCCTGCTGCTCGACGAAGCTCATCTCCATGTCGAGCTGGTAGAAGTCGGTGGGCGAGCGGTCAGAGCGCGGGTCTTCGTCGCGGAAGCAGGGCGCGATCTGGAAATACTTGTCGAAGCCCGAGACCATGAGCAATTGCTTGAACTGCTGCGGCGCCTGCGGCAGGGCGTAGAATTTGCCGGGGTGCAGGCGGCTGGGCACGAGAAAGTCGCGCGCGCCTTCGGGGCTGGAGGCGGTGATGATCGGCGTCTGGTATTCACGAAAGCCCTTGTCCCACATCCGGCGCCGCATCGCGGCCACCACGTCGGAGCGCAGCTTCATGTTGGTCTGCATCTTTTCGCGGCGCAGATCGAGGTAGCGGTATTTCAGCCGGGTCTCTTCGGGGTATTCCTGATCGCCGAACACCATCAGCGGCAGCTCGTCGGCGGCGCCCAGCACTTCCATGTCCTGGATGAACACCTCGACCGCGCCGGTGGGCAGCTTGTCGTTGACCAGGCTCTCGTCGCGCGCCAGCACCTTGCCGTCGATGCGGATCACCCATTCCGAGCGCACCTTTTCGACCTCGGAAAAAACCGGGCTGTCGGGGTCGGCGAGCACCTGGGTGACGCCGTAATGGTCGCGCAGGTCGATGAACAGCACGCCGCCATGATCGCGGACGCGATGGACCCAGCCGGACAGGCGAACGGTATCGCCCACGTTGTCTTTGCGGAGGTCTGCGCAGGTGTGGCTGCGGAAGCTGTGCATAATCGTCCCCTGGGGCTCGTGTTTCATCCGCGTCGATACAGCGCGCGGGGGGCGGGAAGTCAAGCCCGCGCTCCCCGGCCAACCGCCGAATCCGCAGTATCCTTCGAAAATCCTTTACTCTCCGGCGCGGCTGCAAAAGAATTGGCAGCATCAGCGCACCGATAGGGCCCGAAGCTTGTGCGGTCGGCCTGCGGTGTCGGGCAATTGAGGGACAGGCCGAAGGGCCAGCACGAAGGGGGGCGCCATGTGGACATCGCTTCTCGACAGGATGCTTGCACATATCGTGCGGGTGGGCACGCTCAGGCTGACGCTGCCGGACGGCACGCAGCGCAGCTTTGGGACCGGCGCGCCGGAACTGGCGATCACGGTGCACGATCCAGGCCTTGCCGCCAAGGTGATCGCCAATCCATCGCTTGCCGTGGGCGAGGCCTATATGGATCAGCGGCTGGAGATCGAGAACGACGATCTCAGGGCGTTCTTTCGGTTCATGATCCCCAACATCAATGCCGCAGGGTCGCCATGGTTCCAACTGCCGCTGGACGCGGGGCGCCGGGTGGCGCGGCGGTTTCGCCAGTTTGCGCCGGAGAGCAAGGCGCAGGCCAACGTGGCGCATCACTACGATCTGTCGCGCGCGCTCTATGATCTGTTTCTCGACGACGACCGGCAGTATTCCTGCGCCTATTTCGAGCGCGACGACATGGACATCAATGAGGCGCAGGCGGCGAAGAAGCAGCACATCGCCCGCAAGCTCAGGATCGAGCCGGGGATGCGGGTGCTCGATATCGGTTGTGGCTGGGGCGGCATGGGCTTGACGCTGGCACAGGATTACGGCGCCGAGGTGGTGGGGGTCACCCTTTCCAGGGAACAGCACGCGCTCGCCGTCGAGCGGGTGCGCGCGGCAGGGCTGGAGGGCAAGGTCGATTTCCGCCTCACCGATTATCGCCACGTGACCGAGCGGTTTGACCGGATCGTGTCGGTCGGGATGTTCGAGCATGTCGGCGTGCCGCATTACAACGAGTATTTCAGCTTCGTGAACCGGGCACTGAAGGACGACGGGCTCGCCCTGATCCACACCATCGGCCATGTCGGCCCGGCCAATGAGGCCGATACCTGGATCACCAAGTATATCTTTCCCGGCGGCTATACCCCGGCGCTGAGCGAGATGCAGAAGGCGATCGACAGGCAGTTTCTGGTGACCTGCGATATCGAGGTGCTCCGGCTGCATTACGCCAGGACGCTGGGGGCCTGGTATGAGCGGTTCATGCAGAACGAGGATGCGGCGCGCGCGCTTTACGATGAACGCTTCGTGCGGATGTGGCGCTGGTATCTGTTGTCGATGGAGGCGTCGTTTGCCGTGGGCAGGCTGCTGGTTTACCAGGTTCAGCTTGGCAAACGGCTCGATGCCGCGCCGATCACCCGAGATTATCTGTATTCCGGCGACTGAGCTTGGCGTTGGCGTCGTGTCGCTGCCCGGATAGAGTGCTGCGAGGCAAGGGAGTGCGGGCAGGATGAGCGGACGTTTCGGAACCACTGGCCGCGATCTCGCGCTGGGCTGGGCGGTGCTGGCGATCGGGGCGGTGGTGGCGTGGCTGCTGTTGCGCCACCAATGGGCGCTCGACCTGACGGCGCTCTATTTTGCTGCGAAATTCTACGGCGCGGGGCAGGCCGATCTGGTCTATCTGCCCGGCGCCAGCGTGTTCATCGGCACACCGCCGCCGGACTACCTCGCGCTGTTCGTCGCCGAAACCGGCCTGCCCGCCGAGGAGGCGCGGCTGACGCCCTATCTATACCCGCCGCTCTGGGCGGCGCTGCTGGCACCCCTGGCGGGCCGGGTCTCGGCGGTCACGTTTTTCGATATCTTCCAGCTTGCCAACCTCGCGGCGCTTGCGGGCACGATCTGGCTGGGCTGGCGTTTCGTGCGGCCGCCGGGCATGGGCTTTGCGCTCTGGGCGCTGCTCTCGGTCGGGTTGTTCGCGGCGACGGGGGCGGGAGCCGTCGGGTTGTGGTTCGGTCAGCCGCAAATCCTGGTAAGCTTCATCATCATGCTGGCGGCGTGGCTGCTTGCCGAGCGGCACGATATCGGCGCCGGTGCGGCGCTGGCGCTGGCCGCCGCGATCAAGCTCTCGCCCGCGCTGCTGGTGGTCTGGTTCATCATGGAGCGGCGCTGGCGGGCGCTGGGCGCCTTCGTGGTGGCGGGGGCCGGGCTTGCGGCGGTGTCGGTCGCGCTTGCGGGCTGGCCGCTGCATGCCGAGATGCTGGCCAAGATCGCCGCGATCGACGGCCACGTGCTGATCTCGCGCATCGTTGTGAGCCTTGAGCTTTGGCTGGCGCAGCTCTCGGGCACCGGCGCGCCGGGCTGGAGCTTTGCCGCGCCGGTCATGGTGCCGGAACCGGGCTGGATCGGCTGGGTGGTGCGGCTCGCCCTCGTCGCCGGGCTGGCGCTGAGCTGGGCCGCCACCCGCGGCCTTGACGACCGTGCACGGCTCTGGGCTCGCCTCCTTGCCGTGTTGCTCGTCACCCTCGTCACCAGCCCGCTCGGCTGGGTGCATTACCTCGCCCTGCCGCTGCTGTTGCTGCCTGGCTTCGTGCACCTGCTCGCACCGGGTGCGGTGCTGCGGCTGGTGGTGGTCAGCGGCACATTGCTGTCGATGCCGCTGCTGGCGCTTCTTGCCCGCTCCGATGCCCTCGCCTTCGTGCAGGCCGGGCTGAACCTTGCCGTCGCGCTCGGGTTGCTCGGGTTGTTGCTGACCAGGGCGCGTCGCGCCCGCCCGTGGCCAGATCAAGCCTTGCGCCCGTCGCCCTCATCTCTATAACCCACGACAATTTGCGGAGCGGGGGAATCCCGCACGTCAACTGCCGCTGCCGGGGGTGCCGAGATGCCGAAAAGAACCGATATCAACTCGATCATGATCATCGGAGCGGGCCCCATCATCATCGGACAGGCCAGCGAGTTCGACTATTCCGGCGCGCAGGCCTGCAAGGCGCTGAAGGAAGAGGGCTACCGGGTGATCCTGGTCAACTCGAACCCGGCGACGATCATGACCGACCCGGAAATGGCCGACGCCACCTATATCGAGCCGATCACCGCCGAGGCCGTCGCCAAGATCATCGCCAAGGAAAAGCCCGATGCGCTGCTGCCGACGATGGGCGGGCAGACCGGGCTGAACACGGCGCTGGCACTGGCCGATCTCGGGGTGCTGGAGGCGCATGGCGTCGAGCTGATCGGGGCCAAGCGCGAGGCCATCGAAATGGCCGAAGACCGCAAGCTGTTCCGCGAGGCGATGGACCGGCTCGGGATCGAAAACCCCAAGGCCACGATCATCACTGCGCCGAAGATGGAAAACGGCAAACGCGACCTGCGTGCCGGGCTGCAACTGGCGCTGGACGCGCTCGAAGAGATCGGCCTGCCGGCGATCATCCGCCCCGCCTTCACGCTTGGCGGCACCGGCGGCGGCATTGCCTATAACCGCGAAGACTACGAGCATTACTGCCATACCGGCATGGACGCCTCGCCGGTCGGCCAGATCCTCGTCGATGAAAGCCTGCTGGGCTGGAAAGAATTCGAAATGGAGGTCGTCCGCGACAAGGCGGACAACGCCATCATCGTCTGCTCGATCGAGAACGTCGATCCGATGGGGGTGCATACCGGCGATTCGATCACCGTGGCCCCGGCGCTGACGCTGACCGACAAGGAATACCAGATCATGCGGACGCACAGCATCAACGTGCTGCGCGAGATCGGGGTGGAAACCGGCGGCTCCAACGTGCAATGGGCGGTCAACCCGGTCGATGGCCGCATGGTGGTGATCGAGATGAATCCGCGGGTGAGCCGATCTTCGGCGCTGGCCTCCAAGGCCACCGGCTTTCCGATTGCCAAGATCGCCGCCAAGCTCGCCGTGGGCTACACGCTCGACGAGCTGGATAACGACATCACCAAGGTGACCCCGGCGAGCTTCGAGCCGACGATCGACTACGTGGTGACGAAGATCCCGCGTTTCGCCTTCGAGAAGTTTCCCGGCGCCAAGCCCGAGCTTACCACCGCGATGAAATCCGTGGGCGAGGCGATGGCCATTGGCCGCACCATCCACGAGAGCCTGCAAAAGGCGCTCGCCTCGATGGAGACCGGGCTGACCGGCTTTGACGAGATCGAGATCGAGGGCGCCCCGGAAAAGGCCGCGGTGATGCGGGCGCTCACCCACAGATCGCCCGACCGCATCCGGGTGATCGCGCAGGCGATGCGCGAGGGGCTGAGCGACGACGAGATCAAGTCGGTCACCGATTTCGATCCGTGGTTCCTCGCCCGCATCCGCGAGATCGTCGAGGCCGAGGCGAAGGTGCGCCGCGACGGGTTGCCGGTGACCGAAGAGGGGCTGCGCGCGCTCAAGATGATGGGCTTTACCGATGCCCGCCTCGCCACGCTTACCGGGCGTGACGAAGCCAATGTGCGCCGCGCCCGGACCAACCTTGGGGTGACGGCGGTGTTCAAGCGGATCGACACCTGCGCCGCCGAGTTCGAAGCCCAGACTCCCTACATGTATTCCACCTACGAAGCGCCGATGATGGGCGAGGTCGAATGCGAGGCGCGGCCCTCGGAGCGCAAGAAGGTGGTCATTCTCGGGGGCGGTCCGAACCGGATCGGGCAAGGCATCGAGTTTGACTATTGCTGCTGCCATGCCTGTTTCAGCCTGACGGATGCGGGCTACGAGACGATCATGATCAACTGCAACCCCGAGACGGTCTCGACCGATTACGACACCTCCGACCGGCTCTATTTCGAGCCGCTCACCTTCGAGCATGTGATGGAGATCCTGCGCGTCGAGCAGGGCCGGGGCACGCTGCACGGTGTGATCGTGCAGTTTGGCGGGCAGACCCCGTTGAAGCTGGCCAATGCGCTGGAAGAGGCCGGTATTCCGATCCTCGGCACGTCGCCCGACGCTATCGACCTTGCCGAAGACCGCGAGCGGTTTCAGGATCTGGTCAACCGGCTCGGCCTCAAGCAGCCGGTCAACGGCATCGCCTCGACCGACGAGCAAGCCTTTGCCATCGCCGAAAAAATCGGCTTCCCGCTGGTGATCCGCCCGTCCTACGTGCTGGGTGGCCGGGCAATGGAGATCGTGCGCGACATGGACCACCTGCGCCGCTATATCCGCGATGCGGTGGTGGTCTCGGGCAAAAGCCCCGTGCTGCTCGACAGCTATCTTTCCGGCGCCACCGAAGTCGACGTCGATGCGCTCTGCGACGGCAAGGAAGTGCACGTGGCGGGCATCATGCAGCATATCGAAGAGGCCGGGGTGCATTCGGGCGACAGCGCCTGCTGCCTGCCGCCGCACACGCTTTCGGCCGACATCATCGCGGTGATCGAAGAGCAGACCGCAGCGCTGGCGCTGAGCCTCGGCGTGGTCGGGCTGATGAACGTGCAATTCGCGGTGAAGGATGGCGAGGTCTACCTGATCGAGGTGAACCCGCGCGCCAGCCGCACCGTGCCTTTCGTCGCCAAGGCCACGGACTCGGCCATTGCCTCGATCGCCGCGCGGCTGATGGCCGGCGAGCCGCTGTCGAACTTCCCCAAGCGCGCGCCCTATCCGGCCGACACCAAGTATGGCCAGCCGATCCCGCAGGCCGATCCGCTTACCCTGTGCGATCCCAATGTGCCGTGGTTCTCGGTGAAAGAGGCGGTGCTGCCCTTCGCCCGTTTCCCCGGCGTCGACACCATCCTTGGCCCCGAGATGCGCTCGACCGGCGAAGTGATGGGGTGGGACCGCAGCTTCCCGCGTGCCTTCCTCAAGGCGCAGATGGGCGCGGGCACCCATCTGCCGCATGATGGCCGGGTGTTTTTCTCGATCAAGGACGACGACAAGTCGGCCGAGATGCTGGAGACCGCGCAGATCCTGCGCGCGCTCGGGTTCACCATCCTCGCCACCCGTGGCACCGGTGCCTGGCTGGTGGAAAACGGCGTCGAGGCCGAGACCGTCAACAAGGTCTACGAAGGTGGGCGGACCATCGTCGACCGGCTGAAGGATGGAGACGTGCAACTGGTGTTCAACACCACCGAAGGCGCACAGGCGGTCGAAGACAGCCGCGAGATCCGCGCCGTGGCGCTTTACGACAAGATCCCCTACTTCACCACCGCCGCTGGCGCCCATGCCGCCGCGCTGGCGATGAAGGCCCGCGAAGAAGGCGAGATCGAGGTGCGCAGCTTGCAGGCGTAGGGCGCGTGCCGCTTTGAGACTTGCCGGAAGAGGCGTAGGCTGGCTTCAACGAAAGGAGCCACCGCCATGACCCGCATTCTTCTCACCCTCGCCCTGATCCTCGCCCCGGTCGTCGCCTTCGCCCAGTCGGTCGGCGGCGTCTATACCGCCCAGGGGCGCAATGCCAACGGCTCCAGCTATACCGGCACCGTCTGGATCGACGATGCCGGCGAGTCCTTCAATGTCGACTGGGAAGTGGGCATCTCGGCCTATTCCGGTATCGGCACGATTCAGGGCAATGTGCTGGTAGTCGACTGGGGCGACAGGTGGCCGATCTATTACGTGATCCTGCCGAACGGCGAGTTGCACGGCACCTGGTCGAATGGCGCCGCGCTCGAGCGGCTTATCCCGCGCTGAGCCGCCCCCAGAGGTCGTATTCGCTGGCCTCGTCCACCTCGACGGTGACGATATCGCCGGGGGCGAGGTGCTCGAAGCCTTCGTCGATGAACAGGTTGCCGTCGATCTCCGGCGCGTCGGCTTTCGTCCGGCAAACCGCGCCGTCGTCGTCGACGCTGTCGACGATCACCTCGCAGCGCGTGCCCACCTTCGCCGCCAGCTTCGCCTCGGAGATTGCCTGCGCCTTTTCCATGAACCGGTCCCAGCGCTCCTGCTTCACAGCCTCGGGCACATGGTCGGGCAGATCGTTCGCCGCCGCGCCGGCGACGTTCTCGTATTGAAAGCACCCGACCCGGTCGAGCTGCGCCTCGTCGAGCCAGTCGAGCAGGGTCTCGAACTCGGCCTCGGTCTCGCCGGGATAGCCGACGATGAAGGTCGAGCGCAGGGTGATATCGGGGCAATCGCGGCGCCAGGCCGCGATCTCGTCGAGGGTTTTCGCCGCCGCCGCGGGCCGCGCCATGCGGCGCAGCGTATCGGGGTGGGCGTGCTGAAACGGGATGTCGAGATAGGGCAGGATCAGCCCCTCCGCCATCAGCGGGATCAGATTTCGAACATGCGGATAGGGGTAGACATAGTGCAAGCGCACCCAGGCCCCGAGCCCGCCCAGATCGCGCGCAAGGTCGGTTATGTGCGCGCGGTGGCCCTTTTCATCGGCATGTTTGATATCGACGCCATAGGCCGATGTATCCTGACTGATCACCAGAAGTTCGCGCACCCCCGCCTCGACCAGCTTTTCGGCTTCGCGCAGCACGGCATGGGCCGGGCGCGATTGCAGCCGCCCGCGCATGGCGGGAATGATGCAGAACTTGCAGTGGTGATTGCAGCCTTCCGAAATCTTCAGATAGCTGTAATGGCGCGGCGTCAGGCTCACGGCCGAGGCGGGCAGCAGGTCGACAAACGGATCGGGCGCGGGGGGGG
>SWCA01005054.1_pt1 | contig 55392 bp, 52 predicted proteins | sample 4692961 | NCBI WGS metagenome assembly SWCA01 (sample SAMN10267275, study PRJNA491770) | bioreactor metagenome | isolation source: DHS bioreactor inoculated with | place: Japan: off Shimokita Peninsula | reverse complement strand
AGTTCAATTTTTTCTTTTGTTTTGCCCTGTCTTAAGGACAAGTAATAATATATCACCTTTCTTTTATTTCGTCAACGCTTTTTTAAAAATTTCTTTTATTTTATCTACTAAAGAAATATAGTTCAAATATTTGACTATAAATGTAGGATCAAATACATCATTAATTTTATTTTTAATGAATTCTATTAAGAAACAGTTTTTTGGGTATTAAGTGTTAATATATATCTATTTTTATCGATATATGTTTTGCAGTATATAAAATCTATTTTTTACGATTATTCTTGCTTATAATGAAATTACCAAATTTACTCAAAAGGAGAGGAGATGTATTTTGTTAAAATTTAAAGATTGGAAAATAAGAAAAAAGCTTTTTTCTGCTTTTTGCATTATGATTATTCTTTTTGTTTTTATGGGATCCATGGCAATTACCTTTATAAAAGATATTGGTCATACCAAAATGAATTTGATTTCTGATAATGATAGACTCTATACCCTTGTACTAGAGCTAAGAAGAAATGAAAAAGATTTTCTATTAAGAGATGTAACAAATCCTGACTTTTTTAAAACAGGAAACAGTACGAATATAGACAAGTTAGAAGGAAATTATAAGGAATTAGAAAAGCTCATTCAAAACTTAAGCCAATATAAAGAAATAACTTCTAATGGGGAGTACCTAAAAAAAATAAAGGATATGGATCAATTGATTCAGTCCTACCATAACTTATTTTTAGAAATGGTTTCTAAAGTGAAAACAAAAGGTTTTGAAGATGAGGGTTTAGTAGGAACACTACAAAACATAGAAAGTAATATAGAAATAGCTTCCTTAGGCAAAGATATAAATCTCTTATTTTTAAAAGCAAAGCTTGCAAAGGAATACTATTTTTCAGAGCAAAACATAGAATATGCCAATGAATTTTTTTCTATTCTTTCTACAATAAAAGGTACTTCTAGTAATGAAGACTTTACTGCACTCATAGCAGATTATGAAAATACCTTCACTCAAATCCATGATCTAGATAAAGAAATTGGTTTAACAAGTGATGAAGGATTAAGAGGACAATACAGAGAAACCATTCATCAATTTGAGCCTTTGGTAGAAGAAATACACCATAACATCATGGAATCTACTCAAAACAGTGTAAACAATATACAGACCATCATTTTTATAACCATTATCACTAATATTGCCATGGCTTTATTATTTGGTATGTATATTTCTCATTTGATCACAAAGCCAATCCTTAAGACAACTCATATGCTTGGGGATATTGCCCAGGGAGAAGGAGACTTAACGCAAAGATTGGAAGTAACTACAAAAGATGAAATAGGAGACTTATCTTCTTCTTTTAATTTATTTGTCAATAAAATAAAAGAATTGGTTATCCATACCCAAAATAGTGCGGATACCTTAGCAGCCTCCTCTTATGAAGTTGCCGGTGCTATAGAACATGCAAATCAAGGAATTGAGAGTATTGCACATGAAATCAGTAATGTTTCTTCTAGTATTCAAAATAGCGCTAGTATCGTACAAGAATCTACTGCAAGCATTGAAGAACTATCTAATAATGCACAAGTTATCTCCGGTGAAATTGAAATCGCTTCTGAAAACAGTAAAAATGTATTAAAAGCTGCAAATCTAGGAGAATCCAACATAAAAGAAGTGGTTGAGAGCATCCATAAAGTAAAAAAATCTACAGATAGTATTTCAAACATCATCAAGGAACTAAAAAATTCCTCTGTTGAAATAGATGATATCGTCTCTATTATCACAGGAATTTCAGAGCAAACCAATTTACTTGCTTTAAACGCTGCAATAGAAGCTGCAAGAGCTGGTGAACAAGGCAAAGGTTTTGCTGTTGTTGCAGATGAGGTTCGAAAGCTAGCAGAAGAGAGCAAAAAATCTGCTGAAAAAATCAGCTTACTCATCCATGTCATTCAAGAAAAAACAACGGTAGCAGATACCTCCATTCAGGAAGGACAAGAATATGTAAGCCTTAGTGTTGAGAAAACCAATTATGTTCATGATGAATTTAAAAATATTTTAAAATCTATAGAAGAAATCACGAATAAAATTAACATGGTTTCTAGTCTAACAAAGAGTCAAGCTACAATTTCTAGTGATATGGCAAAAGCAATTGATGAAATGTCAAGAACTACTCAAGATAATGCTTTTGCTTCAGAACAGATTAATGAAGTGATACAAGATCAAGTAAGTACCTTTGAAGAAATTGGTGCAAGTATAGAAGAATTAACTTCTCTTTCCAAAATATTAAAAGATCAAACAGATAAATTTAAAGTTTAGAATATAAAAGGGGGCTCCTTCTAGGAAGCCCCTTTCTTCATTATTCATTCATCAATTTTTCAAGTTCCGTTAGTAAGCTATCGAACTTTTCAATTGCTTTTTCAATTGGTTCTGTGGTAGACATATCTACACCAGCTTTTTTAAGCATCTCCACTGGATAATCTTTTCCTCCTGCTGCTAAAAATTCAAGATAGGCATCCTTTGCACCAGCTTCATTATTTCCCATTTTATCCGCTAATATGATGCCTGAAGAAAGTCCTGTAGCGTATTTATATACATAGAAATTATAATAAAAATGTGGAATTCTTGACCACCATACTTTTGATAAATTATCTACTTCAAAATCTTCTCCATAATATTTTTGCATTAAATTACCCCAAGTTTCATTAAAGAATTCACTTGTTAAAGCCTCCCCATTTTCTGCACCTTCATGAATCGCTTTTTCAAATTCAGCGTACATAATTTGTGTATAAATGGTTCCTCTTATGGTTTCTAAGTAGGTATTAATTAAATACATTTTTTCTTCTTTTGTTTTCGCATTTTTGATTAAATAATCCATCATTAAAGCTTCATTTGTGGTAGAAGCTACCTCTGCTGTAAAGATAGGATATTCTGCTTTCACATAAGGTTGTGTTTTATTGGAATAATACGAGTTCATTGCATGACCTAATTCATGAGCTAAAGTTGAAACAGAATCTAATGTTCCATTATAGTTAAGCAGTACATATGGATGGGTATCATAACTTCCCCAAGCATACGCTCCTGAAGTCTTATTTTCATTTTCATATACGTCTACCCATCTTTCTGTAAATGCCTTATCCATATCTAGGATATATTCTTCTCCTAAAGCTTGAAGCGCTTCTTTCACCATGGCTTTTCCTTTATCATATTCTATATATTCCTTTTGCGCTTGCTTTACAATAGGAACATACATATCATAATATCTTACCTTATCCTGTATTCCTAACACTTTTTTTCGAAGAGATACGTATTTGTGCAAGGGCTCTAGATTGTTATTTACGGCTTTGATCAGGTTATCATATACCTGTGGCTTTATATTATCTGCATCTAAAGATGCTTCTAGGGCGCTGTTATAGTTTCTTGACTTTGCAAAGAAAATATTACTTTTCACTTCTCCAGATAAGGTGGAGGATAAGGTGTTAATATTTTTTTCATAGCTTTTAAATTCTGATTCAAAGGCTTTTCTTCTTAAATCCCTATTGCTATCTTCCAATAATGCATAATACCTTCCAGATGTTAATTCTATTTTTTGCCCATTGTCTAGTTGAATAGGTTCAGGCTTTCTATCTACATCTGCAAAGCTAGAATGGATATTTTCTGGTACTGCAGATAAATCAGAGGCTAATGCTAAAATCTTCTCTCCTTCTGAAGATAAGGAATGTGCCTTTGTTCTTAATAAATTCTTAAAATAAATATCATAGTCTTTGAATTCTGCTTTTCCCATATATCCTTTTAGGGTATCTTCTGATAATGCTAATATCTCAGGATCTACAAAGGAAAAAGCCTGAGCTACCTTTCCGCTCATGGATTCTGCACGATCTGCCATGGCAGCATACTTTTGATTTCCATTATCTTCATCTCTTTTCATACTCGCATACACATATATTTTATCTTTCAGTCTAAATAATTCTTCTTGTAATTTAAACATTTCTAGTATAGACTTTTCATCCTTTAACTTTCCTTTGTAGTTTTTTACTTTGGATAAGTTTCCCTCTAGCTTTTTAAAATCTTCTTCCCAAGCATTATCACTGCCATAAATATCTTCTATTGACCAAGTGTATTCTTTTGGAATGGTATTACGAGTTGTATAACTCACTCCATCTGCAAAAGACAATACAGGAGAAATAGCCAGTGATGCAGCTAAGACAATAGAAACGATCTGTTTTTTTATCTTCAAAAAAATCCCCCCTAGTATAATAGTGTGTATTGTTATTTTATTATATTTAAAAAATATTTTAATATAACCAATATCTGTAAGTCAAGCATTTTTACAGAATATTTAGAATTTTATTTTATATAAAATAAAAAAAGAAGAGCTCTTATTTAAAGAACCCCTCTTTTTTTAATTATTGTTTCCCTGTAACCTACTTATATACCTTGCAAATAAATACAAAAATGGATACCTATTATAATTATTATTTGAATTAATAAAACCCATTCTAAAACCATAATAAAGTAAGGGTAGGCTAACATACTGATAAAAAAATTACTACATATCACAAAATATACTAAAAAACTTATGACACTAGCAATAAATAGCTGTATCTTATAAAATCTATTCTTTTTTTCTTTTACCGCATAAATTAAAAATAAAAGAAACAGTATTCCTAAAATTACAGCTAAAAGCTTTTGCCATCCTAAATTTTCTAGGGAATAGATCCCTTGTTCATATTGATTTCTTTTATAATAGACATGGTGCATTACGCCTGCTTTTTTACCTGTTAAATCGTTTATTATAAAAACAGCTCCTATAAGAGATGCTTGAATAAAGCAAGTTAAAGCATACACCATCTTACACCATAATTTTCTTTTCATCCTTCACTCCTATTATTTTGGTTCTCCTGTTTCGATCGGATTATTTGGATTATTACTCCATTCAATCCACCCATTACTATACATAGAAGTATTATCTAGTCCTATTACATTTGCATACGTTAATATCTCTGCAGCACGCCATCCACTTCCGCACATGAAAGAAAGATGTTTATTTGTATCAATTCCAGCACTTTTCCATAAAGCTAGTATTTCATCTGCATTTCTCATGGTGTTATCTATATTACGATAGTATTGAAGAGAATTAGAATCTCCTATTCCAGCATAACCATATACACTACCAGGAATACGTCCTTTTTTATCATGGTAGCTATATCCTGAGCTTTTACCTATACGTTCTTCCCATGTACGGTTATCTACTAATGTAAATTCTTCTGGTTTTGCTAATCCTGCTTTTGCTTCTTCCATTGTATCTATTATATCTGGATTTCCTGGTATTTCAACGCCAAAATCTGCTACTGGTGTTGGTTTATGACTATCTGTTTCTACTTCATATCCAGCAGCTTTCCAAGCACTTAGTCCTCCATTTAAAACCCTTACATCTTTTACACCCATATAACGAAGTACTATGGCAACACGATAACAAGCCATGGTATTTTCACCGGTTAAAATAACACTGTCCTCTTTTGTAAATCCATAATCTAAAGCAAATTTACTTAATATTTCATCACTTGCAAGCATCCAAGCTGGCGGTGGTTCTATAAGATCTGTATTAATATGAAAAGTTGTAGGAACATGTCCTTTTGCATAAGAATCTTTTTCTTCTCCCCAGCTAGCTTCTACTATTTTTACTTTTTTTCCCTCTTCAAAGGTTTCTGGTGTTTTCCCTTCTAATATTTCTTTTACTACTGTAGCCGGTACAATCATTTGATAATTTTTATATTGCTCCATTGGTAAGCTTTCATCCGAAGCCCAATCCTTTACATTATAAGTATATAAGTTTGCATATCCTTTTTCCTTTAAATACTTTGCCACTTGTAGCGCATCTTTTTCATTAGCATCATATAATACTATGTTTTTATCTTGCAGAATTCCTTTTGTTTTAAGTGCTTCCTCTAAAGTTTTTTCCTTATCTTTAGATTCTACAGTTAACCAATTGGCAGCAAAATCAACTGCTCCTTTTATATGTCCACCTCTTTTTACACCTTCTAATTTCCATCCATTATAGGCATCATTTATTCTTGTATCTACTACTACCCATGTTTTATCACTTAATTTTTCTTTTAATTCCTCTGTTGTAATTGTTTTTGAAATTTCATTAGACGTTTCTGTTTTTTCTTCTTTTGTGCAACCAGGCAGTAGCAGCATTCCTACTATCAAGGTCATAATCATTAAAATATATTTTCTTTGACTATGAATCATTTTATTCCTCCTTCTTAAATTTCGATAAATTTCTCTCTTATTTTATCATATCAGAAATGGTTTTTGAGACAGATCTATTATAAAATTATTCTATTTTTATAAGCTTGATTATAAATTTTACTTATAGCTTTTTTACTTTGTCTGATACTATATATTTAGCTATTATTCCTATTTAACTATCTCTACGTATATTTTGATTTTGAGTTAAAAAACAGAGGTGCTCTTATCCATAAGAGCACCTCTACTAATTATGATAAATTGTTTTTCATTCCACTTTCTTGTACTTTTCGTTTTGCTTCTTGTAATGTTGCTTGATCTACCGCATTTTGAAAATTAGATGGGTTATATGCTTCATTTGTAAAACTTCCTTGACTCATCCCTTGATCTGTATTCATATCTTGTTTTGCCGCTTGTAGCTCTGCTTGATCCATTGCTTTAGAATTAGCTGGTTTTTTAGAATTTAAATTATTCATTATTTTGCCACCCTTCTAATAATTTTGTAAGCGATAAGCCTACAAAACTATTGTATCCAAATGAAGCACTTATATAATTTGTAAATAAACGTGTAATTGTATATTTTTGTATATCCCCTTTAACTATTTATTTTAGAAAGTATTTTTATTCTTGAATGAAACGCATATAATTTCCAGCTTCCACCCGATTGCTTTTTCAAAACGTATTCCGTTTCCAAAGTTCTCATGTGTAATGGTTCCATTTTATTTTCAACTTCATAGGTCTCATGGACTTTAACAATGCAGGTTTTATCATCTGGATAAGCTTTCTCTATCACTTCATAAGAAAGCAGTTGTTCTTTAATATCTTTTTGTATGTACGGTTTAACTTCTTTATATAAAGGTCCATCTTTTACTATAAATTTCTCTATATGGGAAAAATCATGATTATTAATTGCATTGATGTATCCTCTTAAATATTTTCCTATCAAATCATCAATATCTGATATTGAACTTAATTCATTATTTGCATTTAATAATAAGGTAGGCTTATAATCAAATGTACAAGTTCCTCCCGATTCTCTTGTTTGCAAATTAATTTTTATATTTCTAATATCAAATGTATTTTTAGGTTTTGTGATTTCATATTCTAGCACATAAAGTTCTTTTTGCTGTTTATATATTTTATTATAAATTTGAGCCATATCTTCTATATTTGTAATATTGGAATAAAATCCATTGGTACTTGATGCAATATTCATTAATACCCCTTCATCTATACTATCTCCAATACCAATGATAAATATAGGTATTCCATATCTATTGGCTACCTCTAAAACATCTTGAGGCGTACACTTACTATAATTATCCATACCATCCGTAAAAGCAATGATGCATTTTGCTCCACTTTGTACAGCGGTTTTATTTATCCCAGCAAATAAAGCATCATAAAGGCTTGTTCTATCTCCTGTATTTAAATCATTAATCTGGTCTTTAATTCTTTGCTTATCTGTTGTAAAGTCTGTTAGTGCGTATACCCCATCACTAAAAGCAGTTAATTCTATTTTATCTCCTATTCCAAATTGGACATTCTCTAAAAAGTTATTCATAACATACTTAGCCCTATAAATAGGCTCTCCTTGCATACTTCCACTAATATCCGCTATCATATTCATGTTTAAGCTTTCTTTCTCATTTAATTGCGCTACCTTTTGAATGTTCTTTTTTATGTACGCACTATCCTCACTTAACTTTTCCGATAAGTAAAAGAATCCTTTATTTAAATTATCTGGAACTTGATTTGTGTTTTTATCTTTTATGTCTAAATATAATTTGATTTTAGGATATTCAGAAATATCTACTTGTTCAATATCGATGGATAAATTATCATATATAATAGCAATCTTTTTAATTATTTCCTCTAACGCTTCCATCTTCTTCTTTGCATCTTTATATCTCTTTTGATGAATATCTTCTTCGATTTCAGATTTTAAATCCTTTATTTGCTTTTCTTCTTCCTCATAAGCGCTCGAAATATTTTCTTTTTCTAATTCTGACAGGGTATTTTCTAGATTAGTTTTATTCTTCTTCGAAAGTTTTTTGTCTAATTCCTCTATTTTTTGTAGACATTCCTTTATTTTCTCTGTTTTTTTATCTGTAATAATTTTCTTGCTAAGATCCATCAGTTCTTTATATTCATCCATTTCATCTGTTATACTATATTGCTTGAACCCTTTTTCGTATTCATTTACTTTCGATGCAAAGTCATCTATTTTTTTCTCCTCTGCATTTCCAAAGAAAATCATACTTGTACCTAAAATCAGGACCATTAATGCAGCTAACAGGATTGGTTTTATTTTATTTATCTTTTTATCCTTCTCTTCCTTTGCTTCATCCATATCCATTTCATTGATTTGATTTTTATTTTCTTCCCCTGTCATGTTATCTTCTAGCTTCATTTCTGGTTTTTCTAACTTGTTACCACATTCACTACAAAATTTAGCATTCTCTCCATTATCATGACCACAATTACTACATTTCATGTATCGTCCCCCTTTTTTTGAATATTCAAATATTTTCAAAGTTTTTGACCCCATTCCCCTTTAAATACTAAATTTCTATCTATTTCAACGAAAACCTCCTTATTTTTTATATTTTTTTCAAAAACATAAAAAAATACAACCCTATTCTTTTATTTAGAGTTGTATTTTTTATGTTTTTCTCCTCTGTAGCCTATTCATGTTTTGGTGGACTCACTCCCTTCCTTCCTTTTAATATTCTTTTCATCCTTCTCTTCTGGTTGTTTTTCTAAATCAAATTTTCGACTTTGGTGGAATCATCTCCTTTACTTTTTATTTTGTTCTTATACTATATATACCACCCATATTTTATCTTAAACATAATTTATAGAAAATTCTCATATTTTTTTCTATTTTATATCATTCTTTTTCGAAAGAAGAAATTCCACTAAAATATGGAAATAAAGTAATCTACATGATATAATATTCTATTCACCCTTTCAAAATTTCATAAAGGAGGATTCATGCTTTGAAAAAAATAATTCTGCTTACCTTTATTAGTATACTTATGGTTGCCACTAGTACCCTTTGCAACGCTTTAGAAAAACCACTTCCTATCACAGTAAATGGGAAATTGGTTCTGTTTGATGAATTTACAGGATTCCCTTATATAACGGATACAGGTCGTACTATGATGCCTCTACGCACTTGTTTAAGTTCAATAGGTTGTGAAGTAGACTGGGATCAAGAAAGACAAATGGTCCTATCACGTAAGGGAAAAATTAAAGTTGATATCCCTATTGGTAAAAAAGAAATTCTTAAAAATGAAATATCTATTTCAACAGATACTCCTGCAATCGTGAAAAATGGACGCACTTATCTACCTCTTCGAGACGTTATGCAGGCTTATGGCTATAGGGTTGATTGGGATAATAACACTAGAAGTATTTCCATCACCCCAAGCACAGTACATCAGAGTAATGAAACAGAATTTACCCCCTTTAATATCAATGGAGGCTTTACAGGAATATTTTCTCGTAAACAGCTTGATTTTGAAGGCTTTGATGGGGTGCAAGCAGACATTACTCTACCTAGGGTTACAATTGCTGAAAAAGGAGACTGTCCTTATGTATATTTTGGTTTTGACTGGGAAAATGATATAGGAAATGTAGAAGGTGGTTTTCAATTCATTGAAGATTCCAATCATCCCAGCTACAATAAATGGACTGTCTATATGCGTCAAGGGAATGAATGGCGCTGGGGAAACAATATTTCCCTAGAGCAAGGCTCTACCCACCATATAAAATTCTATAGTGAAAAAATATCTAAAGAAGAAGTAGATTTGATCATTGAACTAGATGGAAAAGAAGTCATTCGAAAAGCTTCAACCGTTACAGACTTTAGCAGTGCTTCTATCAAAACAGTTACCTCCATAGCCATGTCTAAGCCCTTTGACGGTACGAATTGTTTTTCACGATCAGATCATTCTAAGATTACTAATCTAAAGGTATCCATGGCAAATTCTGATCTATATTTGGATTTTAATCATTATAAATTATACAAGGAGTGGAAACCAGCAGTTGGAGCTAATGGTACCTGGTTTGGAACAGTAGACTGCATCCCTTCTTATTTGCATATTGAAGAAGATGACTCAATCTCCATATATAAGAAAGAATAAAAACATTTATGCATGAATCCTTGATCTAATTGAATGCTCACCTAATAATTACAGCAAGGATCCATGCATAAATATTTCAAAAATCAATTATACTAGCTGAGCTATTAATTTGTTTTTGAGAAGTCATCATACAAATCTACATACATATTTCCAGAAGTATCAACTTGAGCCATCATAACTGATTTTATATCATATACACCCTGATCAGCCAACTTGCTTATCAACCATACTCTTGTTATTCCAAATTTTTTTAAATTTTCCCCTAGGATAGCACCATCTTCTATCATAACCATTGGTAAACCACTTGGTTGAACATTTATATTCATATCTGAAGATGTTACTGGTTGCTTATTAGATTTTTTCTGAACACTTAGTTTTCCGTCATTTTCTAATATGGCTGTTTCAACATCAGCAAATTTAAATACATTTTTTTCATGTAATTTTGAAAGAAGTTCACTTGAGTTAAATCTTACTTTTCTCATATTGTCCTCTAATATCTTTCCTTCCTTTATCAGTACGGTAGAAGATCCATCTACTAATCGCCTAAAATTTATACTTTTCATAGATAAAAAAGCAGATATAATCTGAAGCATGACAAATATCAATAAAGCAGGTAAAACTTCATACCAACTTATATCTACATCCGTAATCATAGATCCTGTTAAGGTTCCAATAGTAATTCCAACTGTATAGTCAAAGAATGTCATTTGAGAAATTTCCCTTTTCCCCATAAGCCTTGTTAATGATAATAATATAAAATACGCAATAGTTGCTCTTAGCGCCATTTGTACATAAGTGGGCATGATTAGTCCTCCTTAAAAGTATATAATGGTTTATTATTTACTTTTTTACTTTTTATATTCACTAAGGGCTTATGTGTATACAACTTTTATTTCCAATTTTATCCATGTAATTATTGCTTTTCACTAGATTATTTCATCCATGTTTCTTCTCCTTACTTGAATTTTCTTGACATAAATAAAAGGCAAGAAGTTTAATTCCTACCTACCGCTAATCCTTTAAAGAATATAGGAATGCAATGCATTAACTTTATTTAATTGAATCCTCTTTATATATAAAAAAATTAAACAGATAGCTCATGAACTATCTGTTTTTTTAATATGCTTATTTCATTAAGGAGACTTCATTTATTGCGCTTATATTCAAGGTTCGTATACGCTCAGATTCGTTATTCCAAAAACTATTAGTAATGAATAAAACTTGATCTTTATTTACCTTTAAAACTCTTCTCACCTTAATTTTAGACTTATTTGTTTTAAAAACTAAGTTCATCTTATTAGAATTTAACAATTCAATATTCTTTCCCATAACAAATCCTCCTTTATACCAATTTTTGAACTTTAGTATATTTTAACATTTTTCTTACAATTAATCCAGTTTACCCATAGGAATAGTGCTTGCAAAGCATAAATTCACCACGTTAGCACTATTCACCAAGAAGCTCCCACCGCGTAGGTACAGAGCAGTTCACCTAAACTAAATATTTACTAACAACTGCTTCAGCTAAACATTTTGATGAGTCAATGATATTAATTGGAGTATGTGTTTTTTCTAATACTACATTTAAATCCGTACATGCGATTATAATGCTTTCTATATATTCTTTTTTTACATCTTCAATCAGTTCGTTCCAAATATCTATATTCTCTATATTTTTTTTATCTATTTTTATTTTTTGGATAAGATTATTTAACTTCACTTGCCATTCCTCTTTAAAAGCAAACTCATGTCCACCATCAATTATACCTTTTTGATAAATTCCAGATTCAAATGTTGAGCTTGTTGAAAATAAAGTTACCTTTTGCGAAACTATAGGTAATTGTTTCACTGTTTCCGTTACAATATTTAATAAAGGAATATGGATTGATTCTTGTAATTCTTTAAAGTATATATGTGCAGAATTACATGGCATTGCAATAAAACTTACACCAGTGGATTCAAGCTTTTGCAATCCTTTAATTATAGTATTCTTCATAATTTCATGATTTATAGGACGATCAATATAAAATGGAGTTGGTAAAGAAGATATCATCATTGGCGGAAAATCTTCATCATACTTTGCTCCATATTGAGATTGACATTCATCCATAACTAAATCAATAAATGGTGCTGTTGACCTTGGACCCATTCCTGCTAAAATTCCAATTAATTTTTCACTCATTTAAACTTCCTCCTTAAAAATATAGACAGCCTAAACTTAATGTTTTTAAATCATAATAATTTTCTAATATAATATATTCTTTACTTTATACACTTCTTATTATCTCATTTGAGTATATAAAGGTCTATTCTTCAATATCTCCAAAAATTTTAACTATCTCATCATTTATATAAACAGCATCATCAATAAACGGAATTAAAAAAGCTTTAAATTCATTGTAATCATTTAAATTTCTTCGTGGTATTTTTACCGTTGCCATTCCATCATCAAAGCTTAAAATATTATACCCTTTACTAACTAATATTTTATTTATCCTAGTCTCTATTTCTTCTCGTACTTCATCATTTTCATACTCCTTATAAAAAATACTTTGGATCACGAAATCAAAATAAAGATGCTCATCAGAAAAATTTGTTTCTTCATTATAGTATTCATATAACCCACATAAACATCTATCTTTATAATAAAGCGGAATATTTATAAAGGGAAATACGCTATCTGTAATCCATGCATTCTTTAGGGATGTTGTACATAATTTCTTAATCGTGTTTACTTCTTTATTCTCATACTCATCTACTATTTTTTTTATCCATTCATATATTTCCTCTATCCATTCATTTCTGTCTTCAAGCGTTCTATTGCCAGTACTTAAAAATCTATTCCAATTATTCAATTTATCGTTTATATCATTAATATCATTAAAATTAACTTCTAAATTTTCTATTCCCGTTAAAGTTCTTATTTCAATTCCTGATAAATTAGCACTTATTCTTACTTCTTCTGAGGCTACTGTTCCCACAAGTATTAATTTAGGACAATAATAATTTTGTCCAAATTCACTTTTCCATTCTATTTTATTTTCCTCATCCATAGAAATGACTAATGCTCTATATTCAAGTAATTGAGCAATGTTTTCTCTCTTTAAACTCTCCTTTTTTAGTTCTACAATGACAGGTCTATTATCTCTCGTATCCTTAAACAATAAATCAATGTACCTATTAAGTCCATTCCTTCCAATATTAATTTGCCTTCCAAGTTCATTTCTACTTCCTTTAATCTTTGGAGTAACATAGCGCTCATCTAATAACCATGGTGAATCATATATGATATTTTCTATATCTTTTTCTAATAAATTCATCTTAACCTTCTCCCCTTATAAAATTATCTTTTTTGATTAACTTTCATACCTTAAAATTCCATCCTATAATTTTTAATAGTTCAAGTATAATGTATCGTACTAATTCTTTCAATAAAATTCCATTTTTTACATAGATTCAAACAAGAATACCCCATATCTTTCGTCTCGATTTTCTTTCCCAATATGGTCGAAAGGTTTAAACCAATCAAAAGGAGAATGCAAATGAATAATAATGTTAAATTTAACAATCTTAAATCAGATTTTAAATCATGTACACAGGTATTAACTGCTATTGGCGATGAAACACGTCAGGTAATAATAGTAGTTCTCGCAGAAATTATCTATGTTCGCAAAGTGAGAACAATGAATTATTATTATCTTAGTCCATCAAGCAAGCTTATGAATCTTAAAAAACTGATTAACAGTATTGAAAAATTAATAAATGATAATGAGAAAAAGTAGAAGGGAGGATTTTTATGGTACTAATTGATAAAGAAAAATGTATCGGGTGCGGTCTATGCTCCAATGATTGTCCAAGTAAAGCAATTACACTAGAAAACAAAAAATTAGGAACACTTTATGTAGGTTTGTTCACAAAAGCGGCCAATAAGAATAGAAAAATAAGAACTTTACTTGGATTAAAAAAGAATGAAAAGATTGTGCAGTGTATTGCGCTCGGCTATCCTGATGTTAAATATCAGCGAACTGCACCAAAGAAAAAAACTGATATACAATGGAGATAGATATAACTGAGGTTAAAAGAACTGAAAATCAGCTTATAGAAATAACAAATACAGTGTACTATCTGCACTAAGAGTTTATGAGGAGTAGCTCCGTTTTTTGTAAAAAGTTATCAAATAAAAACGTGCTATATGTTTGATGTTGCAGCTAAACATACTATAATTTTAGGTAAATCTAATTTGCTCAAGACTGTGAATATTGATAGTAACCATACACTAGGTTAAGGTTCCAGTTAAGAAAGGGGTGAGCCATGGCAACAACAAAATTCACGAGAGTGTAAAATAAATGGTGTAAACTTCAAAGTTGATATAAAATAAAAATATCACTAAGGAGGGTACACCATTATGTCTTTTAAAGGATTAATTGATAAGTCAAAAGTACGAGAACTTATGAAAGAAGGGAAATTTAAGGATATTTCAGATATCCAGTCTCTACTTAAAGAACAGTTCAAAGATTTAATAGAAGAAATGCTTGAAGCTGAATTAGATCATGAACTTGGATATAGTAAATATGATTTCAAAAATAAAGATACTGAAAATGCTAGGAATGGTAAACGTTCTAAGAAGGTAAGGTCTGACTATGGTGAAATTGAAATTGAGGTTCCTAGAGATAGAGGTGGAGAATTTGAACCTACTATTGTAAGAAAGAATCAACGAGATGTTTCTAGCATTGACGATCAAGTAATTAGTATGTATGCAAAAGGAATGACAGTACTCGATATTCAAAATCACCTTGAAAATCTCTATGGAATAGATGTTTCTCCAACTATGATTTCTCAAATCACTGATAAAATTATGCCCATTATTAAAGAATGGCAACAACGCCCTCTTAAATCCATATATGCACATGTAGTTATGGATGCTATCCATTACAAAGTCCGTCAGGACGGAAAAATTCTTAATAAAGCTGTATATATTATCATTGGTATTGATCTTGATGGTATGAAGGATGTAATTGGTATGTGGATTGGAGAAAATGAAAGTAGTAAGTTTTGGCTCAAAGTTCTTAGCGATATGCAACATAGAGGCGTTGAGGATATTCTTATTGCTTCCATTGATGGTTTAATCGGATTTAAAGAAGCTATCGAAGCAACTTTTCCTAATACACAAGTTCAAAGATGTATTGTTCATATGATTAGAAATTCAACAAAATATTTATCATTTAAAGATAGAAAAGCCTTCGTTAAAGACTTAAATCCAGTATACACAGCTATTGATGAAGAAGCTGCTTTGAATGCTCTTGATGCGTTAGATCAAAAATGGGGAGAAAAATACTATATCGCTATCAAGCCCTGGAGAAATAATTGGAATGAAGTTGCAACAATGTTTAAATATCCTAAGGAAGTTAGAAAATTAATATATACTACAAATGCTATTGAAAGCTTTAATAGACAGCTTCGCAAAGTTACTAAATCAAAGAGCATTTTCCCTACAGATGATTCTCTATTAAAAATGTTATATCTCTCAATGATTGACATCACTAAAAAATGGACTATTAGAACAAGGGATTGGGCTAAGATTATTGGTCAATTAAGCATACATTTTGAGGGGAGATTCTAATCCCCCCTCTATCCTAACTATATATATGAAATTTTGAAAGTTTACACCAATTTCTTGACAGACTCAAATTCACCTCTTTCTATACAATTACACCAGTTTACAAGTTTAATTAAGCCATTTGATCTTTATCAAGAAAACTCTGAACAACCTCTTTAATTATAGAATAAATTTTGGTACTTTCGAAGCTAGATACGAAACTATCGAATATTAATTCTTTAACAATTTGTTCACCTACAGCCCTTTTAATCCCCTGTAGATTTTTAAATTTATATTTTGCATATTTTCTATCTATGATAAGGTAGCAAACAAGCAAAAGTATATGAAACTGCATTACTTGTAAAGTGCTGTATAATAATTATAGCCTATATTAAATAATAGTGTTGATACTATGTAACCTATTTATGTTCTTTCCACAAACAATCCGTTATCTTCATTTCAGTAAATGCAGCCTTAAAAGAATTTTTATTTGGAGAACATGCCATTAATCCAATGTTAATTTTTTTATTTCCTTCAGACAAGTAAAAAATTCTCATCTGCTTGAAATTCATACCATCAAATGAATTTTCAATACAATAATCACTTTCTCTTCTACTTAATCTATACCACATACATTTTACAAAAGCACCAACATCCGTCGTTGCCCAATCAGAATATCCATGATTTGTTACCACACTTCCAAGCCATGCAGTATTATTATCATGATATTCCATTCCTGCCTTTACCCAATTTTCGCTATTTTGATAGATTGCAATTCCACACTGATCGAATAATGCTGTACTATTAAATTCTGCCTTTACTGTAAATGAAAAATATCTTTCATCCGTTGTAATGTAAAGCATATGTGCATTATCATTCCTAAATCCATAATAAATTCTTTGCCAAAAATCAGTGTTAGGGTCTGTTATAATTTCAACTTTATCTCTTTCGATTACATAGTTTTGAGGTTTAAAAAACCATTTTGCCTCTTTAGAATTAAATTCAATCATACTTGGTTTCCCCCAAATCAGAATAACGTTTAATACATAGGGATTTATAATTATTCATTTATTTAATTATAAATCATATTGTAGGGACCTAAAATCTTTAAATGCATTTACATTCCATTCTGGTTCTATTAAAAGTATTTCGAGATTCGCAAACTTGTATAAAAGCGTAAATATTTACATTCCATTCTGGTTCTATTAAAAGAAATATTTTTAATGTTGACCTACAATGGTTAATGAAATTTACATTCCATTCTGGTTCTATTAAAAGATAATTCTATGTATTATAATTCTTTTGCTTTTACATCATTTACATTCCATTCTGGTTCTATTAAAAGCGGAACACTAGATACTATTGCAAACAATATAGCAACGTTTACATTCCATTCTGGTTCTATTAAAAGACGTCTAGTATTCTCCTTGTAGCCTTATCTCTGCTCTATTTACATTCCATTCTGGTTCTATTAAAAGTAGTCTATTGATATATAATGCTTTGCATATTGTCTATTTACATTCCATTCTGGTTCTATTAAAAGTAATATTTACCTCCTATATTTTATAATAGCCCTTCTATTTACATTCCATTCTGGTTCTATTAAAAGGAAAAATTTTCGGAAAGAGTTCAGAAGTTAAGATATTTACATTCCATTCTGGTTCTATTAAAAGCTAATATCTTAATCCTTATCTCCTCAATTACTCTTTATTTACATTCCATTCTGGTTCTATTAAAAGAGCTAAACACTCTACAAAAGATTTTCTATCTGAGAGTATTTACATTCCATTCTGGTTCTATTAAAAGTAATGCGTTCGCTATTTTTATTAATGTACCTAACTCATTTACATTCCATTCTGGTTCTATTAAAAGTACCACAAGTTCAGTTGCATATCTTTTCTGCCCTTGTATTTACATTCCATTCTGGTTCTATTAAAAGCTCTAGAAAGTGTATTGATGCGCGTAATAACATCTTTATTTACATTCCATTCTGGTTCTATTAAAAGCGAAAAATAAAAATAAAAATGATATACTCCTATTATATTTACATTCCATTCTGGTTCTATTAAAAGTGTATAACTAATAATGTATTCTCTTAGTTCTTTTTATTTACATTCCATTCTGGTTCTATTAAAAGTTATCCTCCCCCTTTATTTTTAATATATTGATGGATTATTTACATTCCATTCTGGTTCTATTAAAAGTTTTAAAACCTCCTGAAAACCTAACTGTTAGTCAAATTTACATTCCATTCTGGTTCTATTAAAAGATCTTTACTATCCTAAAATCCATTGATGATATTAAAAATTTACATTCCATTCTGGTTCTATTAAAAGAAACAAATACATAAGATAATGTAATTGTAAAAATATGATTTACATTCCATTCTGGTTCTATTAAAAGAATCTAAAAGAAAATTTAAGATTAAGTAAAAATAAATATTTACATTCCATTCTGGTTCTATTAAAAGGGATATTGTCAAGGCAATTTTATACCATCATGAGAGCATTTACATTCCATTCTGGTTCTATTAAAAGCCTATCTCATATGAGTTAGTTTCCTTGTTAAATATTTACATTCCATTCTGGTTCTATTAAAAGTTGATTAAGATTTCCAACTACTCCTTCACTTCCTCTATTTACATTCCATTCTGGTTCTATTAAAAGGAGCAGGAGTCCCGATAGAAGATATTCAAATTTTCTTATTTACATTCCATTCTAGTTCTATTAAAAGGATATAGACATAACTCTACAAGATAGATCCAATAAAATTTACATTCCATTCTGGTTCTATTAAAAGCCTCTATCATTTTCCCTATTGTAATTGCCTTTGCTGTATTTACATTCCATTCTGGTTCTATTAAAAGATAAGCCCCATGTCCTGGACGATTACACAGTAAATATTTACATTCCATTCTGGTTCTATTAAAAGCAAATTAGCCAAAGATGAAAAATGTTATCTTCATATATTTACATTCCATTCTGGTTCTATTAAAAGTATTCTTGAAAGTTCTTCTGAAAAGAAGATTTTATTATTTACATTCCATTCTGGTTCTATTAAAAGGAGAGGAACCAAGAAAAAACCTTTTTCGGGAGAAAATTTACATTCCATTCTGGTTCTATTAAAAGTTAGATGCCTAGACAAGATAACAGGAAGCAAGCCAATTTACATTCCATTCTGGTTCTATTAAAAGTTTTTCAGCCATGGCATTAAAGGAGGGGATTCCACTATTTACATTCCATTCTGGTTCTATTAAAAGGATAATGTGTAAGAACGTGGGGGAGGATTTAAAAAAATTTACATTCCATTCTGGTTCTATTAAAAGTAAGAATATACAGGCCTCTTGTGCTTGTCTTTTTGTAATTTACATTCCATTCTGGTTCTATTAAAAGTTCCATCATTTTTAAGTTTAATTGTTGCTCCTCCTAATTTACATTCCATTCTGGTTCTATTAAAAGTATATAGAGGGCGCACAAGCCCTCTTCTAAAAAATATTTACATTCCATTCTGGTTCTATTAAAAGTCTTGCACTATATCTGCATTGAATTTATCTACTTCATTTACATTCCATTCTGGTTCTATTAAAAGATGATGATAAATATAAATACGAATACTTAACTTCTAAATTTACATTCCATTCTGGTTCTATTAAAAGAATATAAAAATATAACAAATAGACAACATAAATTTTATTTACATTCCATTCTGGTTCTATTAAAAGACCGATAGTAACTCCTAGGAGCGTATAAATATAAAAATTTACATTCCATTCTGGTTCTATTAAAAGCTAAGTACGTAGGAATGTTTACTACTCCTTGTGAATTATTTACATTCCATTCTGGTTCTATTAAAAGCATCATATATTCCTATAATAATTGATTTTAATTCTATATTTACATTCCATTCTGGTTCTATTAAAAGCTGCTGTTGCTCCTGTTACAGCTTTTACTTTACTCAATTTACATTCCATTCTGGTTCTATTAAAAGGCTAAGAAGGAAAGCTTTTAAGGTTACTATAGAAGATTTACATTCCATTCTGGTTCTATTAAAAGACAGTTCTTTTTTAGTACAGCAACAGAAGAAAGTCATTTACATTCCATTCTGGTTCTATTAAAAGTATAAATCTATGATTCATGCCTTTTTTTAGATAGTGAATTTACATTCCATTCTGGTTCTATTAAAAGTTTGTAGAAGATGAAGCAGATCAATGAATCAGAAATATTTACATTCCATTCTGGTTCTATTAAAAGCTGTGTTTTCTATTTCAGCTTCTTTTAATCTTTTACATTTACATTCCATTCTGGTTCTATTAAAAGTAGACTTATAATATCTTCTAGCCTATTAAGTAAAAAATTTACATTCCATTCTGGTTCTATTAAAAGGTCTATTGTTCTATACGAGTATGAATTTAAATAGTGCATTTACATTCCATTCTGGTTCTATTAAAAGTCTATATTCATTCCTATTTGAACATCTTCTCTATTATTTACATTCCATTCTGGTTCTATTAAAAGTTATATAGTCTTTTATGTCTTGACTTATAGTTGCTTTATTTACATTCCATTCTGGTTCTATTAAAAGGGAATAGAATAGATTTATTTGACGGAATAGGCTCTATATTTACATTCCATTCTGGTTCTATTAAAAGAGAAATACCTTTATACGAGCAAACAGAAGCATAAAATTTACATTCCATTCTGGTTCTATTAAAAGTAATAGCATACACTATTTACCGTTTGATGAAAACTAATTTACATTCCATTCTGGTTCTATTAAAAGATTTCGTTTTTATCAAAATAAAGGTGGGGAGAAAAATTTACATTCCATTCTGGTTCTATTAAAAGAGTTAAGTGCCGCTACTTCAATTGCTTGCCCTTCTGCATTTACATTCCATTCTGGTTCTATTAAAAGAATTAGAAGATAGTAACTTAATTGAGATCGAAAGTTATTTACATTCCATTCTGGTTCTATTAAAAGCCCAATTAGCATTAAAAGAAAATCAAATTGAATTTATTTACATTCCATTCTGGTTCTATTAAAAGTGAAAGGCTAGAAGATCTAAGGCTACTTTTTACTAAATTTACATTCCATTCTGGTTCTATTAAAAGTCAGAAATTTTAGAAATGATGCTAGAGTATGGAAAATTTACATTCCATTCTGGTTCTATTAAAAGGAATGGTTTCAGAGTTTTCTTCTATCTGTGGATTTTGATTTACATTCCATTCTGGTTCTATTAAAAGTTTTAATTTTCCCTTTCACACTGCCACCCATTTGGTGATTTACATTCCATTCTGGTTCTATTAAAAGTTGTAGCAAAGCTAGTAAAAGATATGCTAGGGTTAAAATTTACATTCCATTCTGGTTCTATTAAAAGTAGTTCTTATTATCCATTCTGTTGAAGCGGTTGTATTTATTTACATTCCATTCTGGTTCTATTAAAAGCTAAAAGTTGCTTACTTCTAGGATTATTCTTTTTTAAATTTACATTCCATTCTGGTTCTATTAAAAGTTGCCCTACGAATAAAATAAGTAGTTTAACGGAAACAAATTTACATTCCATTCTGGTTCTATTAAAAGAAATGATACAAATTGTAGACAAAATACGGTTAAAAATTTACATTCCATTCTGGTTCTATTAAAAGGTTACTTTAGTACATTTGCAATAGCTTCTATTAATTATTTACATTCCATTCTGGTTCTATTAAAAGCATAAAAGGCAGAGGTAAAAGAAAACAATATGAAAATTTACATTCCATTCTGGTTCTATTAAAAGTATTTTCTTTTATTTCTTTTGTTAGTCTCATTATCTATTTACATTCCATTCTGGTTCTATTAAAAGAAGCAACTCATTTTTTAGCACGATACGAAGCAATTTAATTTACATTCCATTCTGGTTCTATTAAAAGTGCATGATAGCAATATTCCAATAGTCTTTTTTAAAACATTTACATTCCATTCTGGTTCTATTAAAAGTTAGATAATTTTGTAAAATATTGATATAAATACTATTTATTTACATTCCATTCTGGTTCTATTAAAAGATATCGAGGACGACATAAAAGAATTAAAGGAGGAAATTTACATTCCATTCTGGTTCTATTAAAAGCTATTGTCCCTTTGAAAGTTATATTTATCTGCTGTGCTTTTACATTCCATTCTGGTTCTATTAAAAGGCGGAACTAATACAAGCAATAAGCAAAGTAAAGAGATATTTTACATTCCATTCTGGTTCTATTAAAAGCTATAAACACAAACAGAAAATTCATAGCAATGGATAATTTTACATTCCATTCTGGTTCTATTAAAAGAAAACTCTTTATTGTCTAACTCTAAACATTTTTTAATTTTACATTCCATTCTGGTTCTATTAAAAGTCAACACCATATTTAACAAATCCATTCTCAACTATTTTTACATTCCATTCTGGTTCTATTAAAAGGAATACTGACCGGGTTTATATGCTGATATTGTAGTTTTTACATTCCATTCTGGTTCTATTAAAAGGCGATTCATTTAATACGTTCTAAATACTACATCCTATACAAGTATTTTGTCTAAGCTTTTTTCTTTCAATATATTTAAACAAATTTTATCACTAGATTTATTTATAAAACTAGCATGATTACACTAAATTCAATGAATTGTCCATCTCTAGTGTTTTTTACGCTACTTAGTATCGACAACAAATTAGTTTAAAAAAAATTAGATGTTTTGTCATCTTGTAATCCCCAAAATTCTTTATCTAACCACCTTTCATTCCTACTTTTAAATACAATTAGAGAATCCTTGCCTTTTCTTATATATTTATTTAGTTCACTTTTCAACTTCATTTCATTAAGATCATTTAGATTTCCTTCAAATACAGAATTTTGAATATGAGTTAAATATCTTTTACAGATTTTAAAAACATTTCTTTGCACCTTAGTACCGCCACTATCCATTACTATATCATACATTAAAACTACATACAAACCTAATCACCACCATATTCTAAACCCTTTATATTTTGATTCTCCTGTGATGTCTTTTATTAATTTATAACATTCTAATCGAATTAAATATCTATATGAAACTTCTCTATCTAAATCTTTATGCCTTATTGTTTTACTCAATCTATTATCATATTCCTTTAATATTATCTTCTTAGCATTTTCCTTTAAATATAAATACTCAGATTCTTTTTCAAAATCATTTTCTGTTATTTGATTCTTATTCAAAAGAGAAAATATCATTCTATCTCCTATTAATGGCTTGAATATTTCTGCTATATCTAATGCCAAGGAAAATCTTTTGCTTGCAGGCTCATGTAAAAAACTTATTGTCGGGTTTAATTGGGTTTTATATATTTCGCTTAATACAGTTGTATAAATCAATGAATTTACAAAAGAAATTAACGAATTTATCATATTATCAGGTGGTCTTTTGACTCTTTTTTGAAAATCAATATCTTGTTTTATAATAAAATTCCATGTTTTATAATATTTTTTTCTTATATTTCCTTCTATACCCATAATTTCATTTATAGACTTTGCATCCTCAAAATTTGCAATTAATCTTGATATATCATTCATATGATCCTTTAAATCTATTCCTCTTCCATTATAATATCTTAAGTTTCTATATATATTAAAGGTTCCTGATTTAATTATCTCTTTTGCTAATTTAATTCTTTTATCAAGACTATCATACGCTTTTGCTTGTTTAACTAATAAGAATCCTGATATATTAGACTCTCTAGGAAAAAAGCTGCCTGAATAAAATCCATAGTAATTAAAAATATGAATACGTACACCTTTTTGAGAAGCATAATTTAAAAGCTTTGTGTTTAAATTTACTTCTCCAAACAAATATATTTCTTCTGCAACCTCTGCTTTTAAATTTTTCTTTTCTCCTTCTGGTGTCTTCATTATTATATTATTAGCTTCTCTTTTTAACTCACCATCTCTAAATATATAAAAACTCTCTCCCATAAATCCTCCTAAATATAACAAAATTCAAAATAGGCACATTTTTTACATATAGATTTTTTACTTATTTTTGGAGGTAACTCCATAAAATATATGCCTTCTATTTCTTTTATTATTTTTTTTATTGTTTGTTCATCTTCATCCGTTAAATATACTTCTACCTTTTTTCTAAGTAGAGGATAATCAATAATTCCTTTTTCTATATGCACTCCTTTTTGTTTTAATATAAAAATATAATACTTTATTTGCCACAAAGACGCTTCTTCCATTTTTTTTGATTTTTTTACTTCATGAATAATGCTCCAATTATCTATAAAATCTATATTTATGTGCTCATCTATTAACAAATTCTTCTTTTCTCTGCTATAGCTAGTTTCATCTATATGTTTCCCTATTGAAACGAGCTCACTATTTTTTTCCATATTCAAATCTTTCATAAAATACCACAACTTTCTTTGGCATATATGATAATAATAAATTATAACCCCTGTTATTTTCTTCATATTCTCTCCCTTAAAAAAAATTATCCTCATTATCTTTTTCATAAATATAGCTTGTCTGTTGGTTTAAAATTCCTAGTTCATCGTCATATTCTATGTCTAGTATTTCAAATCTATTGTAATCATCAATTATCTCAAAATCATTTTTCTTCCCCTCTGCCATGTATGGATAAATATTTACAAAGAACTCACTTAATCTATCTTTTTCTAATTCTCTTATTTTTTTATTTTCTTTACCTTTGTTGTTTTGTAAATTGCAAATTATATCCTTTATAACCGCTTTATTTTCTTCATAAATTCTTCTAGGTATTATGGTTTTAGTTTGAATATTCCTTAATTTAGCATATTTTTTATCAAATTCAAATTCCTGTATATTTAATATGTCTTCTATTGTGCTCTTTATATTTCTATAAAAATCAGAGTCTTTAAGATTCTCTATACTATATACATTCTCAACTATATTAATTTTTAATTTTTCATCATATATTTCTTTCGTACTATTTAATAATTCCTTTTTGGAATTATTAAATAGTTTGATATCAACTACGGTTCTTTTTCCATTTGAAATTCCAGAAGGAAATTCATTTTCATTCCCTAGATATACATATACATTTGTATTCTTATCCTTCAATTCTCTTTTTCTAAAAACCCTCCCCATTCTTTGAAATAAGCCGCATACTTCAGATAATTCTGTATAAAGCACATCAAAGTCTATATCTAAGCTAGCTTCTACGATTTGAGTAGTAACCCATATCCCACATGTTGTATTAGCTTCTTTTCCCATTTCTAATATTTCATTTTCTAATTTTTTTCTATTTGATTTTATAAATCTTGCATGTAACAATTTTATATCTGCATTTAATTCTGCTTTTTTTAGTTCAGTATATATTTCTTGCGCTTTTTTTATTGTATTGCATATAACTAAAACTTTTTTATTTTTATAATTTTCTTTTATCTTATTTATATTGATAACTTCTTCTAAAACTTCTACCTTGTGCCTTATCTCTTCTTTTAAAAACAAAGGTGCTTTTTTATACGGTATATTGTTTTTCTTTATAAAATGTTCTAATACTGGAGGGAAGGTAGCTGTAACGATGGAAAATTTTCCTCCTACATCTGTAATATATTTTAGCCCTACTATGATGTACGCTAAGTAATCTGCTGTATACATTTGTATTTCATCTATAACTAGTTTAGAATAAGCCATGGCTGCTAATTTCACTTCGAATCCTGGATATAAAAATATAAAGTCTATTAATTGATCCAATGTACAAACAGTCAATGGCATCGAAAGTTGTTTTGTACTTGCATAATAATAATCACTAAATTCTATTTCATTTGATCGGTGTAGATATTCTGAATAGGTACTAGAATGCAATAGAGCAACATCACTAAAATTTATTGAGTTTTTTTCTTTTTTACCCTTTATCCGATCATATATCGCATTGATAGATACTCTAAGAGGTAAAGTGAAAAATCCTTTACAGTTTTCAATCCACAAGAGAGCCGCTTCTGTTTTTCCTATTCCTGTTGATGCTATAACGATATTATTTTCATTTACGTTTGCTTGCATATATTCTTGTAGCTTATTTTTAGGATGTCCATTTTTAATAAAAAATTCATTTACCTTGGTTTTCAAATTCTTATTTTTAATTTCTACTTTTAAAGTGCTTTTTTCCTCTGCTTTATCAGATACATATGTGCTTGCTGCATAATCTATTTTATTTAAAAGTCCTTTTGTTAAAACATACTGATAAAATGTATCCACACCATCTTCTTTCAAAATATCTTTCTTAATATATGTATTAAATCCACTTAATCCTTCTGATAAATCTATTTCATTTAATTCTTCAAATTGTAATCCATCTATTATATTCTCTAAATCCGCTTCTATCGTTCTTTTAATATCTTCATAGGAAGATTTTCTTCTTTCATGGTGTTTATATATAGATTGATATAATATTCTAAGTTCATCTTTTGAATACATACTTTTTAATTTATTTTTTGGTAAAAAAGCTGGACTTAAAAAATTATGATATACCTCATCATAATCCTGTATTTTATCTGTTTTATAATTTTTATCTTTTCTTATTTTATTTTGGAATTTAGTATTAATTTTCCCTAAATCATGATATAGGCAAGCCAGTCTCAAGATATCCCAATTTAGATATTTTATATTAGGATATATATTTTTTAATAGATTGTAATTATCTATCAATTTGAGTGTATGTTCTTCAATACTTTCCTTCGGATCACTTTTTGCTAAAAATTCCATTTTTTTGCTCACCACCTAAAAAATATATTTTCCACTATGGATCTATTAAGTTTGTTCTAGGCTAAAAAAAGTATATCTTCATATTTATCTATTAATATTGCTTCTCCTTCATCTATAGATGTCCCATTTAATAATCCGCTATTATATCTACTTTCCAAATGATTTAAATTTGCATAGGCATGCGCAACTTTGATTTTTTCCCACTGTCTATATTTTTTATCTTTACTTAAGGTATATGTTTTATTTAGAATATATATAGTTCCATCAATACTTCCCATTATTTCAGCTTGATCTAACGGTATATAGGCATCATATTTTAACGATCTAGTATCATCCTCAACTTCAAGTGGATAAAGATCCGTTATTTCCACAGCATCTATCCTCACTAAATCTTCCCATCTTCCTAAGGATATGTATTCTTTTGGATTATAGAATGCTTCATATATTTCATTTATCTCCTTTTGATTTTGAGGAACAATATGTATTAAAAGCTCTAAGTCTACCAATAGCTCAGCCGTTGATATTCCTCTTGTCATCCCTTGATAAGATGTTTTTCCTTCTTTTTGCATAGGAACTTTTATCTGGTGTCTCGCTTCTTCAAAGCTTGAAAATCCCTCATATCGAATCCATAGATCGTTCACTTTTGAGTGATATTTGCCTTGAATACTAATTTGCATAGGATGATATTCTTTATATTTACAAGCATTATGAATCATTCCAATTACAGTGGAATAGGGCGGTAATGGATATGTTTCTTTAAGTTGAAAACTAGTAGGTTTTTTAAAATTTACTAAGGTTTGATATAATTTCAGTCTAATGGCTTTCATTTCATCACCTATCCTAGATAATAATTATTTACTTTTTCTTTTATATTTCCAAAAAAGCTAGCCATATCTACACTAGTCAATTCTTTTTGAATCTCTTCACAGTTGGAGAATATCCCTCTTATTAATCCTACCTTGGTATTTTCTTGTATTCTTTTATCCATATTCATTACATCTTTTATGGTAGCTACATTTAAATTATTATTTTTTATCTTCAATTTATTTTCAAAGAAAGGATTTTTTATATCATACACGCCACCGATTATAAAAATTGGTTTTAAATCTTCTCTTCTTCCTTTTATATCTCTATATAAAAATTTGATCGTATCTAATAAGTTTTCTACTCTCTTTGCTTTTTCACTATTTTCTATCTCTATATCATCATTTTTATCTATTCCAACTTTATCTAAATCTACGCTTACAGTATAAGCATAGTATGATTTTTGAATTTCACTTTGAGATATATTCCCTCCATCTTTAGATTCTTTTCCTTCTTGATCTATATATCTGTCTAAAAGTCCTTTGTTCGTTAAAAAATCTAAATCTCCATTAAAGGATTCTAATGCGATTGCATTGGAAAGTCTTACTACTGCCGAACGAGTCTTGGCTGGTTTTACTGTTTTCATGTATCCAAACAAATCTATCTCTGGATAATCAAGTATATTTGCGTCCTCTGCAAATTGTATAACAGTTTTATGTAATCCTAATTTTGTATTATTAATACCCATTTGATTCACTATTTCATATCTAACCGCTTGTCTAGATATATAGGAATAGGATTCTCCATCTCCTCTAGATATCTTTTTTAGTGATGTTACATTTCCTATTCCTTCTCCATAGTTTGCACTAGATGCCTCAAATATCATTGATACTGTAAGTCCCATTGGTTTCATATTATTTATCTCCCTTCTCCTCATTATTTTTATTTGATCCCTTTAACCCTATAATAAAGCTATATCCATATGCACCTAGAATATCCTCATCTTTTAATACGTCTGTAAATATAGTAGGTATCTCTTCTCCAACATACATATATGTATTGATAATAACATCTGAAAATCTAGCAGCATTCTTTGTTTTTATTGCATTTAATAGTTTATATACTACCGTATCAATTTTTTTAGGTTCACCTTTTTGGTCAACATATATTTTTCTAACTTTCTCTCCAAAACTTCTCATTGCGTTAACTCTTTTACTCAACACCTCTTTGTCTAGCATTTTTCCATTCCCTCCTATCAAACTATTATTTATTTTTATAACTATATTTATATAGAAAGTACTTGCTTTACTTACAATTAAAGTATGGATTAAATCAAATAAATTTTTCCCATCATAAAGTCTTTTTAATACTTGTTGATATATATTAAGCCATTCCCCTGTATTAGTTTTTATAACAATTTTTAAAAGCTTTTTTAGATGTTCTTTATGATCTGCTATTAATAAAATCATCTTCTTTGATAATATATTGAAGGTGTATGGTCTTTTATCATTATTAGAATCGTATTTTATAACTTGAATATTTTGAATTTCCTTTTCTATATTAGATATACTGGAGGAATGCTCTAATGCATCTATTATTTGATAGTAGCTTTGCTCTTCTAGTTCTTCTATGGTTGCGGTTTTACTTAAATTGATAAAATTATTTGCTTGTATTAGTGCATTAAAGCTTTTATTAGAATTTATAAAAAAACCTTTTCCATTTATATAGGTAACGCCGGCAGGAATACAGGAATATATTAGATTACATATAGGACAAATCGCTGTATCATTATTATAATTCCAGTAATGATTGCTTTTTCTACTTCCATCTACACCAACATAATTTATCCACGTAAGGTCATAAGATTCATTTTTTACTTTTATCCCTTTTACTGGTCTAGAACACATTGAGCAAGTATGTTTATATTTACTTTTGTCTTTTTCTACATAAGGCTTTATATTCTCTAAAAAATATTCTTTAAATACCATATAGGGATCTTTACTCGCGCTATTTTTATCCCAAACGCCTACTCCACTTAAAAATGCATTTGTAAAGCTATATATAAAATCTTTCGCTAATACATATTTTCTAACTTCCTTTTTATTTAAGTACGCTATAATTTTCTTTAAATTTTCAAGTCTTTCTTTTATTAAATCTACGACATCCTCTACATTCTGCTTTTTCTTTATCGCTATCTTTTTAAGTCTTTTTTCTTCTTCCAATAAATCCATACTTTTATCTTTTATATATGGATATGCTGCTTTATAGCCATCTCTCTTTAATTTGGATTTTACATATTCAATATAATTATTTAATATTTCAAGTTTTTTTTCATCAAAGCTTTCTAAATTTTTTAAAGATGCTTCTACAAAATCTAACTTGTCCACTATTTCTCCATAAACAGTAAATAGTTTATATTTATTAAAAAAATAATTAAAATATTTTTCTTCAAAATTTTCTAAACAGCTTACATCAAATTCTATATAATTTCTCTCTATTTTAAATAATTCTTCATCCTCACTTTCTTTTAAAATATTTCTAAATCCCATTAAGGCAGCATTATAAAGCCAATCCCCTAATTCCAATTTGATTTTTTCCAAACTTCTCACCTCCTCTAGCATATCTCCAGCATTCCAAATCCACTATTTGTCTTACTTCCTATACCTGCTTTATATATATATTCCAGTAGAAACGGTTTCCCATGGATTTTAATTTTACATAGATTTCCCAATACGACTATTCCATAATTTTTTACTTTTACTTCTTTATTGCAGATAACTTTAATCTCTATATTCTCTATCTCTTCTTTATAACTTTCACCAAATTTATGCATCAAGCTATATTTAAGATTTTGTTTCAAAATATGTATTCCTTTCTCTTCATTTAAACTGTAAAAATATGTAGTTTTGTTATCTCCTGTATGTGACCTAACGATGATAGGACTCAAAACTTTTGCAATAATCTCTTCTGAAGTTATAATATTTTCTCTTACTAAAATTATTTTGCTTATACTCATATTGTTATTGCTTAAAATAGGGATTTGCTTGTTCTTATTTTTTAGTATAGCATTATAAAAATATATCCCTTCTTCCACATCATAAGTTGAAAAATTCAAGTATATTTTTTTATCAGGAACGATTATTATATCTCTTTCAAACTTACAATTATTCATAAAAAGTGAAAACGTAAAATCTTTCTTGTTGGTCAAATTATCTTCATATAGTTTTTTATAAAATTCTTCATTATACTTACTAAAACAATGTTTCAATAAGTATAAAATCATTTTATTTTTATCTTTTGGGATTGTATCATTATCTAATTTTATCTCTACTCTGTATCTCATACTACACCACCTTTATTTCTATTTCTTCCAATATGGCTCTATTATCTTTTCTCTGTTAATCGAAATACTATTAATATTTATTTTTTTACATTCCACTATGAAATACTATTAATATTTATTTTGGATACTATTTATATTTACACATTAATCCATTTATTGTAATTTGTAAATATTTTTCTATAAATTAACTTTTTAAATTTTTTGAAAGTTTTCTATACTTTTATATTAGCAGGTAATGCGGCTATATCTTCGCGGTATTTAAAATTTATACAAATCGCTTAGTTTTTCTATTTCTTTCTTTATTCCTTCTCTTAATTTTTTAGGCTCTAAAACCTCTACACAGCTTCCCATGCTCAATATCCAAGTATTCAGCTCTGGCGTTAAACCCATTTTTGCTTCAAACAAAATAGAATCCTCCTTATCAGATGTGATTTTTTGATTTTCTGCCCAGATTCTTTCACTTACTAGAATTGCCATTGGCATATCTATCTTTAATTTTATATCATACTCTTCATTATTATATATACTGCTATTTCCCACATGATTTTTAATATTAAAATCAGATGGTCTTTCAAATTCTTCTTCAAGTATTTCATATTCTTTCATTCTGGATAATTTAAAATCTCTTATTTTATTTCTTAATTCACAATATCCAATGCAATACCAAAATCCTTTATACAAAAATAAAGCATATGGTCTTATTACTCTTTTCTGTAATCCTGATTCTATAGCAAAATAATTTATTTTTAACCTTCTTCTAGAAGTAATTGCTCTACTTATATCTAAGTATTTTTTCTTTTCTTTTTCTAAATTTATATTTGGTTTGGAATCACTTAAAATATATTCCATTGGTTCTTTCTTTTCTTTTTCTTTTACTGCCACATTTATTTTATCTAATGCTCTTTCATACTCTTTTAATAGCATAAAATTATTTTCTTTTTTTAAAAATTCTTTTGCTGTTAAAAGAGAGGAATATTCTCCTTTATTTAAATCCAAACAAGGTATAAAGCTATTTTCCCCTATAGAATAACCTCCATATCTTCCTTGTTTGCTATCCAAACGTATACTTGTTTTTTCTATTTCATATTTATATTCTCTTATTTGTCTTTCCCTTACCTCTAATTCTTGCGCTAATTCATGGACCTGCATTTGCCCTCTACTTTTTAAAAGAACAAGCATTTCTAAGCAGTTACTTAATTTACTCATGACATTCTCCTTTAAATACTAGAATTTTCTTTATTATTTTAAATTTCTGTACTAATAAGATAAAATCCTTTCTATTTTTTACATTAACTTGAAAAAAATCTTAGTATATTGCTGTTCTAGAAGAAATCATTATTATAAAAATAATTAATCTTATTGCAGCATGGACCTAATATTTATTTCTACATCTCATTTTTTCGACAAAAAAACCACCCTATCTGGATGGTTGAATGTTATAATATTCTTATTCCCTTTAAGAAGGGAGGTGAACATAATTGTTAAGCACAAAAGATCTAACAGAATTAATAATACCTATAGCAACATTAATCACAGCAGCAGCTACATTAGTAGACAAACTAAAGAAAAAAGAGAAGTAATAAGAAAAGCAGGTGTCGCCACACCTGCTTTTCCATGTTCACATAATTGTTAAACACATTTTTGATTTATGTTTATATTATACTTCTTTTCATTATTTTATTCAACAACAAACTCTATATATCTTTTTCAATTTATCTTTCTTCCCTTAACAATTCTTTCACTTGCTAAGGTTGCCATGGGTATATCTATCTTTAATCTTATACACTATAGAGTCATATATAAAATAACCATTCCTACATTTTTTAATCCTTATTTTAATGAAAATTCCTCTTTTACAGAAGCACAGCATGGCGAATTATTAATGGTTTGTCCCAACATAAAGATAACGTTTAATCATGGCACTAGACTAAAGGAATTTGCCACAAAAGAGAAAGTATCGGCAATGACCTATGGATTAAATAATTTTATCCATAAGACTTTATAACCATAAAACAAGTTTTATTCTTTTTCGAGAAATATTGTAAGAAAAGTAAAACAACTATAATGAAGTGTATTTTAATATACTTTAAAATAAAAATTTAATGAAGAAAAAGAAGATCAATGATATTGTTGCACAGCTTTTAGCCATGGAGATTGATGAAAAATATTTTAGTTTCTCTCCTATGTAACCTATTCATGTTTTCATGGATCCACTCCCTTTCTACTTGTTTTACTGGATTAAGTTTTTCAGCTTTGGTGAAATATTTATACCACAGTTAAGTACAGTCGGAGATATTACACAGAGTATGAAGCTGACATAGAATTTCACCGGGCTGGACAAAAGGATATGCAAGAGCTGATCACAGCAAAGACAAACACAAAAATTCGTAAGTGTATTGACACTTTTCTACTTGCCGTTTAGCGTATCCAGTATTTGTGTTAATTTTTAAACTGGAAAAAACATTAAAAATTCAGCATTGACAAGGTAGAAGTCTACCTATATAATAAACGTAGAAATCAACTTATTATGAAAGGAGTGAATGCAATGAAGCGTGATGATATGATTCCCCACGACTTTTACATTAAAAATATAGCCCATGTTTTACGTTATAAAAACGACCAAAAGTTGGCGGCATATGATATTACCGAGCCACAAGCACGTCTTTTGGGGCACATTGATGGAGCGCAAAGATCAGGCCAGGAAATTAGCCGCAAATACTTGAGTGGAGCCATGCAGATTTCTGGTCCATCTGTAACGAGCTTACTCAACAGTCTTGAAAAGAATGGATTTATTATACGCCGTTCAGGTAATGAAGATGGTAGGACTATACTGATAGAGCTTACTGAAAGGGCTAAGGTGCTTCTTAATGAAATGTCCGGCATTCTCAATGCAATAACGGATGAATTGCTAGCCGGATTTTCAGAGGAGGAAAAAGTTATCTACTTAATGTTTCTAAAACGGACTTATGATAATTTAGGCATAGAATCACACATATAAAGCAGCACCTTGTTTTTTAAAAATATAAGTAGATTTCTACCTAATGTATGCCAAATTACTCTCTATCCATTGAAATAATAATAGGCAAATAGGTAGAATTGAACCTATAATTAAAGGGGGACTTTCTAATGGAAAATACAAAAAAAGACTCAATATATTATCTTGAAAAGGCACCTGTGCCGAACGCAATCGCCCATATGGCAATACCCATGATTTTAGGCATGATTGTCAATATGATTTATAACATTACAGATGCCTACTTTATTGGAAGGTTGGAGAGTACATCCATGCTTGCATCCATTACACTTGCTTTACCGTTCACAACCATTCTAATGGCGCTTGGAGAAATTTTTGGAACTGGAGGCAGCACATACATTTCTAGATTACTAGGCGTGAAAAACATTGAGAGCGTGAAAAAAGCTTCGTCAGTAAACCTTTACCTTTCTCTACTTTCAGGAATAGTATTTATGTTAATTTGCCTCCCTGCCTTATCTCCTGTATTGAAAGTGTTAGGAGCTACCGGAGAAACGCTGTTCTATACAAAAGACTATATCTTTGCTTTCACAATCGGAAGTCCGTTTGTAATTGCCAATTTTACACTGGCGCAAACAGTCAGAGGTGAAGGAGCTTCAACCGAATCTATGATTGGAATGACTATCAGTGTAATTGTCAACATCATTCTTGACCCTATATTCATTTTCCTTTTTCATATGAATGTAATGGGATCCGCTATAGCAACTGTTGTAGGCAATGCCTGTGCCGTTGCATATTATATTCACTACATCAAAAGTAAAAGCCCCGTTCAGAGCGTCAGCGTTAAGGATTTTAAACCTACAAAAGAAATAATCTTTAGCATTTTTAAAATTGGTATGTCCGCTTTCTTGCTGTCTGGATTTTTAATTGTTTCAAGCCTGATGTTCAACAATTACGCAGTCATGTATGGTGACCATGTTGTTGCAGCTTTTGGTGTGGCAAACCGAGTATGCCAAATATCAGATTTTATCGGTATGGGTATATATATGGGAGTTATTCCGCTAATTGCGTTTTCTTACGCTTCCAACAATGCAGAACGATTGAACAAAGTATTGAAAACAACAATGTTATATCTTGTCAGTATTACTTTGATTATTGCATCCGTCTTATTTGTATTCCGCATTCAAGTCCTTCAAATGTTCAGTACTGATGAAGCCGTTATAACTGTTGGTGCTACAATTCTTGCAGCTTTATTGATCTCTACTTTATTTGCAGGCATATCAGGTTTTTTTACTAGCATGTATCAGGCGTTTGGAAAAGGCGTTCAGTCTAACATTATGTCTGTCGCCAGAGGAATTGCTCTAGTCCCCATTATTATTATTGGAAACAATCTGTTTCAATTAAACGGAGTAATATGGTCTATGACAGCCTCTGAAATAGTTGCCTGTACCGTTGGAATAATTTTATGGATTTCATCCAAGAAAAGAAGGACATAAGAAATTAGGTATTGGAGTCTTGCCCGCATTGTTGAGAATCCTGGCTAGATCTCAATATGGGTAATACTAGTATCCGTACTAAGGACAAAGTAATTGTAATTTAACACCAAATCTTAAAATGAATTACACATAAAATAGCTTACACGAATGGTAGCCATACCCCACATCCATACAAAGATTGATATATGAACAATAACGTTGAATAGTAATATTAAAAGCCTAAGAATTTTTTTAGAAAAGTAAGTATGATTACAAAAACAAATAATACTGCGAAAATCTTAATAATTACATTGTTAGATTCAGAATTATTTTTATTATCCATGCTAAAACCTCTTTTAAATTAATTTATGAAACCTTACCACTATATGGTTAATTTTATAAATTTTTCATCATATTTTGAGCTAAATACAACGTTTATTTTTTGCAGTGAAAGAAATAGATTGAAAAAGCAAAGGTAAGATGGTTAAAAAAAATAGTCATCTTACCTTTGTTTTTTCTGTATCCAGTTTTTTATATCATACTCATTTTTAGTTTAAGTAGAAAAATCATATAGGCAACACCTATTCTCTTATTCTCATCTATAAACCCATGATTTCTAATTCAAAATTACAATAAATCAATCATGCTGAAATGCTCGTCTATTTCCTTAAATTTTAAATTTCGATATACTTTGTTTCATTTCTCTTGCTAGTTGTGTTAACATACCACTTGAATCGGCAATTTCTGTTATAGACGCTGTCTGCTCTTCTATTGATGCAGCTGTTTCTGTTTTTTCTCCAAGTTCTTGAATTACCATCGTGATTTCGTCCCTAAAGTCAGTAGACTGTTCTGCAATTTTTCTAATCTCATCTGCTACTACAGAAAATCCGCGACCTGATTCTCCAGCTCTAGCTGCTTCAATAGTGGCATTTAATGCTAGTAAATTAGTTTGGGTTGCAATATTTTTAATCATCTGACTTGCAGTTTCTATTTTTTCTGCACTCCTATTTGTATCCAAAATTACTTTTCGAACTTCTCCAGTGGCTATAAATGTCTTCTCTGCATGCTCAACCAACGAATTTAATGTATTCATTCCTTCGCTTTTATATTCCTCTACGCTTTTTGTCGCATCATTCAATTTTTTCATTAGTTTCTGGTTTTGCATTACTATATTTCCTAGTGTATTTACATTGCTGGCTCCTAATTCTGTTTCTTTTGCCTGATCACTTTGAAGAATTAGAATCATCCTTATTTGATTATGTTAATTGGTAGAATAATTATAGGATTCACGAATCATTAAACTATCTTAGTCCTGTTGAATATAAAAAAATGTTGTCCGAGAAAAGAAAGCCTTAAAATCGTATTTCTTGACTTCTCGCTTCATAATATTTCACCCTATTACATTTTACTTTTCACCTTTTGTTTTAGATATGAGTATACACATCATTTAATTGACTGAAATAAATCATAAATTGTCTTTGTTATTATTCGGTTTGCTGTATATAATATAAGTGGTACACCAAAGAAAGGACGGGTGAATATGGATTATATTTCTGCCTCGGAAACAGCGAAAAAATGGGGCATTTCAGAACGGCGCGTACAAAAACTTTGCGAGGAAAACCGCATACCCGGCGTGGTTTGGTTTGGCCGTATGTGGCTGATACCAAAAGAAGCAGAAAAGCCTAAATATGGGCGAGAAAGGAGGCAAAAGAATGAGCCGCTTGTTACTGCTTGAAGATGATTTGAGCCTGATTGACGGACTTTCTTATTCCCTGAAAAAGCAGGGATTTGAAATAGATATTGCCAGGACTGTGAATGAAGCAAGTAACCTTTGGAGTGACGGGAAATATAACCTCTTAATTTTAGATGTGTCTTTGCCTGACGGTTCGGGATTTGATGTATGTAAAAAAGTACGTCAAGTATCAAAAGTGCCTATCATCTTTCTAACCGCGTCGGACGAGGAAGTGAGTATGATTATGGGGCTTGATATAGGCGGCGACGATTACATTACAAAGCCGTTCAAGCTGGGCGTACTGGTTTCAAGGATTAACGCGTTGCTCCGGCGCACAAGGAATTTTAGCGTGCTGGATACGGAAATCACTTCAAACGGGATTAAAGTATTTTTATTGCAGGGGCAGGTTTATAAGGAAAATACCACGCTTGATTTAACGGCGGCAGAATACAAATTGCTCTGTCTATTCATGCAAAATCCGGGGATTATCCTAACCAAAGAAAAGATACTGGACAAACTTTGGGACAAGAACGGCAATTATGTTGATGATAATACACTGGCGGTATATATCCGCAGACTAAGGACAAAGATTGAAGCCGACCCCGGAAATCCCCAAATGCTGGTGACGGTTCGAGGTATGGGCTATAAGTGGAATGTCACAGGCGGTGGAGCATGAACATTTTTACAAACAGGGATATTAAAAAGCTCTTTATCGCGCTGTCCTGCATGTTCGCTGCATTTATCATTCTATCGCAGCTATATTGCTGGCTGGCTGTCGGTGCGCTCAATATGATACTTTTTCTATTGTCGTTGCTTCTTGCCGCAAGTTTTTTTACTGGCTGCTACCTGTATTTCTATCGGCAGCAGCAGATGATTGAGAACGCCATATCACAAATCAGCCTATTTGTTTCGGGTGATAGCAGCGCACGAATTGAAAGCAACAATGAGGGGAGTTTGTTTAAGCTGTTCCATGAAATCAATACACTGGCTACCACTCTAAACGCCCATGCGGTGCGGGAGCAAAACACAAAAGATTTTTTAAGAAATACTATATCGGATATTTCCCACCAGCTTAAAACGCCACTTTCCGCGCTTGAGATATATAATTCTCTTTTGCAAGATGAGTATGAGGACAAAACGGCTGTACGCGATTTTGCCCTGAAATCAGAAAAAGAAATTGAGCGTATAGAAACGCTCGTCCAAAGTCTCTTGAAAATTACGAAGCTTGACGCTGGCGCAATCATCATGGATAAGCATATTGAAAACATTTCTGACATGATGAATGACCTAAAAGCCTATTTTGAAATACGCACTGAACAGGAAAACAAAGAAATCATTTTATCAGGCCGGGACAATGAAACGCTGCTTTGTGATAGAAACTGGCTGATTGAAGCAGTGAGTAACATTGTAAAAAACGCCCTCGACCACACAGACGCAAATAGCCAAATCCGTATTGAATGGAATAGGCTACCGTCTGTTACTCAAATCATCATAAAGGATAATGGTAGCGGCATACATCCAGAGGATATACATCATATTTTCAAACGGTTTTACCGTAGCCGTTTTTCAAAAGATACGCAGGGCGTGGGGCTTGGCTTGCCGCTTTCAAAAGCTATCGTGGAAGCTCACGACGGCAGCATAGCTGTTGACAGTGTTCTTGATGGCGGCAGCACATTTGTTTTGAGCTTTTTGAACCTTACTAAATTGTAAGCTGAAATTCATCTGGGAGTAAGGAGCCAATGATAAGGTAATACCAAAACAACAGAACAACGGTCAAGTTGTTTTGGAAAGGGTGATATTTTGAATTTACTAGAAGTGAACACATTATGCAAAACTTATGGGAGTGGTGATACGGCGGTTAAAGCCTTAAAAGACGTTTCATTTTCTGTTCCCAAAGGTCAATTTGTTGCTGTTGTCGGTGAGTCCGGTTCCGGTAAAAGCACGCTATTGAATATGCTTGGCGCATTGGATACACCTACGTCCGGCAATGTTCGGATTGACGGCAACGATATATTTCGCATGAAAGACGAAAAGCTAACCATTTTCCGACGTAGGAACATCGGCTTTATCTTTCAGGCGTTCAATCTTATTCCAGAGCTTAATGTGGAGCAAAACATAACATTTCCTGTACTGCTCGATTACAAAAAGCCGGATAAGGCGTATGTCGAAGAAATATTGACAGTGCTTTCCTTGCAGGACAGGCGGGGGCATTTGCCATGGCAATTATCTGGTGGGCAGCAGCAGCGCGTAGCCATAGGCCGTGCGTTGATTACCCGTCCCATGCTTATACTTGCAGACGAGCCAACGGGCAATTTGGATAGCAAGAATAGCAACGAGGTTATTTCACTACTCAAAACAGCGTCCAAACGGTACAGCCAAACCATAATAATGATTACGCATAGCCACAGTATCGCGTCTACGGCTGACCGTGTATTGCAAGTTTCGGACGGTGTTCTCTCCGATTTTGGGGGGTATACCGAATGAAAAGCTATCTTGGTCTAATCCCGATTTCTGCAAAAGTGCATAAACGACAAAACCGTATGACGCTGCTATGTATCATCTTTGCCGTGTTTTTAGTAACAGCTATTTTCAGCATGGCAGATATGGGCGTTAGAATGGAACAAACAAGATTATTGGATAAGCATGGTAGTCTTACGCTTCAAGACTTGCTTAGTAGTACATTGGCACAGACACTATTTTTGGCGGCTGCGGTATTATTTGCGCTGATATTGGTTGCGGGCGTGCTGATGATTTCAAGCAGTTTAAACAGCAACGTCGCCCAGAGGACAAAGTTTTTTGGGATGATGCGTTGTATTGGAATGAGCAAACAGCAGATTATCCGTTTTGTAAGGCTGGAAGCTCTTAACTGGTGCAAAACAGCAGTTCCGATAGGTGTCGTGCTTGGAATTTCAGTCACATGGGGGTTATGTGCGGTATTAAGGTTTCTTGTCGGTGAGGAATTCTCGGAGATTCCCCTTTTTGGTATTAGTCTGATAGGTATTGTCAGCGGAATTGTCGTAGGGATTTTGACGGTAATTATCGCCGCAAGTTCCCCGGCAAAACGAGCTGCTAAAGTATCGCCTATAACGGCGGTTTCCTGCAATTCAGAAAACGCAAAAATCCTCATCCATGCAGCAAATACCCGCTTTTCTAAAATTGAAACGGCTCTTGGCGTTAATCATGCGGTATCCGGAAAGAAAAATCTGGTACTGATGATAAGCTCATTCGCGCTTAGTATTATACTTTTTTTAAGCTTTTCGGTTTTGATACAGTTTGTCGGCTATCTTATGCCTCAATCGTCAAATGCTTCTGACATCGACATTTCAAGTAGTGACGGCTCAAACTCAATAGATAGTGCAATGCTTACTGAAATTAGCACTATGCAAGGTGTAAAATCTGTTTTTGGGCGCAGAAGTTTGTTTGACATTTCGGCGGAAATAAGGAACAACAATCAACTGACAAGCATGGTTGATGTGATTTCCTTTGATGAATTTGATTTGAATTGCCTTACCAAAGATAAGCTGCTTAGAAAAGGTAGCGATATTTCAAAGGTGTACGGGAACAGTAATTATGTGCTTGCAATCTGCGATACAGATAACCCCTTAGAAATAGGCGATAAAATACAGCTTGGAAATGAAGAACTTGAACTTGCCGGTCTGTTGAAATACGACCTGTTCAACAGTGACGGCAATGCAAACGGGCAAATAACGATTATTACTTCCAGCGAAACTTTTACCCGTTTGACTGGTATCAATGGCTATTCTCTCATTATGGTACAGACAACAAGCAACGTAACAGACGAAGATGTAGCGGCAATCAGCAGCATATTAGATGAAAACTGTACACTTCAAGACAGGCGCGAACAAAGTACCGCCGGTACTTACATGGCTTTCCAGATATGTATATATGGATTTTTGGTAATCATCACTTTGGTTACTGTACTAAATATTATGAACAGTATTTCCATGAGCGTGTCTGCAAGAATAAACCAATACGGATCCATGCGTGCGATTGGTATGAGCGAACGTCAAGTTACAAAAATGATAGCTGTGGAAGCATTTACCTATGCGTTGTCTGGTTGTGTCGTCGGTTGTGTAATTGGTTTACTGGTTAGCAAACTCTTGTATGACACTCTCATTACTGACCATTTCAGTTATGCGACTTGGAGCGTGCCTATTGTTCCCTTAGTGATAATTCTTATGTTTGTTTTTGTTGCTGCCATTGTTGCAGTGTATAAACCGTCAAAACGTATTCGGAATATATCAGTAACGGAAACGATAAATGAACTATAAAGGCGTTATTTATGAAATGGGTAAAGAAGATTAGACCAAACTGGGTGTTTTTGCCTATCCCCTCGGAAAGGGGGAATAAGCAAATTATCTAGAAATCTTGATTCGTGTCAGAATTCTAGTGTTGCTCCTATTCAAAACTTTTTTATACAGCTTTAATTTGTAATTCCATGATTTACTATATTTACACTAATATTAGTTTTAAATTTAATATTTTTATAGATCATTTCATCTACGTCCTATTTAAATACCATTAGTCTTCTCTTAATTCCTAAGGCATCACAATTTGCTTCTTGTAATTTTTTTAATGTCTGATATGCTAAATCAGTAAATTTTTTGGATAATATATTATTAGTTTTTGAATTTCTTTTTCTGCAAATAAATGGTCTTTGGGATATTCTTCTAGGGGTAGCGCCACATAGCCATCAACCTAAGAAAAAAGTATCCCCCATTTGATAAAAAAATAGTACAATGATGCTACTTAAAACTTTTAAAGAAAGGAGTAGCATCTCATGACAAAAGAAAAATCCTTAGAAGATAACATGAAAAAGATATCTCAAGAAATATTAAAAATTATTTCAAAAGAAGAGATAGAACAAATGTAAAACCCGTAAAAATAGATGTAAATTATATATAAGTTGTATTAATAGATAAAATCATTTAATTTCTTATCTGTTAGTTGTATTGAAAATAGTTAGCTTGATGGCTATGTGGTATTACCTCCATAAATATAATTTTCACTCATTGAATCTCCTCCTAATCATGTGATAATATTATCATAATAGGTAGTTATTGTTAATATGTTTTTGATAAAAAGCACTATTTGGAATGCTTTTCTTAACATAAATCAATTAATTGACAATTTTGAAGTAAACGAGCAGGAATTTCTGTTCCATTACTACCCAGTCCCCTTAATGCTCTAATTCATAAATTTTATAATTTTTTATATTCATTTTATATTTACTTTTATATATATGTAGTAAAATATATATAAAAGTAACCTAGAGGTGGAAGCAAATGAATAAAACAGTTCTTGTTGTAGATGATGATAGAGACATTGTAAAATTAATTACAAAAAGTTTAAGATTTGAGCAGTTTCAAGTAATTTCTGCATATTCAGGTAAGGAGGCTTTGTCTTCATTGAATGACAATCATGTAGACTTTGTTATCCTTGACATTATGTTGCCTGAAATGGACGGACTTGAAGTCTGCAGAAATATCAGAAAAGCTTATAATATTCCCATACTTTTTCTAAGTGCACGTGATAGAGACATTGATAAGATTATAGGACTAGAAATCGGCGCAGATGATTATATGACCAAACCATTCATTATACAAGAGCTTACTTCTCGTATAAAAGCTCATTTCAGGAAGATTGACCGTTTATATAAGGAATGGAACGAACTGAGTGCTAATACCGATACTTCAGTTAATCCACCTCTTATTTTGAATGATAAAACCTATGAGGCTTTCTTAAATAACTACAAATTAGATTTATCAACTAAAGAATTTCAAATCCTGTCTTTTCTAAAGAATCATGCCAATAACGTCTTAACTCGTGAACAAATTTATGAAAATGTTTGGGGAGATGAATTTGGTGAACTAAACACAGTCACTGTCCATATAAAAAATATACGAAAAAAACTTGGCAGCCAGAATGACTTTATAAAAACAATATGGGGTATAGGATATAAATATATAGAGGAGAAAGAATAGCGATGAAACTCAAAATTAAACTTCCCCTAATGTTTCTACTGGTTTTTATTATAGTGATTTTTTTTATCGGTATTTATGCCAAAAACGTTGTCGGAGGAAACGTACCCTTCACCAGTACTGAGCTTAAGAAGAGGCATACTGCTGAATATCAGAAAATAGCAGATCAGGTCTCTGTATTGTATCCCAATATGAATAAAATAAATGATTATCTAAAGCAAATTTTTGAAAGTCATAATATATCAATTATTCTGCATAATAGCGATTTATCAAGGGAACTTTTATCCTACCAGAAATCACCGGATAAAAGTTGGATTACAAATTATTGGATTCCAGTAAGGACTTCCAATACTGAAATACAATTTTTTTTAGAGATTGAACGTCCCATTGGCATTGAAGATACGTTGATGGATCCGGAATATATCAAAATGTTCGTTCCTTTACCCATCTTTATTTTTGTTATATTTATTTTCCTGATTATATATTTTCATTTTAACATAACAAAACCCCTCCAACTTCTCAACAAGGGTATGGAAAAGATAAATATCAGGCGTAACTTTACCCCTTTATATTCAAGTAGGAAGGATGAAATTGGAAATTTATATAATTATTTCAACGAAATGGTGAAAAAACTTCATTCTACACGTAAGGAACAAAATGACATGATTGCAGCAATAGCTCATGATTTAAAAACTCCGCTTACATCCATTAACGGTTTTGTTGAGCTCCTAGCCACCCATAAAAACCTTACACAAGAAGAAAAGCAGGAATATTATAATCTCATTCAAAAAAAATCAAAACATATTACAGAACTGGTTAATTACTTCTCCACTTTCACTAAGGAAGAGCTTGAGTTGGATGCCATGACTACAAAGCCTGTAGATGTTTTAAAATTTTTTGAAAATATTGCAGAAGAATATGAAGCAGAGTTGTCCGGGCTTGGTTACAAACTAAACTGGCATCATTCCTTCCCGGAAAACTTATTATTGAGGATAGATGAACACATGATACGCCGGGTTTTTGGAAATCTTTTCAGCAATACTGTAAGATATAGTGGTAAAGAAGCTTTGAAAGTCTATATGAGTGGCTATGTAAAAGGTCCTTATGCATACTTTAAAATAGAGGATAATGGAATAGGAGTATCTGATAATGATATAACATCTCTGTTTCATAAATTCTTTACAGTTGATAAATCACGTCAAAGCGAAAAGGGCGGTACCGGACTTGGTTTGGCAAGTTGCAAATCAATCATTGAGCATCATGGTGGAGATATTTTAGCATTTCATTCTAAATATGGAGGATTGGGAATCAGGTTTAGCCTTCCTCTGTGACGCAGTGAATCTCTACATCATCATCTGATAACAGAAAAGGTGATGAATAGTAATCAATACCATCATCACTCTTTATAATATTTATATACTCTGGAAATAGTCGCTTTATACTATTGGTTTTTATTTCTGCTTCTTAACAGGAAATTCATCATCATTATAATTTAATACAATCGCAAATGGCTCTCCTAATTAACCCAAAAATGTTCTAGTAATCACTTGGTCTAGGTGCAGAAGGGCCAAGACCAATGGAACAAAGCCAATTCAACACTACCTCATGCAGCACGTTGATATTGTCTACCTGGCAGTGTTCTAATCCGCCAAGTCTTCTATCCTCTATGGCAAAGAACTTCTTATTTTTTGAACCAGCCTGCTCATAATTTTTAAGAGCTTGTGTTAGTGGATTTGGCTGAACTAATATCTCTTCCGCACCGTGCATCACAAGAAGAGGACATTCTATCTGATGAAGTACACCCTCAAGATTGTAAGCAAAACGAGGATTTTCTGCAAAGTCATCCAAGCTTTTTGCACCCAGGATTCTCATCCCGTGAGCAGCCAAACTTGGCGGCATCCATTTTAGCATTGCTTCCCAGTCGAATGCGTGTGTGCCTCCGTCAGAGATGACGGCAGCAATCCTGTGGTCGAAGGAAGCAAATCTAAGGGAGTCGTATGCCGCAAAGCTCTCACCATGGACAATAATCTTGCTAGGATCCACTTCCGGTCTAGTTAGAAGAAAGTCGATTGCTCTTGAATGAAAAGCCTCGCTATCAGCTCGCCTGCCCTTTCCCTTTTCGTACATTGAAAGACCTGTTCCTGGTTGATCATAGACCATAAAGTTATATCCACACGAAATAAAGGCAGGCCCTAACCAGAAATAGTTCTCAATTGACCACTCATCACCACCATTAAGAGCCAAAATTGTGGGTTTCGGACCTTTTATCCAAGAAGGTGAGAAAAAGTATCCATCCAACTTGACATCCTCATAATCTACTTGGATTTTCTCTGGTTTGACATCGAAGTACTTTCCGGCAGCTTCGAAGAGTTCATTTACTTTCCTAAATATATGGATTTTCTCGGTGTCATTATCCATCACAGCATATTCAGCTATTCTGTAGTAATTACAAGCACGAATGTAACAGTTACGTGCTGTATACCAGTTTCCAACAGCTTCTGCCTCTTTGCCATGCCTTTCCAAGGCTTTTGCTGTTATAAGCCATTCTCTATGCCATGTTTCCTTATCATTTGGATCTATTTTCTTGCAAGCTTCATAAATTTCGGTGACATCAGTAGCACCAAGACTTGCCATACCTAGAGCTTTAGTTACTTGATATGACATCATATAGTTGTTTGGCCAACGGCTGAATTCAATTGACATTGCAGTATCCTCCTTTTCTAGTTTTATTGATTACTCCCTCCCTACTCTGATTAAGCACAAGAGTGTATGTTTTGAAATGGCAGCGCCTATCTATGCCGGTGCCGAAAACTTGACTTTCTACCATATAATTTCCTCCTATCAATTTACTTGTAGTATTTAAGCTACAAGTAGATTTTAAGATATAAAAATAAAGCTTCTCTAAAATGAAAATAAATCTTTATAAAGAAAATATAAAAAATTATAAAGTACTAAAAAGTAAAAAGACCACTGCCTGTGTTCTGTACTTTCAACCAGCAGTGGCCTTTAATTTATTATAAAAAAATAAATTTAGTGTTTTTCAAGTTGATAATATAGACCAACCTGTGTTTTTTCCGAAATTTTTCACCAAAGTTTGTTCCATACTAGTAATACCAAAGAATGTATCGATTATATGATAGATTCTTTTTTTATTGCCTTTAAAAACATAAATAGAATCATATACAAAATGACCATTCCTACATCTTTCAATCCTTGTTTTAATGAAAGTTCCTCTTTTACTCGTATTTCATAAAAAACATAGATTCTTCAAGCATTTCATGGTATTTGTTGACTCTATTATTTACGCTTCCACACTAAAACATCACTACATTGATTATCCTCCGATACCCACAAAGATACACTGGTTTCACCTTTTTTTAGAGTCCAAAATAAATTAGTGTACCAAAAACAGCATCTAGTGTATTGAGTATTAAATCATCAATATTCGCTACACCAAATCCTACTATATATTGAGCAACCTCAATAAACATACTTACAACAAAACATATAAAAACCCTCTATTTATTAAAACACTATTCCTTTTTTTAACCAACTATAGTATACTATTCACAGAACAAATGTTCTAATCTTTAACAATATATAGGAGTTAATTATGGATCGTACAATAATACATGTTGATATGGATGCTTTTTTTGCTAGTGTTGAACAAAAAGATAATCCTTCATTAAAAGGTAAACCAGTAATCGTCGGGGGAAATACCAATAGAGGCGTTGTTTGTACTTGCTCCTATGAAGCAAGAAAATATGGCGTTCACTCTGCCATGCCTGGATATATGGCAAAGAAAAAATGTCCTCATGGAATATTTTTACCAGTTAGATTTCATCGCTATAAAGAAATATCTAAGAAAGTATTTCATATTTTTTCTACTATAACAAACTTAGTAGAACCTTTATCTATAGATGAGGCTTATCTAGATATAACAGCATTACAAGAAGATCCTTTATCCATTGGATATTACATAAAAACCGAAGTATTAAAAAAAACAGGTTTAACCTTATCCGTTGGAATTTCTTATAATAAATTTTTAGCAAAGCTTGCTTCTGATTGGAACAAGCCCAATGGAATCAAGGTTATCACTGAAAATATGGTTCCTGATATTTTAAAGCCTTTATCCATTAGTAAGGTTTATGGCATCGGTAAAAAATCTATTGTGAAATTAAATAAGATTGGTATATTTACTATAGAAGATTTATTAAATTTACCAAAACCCTATTTTATAGAATTTTTAGGAAATCACGGAATTGAAATTTATGATAGGCTCTTAGGAATAGATAACAGAGAAGTAATTCCTTCTAGAGAAACAAAATCCATTGGCAGAGAAACAACTTTATCCTTTGATACAAATGATAAAAACTATCTAAAAAAATTCTTATTAGAATTTGCACAAGATATTTCAGATTCTCTAAATAAAAAAAATTTATCTGCAAAAACCATAACCATAAAAAGTAAAACAGCTCATTTTATAAATCACACAAAAAGTAAAACCATTCATCATTATACAAATTCATGTAAAGAAATTTATGATATAGGATGTTGTATATTTGACGAAATAAACCTTGATGAAGAAATTCGATTAATTGGTCTTACTGTTTCTAATTTTTCTGATAACAAAGTAAAACAGCTAAGCTTATTTTAGTAAACTTAGCTGTTTTACTTTTTATCTTCTAAATGATTAATTGGAATTTCCATAGAGTTACTTTTCTTAATGAAAGATAAAATTCTTTAATTCAATCCATAGTTTATATTATAATAGCAAAGAAAGAAGCAGTATGAGAACAAAAGTAGCAAGATTAGGATGAACAAAAAAGGAGGAAATTTTTTGCCTAAACTGAAAATATTGTTGAATTTTCTTGAAAATAGAACGGGTAATAAGGTCTTTGGACAATATGATCCGAATTCTATCATTGATCATATTTTATTTTTGCCAGATCATATGGATCTTTCTTCTAATACCTTATATTTAACAACAGCATTTGATAAATCCTTCTTAACGAAGGAATATCCTATTTTAGTTCTTATGGATAAAATAGATAAGACAACGGATGCTTTACAAATAGAAACGAGAGCTAGCATAGAAGAAATTTATAAATTAATTTATGAATTCATGTTCACAAAATATAACTTATATGAAAAAAAGTATGAAATTTATAATAGCTTATATACCTGTAACAATATTAATAAAATATTAAACGTAGCCCAGGAGTATTTAAATAACCCTATTTTCATCTTAGATACCAGTTATCGTATCTTAGCACGTTCTAGCACTGCTAACACTACTACGGATGATATACAAACTTACAATGATGAATCTTATCTAGCAGCGGATACGGTTAATATGATGAAAAAAAATAAATCCATCAATAACATTTATAACTCAAATAAATCTTTTTTTTACTCTTCCGATAAAGATTTTATCTTTTGCGGTATTCGAGTTAAAAATGTTACTGTATCCTATATCTGTGTTTTGCAAGAATATGATCAATTGAGTGAAGATGATTTAGAGTTAACGGATACTTTATCTCAAACACTTGCTATACAAATGGAAAGAGATAATTTATTTATAACTAGTTCTGGATTAGAAGAAGAATATTATCTAATAGATATGTTAACGAATAAAATGGATAATCTTTACTATATACAGCAAAGACTAGAAAATATAGACTTTACATTGAATAAAAATATCCTATTCATCTCTATCCCCTTTGCTCAAACGTCCCAAGATTATGGGTATCATTTTGGCTTAAAGCAGTTGATGAATACGGCTAAAAATATCCTTGGAAACTGTATTTATGCTTATTATGAAGATAAGATTATTTTTATGGTAAGTACAAAAGAAGAGGAAGTCCTTTCTAAAAATACAAAGAAAAAATTTAAAGAGTTTTTAGCCCTCAATAATCTAAAAGCTGGATTTAGTTTGATCTTCCAAAATCTATTGGAAGTAAAAGAATTTTATCTTCAGTCCAAATATGCTTTAAAATTAGGAGAACTTTTAAATATAAAAGACAGAATACTTTATTTCAAGGATTATATGGAATACTATCTTTTTTATATGGCACAAAATACCCACAGTGATATTCCTAAAATGAAGTTACATACATTAATTCATCCTCTTATTAAAAAGCTTATTGCCATAGAGGAAAATAATAATACGGAATTATTAAAAACACTCACTATTTATCTAGAGAGTAATAGGAGTGCAAATGAGGCTTCAAAAAGACTAAATATTCATCGCAGTACCTTTTTTTATCGCTTTCATAAGATAGAGGATCTATTAAATGTCTCTTTAAACGATAATGATCTATTATTCAAACTAGAATTATCCTTAAAAATTTTAAAATTTCAAAAGGTAAAGAAAGAGGAGGATTGATTCCTCCTCTTTCTTTCACAATAATCTATTTCTTTAGTCTTTAAGAACTTTAATTGTAGGGAATTTTAAATCTTTATATTTCTTGAATTTTTCTTTAACAATTGCTGCGTTTTCATCTGTATAAAAACCACCTTGTGTATGACTAATCTCTCTTATGTGATGTTCTCTTCCTTCAGTAGTCGTACGATCACGGCATAATCCATCTTCAGCAATAACAAATTTCCATTTGCCATCTTCTGTTTTCTCTAAATCTCCACCAGCACCACAAACCTGACATTCAATAGGAAAGTGTAATCCATCCCACTGCACTTCTCCTAAAATCAATGCATTTGAATGACAATTAGGACACCATCCCATGTTTTCCTCTCCTAGCCACTTTCTTTTTTCCACTGGAGTATTTAATGCCTTCATTACATTGCTACCAATTTGGTGAGCACGATTAATCATCTCATCATGTAGTAAGCATTGTTTTGGTCCTGGTACACGAGTAGCTAAATACATATCAACAATTTTAAAATCATTTGTAAAACAAGTTGCCTGCATACATTCTAGTGCTATAGACTGCCAGGAACGAGTAGATCCTCCAACGGCAATTAAAGCACCCACCCTGTCTTTATGCTCAACTGCTCCAATTGCTTCTAAAAAAGAAGATTCATAACTCAAATTTCTGTGCATAAATTTTAAAAATGTTGCGCTAGGCATTAAATCATATGTAGGTGCTGAAAAAATAACAGCATCTTGATTTAACATAACCTCCATAATTGCTTTTTTATCATCTTTTTTATCCAATATACAACCCACATTTTTACCTTTAGTCATACCATGTGTACAAGCTGTACATCCTGTACACTCCATAATATTGTAATCTCTTAAATCAATCATTGTAATTTCTGCCCCTTGCCCTTGACAAGCTAAAAGTGCTTCTTTTAATAAAATTTCTGAATTTGAATCTTTTCTACCTGCTGTAACACCCATTACTTTAAAAGCCATACGAATCTCTCCTTTTATCAATAAAACATTTAGAAAACATATATTTTTGTTCCACAAATCTTGAACCGTTATGATTCTATCATAAGTTACTATAGCCTTCATCAAAAAACAGTCTGAAAATCATGCCCTTTAGTGCTATGATTTTAGACATTTTTCTAAGAGATAAAAATACTTTTCTCTTACTTATCTTTAAATGCTTCAATATATTTGTCTCCCCAAATTCTAAATTGTTCTAATACTGGATGAAATTCTCTCCCTAACTCCGTTAGTGAATATTCCACCTTTGGAGGAATTTCCGAATACACATGTCGATTAACCATCCCAAAATCTTCTAGCATCCTTAATTGTTTTGTTAATGTAGCCTGGGTAATATCTCCTATTTTTCTTTGTAATTCTCCATAACGTAGTGTTCCATCATTCAAGTGATACATAATTAAAATAGACCATTTTCCTGAAAATACTTTTTGTGCTGTAAAATAGGGGCATTTTCCAAAAAGATTATCCATATTTTCCATACTATCTCCTTTCGTAGTATCTTTTAGATACTTACCTTATATAAAAATCGTACTTGTTATTTTAGTTATACATGATATTATTTTTGTGTAACTGATTTTAACATATATATAAAGGGGGAGCAATAATGATGAAAAAAGCATTAGAATTTTTAAAAGAAAGTGAAACTTTTTATTTAGCAACTACGGAAGGAGATCAACCAAGAGTAAGACCCTTTGGAGCTGTTTTTGAATATGAAGGAAAACTATACATTGCTACAGCTAATACAAAAAATTGCTTTAAGCAAATGGTTGAAAATCCTAAGGTTGAAATCTCTAGCATGAACAAATCAGGACAATGGATTCGCATTACTGGAGAAGTTGCAAACGATGATAGACGTGAAGTGAAAGAATGTGCACTAGAGACAGTTCCTGTTTTAAAGAATATGTATAACATTGATGATGGAATTTTCGCAGTTTTATACTTTACGAAAGGAACTGCTACGATTTCTTCTTTTACTGATGCTCCTGAAACCTTCTCCTTCTAAAGATATGGTTCTTTTTTTATAAGCAAAATAGACCATAGCTGTCTATATAAAACATAACCTTTTGTTTATTAACCTAAAGTCTATACATATCCACAGATTCTAGGAGTTTCATAGCTTTCCTTTCTTTTAAAAGTTCAAAATGATCTATTATTTTGTGTATAACCTTAATAATAATACACTTATTTGGGGATAAGCTGTTTATTGCATTATTTTTGAGACAACTCTTGTGGATTTTTAAAAAACAAAAAAAATAAAAGACTTTCTATAAAATAAAGCCTTTTTGTTTCATGGAAAATAGACCTACATTGTAGGTCTTATATTTTCTTTTATTAAAGTTTTCAGATATGCACCTAAATGCATAATTGGATCGGAAAATTGCCTTAGCTTAGAAGAAAGTAGTTCTAATATGTATTTTATTTCTTTATTCGTATGTTCATAAAGAAGATGAATCATGGTATGAATATTTTCTTTTATATCCACTTCAGATCTGGATACTACATATCTTTTAAACTCTTCTAAATATAAATTTTTCTTTCTATTTAAAAGAAGCTTTTCTATCTCCATTTTATAAATTAAATTCCTTATCTCCTCGCCTTTTTCATCTAAATATTCTTCTTTAAAATCCTTTGTCATGCTTTCTAGCATCTCTTTTGATAATAGATATTCTTTTCTATAGGAAGCTCTGCATACCCTCCCTTCATGGAAAAAAGAAAAATCAAAGAAGGATTTTAGCTTATGAAGAATAGGGTGCATCAAGCTAAAATTCATTCCAAAGCTTGTCCCTAATTTTTGTATATTTATAGTGAAGTACTTTACCTTTTTTAGATTTCTAATTTGACCAATAAAATAAAGGGCTATTCTTTTTTCTATTTTTGAAAGCTTTTTAAATCCCATACTAAAGAAAAACATAGGCATAATAACAAGTCCTTTTGATCCTTTTTGAAAGGCCTTTTTATATCCTTTTATTTCTATATTGCCTTCTTTGTTTTTAATTAAAAGATCTTTCTTTAAAAGATACGCCATGGCTCTATATCCGCTGCTTCTCGAAAGTAAATATACATCTTTTTTACATACCTTCTCTAATAAAGCACCCATACTTTTGCTTTTTATCACCCCATTTTTGTCACATATTTTACAAAGGTGAATAAAATAATCTATTTGCTTTGTAGTAAAGTCTCCACTGATTAATTTTTTCAACGTTTCATAAGGAATAAGGGGTAAAGTTCTCATAATATCCTCCCTTTCATATTCTTCTCATGGGTATATATGAAAATAAAATCAAAAATGGACAAGAAGATTTTAAATTTATACTCAACTATTTCTTTTCTTTTTTTCATATACAAGGTCGTAAAGAAGATATACAAGCTTTACAAATAACTTTAAAGGAGTGGTTTTAATTGAAAAGACAAAATAATTATCCAATTATTTTAGTCCATGGCTTTGGAGGATGGGGAAAAGAAGAAGTCTTAGGAATGCCTTATTGGGGTGGCATCAGTGAGGATTTTGAAAAAATATTAAATGGATGTGGCTATGAAACTTATGCTGCTACAGTAGGTCCTTATGCTAGTAACTGGGATAGAGCTTGTGAACTTTATGCTTATATAAAAGGAGGGCGAGTTGACTATGGAAAATCCCATGCAGAAAAATATGGACATAGTCGATATGGAAGAACTTTTCCTGGGGTATATCCTCAGTTTGGAGAAATAAATGAAGAAACTGGAGAAATCAATAAAATTCACTTAGTTTCTCATAGCATGGGTGGTCAAACCGTTCGTGTTTTAGCACAGCTTCTTGAAGTGACTTCTGAGGAAGAAATTAAAGCGGTTTTAGGAGAAAATCCCACAGAAGAAGCCATAAAGGACGCAGTAAAAAGAAAAGAATTATCTCCTTTGTTTCTTGGAAATCATTCTTGGGTTAACAGCGTTACAAGCATTTCTACCCCTCATGATGGAACTACTTTAGCAGATGGAGTAATGGGACTTATCCCTTATGCCCAGCAGCTTGTTGGTTTAATCGCTGCACAAGTAGGGCTGTTTGATAAGCCCCTTTATGACTTTAAGCTAGATCAATGGGGTCTTAAAATGAATCCAGGTGAATCTTATATCGATTATACAAAAAGAGTTTGGAATAGTTCTATTTGGAAGGATACAAAAGATATTAGTGCATGGGATTTAAGCCCTGAAGGAGCAAAAGAATTAAATAGCTGGGTTCATGCACAGCCAAATATATATTATTTTTCTTGGTCAACAGAAGAGACCCAAGAAGGATTGATGACAAAAAAACATATTCCAGAAATCGGAATGCTTCCAATGTTAATTCCTTTTGCCTTTCATATGGGATCTTATACTAGAAATACCCCAGATGAGGTGATCATAGATGAAAAATGGTTTGAAAATGATGGTGTAGTAAACACATGCTCTATGCATGGTCCAAAATTAAATTCTAAAGATGAAATCTTAACCTCTAATATCACGCCTCAAAGAGGAAAATGGAACCATTTAGGTATTCTTCACTCCATTGACCATATGGAAATTGTAGGAATTGGTACCCTCTCAAAAAAAGGAGAATGGTATAAACAATATGCTGCCTTTTTAAGCAATTTACCAAGATAAAAATATAAAGCCTCCCAAAAGATAAAGCCAGGAATTTATGATAAATTCCTGGCTTTATCTTTTTAGTTTTGATTGCAATGCTTTACAAATTCAATAGGAAACATGGTGCGTTTTGCTGTTTCTTCAACGGATAATCCTTGCTTCAAAAATCGCCTTATTACACTTTCCATGCTTTCTCCCACTTCAATAATATGCTTATCTGGATCATAAAATCGAATTACGCTTTGTCCCCACTCATATTCCTTAATGTCATGTATATATTCTAAATCCTCTATATTTTTAAGTTGCGTATTCCAGTCATCTAGATCCTCAACTTCAAAATATAACTCAAAATTATTTGATTTTTTTAATAAAACTTCATAAATATTCCCTCCCTTTCTTTAGTAAGCGTATCTCTTAAAATCTTTAGCATATTTTAAATGATTATCCTTTATGCTCTTTTAAAAATTTTTCAAACTTTTTCTCTGAAAGTATCTCATTTGTAACAAATTCACCATTATAAAAAAAGCTATAGGTGGTAAATGGTATTGGAGCATTTTGAGCTTCCTCTACGGTTTCAATCTTGACGAGCTTAACTGTTTTTCCTCTTTCTTTGGCGAGTTTTTTTATCATAGGCGCATATTTATCTGTATGAGGACATTGATTGCTGTAATAAAGCATCATTCCCTGCTCCTTTATTTTTCCTTTCTTTGCACATTCTTTGAAGGAAGGTATAGGCGCATCCTCCGTAAATGGGTAATATAAAAGCTCATAATATGGAATAGCCGTATCTGCTACAAGAAAACCTTTATATTTAAGATATTTAGGATCAGACAAAAAAGGCATTTTCTTTTTTGAAGAAAGGACTGTTACTCCTAATTTCCCTTTCTTTTTTGCATCCTCTATGCATTCTTGTAAAAGCTGATTGGCATATCCTTGTCCTTTATATTTTCCAGATACCCAAAAGCAATTAATATGCATATAATGATTTCCTTGAATCGGAGACCATGCTTTTTCAATAGGAATGTATTCAATAAAAACTTTGCCCCTAGCATTTAATTTCTTAAATATAAGTCCCTCTTCAAATCCCTTTTTCATCCATTCCTTTTTAGAAGAAGCACCGTTTTCTCCTTTTTTATCTGTAATAGCGCAGCATATATGCTCAAGGTCAATATTCCCTTGATTTACTGTGATAATTTCCATCCTCATTCCCCTCCCTAAATATTCCAATACCCTATGGTTATACATTATCACATAAAACTTGACAGGTGTATGTCCTGTTTTATTTTTTCCTATACAAAAAAACTTGCCCCTTCTATTGGGCAAGTTTTTT
>SWCA01001437.1_pt1 | contig 55448 bp, 57 predicted proteins | sample 4692961 | NCBI WGS metagenome assembly SWCA01 (sample SAMN10267275, study PRJNA491770) | bioreactor metagenome | isolation source: DHS bioreactor inoculated with | place: Japan: off Shimokita Peninsula | reverse complement strand
ACGAGGGGGAGGGCTGCCGGATTTCCGGCACCCTCTCTACTCTACAGCACGCTGAGTGTCGGAAGAAGAAGGAACCACGGCGGCACGGAGGAAGCCTGAAAAAACCTGAGGAATTCTCTTTGATAGTTCCGGCCCGGATGGATCGTTTTCGCGCTTTTCGTGTATTTCGCGGTCAAAGAGGTTTTTTTTACCGCGAAAATCGCGAAATACGCGAAACAAGGCGCCGTGCGATCAGGTCACCCGGTCTTCTCTCTGTGTCGCCGTGGTTTGCCTGACTTGAGGTTTCTTTCTTAATAGAATCTACAGGGCCAGGGGAGTCCGGCGGCGAAAAACATTGACATATCAGGATATCTTGATATGTTGCCTGTAGTAGAGTTTGGAGCACCGCATTATGACTGTTACACATACAAAACGTCCCCGATTGGAAGACTTTACCGTCTATAAAGAGCTGCAGAAGCGCATCCTCGTTCTTGACGGGGCTATGGGAACCATGATCCAGCGTCATACGCTGACCGAGGCCGATTTTCGCGGCGAGCGTTTTAAAGATACGACGCAGGAGCTGAAGGGCAATAACGACCTGCTCTCCATAACACAACCCGATATCATTCGCGGAATCCATGAGGCCTATTATGCGGCCGGATCTGATATTGTTGAAACGAATACATTCAGCTCCACAACGATCGCTCAAGCGGATTATGGCCTTGAATCCCTTGCCTACGAACTGAACGTCGCCTCGGCCCGCCTTGCCCGCGAGGCAGCCGATAAATACGGCACGCCGGAGCGTCCTCGCTTTGTGGCCGGGGCGATCGGTCCGACGAACCGGACGCTTTCGCTCTCGCCCGACGTGAACGATCCCGGTTATCGCGCCGTCAGCTTTGACGAGGTGGTCGACGCCTACTACGAGCAGATTACCGGCCTTGTCGACGGCGGAGCCGACATCCTGCTTGTTGAGACGATTTTTGATACGCTGAACTGCAAGGCCGCCCTTTTCGCTATCCAGAAGTACTTCGATGCGACGGGTAACTTTCGTCCCGTGATGATCTCGGGCACCGTCGTCGACCAGTCCGGGCGCACGTTATCCGGACAGACGGTTTCGGCCTTCTGGATTTCGGTATCGCATGTTCCGCTGCTCATGTCGGTGGGATTGAACTGCGCTCTTGGATCGGAGCAGATGCGTCCGTTTGTGAGCGAGATGGCGCGTATCGCCACCTGCGCGATCAGCCTGTATCCGAATGCCGGCCTGCCGAACGCCTTCGGCGGCTACGACGAGACGCCGCGCATGATGGCCGAGGTGATTCGCGACTATGCGGCGCACGGATGGCTGAACATCGTCGGCGGATGCTGCGGAACGACGCCTGACCACATCCGCTCGATGGCCGAGCTTGTGAGCGATATCACGCCGCGAAAGCCCGCCGTAGACGATCATCTGCTGAAACTTTCAGGCCTTGAGCCTCTTGTCGTTACGGCCGAGACAAACTTCCTGAACGTCGGCGAACGCACAAACGTAACGGGCTCGAAAAAATTCGCACGGCTTATTCTTGAGGGCAACTACGACGAGGCGTTAAGCGTCGCCGCCGAGCAGGTCGAAAGCGGAGCGCAGGTCATCGACGTGAATATGGACGAGGGTATGCTCGACTCAAAGGCGGCGATGGATCGCTTCCTGAAGCTGATCGCCGCCGAGCCCGACATCTCAAAGGTTCCGATCATGATCGATTCGTCGAAATTCGACGTCATCGAGACCGGGCTTAAATGCGTCCAGGGTAAATGCATCGTGAACTCCATCTCGATGAAAGAAGGCGTCGATGCTTTTCTTGAACAGGCCCGTCGCGTGCGCGCCTATGGAGCGGCTGCCGTCGTTATGGCCTTCGACGAGAAGGGACAGGCCGATACCTATGAGCGGCGCATCAATATCTGCAAGCAGGCCTATGATCTGCTTGTGAACGAGGTCGGCTTTCCTCCTGAAGACATCATCTTTGATCCGAATATCTTCGCCATCGCTACGGGCATTGAAGAACATAATAACTATGGCCTTGATTTTATCCAGGCGACGGAGTGGATCAAGAAGAACCTGCCGCATGCAAAGGTGAGCGGCGGTGTTTCGAACATATCGTTTTCTTTTCGCGGCAACGAGCCGGTGCGCCGGGCGATGCATTCCGTCTTTCTCTATCATGCGATCAAGGCCGGCATGGATATGGGGATTGTTAACGCCGGTCAGCTTGACGTCTATGACGAGATCGAGCCCGAGCTTCGCGATCTATGCGAGGATGTGATCCTGAACCGGCGCCCCGATGCGACGGAGCGTCTGATCACAAAAGCGGAATCGCTGAAAGGGCAGGGCGGTGAGGTCTCGGCAAAAGAGGAGCAGGCATGGAGATCGGCTCCGGTTGAAGAGCGCCTGAAGCATGCCCTTGTGCGCGGGATCGTCGATTTCATAGACGAAGATACCGAAGAGGCGCGGCAGAAATACGGATCGCCTTTAACCGTTATTGAAGGGCCGCTCATGGACGGCATGAACGTCGTCGGCGACCTCTTCGGAAGCGGGAAGATGTTTCTACCCCAGGTGGTGAAATCGGCCCGCGTCATGAAAAAATCCGTCGCCTATCTGATTCCGTATCTCGAAGAAGAGAAGCGTCGCAATCAGGACGGGCGCAGGAATGCGAAGATCCTGCTTGCGACCGTAAAAGGAGACGTTCACGATATCGGGAAGAATATCGTCGGTGTCGTTCTTGCCTGTAACAACTACGACGTTGTCGATCTGGGCGTGATGGTTCCGCGTGAAAAGATTCTCGATGAGGCCGTGCGCGAAAACGCCGACGTCATCGGTCTTTCGGGTCTGATCACGCCGTCTCTCGAAGAGATGGCCGAGGTGGCGCGCGAGATGGAGCGACGCGGCATGAAGGTGCCGCTTCTTATCGGCGGGGCAACGACAAGTGAGATGCATACGGCCGTCAAGATCGACCGCGAATACTCCGGTCCCGTCGTGCACGTGCTTGATGCCTCGCGCAGCGTGCCGGTCGCCGGTCAGCTCATCTCGCCCGATACGCGCGAGGGTTATATGGCGAAGATTCGCGAACAGTACGACATGCTACGCGAGCGACATGCCTCCCGTCATGAAGAGAAGGAACTGCTCTCGCTTGAAGAGGCGCGAAAGAACGCCCTCAAGCTTTCGTTCGATGGAGCAAATCGCCCCGTCGCTCCGAAGTCGCCCGGCGTTTTCGACATCCGGCCGACTCTCGAAGAATTGCGTCCGTTTATCGACTGGACTCCTTTCTTTCTCACCTGGGAGATGCGCGGCAAATATCCCGCTATCTTTGATGATCCGAATCTCGGAGTGGAGGCGAAGAAACTCTTCGCCGATGCAAATACTCTGCTCGATGAAATCATCACAGGCAAGTTGATCGAGGCGCGCGGCGTCTACGGGCTCTTTCCCGCATCGGCTGAGGGTGATTCGATTCTTATCTATAAGGATGAGAGCCGCAAAGAGGTCGCCGGTCGCTTTGAGGGGCTACGTCAGCAGGGCAAGAAGCGCGAAGGCGAGCCGAATCGCAGCCTTTCTGATCTGATCGCTCCGGCCTCGTCTGGCGTGCCCGACTGGATGGGCGCTTTTGTTGTGACGGCCGGCATCGGTCTTGAGAAGCTTGTCTCTAAGTTTGAGGCCGACCATGACGACTACCGTTCGATTATGGCGAAGGCGCTTGCCGATCGCCTTGCCGAGGCCTTTGCGGAGTGGCTGCATGATAAGGTGCGCCGTGAATTCTGGGGATATGAGACCGGCGATCGTCTGAGTAACGAGGATCTGATTCGCGAAAAATACAGCGGTATCCGGCCGGCTCCTGGTTATCCGTCGCAGCCCGATCATACCGAGAAGCGTGAGCTTTTCAGGCTGCTTGATGCGACGCAGAGAGCGCATGTGCAGCTCACGGAATCGCTGGCCATGTATCCGGCGGCGTCTGTAAGCGGCCTTTATTTCGCTCATCCCGAAGCCGCTTACTTTCACCTGGGACGTATCGGCGAAGATCAGCTCGAAGATTACGCGAAGCGCAAGGGCATGACGATCGAAGAAGCCGCCCGCTGGCTATCACCGATTCTATAAGCGTCGGTCTGCAAGCGATGACTGGCCGATACTGAAGTATGAGCGAATTCGTGCGCACGCTGGAGGCGCCGGCCTTCCACTGGAAAGACGTGGTCGGTCCGGCGCATGCCGATCTGACGGCCCTTGCAAAGCAGTACGGCCTGCATCGCCGGGCCGTCGAAGACTGTCTGGATCCGGCGCATCTGCCGAAGTTCGAGCGTCTCGGCGATAAGACGTTCATTATTCTGCGAGCCTGGGATCGCCATGCTGCCGAGGGCGCCGATACGGTGACGGCGCTTACGCGGAAGGTTGCCGTCTTTGTGGCAGACGAATTTTTATTGAGCATCCACCGGAAGGACCTGCGTGTCATCGCCGCTCTGCGCGAGCACTGGCAGCCCGATGCGCGCGATCCGCGCACCGGGCTGCTCGCCGACATCATCAACGCCGCTCTGTCGACCTACAGAGAACCGCTTGAATCGTTGATCGACGAGCTGGATCGCTATGAAGAGAACATCTTCAAGTCGAGAAGCGAGAAAGATCTGATGCCGGCCCTCTATGCCATCAAGCGTCGTGCCTATATTCTGAAGCGCATGATCTGGCTGCATCGCGAGATCCTCGAAAAGCTGCACATCAACTCAAAGGATGATCCGCATCTTGAAGATACGATGGATAACGCTGCCGGTCTGCTTTTCCAGGCCGAAGACCTGCACGAAAGCGTGACGGGGCTGATTTCGCTTCATCTTTCTATAGCATCGCATCGCACGAACGAGGTGATGCGCCTTCTCACGATCTTCTCGGTCTTCTTTCTGCCTCTGACCTTTATCGTCGGCGTCTATGGCATGAACTTCGATTACATGCCTGAGCTGCGTGTTCAGTGGGGCTACCCGGCGACGCTTCTGGCCATGGGATCGGTCAGCCTCAGCATGTTCCTGTGGCTGCGCTACAAGGGATGGTTGAAGTAGAGGGGAGCCTGTGGATGGAATTGTCAACTCGTGGGAGATCAGCGAGTCGCAAACGGGCTTGACTTTGTTTTATTTGAATTCAAATACTTGAAGAGTAGCCTATGCCATCTGAAGAAGCCGTCGTCACTGAATATCGAGAAAGATGCTCCCATCTCCGGGATCAATCTCGCAGTATTATAGATCTACTGAAATACTCTGATCTGAAAGTTACATATTATCTGATTGTCGCCAATTTGTTGACGGTTGTAGCTGGTTATTTTTTGCATGGGGATTTATACGAAATACTGACAGGCAAGGCCAGGGTCTGGGAGATGATCAAGACGCTGGTTGAAATTATCGTGTTCTGTTACGGCTTTTTGCTCCTTTGGTTGATGAGGCTTTGTATGGAAGCACTTCGCCTTCGACCTATTTATATTGATCCGAGCGCCAATCGGATGAAGATGCTGGAAAGGATTGCAGAGCATCCGGTGGTTTATTGGGACCTGCTGGGAAAGAATTATTTAGAAGATATCGAGAAGAATACAGATGTGCTCAAGGAAAAGAATCTCTGCCTTCAGCGAATAGGAATGCTTATGGAACTCCTGCTTGTTCTCGGAATTGTCTTATTATTAATTGTTCTTGTGTTGGTTCGATAATCGCGGATTTCTTATGGGAGAGCATAATTCTGAACACGATGACGAACTCGAAAATATCCTTTTACGCAATTAGGGTTGCGGATGCATATCTGGATATGACTTTTGTTCAAAAAACCGGATCCTTCATACACGGGATCGCCTTCTGTGAAGACGCCGCGAACAGAATCGAATGGTCGGTTGCCTCTATCTTCATTGATGCTGTGTAAAAACTTAATAACAGCGCAGTCAAGTGGACGGTAGAGGAGATGCCCATCCTTCTCTCGGTTCTGTGGCAACGGGAGGCCCGCTTTATCACAAGTTTCGCGATATCCTTCGTATGCAGCGCGCACTGTGGTAATAGAGTCATCATCAAGAAGGTCCAGACAGAAGCCCAGGTCAATTACAGCACCGATGACAGCAGGTTTCACACCGCCCCGTCGCGCATTTTCTTTTGCCCATTTCAGCGCTCGCTCCGGGCTATTTTCCCAGAAGTAAATTCCTGGACCGAGCCAATCATAGGCGTTCTCACTATTTTTGAGATCGAATTTCCCCTGGAGCACCTTCTCGGCTATCGTATCGTCGCTACCGTGAAAGCCAAGAGTCAGGTTTGGGCGGGATGAATACATGAGAGATCATGCGTACTCTTTCTTTAGCTTGCCGCCGGCAGTGTAGATTCCTGTCTTTAGCAGGAACTTTCGAGCAGCCGTTTTCGTAGAGGTCTGTTCCTTTACGAATGACCGAATCTCGCTGGCAGTAATGGCCTTTTCCTTTTTTTTCTCCGGATGCTTGCTCTGCCTTTCCATGTAAACAGTGTATAGAAGCTCTTTCGATCAATCAAGTCTTTTCTAAGCTCTTGTCAACGTATCCAGGGGCCACCGACACATAGTAGGCAAAAAAAATAAGCCTGCGCCCCGAACCCTCAATCGTCTTCGGCCAGACTCCTGAAAACTCCTTCTTGACAGATTCTGCCGTTGCCTTATCGGTCGACAAAAGTTTGCAATTCGGGTAGCCGGATTGCAGGCCGGAAAAAACAGAAAGAAGGTGTTTTGTGCGAAAACTGTGTCAAAAACGAATGCGGTGGGCGTTTCTACCGCTGATGGTGCTTTTATGCGCCTGTAGCCGATCAAAAACGGATGAGAGCGCGCTTCTCTCTCTCACGTCTCTTGCCGAGCATGCCGCTTCGATCCCAGAGCTGGCGTATCTGACCACTCCGGGCAGCTACTTTCACGACGAGGCCTTCCCGGGGCACTGGCTTCCCTGGACGACAGACGGAGCGGCCGCTATCTCGATGGGCCCGACCTTCCTGACGCGCGGGGTGCGCTGTAGCGGTCGCTATTGCGACGACGTCAGTCTGTTCGCCTCGGAATCAGGCCATGCTCAAACGAATAGCTGGTGGACGGACTATTTCTCAGAAGAAGGGAACAACTCCCGTATCTGTGAGAATAACGGGTTTGTAACGGGCATGCGCTGTTCGGGTAGCTACTGCGACAATATCTCGCTGCGCTGCTCTCAGGTTGATAACGCAGTGCGAACGGGCTGTTACTGGACGGCGGCGTTAAGCGAAGAGGGAGGGGGCAAGTTCATCGCCCCTCAATCGATGTATGTGGCCGGCATCAGCTGCTCTGGAAGCAACTGCGATAATAAACAATTCTATCTCTGTCAGGCAGATTCGGGCGGGCCTTCGTTCGATCTTGATGCGATGGCGGCAGAGTTCGCACCCCGTCTGCGATTCGATCAGGAGTTCGGAACGGGCTCGGGCGACGGGCGAAAGTGTTTTCCGTCCGATGCGGGCGCCTATTACGCTCTGCGGGCGCAGGGTTATACGCCGCAGTCGCTCTGCAATCAGGATTACTCGACGATAGCGAATAACGAAGTTCCCGTCTATTATATGGCGGAGCGCGTCGGGACAAACGCCGTCATGATCCGCTACTGGTACTTTTATGCCTGGCAGAGCACGTGCTTTCTCAGCGCCGGTTCGCATGCGGCGGACTGGGAGTCGATGGCCGTGCTCGTCGTCGACGGGCAGCTGATGCGCGTCGCCTATTTTCAGCATGGCGGATGGTACACGAAAGAACGCGGTTCTTTCGAGACGACGGGGACACATCCGATCGGTTACGTCGGCAAAAACGCTCATGGCACCTATCATGACGACGGCGGATCAGGAGGATGTCTTTATTTCGAGGATTTTCGCAATCCGGGCAGCAACGATTATCGCATGGATGCCTGGAACAATCTGGTGAGGCTCGGCCGCGGTAGCTCCTATCCGGACTGGATGAATTGCACGGGTTCGAGCTGTTTTGATGGCATCGGGCATCCGATCGAACAGACGGGTTCGATGCCGTCTCTTGGCGGATGCGGCAAGGACGGATGCGATAAGTCGTCTCTTGTAGCGATTATGCCTTTCCTCAATGATCCGGCCGGATCGGAGTATTCGACGATCCTCGCGAAGCACAGCGCCCGGCTGCTTGACGTTACCGGAGGCGGAACGGGCAACGGAGTGGCGATTCAGCAGTACGGTTTTACAGGCGGGGATAACCAGGCCTTTGGTTTTGAACGTATGACCGATGGCTCTTTTCGTATCGTTGCGCGTCACAGCGGTCGATGTCTCGACGTATCAGGTGCATCGACGGCCGATGGCGCCGCTCTCATTCAATACGCATGCGGAGGCGGGGCAAATCAGCGCTTTCATCTCGTCGAGCAGGGAGGCGGCTTCTTTGAGATGCGCGTGCAACACAGCGATCGCTGCGTTGATGTGTCCGGCGCCTCCATGGCAGACGGAGCTTCCGTCGTGCAGTGGTCGTGTGCCGGAGTGGATAACCAGCGCTTCCGTTTCTCTCAATAGGAGCCTGACCCTTCAAAGACCGACATCCGTGTCGGTTCTTGAAGGGCCTGTAGGGGCGCTACAGGAATAGACTGGAAAAAGGGCGGGCGTTTCTCTGAATCTTTGCTTACATGTCTTCTCTCAGGAGGGCTGCCATGCAAAGAGAAACAGGAGAAAGGATCATTTATAAAGCCGATACGCGCGGCGGATTCGATTTCGGGTGGCTCAAAACGTATCATACGTTCAGCTTCGGCCACTATTTCGATCCGCAGCGCATTCATTTCGGAGCGTTGCGTGTGCTCAATGACGACACGATTCAGCCGGGTACCGGCTTTGGAACGCATCCGCATGAGAACATGGAGATAGTAAGCATCCCTCTGCGCGGAGCGCTCGCTCATAAAGATAGCATGGGTCATGAGCAAACCCTGAAGGTCGGCGAGGTTCAGGCGATGTCGGCCGGAACGGGCATCACACATTCCGAATACAATGCCTCTCAGACCGAAGAGGCATCTTTTCTTCAAATCTGGGTCATGCCCGAGAAGCAGAATGTTACGCCGCGTTATGCACAGCGTGCTTTTTCTTTCAAAAAGAACGAATGGACTGTAGTAGTTTCACCGGATGGCGATGATGCAGATGGTGCGACAGGAAAGCCTCTATCAATAAATCAGAGTGCTCGATTCTTGCTGGGTGAATTCGACGGCGGTCACCAGCTTACACTTGCAAGAGCCGATAAGCGTCATGGCTTTTATCTTTTCGTGATTGAGGGAAGTGTCGCTCTTGATGATGAAGTATTGCGCAGACGCGACGGTGCAGGCATTGCAGGGGATCTATCTATTCAGGTAGAGGAGAGCAGCCACCTGCTGCTGGTAGAGGTGCCGTTATGATGGGATGGTTGCATGACCGTCTTGCAACCACCGATCTGTCATGGATGCTTGAGAGCGGGAGTTCAGGCCTGACGCCGCTTCAGGCGCTTGTATTGCTGGCAGGCATTCCGGCCTGCCTTTTACTTGCTCGGCTGCTCTCTTCGCTTGTTCGGCGGTTTACTCTCTTTCTGCGCTATCGCAGAACCGGACCTTCCGATCTGAGTCCCGTTCTATATTTTCATAATTCCATCTATTTCGTTATTGGTATGCTTCTTCTCTCCGTGTTGCTCCTGTCGCTTTCTCTAACGGGATGGGCGGAGTATGGATCGGGGATCCTGCTGCGAAGCGGCTGGACGCTCACGGTGTCCTGGTTTTTTTACAGAGCGCTGACGTACGTCACCGGTATCGTCGAACATCGGATGGGCGGCAGTAAAGGAGAAGCGTGGCGTATTCGCGGAGTGCGCACGCAGATGATCATTCTGCGTCGTGTTGCAGGATTCATCGTCCTGGTGTTTGCCGTTTCTATTCTACTTCTGCAATTTGAGATTGTTCAAAAAGTGGGAATATCGCTGCTGGCATCGGCCGGCGTTGCCGGTATTGTTATCGGCCTTGCCGCCCAGAAGTCCATTGCTTCGATTCTCTATGGTATACAGTTAGCGCTGACACAACCCGTTCGTATAGGAGACACTGTTATCATCGAAGGGCAGTGGGGACAGGTCGAGGAGATTCATCTGACCTACCTTGTATTGCGTATATGGGATGAACGCCGTCTTGTGGTTCCGGTGGAGCATATTCTGAATCAACCCTTTGAGAACTGGACTCGCACCTCTCCACAGATTCTTGGAACCGTTTTTATAAACGTCGATTTCAAAACGCCCGTTTCGCAGTTGAGGCAATCGTTTCAGGATTTTGTGAAAGGGCAGTCGCTCTGGGACGGGCGCGTCTGTTCGCTTCAGGTAACGGATATGAAAGAACACTGTGTGCAGCTGCGCGCCCTTGTTTCGGCGTCAGACGCAAGCAGCGCCTGGGATTTGCGATGTCTTGTGCGTGAGTGGTTTATGGCCGAGCTTGCCTCTCTTGACGGAGGTCGTTACCTGCCGGTGCTCCCTGTGCGAAGTGACGCGCCCGACATGGCGCAAACGTAAAGCTGCGCCACTTCAAATCAGGCCACGGCCGGGTGAGCCGGTATGCCGCTTTTTACAAGCAGCGGAGTCGGGTCGATGACATCTCCTTGCTCGTTCAAGATGGTCAGATGCAGATGCGGCCCGACCATACCCGCCGACTGCTCAGCATAACGACCGAGCTCGAAGCCGGGCTGCACCGTCAGATTGTCGGGAATATCGGTGGAAAGCAGGTGGATATACAGGGCGTAGTAGCGACGCTCGTCGATCTCATGCTCGATGGCGACGACGTTACCCGACCAGGGGGAACGCTGAACATGGCTCAGAACCGGAGTGCAGCGATCAATATCCTGGATGACTCTGCCACGGGCGATAGAGAACACTCGCGTATCTCCGCTGCGGCTGATGAAATTGATGCCGTTGTGAAAGGTCTTCTGTCCGCTGTCTGAGCGGAATCCATAGGGTGCGGTGACGACAGGATCAAGAACCGGTGCATGCATACTCATACAACCTCCTCGGTGATCTGTTTTTATCTTCGACAGGGACAGAACTTTGATAAGCCTGATTTTCGTAAATATGAAAAACCTGAATTCTGTCGTAAAACGGATCTGCGGCTTCAAAGGCGGCAAAGCCGTTCTTATTGCGCTGATTTACTGCCTTTCCGTTGCAACAGCGCAGGCTGAGAGCCGCTATATCCTTCAACGCAGTCTCATTTCGGGTGGCCATGTTGGTCAGAATCGGATAAATGGCGACCCCACCCTTCTGAGCCGACCGGCTTATCCGGCGTCTCTATTCAAAATAGTTATCCTCATTGCCCTTCTACGCGAGAGAAAGCTGGATAGCGCGGAGCGTTTTGATGTAGAAGAGCGTATCTCAAATACTCCGGTCGATATACGGCAGGCGACCTACAGGTCGTCTAACCGGGCATTCCTGATGCTGGCGCGTCGCCTTGATGCACGGCTTCTGAGAGAAGAAGCCATACGTATGCGATTCTTCCGTGCACCGCCGCCGGCGTCATTCGGCCGTTCCGACTCGATCTATCGGGGAGAGGATGAAAAGACCGATCCGCTTTCCATTCATCGCTTTATGACGCGGGTGGCCGGAGGAGCCGACCTGGCTAAACCTGAAGAGCTGCATAACTTTCTTCTGTGGCCGGGCAGCTGTCTGATCGCCGCAAAGAGCGACCGGGAGATCGGTCGTATTCATGCAAAAAGCGGCGCCTGGGGAGGATCGGCATGGATGTCGGGCTTCTGCGCCGGTAAACGGCCTAAAGAGGTCGTCACCGTCTTTGTTCCCTATGAACCGCCGCAGTGGAGGCCGGCGCGGGAAAGGGCCATCCGCCTTTTTTACGGAGCGCTCCAGGCGACCGTGCCCGATGACGTGTTCTACTGAGATGAGCCGACGGTTGTCTTCGCGGCTTACGTGGCGACTTCTCTCGCGGTTTTCTTTGCAGTTTTCCATTGACAGTTCTTCCTGCCTGGACTGAATGAGGGAATGGAACGCCGGATAAAAGGAAGGATCCGTGGGCAGGGTATGGCCGACTTCGTGGTCTTTCTCGACAATGAAGAACCCCTTGAAGGCCGTCTTGTCGATATCTCTGAAACCGGTCTACAGTTCCAGTGGATGACGGCCGATCGTTCGGACTCTACAGAAGAGCCTCTGTCTGATTCTCTGATTGGCGCCGTGTTGCCCGGTATGCTGAACGGACCGGTGCTCGATGATGCTCTTCGTTTTGACGGTCGTATCCTCTGGATTCGCGATGATGGAGCTGCAAGCTTTGCAGGCATCGAATTCATCAAACAGATCGATCTTCCGCCGGCGTTGCTGGCCCTTTCCATGAGCGGGGATTGAGAATAACGGTGGCCGGGATTGATCGTCACGGAAGAGTTTCATCGTTTTCTTCCACTCTGTTGATGAACCGATCGGTTTCTCTTTTTACCTGATTCGAAAGCAAGAGCATGGCCAGCAGATTGGGAAGGGCCATCAATCCTGTCGTAAGATCCGAAACAATCCAGACGGCATCGAGCGTGACGACGGCGCCAATCCAGGCCGTTGCCACGGCGGCGACGCGATACCAGAAGATGGAGCCGCGGCCCCAGAGGAACTCGGCGGCCACCTCTCCGTAATAACTCCAGCCGAGGATCGTCGTAAAAGCAAAAGGATACAGACAGAGATTTAGCAGCTCGGGCCCGAAATGCGGGATTCTTTTGAACGCAGTCATGCTGAGCAGCATGCCGTCGGATTGATTGAGCCAGTCGCCGGCGGCGACAAGGACGATGCCGGTCAGAGCGCAGAGGATGATCGTATCCCAGAAAACGGTCGATGCCTGTACGAGTCCCTGATGAACGGCGTTAGGCGTTCGTGCCGCTGCCGCCGCCATCGGAGCGCTGCCCTGGCCGGCTTCGTTTGAAAAAAGACCCCGGGCCGAGCCGTACCGGAGCGCCTCTTTTACTCCGGCGCCGGCAAAACCGCCCGCCGCCGCCTCTCCCTGAAAGGCCGATTGCACGATACGCAGTATAGCATCGGGTACATGATCGCGCAGTATCCACAGCAGATAAAGACAGCCGGCGATATACACCGCAGACATAAGCGGCACAATGAGCTCCGAAACGATGGCAATTCCGCGGATGCCGCGAAAGATGACGATTGCCGTCAGGCCGGCAACGACGAGTCCGCTGATATAGGTCGGTATGCCGAATGTATCGTCGGCAAGAAGGGCGATGGAGTTAGCCTGGACGGCGTTACCGCTTCCGAGAGCCGAGAGAACGGTGAAGAAGGCGAAGGCGATGGCAAGGAAGGGGCTGTGCAGGCCTTTGCGCAGCACGAACATCGGACCGCCGATGCGTTCGCCTGCTTCGTCTACATGCCGGTAGCGGACGGCAAGCACGGCCTCTGCATATCGCGAGGCGATGCCGAAAAAACCGCCGATCCACATCCAGAAGATGGCGCCGGGTCCGCCTGCCACAAGCGCCGTCGCCACGCCCGAGATGTTGCCGGTGCCGACCGTGCCTCCAAGAGCGGTGGCGAAGGCTCCAAAAGGACTGATCTGGCCGCGCCCGCCGTCGCGCGCAAAGCTCAGTCGTATGCCCTGAAACAACCGACGCTGAATAAAGCCGAGGCGAAACGTCAGGAAGAGGTGCGTTCCCAGAAGAAGAACGACCAGAAACCATCCCCAGACAAAATCGTTAAGCGCGGCGAGAACGGGTAGAACGGATGCGTCGTTCACGTCAATCGACGATGATCTCGTGCGTGATCTCGGCCGTCTTTGCAAGCATTGCAGAAACTCCGCAGTACTGATTCTGCGAAAGGTTCACCGCCTTTTCGAGTTTTTCTCTATCGGCGCCTGTGGCGATATACCTCAGATGAATGCGCGAGAACACCTTCGGATGTTCCGTCGTCTGATCGGCTTCGACCTCGATTTTTAAGGTGGCGGGAAGGGCGCGCATCTTTTTCAAGATGGCGATGACGTCCATGCCCGTGCAGCCGGCCAGGCCCGAAAGGACGAGCTCTTTAGGCGACTGTCCTTTTCCCTGGCCCCCATGATCTGGCTTTGCATCCATCTCGACGCGTGCGACATCGGTTGATGCGCTCATATGCATCTCTTCATGCCATGTGAGTACCGTTTTCATTTCCATTGCGGACGATTGTGCCTACTCCCATGCAGATGGAAGCGAAAAATGTCATTGAACCGGATTCCTGCCGATCGGTTGCAGCGCCGTCCCGAAAAGCCATCCCTGTGCTTCATCGCATCCGTACTGGCGTAGAAGCGTCTTCTGGCCTTCATGCTCGACGCCGCCGGCGACGGTCGAAAGCCCGAGGGCTCTGGCCATCTGCACCATACCCTGTATGAGCCACTGGCTGCGTCGCTCCCCCATATCACGAATCAACGAACGGTCGATCTTGACTTCGCGAATCGGATAATCCTGAAGCGAACGCAGGGCTCCGTAGCCCGTTCCGAAATTGTCGATGGAAAGAGAGAAGCCCATGGCGTCGAGTTCGCGCAGAATCTGTTCGGTATGACCGCCGCGCTGAAGGGCGATGGCTTCATGGATCTCAAGCCGGACTTTCTGCGTCGGCAGATCAAAGGCGATGACGCGGTCGGCAAGCCGTCGTACGAACTGCGGCTGGAAGAATTGCTGCGCCGAGATGTTCAGACGGAGCAGGGATGGATCTCCCCGTAGTGACCAGCGCTTCAGATTCGCCAGGCCTTCGTCGATGACCCAGTCGCCGATGGCGAGCATGAGCCCCGTCTCTTCGGCGATAGGCAGAAAGGCCTCGGGCAGCAGCAGGCCCAATCGGGGATGTTGCCATCGAAGCAGGGCTTCATAGCTGCTCACGGCGCTGCTGGTTAACGATATTGTCGGTAGAAAAACGAGGCGTAACTGGTCGTCTGGAATGGCCGCTTTGAGTTCCTGCTGTAGCGTGATGCGCTCGCGACCGAACGACCCGCGTGTGTCGGAGTAGAAGGCGTACCGGTCACGTCCGGCCTCCTTGCTGCGATAGAGGGCAACATCGGCATTGCGTATAATCTCTTCGGCGTTTTTGCCGTCGGACGGAAAAACGGCGATGCCGATCGAGGCCGAGATGTGTAATTCGAAGCCGTCGATAAAGAAGGGTTTGCCTAACTCGTGGAGGATTTTTTCGGCGACGATGCCGGCCGACGGAGCATCGGGAATTCCCGGCAGCAGGACAATAAACTCGTCGCCGCCGTTTCGCGAAACCGTGTCGTCGGGACGCAGCGAACCGACAAGACGCCGGGCGACGGCGATGAGCAGTCCGTCGCCGACGCCATGGCCGAGCGTGTCGTTGATGGGCTTGAAACGGTCGAGATCGAGAAAGAGTACGGCGAAACCCTCGTCGACGCGTCGGGCATGGGCGAGGGCAAGGTCGATGCGATCCAGAACAAGCGTCCGGTTTGGCAGCCCGGTCAGTCCGTCATGATGCGCCTGGTGCCGTATGATATCTTCGGCGATCTTCTGTTCCGTGATGTCGGCCATACTGCCGATCATGCGGAAGGGGATCTGCTCTTCATCGAGCAGAAAGGCGCCGTTATCCCGTATGTGAATATAACTATTGTTTTTTCTGCGAAAGCGGTAGTCGACGCTGTAGCGCCCGCGGGATTTCCGAGCCTGATCGAGCAGGCTCAGCGCTTCTTCGCGATCCTCGGGGTGGATGTGTTCCGCCCATTCCTTGATGTTCATGGCGGCCAGCTCTTCGGCGCAGTAGCCGGTGATCTCTGAGGTGGCGCCGGCCCAGGTGATCGTTCCCGTTCGCAGATCGTAGTCATAGACCATCTGGCCGGTTTGCTGTACGACCAGCTGCAATCGCTGCTCGCTCTCTTTTAACAGGCGTTCCGTATCAGCCGACGTTGCGGGTGTTTCAATCACTGCCCAGGAATCGGCGATGCGGCACAGATGCAGCTCATGTCGCATATCTCCCGACATGGCCCAGAAAAGCGACATCTGTTCGTTTCCGTCAGCAATCGCTCTCTTCCATAGTTCGCCGATACTCGGAGGCTCCGTCGAGAAGAGGGACGGTATACCCTGTTTGAGGTATGCGACTTGCCCGCAGCGCTGCAAGATGGTGCCATGCATGTCGGCAACGACGACGGACAGAACCTTTCGGTCCTGGCCATTAACGATTTCTATGAGTTCAGAGGGATGCATGAGGTCCGATTTGAAAAAGAAAAAGACTTTGCGATGCTCGCGCAGTATGAAGAGTATGAGAAGAGAGACGAATTCCGTCAATAGAAAAGCAGAGTATAAAGCGAAAGAGCATGATCGGATACCTCTTACTCACCTTCTTTGCCGCCGTCGTCTACCTGCTCTTTTCTACAGGTGCGATTCGCAGCAACCCGCGTTCGGCGCGTAACTGGCTTTTTGCGCTTGCTCTTTTCAGTCTGTCCGTCTGGGCCTTCTGTTATACGTGGATGTACGCCGCCGATGACGTTGAAAGCGTGAAGCTCTGGTATCGCATATCGGCGCTTGGCTGGATTTTCAGTCCGATGTTCTATCTGCATTTTTATATGGTGCTGGCGAAATCACCGTCGGGGCCTCTTCGCTTTCTCATCCTTGCAGGCGGTTATATTGTCGCCGTCGCTCTGATCGTGCGCATGCAGTTCGCTCCGATTATGGCGGCTGACTTTATCAAACGCGACTATTACTGGGAAGAGGTGATTATCAGCCCCGATCCGTGGTTCTGGCTGCTTCTCTTCAATTCGTTCTGGACGATCGTTCTCGGAGCCTGGCTGCACTTCCGCCGTGCGCGAAGGTCTCAGCGTCGTGTGGAGAAAAGGCAGGCCTGGATCATTTCGATTACGATTGCCCTGTCGGCTGTGATGATATATCTCGTGAATGTCGTTCTGCCCGCCCTGCACGTGCGTCCTTTTCCGTCGATCGCCATCGTTCTCAACCTGATACCGGCCGGCATTATCTGGTGGGCCTTTCACAAATACGATACGCTTGCGCTCACGCCCGGTATGGCCGCCGATACGATCCTGGAAAAGATCAGCGACGCCATCGTGCTTTTTGACGAAGACGGGCGTATCCTGACCTTTAACCGAAGCGCTCGTAATCTTGTAGGGTCTTCCATCGAAGCGGGCCGTCATGTGCGCGATCTTTTTATCGAGCCTCCTTCTGTACTTGAAGAGACGCTCTCGGTTGGCGAACAATTTCAGTTCGAGTCGACGCTCAAGCTTGATCGCCCCATCCCCGTGAGAGTGGAAGGAGCGGCCTTTCATAACGTCGCCGGCGATTATATGGGATGCTCTCTTGCCGTTCGAGACATCCGAAATATCAAGCAGCTTCGTGAAGAGATCAACGAGCGCCGTCACGTTCAGGAGAAGCTTGAAGATGCGATGATCGAACTGAAGCGCGCCACAAGGGCAAGAACGGATTTCCTGACGCGCATCAGCCACGAGATACGCACGCCGATGAACGCCATTCTCGGCGCCGGTGAGCTGCTTGCCGACACCGATCTGAACGCCACACAGCGTGAGTATCTGGATTTTTCGCGAAGAGCCGGCGAAAGCCTTCTTGGACTGATCGATAATCTGCTCGATCTCTCGCGTATGGAGGCCGGTCGCTTTGAGATTTCGAAGGCTCCGTTTTCGCCGCATGACCTTGCCGAAGACGTCTGTCGTATCCTCAAGGCCGAGGCGGAGCGTAAAGGCATTCTGCTTCTGCTTGAAGAGGCAGATGTGCCTGCACTTCTCGAAGGCGACGAAAAAAGCCTGCGTCAGATTCTGCTCAATCTGGGCGGCAACGCCCTCAAATTCACGGAGAACGGACAGGTACTTCTGCGGTTTGAGGTTAACGATCAGGGCGGAAGACCGGCACTTGTAATGGTTGTGCAGGATACGGGCATCGGCATCGAGCCCGAGCAGATGGAGCGTATCTTTCAGCCGTTCATGCAGGGCGATTCATCGATTACGCGACGCTTCGGCGGAGCAGGCCTTGGCCTTGCCATCGTTCGCGAGCTTGTCGACCGCATGGATGGCACGATGCGACTGAAAAGCGAACCGGGACTTTTCACGCGCTTCGAGGTTTCTATTCCCGTTGTCATTCTCGAAGCATCTGTAAAGGCTCTCTCAGAAGAACAGCCGTTGACGCTCCCTGCGATTCGTCTTCTTGTCGCCGAGGATTCTCCCGAGAACCGCCAGATCGTCGCCGCTTTCTTGAAAGATCAACCCGTACTTCTGACCTTTGCCTGTGATGGAGAGGCGGCGGTACGCTGTTTTGAAGAGCAGGCCTTCGATCTCGTACTCATGGACTTACAGATGCCGGGCGTCGATGGTTATACTGCGACTCGTCGCATACGACAGATCGAGCAGAGCGAGCACCGCCGACGCACGCCCGTGCTGGCCTTCACGGCGCATGCGATGAGTGATGCCGCCGAAAATGCGACGGATGCGGGTTGCGACGGCGTCGTCGTCAAGCCTCTGCGCCGGCGCAAGCTGCTCGAAAGCATCATCCAGTATGCCGCTTCGTCTTCTTCGTCGGAACAGCGCTGAGCGGATCTTCGGGCCACGGATGCTTCGGATAACGCCCGCGCAGCTCTTTACGCACATCGGCATAGGTACTCGTCCAGAAGCTGCGCAGGTCGTTTGTGATCTGCACCGGTCGGCCTGCCGGCGAGAGCATATGCAACGTCAGAGGAATGCGTCCGTCGCCGATGCGAGGCGTTTCGATCAACCCGAAAAGCTCCTGAAGCTTCACAGCGAGGACGGGGGGCCGGATTGCGTAGTCGATGCGAATGAGCGATCCGGAAGGCACGGCGATCGATTCCGGAGCAAGGCGTTCGATGAGGCGACGTTGCTCCGTGCTGAAGCGACTGAATAGAGGCGTGCTGTATTCGGCTATCGTGCCCGACGGTTCGATAAAAGGACGCAGCCAGCGATCGGCTTCGGCGATGAGTGTGGTCGTATCGCAGGCGGGCAGATCATCAAATCCGGCCTCGCGCAGGCATTCGACCCTTTGAATCAGAGACAGGGCCTTCGCGTCGTTCGTCCATTCTTCGCCTTCGCAGATGCGACTCAGGGTAGCCTCGATGATCATGGATGCATCGGCCTCGTCACTACGCAGTACGCGACTGCGAAGCGTGATCGCTCCGAGCCGCTCTTCTTCGACGATCTGAAAGCCTGAAGCGACCGGGCGCATAACGCGCCGGATGCTGACGGAGCCCTCGCGCACGACATCTGTGGCATCGGCAGCCAGGGCCAGACGGATGCGAGCCTTTGCCAGCGTATCGAGATCGGCGACGACGAGCCATTCGCTTTCGCGCAGCGGATCACTTTCGTTCAGAATGGCACCGGTGCCGTTAGTAAGCAGGTACTCCGACGATTGTGACGTTCGTCGTTTCGCGATGCGATCGGGGAAGGCGAGCGCAAGCAGAGCGGCGAGGCTGGCAGGAGTTTCAGAAGGGGCGACCTGTATCTCAGCCTGTTCACGTGTCGTCCGCCCGCTTTCACGCACTGATCTGACTAACGAATCGGCGATGCGCACAAGCCTTTCGCTTGCGTTGCGCTCACGCTGTGAGGTTATCCAGTCAATCCGTCTCTGCAGATCGGCCGTGAAGGGCTCGTCGGGGCGAAAGCGCAGTGGATCACGCTCCGAGAGAAGGGCGGCCAGGTCGGCCGCTTCGTGAAGACCGTTGTGAGAGTCTGACGATTCTTTCTGTCCTCTCGGCCCTCTCGGTTTTTCGAGCGAGGTGACAAGCATGCGGCTGAGCCGTGGATGTAGAGGCAATCTTGCCATCTGGCGGCCGGTTGCCGTAATGCGGTCTTCTGTTAACGCGCCGAGTTCGTGAAGTAGTTTGCTGGCTCTCGACAGGGCCGCAGCCGGAGGGCGATCGAGAAGGCAGAGTTCGTCGGGCGATGCGCCGCGTTCGCGCAGTTCAAGAAGAAAGCCGGCCAGATCGGCCTCGGCGATCTCTGGCGGCGTTCGCTCTGTGAGTGCATCAAACTCAGAGCGACTGCACATGCGCAGGCAATACCCGTCGGCAAGTCGGCCGGCGCGACCGGCGCGCTGTTCCGCTGCATCTTTTGCAATACGCATCAACTCAAGGCGACTCATGCCGCTGCCGGCATCATAGCGCTGTCGCCGTTCGAAGCCTGAATCGATGACGGCGTCCACGCCTTCGATCGTAAGACTGGTCTGCGCAACGTTTGTGGCCAGAATCAGGCGTCGGCGACCCGGATCATAACGCAACGCCTCATCCTGCTCTTTGCGCGAGAGCTCTCCGTAAAGCGGCACGACGGGCAGATCGGGCAGAGATTCGCCGAGTATCGTGGCGGCGCGACGAATCTCTCCCTGGCCCGGTAAAAAGACGAGAATATCTTTCGCCGTTCGCTCGAACGTATGACGCACGGCCGTAAGAAGCGCCTTATAAAAGGCCTGTGACAGATACTGGCCCCGCTCGATAAAGTCCGCCGCACCGCGAAGGCCCTGGCTGCGATACAGACGGCATGCGTCCTCATATTCGATCTTCACCTCGAAGCGACGTACATCGACTTTGAGAACAGGGGCGTTATCCAGAAGCCTGGAAACGGCCGTTCCGTCAAGCGTCGCCGACATGACAAGGATGCGCAGATCGTCGCGCAGCGTCGCCGCCTCAAGCGCAAAGGCCAGGCCCATATCTGATTGCAGCGACCTTTCATGGAACTCGTCGAAGATGACGAGGCCGACTCCCGTTAACTCGGGATCACGCTGCAGTCGCGCCGTGAGCATTCCCTCGGTAACGATCTCAATGCGCGTTTTTGCGCTGACGCGGCGCTCAAAGCGGATGCTGTAGCCGACGGTCTGCCCCACCTGCTCCCCGAGAAGCGAGGCGATGCGCGAGGCGGCCTGGACGGCGGCGATGCGCCGTGGTTGCAGCATAACGATGGACTGACCGGCCGATAAAAGAGGCAGAAGCGATTGCGGTAGCACCGTCGTCTTACCCGCTCCGGGCGGAGCCTGCAAGACGGCGAAGCGGCGCTCGGTTAACTGGCGCCGCAACGGTTCGATCAGGGATTGTACGGGAAAGTCACTCTGCATGCGAACGGATGGCCTGGATCATACCGGCGCCGTCTCTGTAATTGGTCGTCTTGAAGATCAGCGTCTGGTCGGGACGCAGAACGAGAAAGAAGGGCAGGCCGACGTTCAGCTCCGGATAACTTTCTGCGAAGCGCTCAAAGGCCGCATCGGTATCGTAGATCTTGAGCGGCACGGCCTCGTTCAAGCCGGCGGCAAGCGTTTTATCGGTTTCGATCAGACGACTGAAGTCCTTGCAGTTCGTGCACCAGTCCGCATAGAAGTCGATGAAAACTGGCCGGCCTTCTTTCGCGGCTCGGGCAAAGGCCTCGTTAGGATGTCGGTGAAAGACGACGGAGCCGACCTGCTCGGTTACGCCGGCAAGCGCCGCATCGTCGAGATTGCGCTCTTCTCTAACAAGAAGAAAGGGCAGCGAGAAGACGATAAGCAGGACGAAGATAGCGCCTGCCTGTAGCGTTCGAAAGCGCATGGGATCGACCTGTCCGGCCTGCATCTTCTTTCGAAAGATGCGCGGCAGTGCGAAGAGAAAAAGCAACGAGAAGCCCGTAAAATACGAGAGAAGCAAAAGGGTATGTGCGGGAGGAACGCCAAGCACGACAAAGCCCTTTTCAAGCTGTAAAAAGGCGGCAAGATAGATGACGGCGGCGAAGGCGTACTTCACCGGATTCATCCATCGGCCCGACTGCGGAAGCTTCGCTCCGAGCACGCCTGAAAGAAAAAGCGGAATACCGAGACCGGCGCCATAAGCGACGGCCAGGGCCATGCCGAAGCCCACCGAGCCGCCCGACGAGCTCTGCTTCGCGATAAAAAGCAGGATCGTAACGAGTGCCGGCGAGACGCAGGCCGAGGCGGCTAACCCCGCCGCCATGCCCATAAGCAGCGTGAAGAAAAGCCCCCGCCGGGACGCCGCCTTATCAACGAGCGTGCGGGCGCGATCGAGGCCGAGCGGCACAAGATCGAGCATGGCCAGCGTCAGATACAGAAAGACGACACCGAAGGCGAGGATCACCCATCCGCTCTGCATGATGCGCGAAAGGGCCTGCCCGCCCGATGCGGCCACAAGACCGAAAAGCAGGTACAGCAGGACGGTGCCCAGCCAGTAAAGAAGCGGATGCAGCCAGAGCGGATCGTTCTTCTGCGCCGTGGCGAAGGCCGTGCTGCTCTGGCCGGCGGCCGGCTGTGCGCGGCGACGTAAGAAGCCTGCCGTAATCGGAATCAGCGGATAGTAGCACGGAAAGAGCGAAGAGGCAAGCCCGGCGGCGACATAGATGGCAAGCGATGTGATCGGACTGGCCGAGGGCTGATCCATAAGCGAGGAAAGCAGCCCGTCAAGAGAGGCGGTGATTATTTCAAGCATGGTTAACTCTCAGGAGAAACGTCATGCCATGTCGGTCGATAACAGATGCCTTTCACCTCGTCGCAGATCTGTACGCGCACGCGAAAGTTCGCAACCCCGGCCTTTTTTTCCTCTGCTGCATCGGCAGGAAGCTCGAAGGCGAATACGCCCTGTCCGCGAAGAATCCGTGCGCCCGACTCCTCGTCGATAACGCCTTCGGGCTGACCGGCAGGCTTCGGCTCGGCAAGGCCGTCGGCCGTCCAGGCCTTCCAGTCGAAGGTGACGGGGATCAGGTTGCCCTCGCGTCCGCCGTCGAGATACGCATGATGGCGATCGGGCACCGTAACGGTGACGTTCAGCTTGCCGTTTGCGATTGCAGCGGAAAGCGACGGCTCGGGCACGCCTTGAGAGCGGCTGCACGAAACCGCAGCAAGCAGTGTGGAGAGTAGAGAGATGATTCTGATTCCTGACATTCGTAAATCCTTTATTCTGAACGGCATCCCACGAGACCCGCGGGCGTTGCCTTATTTCTATTCGCTTCCCGGCTCATCTGGCTACAGTCTGCGATCCCGATCGACCGCTTTTCTGTCTCGCAGAGGCCGTCGCTGTTAAAAAGTAAGCAGTCGCTGGATCTCGGCAAAAAGCGGCTGCAATCCGGCCGGCGCCATGACGGCGGTTACGGCCAGGCCGGCCAGGGCGCCGCCGATATGGGCCTCATGGCTGACGCCGTCGCCGCCGCGGCGGGCCATGTAGAACGACAGGGCAAGATAGGCGATGGCAAAGACGGGCCCGGGTATGCCAACTGGAATAAACATCAGATACAGGTCCATCTGCGGATAGAGGATGATCGATGCGAAGAGGATGCCGCTCACCGATCCGCTTGCGCCAAGGCAGGCGTAGCGCGGATCTTTATGACGCATGGCATAGACGGCAAGGTCAGAGGCAAGTCCGGCGACGCCGTAGAGGGCCAGCATGAAGATCGGTCCCATCTGCTCGACGATAACGGGAGCGAAGAAGTAGAACGTGATCATGTTAAAGAGCAGATGCATCCAATTCGCATGCGAGAAGTGGGCGTAGATCCATCCGCGATAGCCCTCGTTCTGCGAAATCGCATACGGGGAAAAAAGAAAATTATGCTTGTCCTCTCTCTGGAAGAAGAGCAGGGTTACGACAAGGTTGAGCAGGATTACGAGCAGAACGGCCATCGGGTGCAGTGCAGAGCAGAGGCCCGGCCGGGCAAGAAAAATCCAGCCTCCTGTGGCGCTCATGCCGATATAGAAACGGAACAGGCCGCTGCAGACTTCGATAAAGTGGCCTGTACAGTGAAAGCAATCCGATGAAAACGAGCGATCTGCCCGAAATACTGTCTGATCCGTCGCTGGATCCGCGCATCACGCCCGTCGAGCTGCTTCTGTTTCCTGAGGCGTCGGGCGATCGTGCGCGCCCGAAAAAGCCCGAGGCGCCGTCGCCGGCCGATCTGAAGGCCCGACTGGAGGCCGTGCGAGAGCGGCTTGAGGCCCGCATTCAGAACGATGCCGGTCCGTACGAGCATCCGCTTTCCATCTGCTATCATCTTGCGCGATTCCAGGCCCGCTTTCTTCACGAAGAGATCGTCGATTCGCCTGTTGAGAAGGCGGCTCGCCTTGTCATTGAACAGAAGAAGGCAAGGGCGGCGAAGAAAAGCCGGCTGAAGGCCTCGAAGAAGAAGGCGAAGAAATCGACAGGAAGCATCGCGAAGAAGGTGTCGGATGACGACTGGCTGATCGATCGCGAGACCGCTCTTAAAAAGGAGCATGAGAACCGTCAGCGCGAGATGAAGGCGATGCATCGCATGATTCAGTCGTTCAAGGCGAAGCTTGATATTCCGCCGAAGCTGCGCACCGCTCCGCCCGAGCAGCTGCAGCTTGAGATGGCCAGGCAGCTTAACGATCTATCGAGCCGCTTCGTCGTCGACGAAAGCGATCGATCGCTGCTTCTTCTTGAACTGGAGCGCTATCGTAATCCCGACTACATTCATCCCGAGCATCGCGCCATCATCGAAAGGCAGCAACAGGAGTTCGACGATCTGCAGAGAGAGTTTCGCCGGGAGCGCAAGCGCAGCGATCTTCTCGAAAGCGAGGTGCATCGCCTGACCGAGCAGATCATAGAAGGCCCGTCGCCGTCCGTGCGCAATGAACAGCTGCATGAGCTCGAAAGCCTGCGTCGCGATTATCAGCTTCTCTCGCAGAAGTACGATATGCTTGTGAGCAAGAATATCGAGCTGTCGAATCGGCTTGAGAATCAGAGCCATGTCAAGCATCTCGAACAGGCCCTTGATAAGATCCGCGACAGGGTAAACGCCGTCATCCGATCCGAGGGGCTGACAAGCGAGATGCTCGTCGTGCGCATCCGGCGTGAGGTCGAGCAGCTACAGCGTGCGCGCACGTATCTGGGCAAGGCGCTCTTTGATCTGGGCATGCTCTATCTGCGTCTCGGCCGCAAGGACGACGCCCTCACCGAGCTGCGAGCGGCAAAAGAGTTAGGCGTCGACGACCCCGAGGCGAATCGCCTTTTACAGAACCGGGCCGACGCGTGAAGGCCGTCGTGCAGCGTGTGCTCTCGGCGTCCGTGCAGGTGGACGGCGAGACGGTCGGTTCTATCGGGCGGGGCCTGCTTGTTTTCGTCGGTTTCGGTCATGACGATACCGAGGCCGGCATCGATCCCTTTCTCGATCGTCTTCTCAGGCTGCGCATCTTCGAAGACGAGGCCGGACGTATGAATCGCAGCCTTGCTGACGTCGCCGGCGGGCTGCTTCTTGTTTCACAGTTCACCCTGCTTGCCGATCTGGCTAAAGGCAACCGGCCGTCTTTCGGTCCGGCGGCCTCGCCCGATATCGCAAGGCGCCTTTACGAGCGTATGCTCGATCGGGCCGCAGCGAAACACGCCGATGTCGCCGCCGGGCGCTTTGGCGCCGATATGAAGGTTGCCCTTGTCAACGACGGCCCGGTGACCTTTGTGCTGCCGTAAAAATGGTTGTGCGCTGCTCTGACGGGCGCATTCCGGATCTGTGAAGAACCAGGAACAGGCACACGAATCTTCTTCGGGTAAACGCCCTCCGCTCGGGCTCTTTCTCTTCCCGGTTCTCGTCTTTGCCCTGGCCTTTCTTGTAGATAAGGCCTTCTTTATCGGTAGAATCGAAGATTACTTTCTTACGACGGCCTCCTTCTTGAACTTCGATCATAAAGAGGCGATGCTCGACGAGCTTGAAGATCATCTGAAAAAGCCCGATCATCTGAAGGCCCTTGTGCTTTTCGGCAATTCGCGCACCATGTCGTTCAGCCGCGAGTATATCGAAGAGCGTTATCCAGGATGGACGCTTTTTAACTTCTCGGTGCCGGGCGGAACGACGGACTACTTCTATTACTTCATGAAAGAATTCCGACGTCGCGACATACGACCCGAGGCCATCTATTTCGCCGTCACCCCACAGGGCATGAATGCAACGCCGGCCGTCGCTCTCGATGAGGTGATGGTTTTCGGACTGCCTCCGTCGTTCCTTGCTACGGAGTTCCGCTATTACAGCCTGGACGAGCTGACGAATTACATTGCCAAGAAGGCCTTCCTTGTCTACAGATACCGACCCAAGATGAAGACGATCGAGTGGCGTATGTCGTATAACGAGCAGACGAAAGAGCGTCCGGTCGACGCCTTTCGCAAGATGCTTGAGCAAACCGGACAATCCCTTACCAAACATCGCGGATCGGTGCCCTATGATCTCGACGTGAAACCGGCACAGGATGAGGCCGCCATTCAGGCGAATGCCGTCTCTATCTGGAAGGACGCCTTTACGCCGTTCCGGCTGCATGAAGGGCAGGTGCATTTTACCGAAGAATCGCTGAAGATCGCAAAAGAGCTCGGTGCGAAGACAGGCCTTGTCTGGCCGAGAGTCAGCGCTCCACTGCGACATCTGAAAGAGACCGAGAAGGTGGCGATCGACCCCGTTACGCATGAGCCGATCACTGTGCGCGCAGCCTGGGAGCCGGTCATGAAAAGGTTAACTGAGGAGACCGGCGCCAGCTGGATGGACTTTAACTATGATCCGGCCTTTGATCCGCATTGCGATTTTTTCTTCGATGCCAGCCACATGGCTTCGGGCTGCTTCCGTCCGTTTATGGACGGCGTAATGGCCGAGGCCATGAAATGAAGCGGTTTGCCGTTCTTGCCGTCGTCGCTCTAATCGCAGCGCTGGCCTTTGCCGGCGGATGTCGGGGTTGCCAGAAAGAAGGCGCCGACATCCCGCCACAATGCGGCGAATGCCTGCAGCTGCCGACGGGCGAGGTCTGCACGGTGCGCGGCACGATGAAGAACAGCTGTCTTGCCATCTGCGTCGGGGCGAAGATCGAGTGCAACGGCGCCTGCCCGTGTGCCACAGGGGAATAGGGCCCTCCAGTCGAGTGGAATCAGAAGAGCGTCGATGTGCACTCTTCCCGATTTAATACTCTAAAGTAAAAAATTGCGTGCCGCTCGCGCCTCCATTCATTAATGTGAATCAGAGACCGATCTATCTCGGTCAAGCATGAGGAGACATACAATGAGTGAAGTTCTGGACGTAACGCAGATCGTCCCTTTTCAAAGACATGCGATCATCTTTGATCGATTCAAGGCGCTTAAAGAAGACGAATCGTTTATTCTGAGAAACGATCATGATCCGAAGCCGCTGCATCATCAGTTTCAGATCAACTTTCCCGGAGCCTTTACCTGGGATTACGTCGAGAAGGCTCCCGGTAATTTTCAGATTCGCATCACACGCGTTGCGGTGGATCCGAATCATGACAATGCCATCGCAGGCGATTGCTGCGGCCATCACTGAAAGAAAGACGGCGCACCTCCCGCTGGTCAGGTAACGATCCTTACATGCGCCTGGCATACCAGGCGTGGATCAAGCCGGCCTGAAAAAATGGCACGGGCCGCTTAAAACCGGCGGACTCTATAAGCGTGGCCAACGCCTGTGGTGTAAGAATGGCCACGTCTTTCGCGTAGGCCGTCTTCATGCGGGCGATACTCTCGGGCGAATGATCACCCGGCGACATCACCCTCTGCCAGAGCGCAAGCAGGGCGTCAAAATGATCCGGATCAGATGACAGATCGGAGCTTGCAAGGATGCCCGAAGGCAGAAGCCGCAGGGCGATCTCTTTAAAGAAAGACGTGCGCGCCTCTATCTCGAGTATAAACTGCGAAACAAGAAAGCAGGTCGCCGCGTTATACACCTGAACGGCCGGAAGCGAATCGACATAGCCTTCGTGAAACGTGCAGCGTGACGTCAGGCCTGCTTCGTCCGCCCGGTTGCGGCAGACCTGCAGCATGGCGCCCGAGGGCTCGACGACGGTGAATCGCCAGCGCGGTGAAATCCTGGATAGGGCTAAAAGCTCTTCGCCTGTTCCGGCGCCGACGCAGAGGATCTGAGCCTCTGCCGGTAGATCAGCAAAGACGGATTCAAGCAAAAAATGCAGGGCGCCGCTCATCGCCGACATCCTTGCCCACTGTGCGTCGTAGCTTGTGCCCTGGAGGGCCGCCTGCACAGGCATGAGTTTTTCAGCTTTTCCCTGGAATGTCCGTTCAAAAAACGGTAGTAGAAGCCGTTTTTGAGATAGCTTGTAGAGTATTTTTGCGGATGGAATAAGGCGTTTCATATATAGAGCGCCGGCAGTTAAGAGCCGCTCTCAGAACCCACGGCGGGTTTTGAGAAGTGCCCTATAAAAGAGGAGTCCCATCGTGTATAACGTCGATCGTTTTACTATTCCTGAAGTCATCGAGAAAAGCGCCGCCCATTACGGTGATTTAACCGCCCTTGCACCGAGCGATCTGCGCAACACCGAAGAGAGCCTGAGCTACAGACAGCTTGAAGAGCGTTCGCGAGGCATCGCCGCCCTGCTTGTGCTGCTTGGCGTGAAGCAGGGGGATCGTGTCGCCCTTCTATCAGAGAATCGCCCCGGCTGGGGGCTCTGTTATTTCGCCATCTCCCGTGCCGGAGCGGTCGCCGTGCCGATTATGACCGCCTTCACCGACGAACAGATCGCCTCGATTCTCGATCATTCGGGCAGCGTCGTTATGATTGCTTCAAAAAAACTGGCCTCTAAGGCTCCGGCCGGCTCGTCGGTGCGATTGTTGATCGTCGACGATCTGGAGCGCGGCATCTATGCAGACGTTTCGCCCGAAGCACATGCTAAGGCTCTCGCCGATTTCACCACGCCTGCCGTTGCCGGCGATGATCTCGCTTCTATTCTTTATACGTCGGGCACGATGGGGAACTCGAAGGGTGTGATGCTCACACATCGCAACCTCGTGTCTAACGCTATCGCAGCGCGAAAGTTCATCGTTCTGCGCCGCACCGATCGCCTGCTTTCCGTGCTGCCCCTGGCGCATGCCTATGAATTCACGATCGGATTCCTGATTCCGATGATGCAGGGATCGGCCGTCTATTACCTGGACAAACCTCCGTCGGCAACGGCGCTGCTTCCGGCGCTTGCAGCCATCCGACCGACCATCATGCTTGCCGTGCCGCTGATTATAGAGAAGGTCGTGCGCTCCAGCGTGAAGCCGGCGCTTGAGAAGATGTCGCTGTATAAATATAAGGCCTTTCGCCCGGCGCTCGACTGGTTGGCCGGACGCAAGCTGAAGAAGGTTTTCGGCGGCCACCTGCGTTTCTTCGGCATCGGAGGAGCTCCGCTTGCCGCCGACGTCGAGAGCTTCCTGCATAACGCCCGCTTCCCGTATTCGATCGGATACGGTTTAACCGAAACCGCTCCCCTCATCGCAGGCAACGTCGCCGGCAAGGTGCGTCTGCATACGACAGGCGTCCCTCCGCATGGAGTCGAGCTGCGCATCGCCGATAAGAGGCCGGATACGGGAGAAGGCGAGATCCAGGCCCGCGGACCGAACGTCTTTCCGGGTTATTATAAAGATGCGGAGCGAACCGCCGAGTCCTTCACCGAAGACGGCTGGTTCCGCACCGGCGATCTCGGCACGATAGATCGCGACGGTCGGGTAACGGTGCGCGGTCGCCTGAAGACGATGATCCTCGGACCATCGGGAGAGAACATCTACCCCGAAGAGATCGAGGCGCTTTTAAACGCATCGCCCTACGTGCTTGAATCCCTTGTATACGGAGGCGAGAAAGGCGTCACCGCCCTTGTGCATCTGAAGCCCGAGGCGCTTGAGCAGATGACGTCACGCATCAAAGACGGAATCGAACAGGCCGAAATCGCCGCCGGACATCTGGCGCAGGAAGCTGCCGTCGGCCTGCACTCGGCCGAGCATCATATTGCTCATCTGCTTGAGAGCATCAGAAAAGAAACGAATACGCGGTTAGCCGGCTTCTCGCGCCTGTCGCATATCGAGCATCAAAAGGAGCCGTTTGAGAAGACGCCGAAGCAGAGTATTAAGAGGTTTCTGTATCCGAAGAAGTAGGGGGCTACCAGAGAAGGTTTAGCCCTGTCGGAACGAACTTCTTAAACGCACGATCCTTGCTGATCAGACCCATACCTCTCGATATTGCTTGCCAGATCAGCATTCTGTCGAAGGGATCGCTGTGATCCGTTTCGGCGAGGCGGTGATATGATATAGCCTCAGCGGGGGTCAGCTCAATCAGTTCAAATTGCATCTGCTCGGCGGCAGGGATTAGATCCTCCGTTTCAAGAGGTGCCAGAGAGAGTTTGTTGATCCTTGTTTTAATTGAGATTTCCCAGAGAGTAATGGCACTGACGTAGATTTCGTTCTCTGGATTTATGATGGATTCGCGTGCCCGTTTGGAAAGGGCTTTTGTATTGCAGACAGACCACAGAAACGTGTGCGTATCCAGCAGATATTTCACTTCAAACCCAGCAGCTCTTCTTCGGTCATCTTGAAATCAGGGGCAAACTTGAGCTTCACCTTGCCTTCAAGGATTCCGATTTGCCGAGGACTACCTTTTGCTGGCGTACGAAAGGGAACGATCATCGCTACGGGTTTCTTATCCTTTCCGTGGAGGATTGTGAACGATTCGCCTTTCTGAACTTCTTCAAGGACTTCGGAAAACTGGGCCTTCAGCTCTCCGACTGGCAGCGTTTTCATGAAGCAAATATAGGGGACCGGGGTCTTTTTGTCAAGTGGTCAAACTGGGGGAGATATCGTCCTGTTCAGGCCGTACCAGCTCGCCTTCTTTTACCGACCCGAAAAGCGATTCATAGCCTTCGGGATAAGCAGGCTCGATCTTTGATCGTATTTGCTCGGCGACCCATGGACATCTGTCCCTTTTTTGCTGCCAGCTCAACCTTGCGCAGGGTCTCATCGTCTATGTACAGCGATATCTGAGGCATACTATCCTCCTGTGCAGCGAGTATATTGCATACTTGTAAACAAGTCAAGGCCGTTCCTCTTTTGAACAGGCAGGCGCCACCCCCTTCCCCTAAGCACGATACTCGCCGATTACCTCGATCGGCCCGACGATATTATCATTCAGTTCTTCGAGCTCTTCGGCCCGTTTTCATATCAATACAGTATTTGTCTCCATTGAAGTCCCACACGGTAATAATGTCTCCGCCGACTTCACATGCCCCCGTAAAGATATCTTTCCCGCAAAAGGCCCACAGCAACTCCCCATCCAATGTGAACATGCTGATCGTACGCTCGCCATGCACAATAACGTGCAAACCGTCAGGAGAGAGATGCAGTCCAAAACAAGTTGCCTCGTCGGCTCTGACTTGCCAGCGCAATAGCAAATCCGGTAAAGAGAGGGCTACGATCCGGTCTCCAACGGCAACGATGCATTGCGTCTCAGTGATGATACAGGAGCGTTGATGCACTCCTGTTCCGCCTCAGCTTTCTCTCCTGAGAGAAAGCCATTCATCAGCAAGGCGGCTGCCAGCTTCGAAGAATTTGCTCTCCCTGGCATCAATCTCATGCACAAGCGCCTCGATCAGAATAAAGCAGACGCCGCGCGTTATCCCGTGTTGCCGAAATACAGAGAGCGCGCCTTTGAAAACGGCACTGCGGAATAATTCAGGCATCCGGCCGCCGGGCACATCGAAATCGGCATCCGGGTTGCCCTGCCAGCCTTCTTTTTCAGCGGCGATGAATTCAATATCATCAGAATCGCTCTCTTCAATTCGGCCAAGGATGGCAGCGATTCCACCACAGTTAGTCTGCACTCCGCTTGAAGCATATAGCAGTCCGTCATTCAGGATCTTAAACCGGGTTGTAGTATCAAAGGGAACCATCTGTCAGGGCCTCTCATCTATCGGCTACACGGCCGCTACTGTCACTAAACGTCCTCCGTTCTGACGGCTCCCGCTCGCTCATAGTTCGCGAAAATCACGCCGCCCGGCGTTACGGTGCTTTCTTTCAGCGTGAAGGCGGCCGGCATTGTCCCTTCGGCGAACAGCCGCTTGCCGGCGCCTAACGTGATCGGATGAATCTTCAGCCAGAGCTCATCCACTAAGTCATGGCTGAGAAGGGTTTGAACAAGACCGGCGCTTCCATACACATGCAGATCGGGCCCCCGAGAACCTTTGAGGTCGGCGACCTCTTTCGCCGCGTCTCCGTTCAGAAAAACGGTGGGCTGCCACTCGCTGGAACTCATCGTATGCGAGGCGACATACTTCGTTGCTCTGTTGGCGGCAGGCCATATATCATCATGCTCAGGCCAGTAGGGGGCCCATATTTCGAATGTCTTTCGGCCAAGCAGCAGATCAAACGGCAGATTCATCTGCTTTCGCATGATTTCTTGCGAGACCGAGTCGGAGTAAGGGCCGATCCATCCGCCATAACGGAAGCCGCCGCTTGGATCTTCTCCGGCGCCGCCCGGCGCCTGGATAACGCCGTCGAGTGTGAGGAACTCAAGAACGATCACCTTTCTCATGAAGGACTCCGTCGACTAACGGCGCTCTTCTTTTGCCCGGGTCTGTCGGACGCCGGCTTTTTGTTAAGCGGCTGAAGCCCTCGGTTACGCCTGATGTCTCGATAATTGTATTGAATGACCTTCGCCTTCTTCAGCCAGCGTCGCAGGTCGGATTTCCGGTTCTCTTTAACGTCGTTATAAAAAACCGATGCATCCTTGAACTTCTGGCCCACGACGTTCAGGCCGGGCTCTTCGAAATCCGCGCCGCTCCAGAACATCAGTCGTATACCCGGTTTCTGCTCGCTGTAGCCGACCGTCGGATTCCCGTCAAGAAACCATACAGGATGTCCGTGCCAGATCTTATTCTCGGCTCCGGATAGATGCCTGTCGATCTCGGCCGCCAGCACATCGCAGACCTCTTTACGGCCTGCAGGTCGACCGGCGTTATACTTTACAGTATCGGGATGCATGGAAGACCTCCTTCTTTAGATGACTCTAATAGCTCTTACTCCTCCGGCACAACGGCGATCGCATCGATCTCTACAAAGAAATCGGGATGCGCAAGAGCAGGCACAAAGACGGCCGTGATGGCCGGAGGGTTACTACGCTCGCCCCATATCTCTTGAAAGGCTTCGAATCCATCGCGTACGGACTGACCGTGTACGATATACACATTCCACTTCACCACATGATGCAGCTCGCCTCCGCCGGCGCGAAGAGCGATCTCCAGATTCTGTAATGCCTTCTTCGTCTGTGCTCGAACGTCGCCTTTGCCGACGATATTGCCTGAAGCATCGACGGCGTTCTGTCCGCCGACATAGATCGTCTTTACGGTCCCGCTTGTGACGACAGCCTGTGTGAAGGCAGGATTCCTGTGTAGCCCCGCCGGATTGAGATGCTGGACATTTCCTTTCATAAATACGCTCCTTTAGCGAGTTGAGGCCAGTTTTAAGAGGGCTTCGACTCAAATACGATAGAACAGATTCGGATAATCCAACACGACACCATGTTCGTCAACGGACAATTCTGCTCTGAAGCTACTGCTTCCATTTTCGTCGAGACTCTCGAAAAGATAGCGGCCTTCGTCAAGTCCTGTATAGGCCTGCATCTGCGAGCTCAGAGTCAATTCCGGTGCGAGAATCCATGCGACCTGAACGGGCCGCCGCTCATTGAGATCGGGGCCCATCTGCAGTATCGGGAATGTATTCGTGAAAGGTGTCGGCCAGATATCGATGACGGTGCATCCGTCAAGATCGGCGAGGCCTCTGCCATCGTTATCCGTCCACTGCCCGTGGCCATCAGAGTAAAGATGCATCGTGTGAGTCGCAGACTGTGTTCTGCTCTGCAGGCGAGCTTCCTGAATGCGCCAGGAGGCATTCCACCTCAGGCGATATGTGAGTCGAAAGGGCCCGTGCTTCTCATCGAAGGCCAGAACCACTCCGTCAGCACTGCCTTCACCCAGAAGCAGATGCTCAAGCCCTGGAGATATCTTGCACCACGTATGTCTCCAGGCGAAGCTGTAAGGCAATTCGAGAGACGTGCGGTCTGCGGAGCTGTCACCGTCCGGGTTCATGCAGGCTTCTCCGGGTTATTCAATCGCTGCGGATCCATCCAGTAACGGTAAGCCTCTTGCAGTTGAAGCCGTGTGATATAGACGATCTCCTGCTCATGGCCGCGCAGATGCGAGATGCTGTTGTAAAGGGCCCCCATCACCGAGACTTCATAGCCCTGAACGCGAAGGGCGTCGAGCAGGCGTCCGGAATCAAAGGCCTTGAGGATGGCTACGGCTTCCCCGGCGACGGCGACAAATCGATCTCGTAGCTCGGCAATCGACGTTGCATCACGCCGGGCGAACTCCTCTTCTCGCCGGCGCAGGTCGGGCCGTCCTGTTAACGGTGCGATGATCCACTGCGTCATATTGCCGCATAGATGCAGCAGGATGTTGGCGATGCTGTTCGCCTCTTCGAAAGGGCGCCACCAGGCCTGCTCGTCGTTCAGTTGTGAGAGGCAGTGAAGGATATGATCTCTGGCCCCTTCGATATTGACGACGGATTCATGTAAGAAGGCATCGGCTGCTGGGGATTTATCTGATAACATGATCCTGTGTTTCTACCTGGTTTTGTTCCGATAGGCGTTATATCTGATAACATTTCCATCCGGATCATATAAGAAAACAATCGTTACCTCTTCGGTGACCCTGTAGAGGCCTGTATGCCGACCGTCAGGCTTCTGGGTTTCGTGTTCTGGTTTACCAAAACAGGCAATCACCTGATCTTCGGATCTCAGGCTGTCGAGATCTTTACCACTTCTCGGGCATTCGCTTCTTGAATCTGGCGCCTGCTCCTGCAAGTCGCCGGAAGAAGAACATCCTCCCAGAAGTATGATCAATACAAAAAATACAATGGCGGACTTCATGAAAATATCCTTTTCCTTTTTGAGTTTTCCACAGGGCACGCTTTTGCCACGAAATAGGACAGAGCTTTGTGCACCTTATCCCTGCTGGAAGGCAGACTTAGAAACCATCCGGCCATTATTGATTTATTTTCGAATTATGGCCTGTCAAGAGTAAATTCCTCCAATCTTTTCCAGCCTGTATGGGGAGTGTTGCTGAATGGATTGCATCGTCTACACAGTATTATATGGAATCAGCTTCCGTTTGAATGATACAGAATAGCAGAGTGCTTTCCGTTGCATCGAGCCTTGCTGCCCATTCAGAATGGCGTTGTAGAATTGCGCTCCGGGCAGAAGCAATGGCTGAGCAAGTATCATGGCGTAAGACTTTTGAAGACAAGCTTCAAAAGTCTTCCCTCAAAAACCAATATCCGTGTTGGTTTTTGAGGTAGCTTGTAGACTTCAGGCCGATCCGGTCTGTCTGAATGCCTCAATAATCCTTGTACATTCACCAGTTCCAGATTGCCATTCCGGGCGATTCCATTCTGGATCGGCGCCGGCCTCAAGTAGATAGCGTACCGTTTCTGTTTTGTTGTTAAGTGCTGCCATATAAAGGGCGCTTCCCTTTTTCGGATTGATCTGCGCTCCGAGTGCGAGAAGGGTTTTTACGGAGTCCAGAGAGCCAAAGATCGCCGCGTCGATTAATGGCGTACGACCGGATGTGTTCTCTATGTCGGCCGGCACTCCATGCTGAATCAGGAGTCGAATCACTTCCGGGTGATTGTAGATTGCAGCGGCGTGAAGAGCGGCCTGATGATCTTCATCTTCCAGATCCCATCGAGGGTTGTAGGAAAGCAAGACGCTGACGACCTCTGTTTGCCCTCTCATACTTCCACTTATAAGGGCTGTTCGGAAATCCGGAGTCACTTCGTCAATGAATTCGGGGTTTTCAGCAAGTGTGGACGTTATCTTTTCTACGTCTCCTTGTTCCGCTGCGTAAATAAAATCGTAAACATCGGGCAGGGGGAGGCGCGGTTGTGTTCGCGGAGGGTCGTAGCGTCTCTCTTTTACGCGGGCGTATTCTGACCTGAGTGACATCGAATCGCCAAAGGCGCGCAGGCCGTCTTCGAGAGTTAGTCCCCGGCTGTTCGTCCTGCGGATCTCTATTAGATGAGGTTTGATATCTGCTTGCCTGTAAGCTTCAAGCTTATGGTGGCCGTCCATGACGAATTGAATGTCACTTCGAAATACTTCGGCCACGATAAGGTATGGCCTGCCTCCACTGAGAATCTGATCTCTATATTCAGCAACGCGGCCTTTATCGAGATATGCAGAAGGTTGCGTGCAGATCAATATCGATCCGGACCTGCAATAGAAAGGGTAGGGTTGCTCTGTAACAATGTCTGCAAGAGGGAAATCTAATACCTCCGCACCATGGGCAATGCCTTTTGAGAGAACATACTGCCCGTTTTCAAAAAGAGTCAGCAGTCCGGCAAGGGAGTCGGCAAGGCTTTCTTCTGTATTGATGCCAGAGACAAGCCTGCGTATATCGTCAAGGGTTTTCTGCAGCTTTTCCGGTGCAGTTCCGCGAGTTAATTACTGACCGATACTGCCACCGCAGTCATCCCAGGTAAAGCCTACGGGAAGTCCGTCAAAGAGCAGAACGCATTCTCTCTGATCGCCTGCTATGCTGATGCGGCCGCTGCCATCGGTCAGCTCGATGATTTCTGAAGACATAGGGTTATTCTCCTTGTATCTGAATGTGTTGAAGTTATCAGTGAAGATTCTTTATACTACCGGGCATAAACGATGTGTCTGAAGCAGGTCCGAATGTTCTTCCGGCAATGAGTTGCAGAAGCGATTCTCCCACTTCAATGAGCCTCCAGGCTTCGAAGTCCTCTGTCCAGAGGCTGCTCATTCCCACCAGGTTCAACACATCACAGCTTAATCGTTCAGGGCCGTTCCGCAAGGAGCGCAGCAGGGAATTGATGGCCTCAACGACGATGACTCTGCCTTCTTCAGATGATACGCTTTCTTCCAGATAAAACGGCACAGCGCCGGTAAACCAACCGCGCGAAGCAAGCAACCATTCACTTCGGATCTGTTCAGCGAGCGTTTGATCCTTTACGGGATCGTCGATATGAAGTGCAGCAAGTCTGAACCATAGCTCCAGGATGGAGTCGTTCATCCAGAATCCGTTCTCCGCTATGTGGACGAATGTCGTTCCCATATAACCACCTCAAGGTCTGCACTTCATCTATCGTATCATGGTTCCATTTTTTTCCCATGCATCTCGGGCTACGCCGAGCTCTGCGCTTGCAAACTGCAGCGCCAGCCCAGTACTGAATCAGGTCGTTGAAGAGGTTGAAGCGGTTCGTCAGATGTTCAACAATACGTGCTTGCCATTCGCTATTTCTTTTTCCGGAAGCTAGCAGTTCGTCAAACGAAGCGACAATGAGTTCCATAAGAGCGTAACGCTCGTCGTTGTTCAGCTGTGCTGAATCATAGTAGTCGAGGAAATCGGATACTCGATCTGCATCTGCAAATTCCAGCTCCCAGTCTTGCCCGGTCGCCGGTATTTTGAGGTCTGAAGTAACCCGCTCAATCGCCTTTGCGCTGGCAAACCTGTAAATCTGTCGTAAATATGTTATGGCTGAACTGGCGTGGTCCGAACCTGAAATTTCTGAGGCTGCGGTATGGGATTTGTGAACGTATAGCCTCTACCTTTTATGGATTTAAGAACGGCACATCCAGGATCTTCAGATTCATACAGTGACTCGCTCGGAACTCATAGCCTTTGATAATGCAGCTTACTCAAGATCGATCAGAGCGAAGCTGGTGGCCAGGCCAAGCAAAGACAACGCCCAGAGCGCTATTCCGATGACAATCCATACATAGTTTGCAGTTGTAAAACTGCTGTTTGAGCTTCCATGAGGATCACCCTGACTGTGATTTATGGCCCGCTGCGGAGTAATGAGAGCGAAATAGAGAAATGGCAGGATTAGCAGACTTAAGGCATCGGTGTACGGCGAACCTATCTCTTTGAATGCCAGTCTGTCAAGAGTCTTGCTGATAATAGATAGAACGACATACGCAGTTGCCTGAGCAGCAGGCATCCATCTAAATAGTCGCCCATTCTCCGATAAGGATTTATCCACTTCTGCAAACAGGCGATGCGTAAAGAAGATGCTGAAGATGGCCCGAGCTACAGGCCACAGCTTCTGCCCTGTATAATCTCTGTATTGCTTCCAGTTCCTGTAAAACCAGTAAACGGTATAGAAGCCGAGGGAGGATAAGAACAGCACCGTGAACTTCTGAATAGAGACGACGTAAAATTGAGTTCTTTCAACACGAGTCTCAACTTTTAAATCCGATTCAGGGGCTGCGTAGGGGTTCTGATCCATATCTGTTGCCTTTTCTGTAATTCAATGTTTGTAACTCAATCGTGTAGATAAGCAGATCTGACAACGTCATTTTCAAGTCAAACGGAAAATCCATCTTTGAATCCAAGTGGCTGGTCCACGCGGTAGTACAGATGATGGTCGGAGGCTTGATCAGGGACGCCGAGCATCATTCCAGGAGGGCTTCATCAAACCAGATATCTTCATATCCGGACTCGTCTATTAAAAACCGGTAACCAGGAGGCAAATCCAGATACTTCCCTACTTGAGGGAGGTAGTCCGTTATATGCTCTATGCAGAGAGACGCGAAAAAGTCATCGGCATCGGACCATTTTTCACCGCACCAGATAAACCAGCCATTTGTTCCATTCTCGACTTTATGACGTAAGCCATTGATTGGAAGCTGACCGATTGTGGCTGTCGCCAGCCCTAACCTTGAGCCAGCTTCGGGGGCCTGACGCTGTAGTATTCTGTGCTCATCTGAATTCATTTTTCCGTCCTGATGACAATGGCGCTGGCAATGGTAGTAAGAGCGAAATTGCAGCATACTCTGCTATTAAAGCTTTACCGATGCCAAGGCCTTTCCTGTCCTGGCGGACATGTGAATTATCGATTAGAGTACCCCATCTCGGATCATCATTGCCGAATGCGCATATGAAACCGCAGAGTTCATCGTCCTCTTCGGCCAGGATAACACACTGATTCTCTGCCGGAGAGAAGAGGCGCGACATCCAGAGATCTTTACGATCCTGGAAGACGTCTTTTTCAAGGTATTCGTCGCGAAGCATTCCACGGTATGAAGTTCGCCAGCTTTCCGCATGCAATGTGGCTATGGCCTCAGCATCTTCGACTGTTACAAAACGATGTATCATCTACTGACAGCCTTTAGCTGCAATGGACTTTCAGGATGCGACCTCGTAATTCTTACGAAGGTATTAATACTCCAGTGCACTCAGTTTTTTCGGCTTTCAAACCGTACCATGTCGATCACGTCAATGAGGATCTTTTTCTGTGTCGGCTGCGTTTGCTGTCATGGTTATGGTTCCTCGATTTCGGCTTGCGCCTGGCGCTCTTTATATTGAGTTTGGAGCCGTTTTGATTTGATGTTGCCGCGCTGGCAGTAGGAACAACCGCAGAACGGAGGCTTGCCTTTCGCCTGGGGGAAGTAACGCCAGCCGATTCCCTGCGGAATTGCCCTGACGTGGCGAATCTCTGACGGCTTAATCGTTCGCGGAACAATTACTTCAAAACCGAGAGCGTCGCTTTCACTCAGCATGGCCGTGGCCTTCGCCGCTGACACAAGTTGCTTTGGTTGGTTGTAGAGCCCGGCCCATATGACTTCTTCATCCGGAATTCTAAAGTAAACGCCGACTGCTACTTTGAAGCCCGATCGCTTCAGCTCTCTCACCCATTGAAGCGTTATCATGAAATTCGACACGACAGGAAGTGCAAAGATTCCATAGCGCACTATCTCTGTTTCTACGAAGTGTGGCTTCCAGCGCGGTAAGAGCAGACCGCTTCGCTGAATGGATTTTGCGTTCTTTTCGTCAGCGATATGAATGAAATTAGCCATTGTAAGTATGATTCCCCGTTCATCCTGTCCCTATCGCTTATCATGTCAACAAAAACTTTCGCGCCGCCGCCACGGACACCAAATCCTCCACCCCGAGTACCTTCGCCCTCCATTCACCGGCTCTATCTCCCCGCCTAACGCCCGGCTTCACTACCCTCCCTCTTCTCTGACTTCCTCCGTGCCTCCGTGCTGTACCGGTTTTCCCCGCCTTCGCATCCGCCACCTCAATCCGGCTTGACAGCACGGCCGTCGTCTCTGCATATCGTACACAGCTGTTTCCACCTGCGAAACGCTGTATCCGGAGGAAAGCATGGCAACACTTGAAAAGGGCAAACTGTCGATTCATACCGAGAACATCCTTCCCGTCATCAAAAAGTGGCTCTACTCTGAGAACGAGATCTTCGTGCGCGAGCTGATCTCTAACGCACAGGATGCGATCGAGAAGCTGCGCAAGGTCTCGATGAGCGAAGACGTCTTCGAGCCCGAACTGATGGACTTTGCCGTCAACGTGCGCGTCGATACCGAAAAGGGCGTTCTTGAATTCGAGGATAACGGCATCGGCATGACGGCCGATGAGGTGCGCAAATACATCACGCAGATCGCTTTCTCGGGCGCTGAAGAATTCGCAAAACAGTATTTACAGGGCGATCAGGCCAAATCCGACATCATCGGCCACTTCGGCCTGGGCTTCTATTCAAGCTTCATGGTGGCCTCCAAGGTCGAGATCGAGAGCCGCTCGTATAAGATGGATGCCGAGCCCGTCTTCTGGTCATCGGACGGAGGAGAGGAGTTCGAGATCGGACCGGGCGCAAAAGAACACCGCGGCACGATCATCCGGCTGTATCTGCAAGAGGAGTTCAAGGCGGAGTATCTCGATCTTGCAAAGGTTCAGGGCCTTGTGCGTCGCTTCTGCGATTTCCTGCCTGTGAAGATCAACGTAAACGGCGAACAGGTCAACCGTCAGCAGCCGCTGTGGACGAAGATGCCGTCTTCTCTCAAGAAAGAGGACTATCATGACTTCTACAAATACATGTTTCCGTTCCAGGAAGATCCGCTTTTCTACATCCATCTGAACGTCGACTATCCGTTCCGCCTGCAGGGCATTCTGTATTTCCCGAAGCTGGCGCATGAGATGGATCTGAACCGATCCGAGGTGAAGCTTTTCTGCAAGCAGGTCTTCGTAACCGACGAGGCCTCTGAGGTTATACCGAAGTTCCTCACGGTACTGCAGGGCGTGATCGACCTGCCCGAGCTTCCGCTTAACGTTTCGCGTTCCTATATTCAGAACGATCCCGAGGTGAAGAAGATCGCCTCGCATATCGTGAAGAAGGTCGCCGATCGTCTTGTCGAAGAGTTCAAGAAGAACCGCGAAGAGTACGAGAAGATCTGGCCCGAGATCGCTCCGTTTGTGAAATACGGCATGCTCTCTGACGAGAAATTCTACGAGCAGGCGCAGGGCGCCCTTCTTCTGCGTCGCGTCGTCGATGCCGATCATGAAGGCCCGTCTTTCTTAACGATCGACGAGTATAAGGATCGCAATAAAGACAGAGCAGGGGAGCGCGTCTTCTATGCCTCCGATGCGAAAACGCAGGGGCCGGCCATCCGCCTTTTGCAGAAGCAGGGCATTGATGTCGTACTTTTTGATACGATGATCGACTCGCATTTCAGCTCGCAGCTTGAGATGAAGGCGGGCGAGGTGCGCTTTGTGCGCGTTGATGCGGAGCTATCCGAGCATGCGGTCGAGTCCTCTTCAGAGATCGTCGATGGCGATGCGAAGAGCGTGCGCGAACGCGTCGAAGAGCTCTTTCGCAAGGCTCTGCCCGATACGAAGATCACGCTGCGCGTCGAGAATCTGAAAAGCGACGAGATCCCCGCTATGATCCTGCTGCCCGAGACGATGCGTCGCATGAGCGAGATGGCCGTGCTGTGGGGGCAGGAAGGCGGCAAGTTTCCCGAGCATCATACGCTGCTTGTGAATCTGAAGAATCCGCTGATTCAGAAGATGGCGACGCCCTCTCTGATCGGCGGCGACGGCGATGCGAAGAAGGTCGAGCTCGCCTCGCAGATCTATCGCACGGCAAGACTGTCGCAGGGCGCCTTAAGCCCTGAAGAGATGCAGGCGGCCGCTCTGGATCTCTTTCGATTCTTCGAGAAGGTTCTTTAAAGAGAGCAAGGCTGACAGACCCCTGTCAGTCTCTGCAACGCTCTCAGTTTTCGCTTGCCCTATCAGCCGAAGCTGATAGTATCGAACCCTGGCGTGGGACTTCAGAGGCTCGGCTTCAGAAGTCCCCCTCAAGCACGGCGCCTCTGTTCGTGTTTGAGACATGTTCTAAGATAAAAGTGACCTGGAGGTCTGCATGTTTTTCGATACACGTTTTACAAAGAAAGTTGCGCGAAGCGGATTTGTTCTCTCGCTTCTCCTGGCCTTTTCTCTCACGGGTTGTGAATCCGCTCAGATGCTTTATGGTCTGGACGACTCTAAAATGAACGAGATGGGTGCCGATGCCTTCAGTAAGATTAAATCCGAAACCCCCATCGAGACGAATGCTGCAACGAACAAATACGTGAAATGCGTGGCCAATGCTCTGCTGGCCGTTCATAAAGATGATACGGGCGTCGGTGCGTGGGAGGTTGTCGTTTTCCGCTCCAACGAAATCAATGCCTTTGCACTTCCAGGCGGTAAGATCGGCGTTTATACGGGACTGCTTGCCGTCGCCACCACGCAGGATCAGCTTGCCGCCGTTATGGGGCATGAGATCGCTCACGTGGCAAAGCGTCACGGAAAGCAGCGCGTGCAGCAGCAGGTTGTTGCCACCGGTGGATTGCAGGTTCTTGAAGGCATCATAGGTGATAATCCGACACTGATGAGCGCCATCGGAGCGGGTACGCAATACGGCGTGCTTCTTCCGTTCTCGCGTGCCCATGAGTCCGAGGCCGATCTGGTCGGTCTTGATATGATGGCCCGTGCCGGCTTTAACCCGCAGGGGGCCGTGCAGCTCTGGCAGAACATGAGCAAGGCCGGCGGCTCAAAAGGCCCTGAGCTTCTCTCAACGCATCCGTCGAGCGATACGCGCATTAAAGATCTGAATGCAAAGATGGTCAATGCAACGGCTACTTATATGGCTGTCCGTCAGTCAGGAAGAGCGCCGACCTGCAAGTGATTCGCCGGCGACAGGGCTGAAGATCAGTGGAAGGGTCGCCTCAGGGCGGCTCTTCTGCGTTTGAGGGGAGCCGGCCGACGTCCGGAGCATCTCGGTATGTGCTTAAACCTTGCGGCGATTCCAGCGTTCTTTTAAAGCGGGGATTTCCTGCTCCAGCCAGTTGTAAAAATCGATCATCTGTTCGAGGCTTTCGCGTCCCGGCCTGTTTGCGGGCGGAACCATCGGGCGTCCTTTTTCAAGCAGTTTACGAAATACGGGGATGAGAGCAAGCTGGCGTTCCATAACGAGATCGAAGGACCAGGATTTCATGCGGAAGTAATCTTTGCGATCGCCCGGCCGGGCCACCCTTTCGATCAGGCCTGATTGCAGAAGCAGGCGGGTCATGGTGCTCACCGAGGCCTTGCTCGCCTGTAGCTCTTCGGTGATCTCGGCCGAAGAAAGCATCGGCTGTTCGGCGACAAGGAGCAGCCCGAAGATGCGGCCCGCCATTCGCGGATGACCCGTATCCTCAAAGAGGATGCCGATCTCTTCTATAAACTCACGACGATCGTATTCGCTCTCCGCATTCCGCTTCAATTTTTTAGCCTGCTTCAATCCTGTTCTCCATGAACAAACCGTCGTTTGAGTTGGTCGGATGTCTGGCATCCACACCTGAATAAGAAGAAGAATCACGGGAAAATTCCACGTCAAGAAGAATCCGATTGACGGGTCGGCGACCTGTTTCGAGAATTCGTGCATGCAGAGAAGGAGCGAGCATGGCCTCAGATAACCTGGACCTTGAAGATCTCTTAAACGAGGATTTCAGCTCCGGCCCCTCTACAAAGACGGGTGAGACGCCGTCGGAGCTCGTTCAGGTCTATGAGCAGGATGCCCTTAACGTTCTCGTCGCCGACCCTGAAGACTCCTGGGGTCGCCGACTTGAGAATCTGCTGCGGCGATGGTTCGGTGAGTTCATCAGCGTTTCGAGGGTAAACACCGTCGTCGGCCTCACCGATCGCCTGAAACAGTTGAACATCGACGCCATCGTCACCGAGGTCGAATGGCCCGAGAAAGACTCCTCGCTTTTTGTCGACGAGCTGATGGCCCAGCCCGGCATCTCAGAGATTCCCGTCGTCGTATTCTCTGAAATGGATGACGAGATGTTTCGCGTCTACGCCTTCCGCTCGGGCGTGATGGACTACTTCCCTAAAACAAGGCCCGACCTCTTTCAGGTTGAGTTTCGACTGCGAAACCTCTTTCGCATGCAGTTCCATAACAAGATCCTCTACAGGCAGATCGACGAATCGCTGCATCGCTATCAGAAGAACCGCGGCCTTTCTGAAGAAGAGATCAAGGATCTTCGCGAACTCGTTCAGGTGATGAAAGACGAGCTCGATCGCGAGTATCAGAATAAAACGCGGCTCGAAGAAGAAAAGAAGAAGATCCAGAACGTCTTCGGTCTTTATGTCGATCCGACTATCATCAACGGCGTCATGAGCGGCGACATCTCCCTCGAACTGAAAGGAGTCGAACAGGACGTCAGCGTGCTTTTTTCTGACATCCGGGGTTATACGACGATGGCCGAGAGCATGGATCCGCAGTCCATCGTTTCGTTCCTGAACGAATACTTTACGTCGATGACCGAGGTTCTTCTCGGTTACGAAGCCCTGATCGACAAATACATCGGCGACGCCATCATGGCCGTGTTCGGCGCTCCGATCGGTCGACCCGATCATCGCGATAATGCCATGCAGGCGGCGATGGAGATGCAGAGCGTTTTCGAACTCTGGCGCGGCAACTGGGAAAAGAACTACGGCATCTCGCCCCATATCGGTATCGGCATCGCCTCGGGGCCGGCCACTCTCGGCAACTTCGGATCATTCCAGAAGCTATCGTACACGGCCATCGGCGATACTGTGAATACGGCCGCCCGTCTGGAGTCCGTGGCCGGGCCTGGAGAGGTGGCCGTGAATCACAATCTGTACGAAGGCCTTGATCCGGCCGTGCGCGATAAGTTTCTCTTTGAAGAGCAGCCGCCGGTTACGCTGAAAGGAAAGAGCGTGCCCGTCCGCGTCTGGAAGGTGAAAGAGCAGAGCTGAGAAATCCGGGCCGCTCGTTTCGCTTTTTACAGAGTGAGCGAGAACTTGAAAAGCTCGTCGTTCTCGATATCCTGCTTGATCTTCGCGAAGAAGGCGTCGTCGGCCTTGAAATCCATATCGGCCATCACGGCCAGCATATCGGATTCATGCTTCGGCGTAAAAGATCCGAAGCCGACCTTGCGCACGGCCAGATCGGCAAAGGTCAGATAGGTTCCCATCGGAGTGCGCTTCTCGGCGTCGAGATGACGGTCGGCTATGATACGCACGACGACGTCGGGCAGCTTCCACATGCGGGCCGCGGCGACGCCCATCGCCGCGTGGTCGACGGAGAAGTGTTTGACCTCGATCTCGCGAATATCGCCGCCCGATTCCAGGAACTCGTTCAGCACTTCGATGTATTTCTTGCGATCAATCGTATTGAGAATGATCTTGCCCAGGTCTTGCAGAAGGCCGCCGACAAGGGCCATGTCGGGTTCTTTCAGCCCCGTCACCTTCTCGCATTCGTTGGCTCCGAACACGCCCGTCGCAATAGAATGAAACCAGACCTCGTCGCGGAACTTGCGATAGTTACCCTGCTGAAAGATCGAATCGCTCATGGCGACAAAGATCATCGAGCGCACGATGCGAAAGCCGAGCCGTACGATGACGTCGCGCAGAGAGGTGATGCGATTGCCGCGGTTATAAAAAGGGGAGTTAGCCAGCTTGAGAAGGCGCGTCGTAAGGATCTGATCGGACTGCACCATGTTCGCCATCTCTTTAAACGACATCTCGTTGTCGTCGGGCAACGATACGACCTGTATCAGTACGGGCGGGATGATAGTCAGATCCTTGATCTGATCCAGGTATTCCTGAAGCTTCTCTCGTGATACAGGCATAGTCTCTCTCTGTGCGTTGCAGTTTCTGGCAGCCCTTCGTTTATTTCTAAACAGGGGCTCCGGTCATTATCTTTTTTTGTGACGGAAGACCGCCGCGTTTTCTATTGATTTTCGCGACCGTCTCAGGCAGGCAAGAGGTTCCCGGTTTTTCTCTGGACAATTTGCTGAATCGAGGGAGTATGGTATAAATGATTCTGAGTCTCAATATCGACAATAGGTGCGAACGGGAGGAGATATGAACGAGAGAAAGAGACCTTCATGGGCCGGGATCGCAACCCCGCTGCTTCTTTTGCTCATGGTTGCGCTGGCCGAATGCAAGCCCACCGAAGCCGGTAAAACGGATGCAGGGGAGCGTCGCATCGGCGTTTTGCTTGTAAACCACGGCTCGCGCTCGGCCACCTGGCGTAATGAGCTTCTACGCCTCGAAGAGAACGTGCGCCCCCAGATTATGGCGCAATCCGGCGTTGTCGCTCTGACGACGGCCTTCATGGAGTACACGGAGCCTTCTATCGCCACACGCCTCAAAGAGTTTGACGCACAGGGCATCACCGACGTCGTCCTGGTTCCGGTGTTTCTTACCGTGAGCTCGCACTCCTTCGACGATATTCCGACCATCATCGGACAGAAGGATGATCCGCATTCGCGCGAGCACATGCGTCTTGAAAAGATGGAGCGTTATACGCCGAAGGCGCGCGTACAGATCACGCCGCTTCTTGACTTCCGCAATATCTTGCAGGAGAACATGCTGCGTCGCGTGAAGTCGATGTCGTCGAATCCGTCCGAAGAAGGACTGACGCTCATCGCCTACGGCGACGAGACCTACGAGAAGGAATGGGGCGAGCTGATGAAAAACGTCGCCGATCATGTGAAAAAGAATACGGGAATCGACACCTATTCTTATGGATGGTGCGGGCATCTCGTTCACTATGATCCGCAGAAGACGACGACGGCCATCGAAGAGGTCCTCGCGAAAAAGAAGAAATCCCTTGTGCTTCCCGTCCTTGTCGCCCATGACGAGATGTTTCAGGTGAAGATCATCGGCGACGGAATCAAGAAAGTAAAGGATAACGGATCCCGCGTCGTCTACCGCGCCGACGCCATCCTGCCAGATCCTGGCCTTGAGAAGTGGGTCGTCGACATCACCGCCGAATACACGAAGAAGGCCCTGGCAGCCGCCGACTCTGAGATCGCATCGACGGAAAAGGAGAATGGTGGACGGTGAAAGGCTGGCGTTCGTATAACCTTGCAATCCATCGCGACCTGGGGTACTTCTTCTCGTCGCTGACGATCGTCTACTGTCTGTCGGGACTGGCGCTGAACCATATCAACGAATGGAATCCGGATTTCATCGTGCATAAAGAAGAGATCCGGGTCGAGCCTCGCCCGGCCGAAGCCTTTCGCCTGACGAAGGACGAGGTACTTGCGCTTGACGAGCGCATCGGCGAGGCCCGTCACCGGGCCTTTGATTATCCGACCGCCGATCAGGTGAAGATCTACTACGAGAACGGATCGCTGCATCTGAATCTGGCAAGCGGCGTGGGCCTTTATGAAAAGCTGCGCCGCCGGCCCATCTTCTATGAATCGAACGTGCTTCACCGTAACAGCGTTCCCGGATGGAAATGGGCGGCCGACATCTTCGCCATAGCGTTGATCATCATCAACGTCACCGGCCTTCTCGTCCTCCGCGGACGCTACGGCCTCACAGGTCGCGGCAAGTGGCTCATCGCCGCCGGCGCCGTCGGTCCTGCCGGAGCGCTGATCTATCATGCGTTATTAACATAGGCCCGCTGCGCGCATCCCCTGCAAACCATTTCCGTCCCGCACGCACCCATCCGAACCCCGCCTGGCACTCAACCAAACAACAAAGGTGCCACCCGCGGGGTGAGGAATGAGGTGCCTGCGGGACCTAGTCGAAAAGCCCTTTTGGTACTCTTGTCGTCATGGTTCCGGCAACGGGTGCCTTCTTTGCTGCGTTCTGCACAAGGACAAAGTCGTCGACGACATGCAGTACGCGGGCCTGTGTGGTGCTTCTGTCGTCGGCGAAGAGCGTAATGGTGTCGCCGGGTCGCAGATGCCGCCCTGCATCGTAGCCGAAATAAACGGCTCCGTCGTCAGAGGTGAGTATGCCACCGGGATGCGTTTCGTCGCCGTACTTTGCCTGCGGAGTTTCAACCGGCAGATCACCGGGTGCGACATCGGGGGCGGCGAGGCGCTGGCCGGCCCAGACGAGTTTACCTGTAACGACAGGATGTGAGGCAAGAGGCTTAAAGCGATGCAGATACAGCCAGTCCGAGTCTTCGGTCTCGGCGGTGATTTCGGGAATCTTTTCAAGCGTTCCATCTGCTGAGATACGCAGCTGAAACAGAAGATGATCGCACGTCCAGCCGTCCAGGGGCACCATACGATCGATAAAGTCCTTTTTGCCGTAGATGCGACAGCGCTCGGTGTAGAGTCCCAGGACGTCGCCCGTGCGTCTGACGATGCCTTCGTACTGCTTGAGGCGAAGCGAGCCAACTCTGTTACGAGCGACGATGCGCAGAGAAAAGGTGACTCTATGACGCAGAGGCGATTTGCGCATGAGCACCAGCTCGCCGAGTCGTAGATCGCGCCAGCCGCCGTTGCCTGCCTGAAACGAAAAAGTAGAGATGCCCACTCCTGTTCCGACGCCTGGAAGTATAAAGGGGCTCTCTGCCTCTGGCTTTAGAACGGGGCCGGGTACGCTGCAGGCAGCAAGAGCGAACGCAAAGAGAAGAGCGGCCAGCTTTGTCGCCATGCCGTTCCCGTGCATCGGGCCTGCGACGGTTCCGGAGTCTCTTGCAGATAGTGAGGCTAATAAGGCGGATGACATCATTGCGAGCACGCTGAGAGGGCGAGCTTTCGCGATTCCTGAGATGGGGCAACAAAAAACGGGCGCCGGAGCGCGGCTCAGAAAAAAGTGTTGCCTGCTAAAAATCCTTGCCTGTATTCCGGGCAGGGATAGCATGCAGGAAGATGCAGCTATCTACCCTTTGCCTTCTTTTCCCAGTGATGCTTCTGAGCTGTGTCGCTCCTGAGCCGGCTCGACCGAACGGCCCCGCTTCGCCCGACCCGAAGGCGTCCGTTACGAAAGAAGCGCCCGAGGCCGACCTCGTCGACTGCAACTACTACTGGCCGGCGCGTCGTCGGCATGTCTGTATTAAAGACATGCCCGTAGCGGAATGCGAGGATCTTTTCTTCATGGCCGGATTTCAGCGCGAAAAAGAATGCGTTTGTGACGCGACCGGCCGCGAGAAGAACCGCATCGATGGCGGCGGTTATATACAGTACGACTGCGAATAACGAATTTTTCCCTGATATCTCCAGTATCTCCAGACCGAGGAAACCTTGATGACAAGAAAACAAATCCCTTTCTCCTTCTCCGGACGCCGGGTTATGGGGCCGATCCTGCTATCGGCCGTCGCCCTGTACGTTCTTTCCTGCGCCTCTGCGACTTCTTATGATAAGGTGAAGCCGGGCGTGAAGTTTCAGATCAGCTGCTCCGATGGAAAGGCGATCCGGCATCATTATTCTCCTGATTCGGGTGAACTGACGGAGCGCGGACCGGTGCTTCTTGCAAAAGGCATGAGCTGTGGCAATGCCGAGGATCTCGACGAGAAGGAGATGCTCAAATTACAGCGCGATGGCGAATGGACGGGCTTTTATAAAGGCACGACGAATCCGCTCTGGAAGGGCCTTTTCAAGAAGAACAAGCGTGAAGGCGTGCTCACCTATTTCGATACAAAAGGAAACAAGTCGAAGATCGTTACCTATGTCGGCGGATCAAAAGAAGGCCCGGAAGAAGGATACTTCGGTTCGGGAGCCATCCGCTACAAGGGCCAGAACAGTGAGGACATGAAGACAGGATTCTGGGAAGAGAAGGCGTCTGACAAATCCGACTGCGTCACAAAAGGCAACTACGCGAAAGACGAGAAGACCGGTCCCTGGGAAGAATGCTCGCAGGACGACAAGAACGACACATGGTACGTCAGCTTTCGCGGAAGCTACGCACAGGGGTTGCGCGACGGTCCGGTCGAGGTCTTTCATTCAAACGGCGAACTGCTTGGCAAAGGATCTTACAGAGCCGACCTGACCTGCAAGGCAAGCCCGCCGCCTGAAGGCGTCGATGCATGCGGACGCAGAACGGGACGCTGGGTGCTCTATCATCCGTCCGGAAAGCTTGCCGCCGAGGGCGAATATGACGGAGCGACGGGCAAGCGTCGCGGCACATGGTCGGAATACTACGCATCGGGCGATAAGATGGCGATGGGCCAGCGCAATCATACGCGCGAAGGGATCTGGACCTTCTATAAAAAAGGCGGCGAGATCATGGGGCAGTACGGCTTCAAGGGTAACGATGCGATGATCAGCTATTGCGTTATCTATGAGAAGGGCGTGAAGAAAGAAGAAGGGCCCTGCATGGGAGCGCTGATCAAATACGAGGCCGAAAAAGACGAACTGAAACTGGCGGGGCGCATGATGCAATCCGATCTGTGGAAGGGGTATCATCCGGGCGGAGCAAAGGCCTGGGAGGGCACCTACGTTACCGGACAGAAGACAGGCATCTGGAAGTTCTTCAATGAAGGCGGCGCTCTGATCGGTCAGGGAGAATTTCGCATGAACAAGAAGGTCGGTCCCTGGAAGGAGATGCAGAACGGCCGTATGGTGCAGATCGAATACGACGACTTCGGTAGACCCAAGAAGTAAAGTAAGTCGAAAGCGCACTGACAGGAGAAAAGGCCCGTATTTCGGGCCTTTTCTCGTCAGCAGTCGACCCGGAAACGCCTAACTCGGATACGGCTCGTACTTCGGAGCGGTGCGGTCGGGAAAGAAGGTCAGTACGACATGATGCACGGGGGCCTGGATCTTCTCGATACCGCCTTTGAAATGAAACTCCGTTCCGGGTAGGATGGCGTCTTTGACGAAAATCTTCACAGGAGCGCTGTTGCGACGCGAATTCTGCACCGTTGAAAAAAGGGCCTTCTTCTTCTCGATGGCCTCGCGTACCTTATGATACTGCTGCACGCGTTCTTTCGCCTCTCTCTTCAGATCGTCGCTGATGCGCGCAGCCGTTAGCCGTGTCAGCTTCTCTTTGAATTTGCGCAGATATTCGGCCAGGGCGACGATAGTCTTCTCAAGCTCCTGTATCTCGTCTCGTAGCGTATGATAGATCTGCTGATTGTGATAATGCAATCCCGGATAAAAGATCGTTCGAATCTCGTTCTGATTGCCGATGCGCGAGACTTTAAGATCAGAAAAATGCAGGATCTCACCTCCGGCAATGACCGATGAATCAGGTTCGCTCAAATCGATCGTGCCGTGAGAGATGACGGTGCTTGCAAGAATCGAACGGCGCAGGTGAATAGAGCCGTCGCAGATAACGTGGCTGTTCTCGATGAAGTCGGCTGACAGATCGCCGCCGCAGAGAATATGTCCTTTGCCGCCGGAGTTGATGCCACCGGCTACAGTGATGTTCCCGGCGACGCGTAGAAAGCCCGTTTCTACAAGGCCTTCGACGGTCAGATCCTTGCCGGCAAGGATCTCCGTTCCGCGATCGACGTTGCCGCGAATGATGATGGACAGATTATAGGAGAGGTTGCCCGTTTCGAGGCCGGCGCTGCCTTCAATGATCAGCTCGGGCGAAACAAAGAAGGTCTCGCCTTCATGTTTGAAGATGCCCTCAATAGCGGCAAGATATTCGATGGAGCCGGCCTCGCCCTGTTGTGATTGCAGATGATCTCCTGGCTTCACCGGAGCAGGGGCAGGCTCGCGGGCATCGACGACCTCTCCGAAGACGTTGATGCCGTCCTTACCGCGCACAGGCGGATGAACGCGCGCGATGAGCTGGCCCTTTGCCACAGTCTTGTAGCGGCGGATGTTTCGAAAATCCGTGCGGCCATCTTCGCGCACCTTGATCTCGGGCTCATCTGTGATAAAGAACTCAGCCCGTCCGTCGATCGATTCGCCGGGAAACATGCCCTGAGCGACGACGGCTTGGAGCTTCTGCCTGTCCTTCATCGTGCGGATCTGAGCGGTAAGCCGGTCGATGGCCTCGTTGATGATGCCGTATTTAACGCCCTGGTCGGCGAGAAGCTGTAGAATGGTCGCCTCACTGAACGACGGATCGGGGCCTCCCTGATAGGTGGCTACGGCCTGCAGGTTGCCGTTCTCTAACGACAATCTGACGGGTGTAGAGCGAGACGATTCCTGATTCTCCGTTGTCATAGTGCTGGACAGCTTCCCTGATTCCTGTACTGTGCAAACCATCGGCTGAAACAAGAGATTTTTTGATCTCTTTTCTTATATTCCGTCCGATACAGGTCTGATGAGTCATTTTATTCTCATTCTCTGGCGCGCTTGCAAAATCACGGGTGCATTGTTGCCTGCGCGCAAAATTCGCGGGCTGTATGCTGTTCTCTGCCTGCTGACGGCAACGTCACTTGCAGCACAGACATCTGAAGAGCCCGACCCATCGCAACTGGCCCGTGATTTCTATAATGGCTATCTTGATTCGCTTCCCGATCCGCGCAAGCAGCAAAGGGCGCTGCTCGAGCAGAACCTGCTTAAAAGTCTGAAGCGCATCCTGCCCAAAGAAGATCCTTTTGATGGCAGACAGGTCGCCGACGGTCTCCAGGTCTCTGATCTGGCCTTTGCCCGGGTGCAGCGCACCGATCCCTTTGTGCGCGGCATCTTGAAGGAGCTTCCTCATCTGAAAGAAGAAGAGTTCATGTACATCGTACGATTCGGATCTTATATGGCCTTCCTCTGTTATCGGGCTGATCCGATGAAGTTTCGCGTCGACGAGACTCCGAACTACATGCTGATCAAGAAAAAGCCCGCATCTGACGGCGAAAAGGAGCAGTCGACAGAGGATCATCAGAAAAATCAGGCACAATAAGTATGTCGAGAGAAGTTGCCTTTCGCAAAAAGCCGCGCCGTGCCCTCATCCTATCCGGAGGCGGGGCGCGCGGAGCCTACCAGGCCGGCGTCCTGAAATACCTCAAAGAGATCGAATGGGAGCCCGACCTTGTCTGCGGCACCTCGGTCGGCGCCATCAACGCTACGGCCATCGGCTGCGGCCTTGATATCTATGAGATCATCAATCTCTGGAAGTCCATCGAGCGGGGACGCGTTTACAACGTCTCTTTCTGGAAGCAGTTGCAGTATTATTTTACCCGCCGCGGCTTTGTGCCGCTTATGGAAACGGAGCCGCTGCAGCAGCTCATCCTCGAACGCATGGATCTCAGGCAACTGCGCAGGGCAGAGAAGGAGATCGTCATCACCGCCGTCAACATCCTCAAAAGCCGGCTGAAGTTCTTCAACAACGCCGTTATCGACATCGAGCATGTCATGGCATCAAGCGCCATTCCGGTGCTCTTCCCGTGGCAGTATATCGACGGCGAGCCGTACTGGGATGGAGGCGTCATGGCGAACACGCCCATCCTGCCCGCCCTTGAGCGCGGCGTGAAGGAGATCATCGTCGTTCTGCTCTCGCCCGTCGGCGGCGCTCGCCTCGACCTTCCGTCAACAAGGCGCCAGGCCATCGAGCGCGTCTTCGAGCAATCGCTGATCGGTTCGTATCAGGCATTTATGGCGCATCTATCGTGGGAGCAGAAGCTGAAAGGAGAGACGGGATTCTTCGAACGTCTGGCCCGGCGCACGCTGACGATGGGTGACGTACGTATCGCCACCATCGCCCCGGATCGCATGCTCGGATTTCAGTCGCTTCTGAATTTTTCGGCCCGTCAGGTAGACGTGCTTCTTCGCGCCGGATATAACGACGCCCGCACGCAGCTCTCTCTTTTCTTTAACCGAACCGACGCCTGAGCGGTGGCGAAAAAGCGAGGTGTGAAACCGCAACCTCTCAGTAGTTTATGTTCGTGAAAGGTCAATGGCCTTTCACGAACATCTCATACAGCGTCAGTATAATCTCGAAAACGATCAGGATGACGATGTACCACTCGACGCGCAGAGCTCTCCAGGTCTGAAGCAGATCAAGCACGGTTTCGGCCGTGCGCGAGATAAGAGCAAGTTTGCGTTCGAGAGCGATCTGTCTTTCGCGCAGCTCATACTCGTCTTCGAGACGGCCGTATAACCCTTCGAGGGCGGGCGAATCCCAGAGCACCTCGGGCTTCTCGCCGACCTCGACGCGGCCCACCATCTTCTGTTCGATAAGTAGAGACTCGCCGATGTGACTCAGCAGTTCCTTCGCTCGTTTATGATAGCGCCCGCGTCCTTTAATCTCGACGGCGAGAGGCTCGATGGAATCGAAGGCCTCGGCGACGCGCGGTTCATAATGCGTCAGGACGGCGTTTCTTGCCAGGATCTCGGCGATGACCTGGATACGTTCCAGATCGACTTCTTTCAGGTAACAACGACTGCCCTTCATGCCTTCACGACCGTCGGCCTGAACGCGAATCTCAAGCTCTTCGGCGTCCGCGTGTTCAAAGCGCTGCGAGAGAAGGCCCTCAAGCTGTCGCAGAAACGACACCTCTTCCAGAGCAGAGAGGTTAAACAGCACGACGACACCGTAACGGAAGACGACGGCGCAGCCTGATTCGCCGGCCGTAAAGGTCAGAGGCGTGATACCCAGAACCGACGCCGTTTCAAGCGAGCGTGTTTCGATGCGCTCGGCTATATAGATGGCGCGGGCGCGAAAGGAACTCAGATCTTCCAGAGGAAATCCGGACATAAAGCCGTATTAGAGTCAGAGTCCTTGCTGGCAAGCGATGCAAGCAGAAGTTCGCGACTCTGCTGAGCGCCTTTTTCCAGATGATGAGGACGGGCACACATCATCGTCGTTTCCTGGATATCGCGAAGAGCGGCGGCGCTTATGCCGGCTCTCTCGGGACTTTCCAGGGTAAGCAGTATCTTTGCAGCGAGGGCCTGCACGAGCTCTCCGCTCATCTGTAGAGCTCGCTCGGCCGTCAGTCTGGCCGCCTGCGCGTTTCCCAGAAACAGATGGGCAAGCATCCAGTAGCAGGCAAGAACCGGCATCCTCGATATCATCGGCAATTCCAGCTCCCAGTCCATCATCGACGGCGCAAGCCTCAGCTCCCGCGTGAAACCGGGAATGGGATTCAGCGACGTATGTCCGTAAAGCCAGTAGGAGCGCCGGCGCAGAACGGCCGGGTCAAGATACCAGGGACGCTCCATCAACTCCTCTCGCGCAAGATACTCGAATGCCTTCAGACGGCCTTCAAGGTGGTCGGGATCAAGGGCAAAGTCGACCGGTTTGCCGTTGAACTCGCGAAACCACTCTGAAATCTCATAGAGATTCCAGCGGCGCATGAAGAAGTGCAGCAGGGATGGATAACGCTCTTCGACATCGGTCGAAACCGGATTCACGACAAGAACTTCAAGGGCCTGATTCCTGTGCGGCAGCAGGCTGATGCGGCATCCTTCTTCGTCAAACGGAGCGGCGCCCGGAGAGTACAGACCGGTGCAGAGGAACTCGACGCCCGACTCCGTCTGAAGAAGGCGATCGAGAAATCTTGAAGCATCGCTATCTGTTTCATAGAAAAAGGAGGGCAGAGAGGCGCAGGATTTGATTCCGGAATCTGCCGGCGTAAAGTCCGTCCAGGGCCTTGAGACCGGAAGAACGCTCGCCGCCACGCGCAACTCCTCCCACTCGGCGGCGCCGGCAGGAGGAGCCCATCCCATCAGAGAGGAGAAGCGATCAATAAGGGAGGCGGCGCCATCGGGCTTCAGATTGAGAAAACGCTGCCGGTCGTCGTCACGATAGAGGAACGAGGCGGCCAGCATACCGGCCAGTCGGCC
>SWCA01009056.1_pt2:7500-55717 | contig 55717 bp, 64 predicted proteins | sample 4692961 | NCBI WGS metagenome assembly SWCA01 (sample SAMN10267275, study PRJNA491770) | bioreactor metagenome | isolation source: DHS bioreactor inoculated with | place: Japan: off Shimokita Peninsula | reverse complement strand
ACTCCCTCCAGGAGTTCATGGGTTTTGATCTTCCTTATCATATCCTTGGCGTCCATCTCATTTACCGGGGCAATGGCGAAATTAACATCTTCCAGGACTTCCACATATATCCCGCCCAGTCCAAACATGAGCATGGAACCAAAGGTGGGATCCTGCACCATGCCAATGATTACTTCTGTACCACCAGTTAACATTTTCTGTAACTGAACACCCTCCAGATCAGCTTCTGGCTCCTTTAATGGTATGTTCATCATCATATCCTCATAGGCAACCTTCACTTCCTCAGCACTGGTAAGGTTGAGCTTAATTCCACCCACATCAGACTTGTGTGAAATCTGGGGGGAGACGATCTTCATAACCAGGGGGTATCCTATTTTCTCGGCGGCTTTCACAGTTTCTTCCAGGTTAGTGGTGATGGCGGTGCCCACGGTGGGGATTCCATAGGCCTTTAATATGTCCAGTGACTCCAATCCCAGGGTGTGTTTACCCTTTTCCCGGGCATCCTCTATAATGTTTTTAACCAGATTTTTATCAGCATCAAATTCCGGAGATTTGGGATATTCCTGTTTCCGGATTAGGGTGTAATCATAGAGGGTTTTCATACTCTTAACTGCCCTTTTAGGGTAAAGGTAATTGGGTACCTGTTCTGCGGCTAATAGTTTTTCTGCCCCTTCAAAACGTGTTCCTCCAAAGAAACTGCACAGAATTGGTTTTTCAGTTTTTTTTGTATGATCAATTGCCACCTGGGCAATTCCCTCTGGCTCAGTGACTGATTGGGGTGTTACCAGGTAGATCACCCCATCCACATTGGGATCCTCCAACACGGTTTCCAGGGTGAAGGCATATCTCTCGGGGCTGGCATCACCCAAAACATCCACTGGATTCTTCACACTGGCAGTATCTGGTAATCCTTCATTTAACCGGGCCTTGGTTTCAGTGGTGAGCTCAGCCATTTCCAGCCCGGCTTTTATGGCAGCGTCAGTGGTCATAATTGCTGGTCCACCGGCATTGGTGATTATGGCTATCTTCTTACCATTAGGTAGGGGCGACAGGGCCAGGGCACTGCTGTAATCCATCATCTCATCCAGGGAATTAACCCGGATGATCCCACACTGGGAGAAGGCTGCTTCGTAGGCAGAATCAGATCCAGCAATGGTACCTGTGTGTGAGGACACTGCCTCTGATCCCTTGGAGGTGGTTCCGGACTTTATAACCAGGACTGGCTTTTTCTGTGATGCCCTCCTACAGGCATCAATGAAACCGGGCCCGTCAACTATACCTTCCAGGTAGGCAGTTATTACTTCGGTGTTTTCATCTTCCATGAAATCCTTCATACAATCGTTTTCATTGATCACTGCCTTGTTTCCCAGGCTGACAATCCTGGAAAACCCGATGTTCTTCTTATCAGCGTAATCCAGGATGGCGGCCATGATGGCTCCGGACTGGGTCATGAAGGATATTTTTCCTTTATGGGCGATGTCTGAGGAGAATGATGCGTTCATGTTATTGTAGGTGTCCATTACTCCCAGACAATTGGGGCCCACCAGTTTAATGTTGTATTCCTTGCATATTTCCACCAGCTGGTTTTCCAGTCTTGCTCCTTCCTGGTCCACTTCCTTGAATCCTGCGGAGATCACAACTATGTTTTTTATTCCAGTTTCTCCACATTCTTCCACTGTGGTGGGGATCAGGTGTGATGGGATGACTATAACTGCCAGGTCCACTGGGCCGTGTTCTTTAATGGATTTATAGGCCGTAAGTCCCATGACTTCACCACCTTTGGGGTTGATGGGGACGATTTTACCTTTGTAATAATTTAAAAGGGATTTCATCAAGTCGTAACCAATTTTACCCTTTGTCTCTGATGCACCTATTACTGCAACTGATTTAGCATTAAACATTTCAAGCATGTTATCACCTATTATCTAATACTAATTATGGGGTCCCTTATTTATTATATTCGGATTAATCAAAGGATTTATAAAAAAATACATGTTAATAAAGTAATAACTAACTTAATAGGTTTTATAAATTCTTTATTTTAGAATTGAAATAGTTTTATCTAAATAGGGTCAAGTCTACAATCATTTTTAATTAGAAATGGAAAGTTGTGATTGTTGGGATGAAAAATCAATTGCTGGTGAATGTATTTCAACAATTAGATAATAATTAGAAATCATTCATTTCATCTTCTAAAGGCTTTATTATCTTTTTGACTTTGGATGCCTGATTAATATTTGAGGCAAAAGAATCTTTCAATGAAGAAGTGATTGAATTATCTGAAGAGAAAATTGATGAATTACTGGCTCGGGAGAATGAACAAGATTTCAGGACAAATTTATAAATCTGAAAAATCACATTTAAATAATTTAAATAAGATTTTAAATGATTAATTAATTCTGTGGGGTTTATTTTAAATAAATTCGTTATAGGATAGTTACTTTTACTTATAGTCTTTAAATTTTTCATTAGGTTGAAATGAAAATTTGTATTGATAGAACTGAAGATTAAGATTAATAAAATGATAAATATATGTTTGTTGATATGATATTATGGTGTTAAAATGGATGTCGTTAGTCTTGGTTTGATTTGTGGATTGGTTTTTGGTCTTTTTTCCAGTTTGATAATGATTCCTATGGAAGTGGAGTCTCGACGCAAGAAGTATGAAGCCATTTCCAGTGCTTTTGTGGATCGCTTTATGATCGGTTTAATAGTTCCCAGTGCTACTTTTGGTTTAGATCCTCTGATTAGTGGGTTAATCATAGGAATAGGGTTAAGTCTTCCATCTGCTATTATAACCCGGGCTTATGCACCCATAATGGTTGTTGGTGCTGTTGGAGGTTTAATTATTGGTTTTGTAACCAAGTCAATGGTAGGTTGATGCCCAAATGGATATTCTCACTTATTGTATGGGGTAAGACTATGAAAGATGAAAATTTAGTAGCTTATTGTGGGCTTTACTGTGGGGATTGTTATAATTACACAGGCTCCATTGCTGATATGGCTCGGGACTTACGAAAAGAGTTAAGGAAGAATAAATTTACAGAAGTCGCCAAAGCGATGCCTTTCAAAGAATTTGATAATTACCCGGAATGCTATGAATGTTTGGGGGCTATGGTAAAGTTAAGATGTAAAGGATGCAGGGATGGTTTCAGATCTAAATTTTGTAAAATAGCCAAATGCGCCCAGAAGAAAGAATACCAAGGATGCTGGGAATGTGATGAATTTCAAACCTGCCAGAAATTCGACTTCCTAAAGCCCATTCACAAGGAAGCCAATATGAAAAATCTTAGAAAGATAAAAAAACAAGGAATTGATGGTTTTCTTGAAGGGAAGAGACATTGGTAAAAATAGGCTTCATTGAATATTTTAGATGTGTCAATAAGTTACTTCGTAATATAGGAGTTTAACGAAGTAAATATTCACATAATTTCATTTTCTAAAACAATTTAAAAAAAACTGGGAAATATATTATTTTTAATTAATTAGGGTATATGTAATTTGTATTTTATGAGAATTTAGGGATTTTTTTTATGTTTCAAACCATTTATCAAGACCACCCAGTTCGTTACTACCGGAAGTGTTAGTACTTGGAATTTCTTTTATTACCACTTCTGCAGAATTTTCTTGTGTAGTTTGCTGTGTAGTTTCTAAATCCTGATCATCAACCATCGTTCTCATTTCGTAAATCGACTTTATTATATTTTCAAGAGTAACTGATGAATTTCCACTCTCTTTAGATTTTACAACTAAATGTTCTATTATTTTGGGTCTTTTAAGAGCATCTTTCCTCTTTGACATCTGATAAAAATTCTGACGCTCTGATATGATTTGATTAAAAACCGTTTCACCAATTTCTTGTTTTAAAGTATCTTCTAACTCATTATGAAAACAAGCATGGTTTTTTTCAACATGACTTGGCCAATCTTCAGGTTCATATTTACATAATTTAAGAAGCATGTGATTCTTACGGATTTCTTTCTGCTGTTCACGTTGCTTGTCTGAAGTAGATGGATTCGAATGTTTCTTAAAATCACTATCCCACAAACAATAGACTGGTATGTTCAGTTTTGAGAAAATAGCATAAGGTTGATATATATTATTTTTACTCATACACGGAATGACAGAAATACCCTTGCCTTCTAAATCTCCTTCACCTTTCAATGCATTAGCATAACCAATTATTGCTGCTCTGTCCGTAACACCCTCGACCAACACGATCATATCCGCAAAAAAACCTTCATTCATCCAAGGAGTCATAATGGCATTGATTCTACCTGCAAAACCTTCAGCAGTGAGAGTTTCATCATTATTAGCTGCCTTAATAAATTCTACAACCTTTTCAAAGTTAGTAGAATTAATTTGAGTTATATACGGCTGCTTAACATATTTTTCTTCCTTATTTAATTTTCTTATACTTTCAAAATTATCAAAATCGACAAATAATGGTGAATGAGTACTATATACAATTTGAATTTTTTCTGCAACTCCTTCTAAACTACCTTCCGCTAAACTTTTTAGAATTTTAGATAGATATCTCTGCATATTTGGATGTTGATAGATTTCAGGCTCCTCGATACCTATTATCAGCGTGGGGATACTATTTGAATCTACAGGGGTTTCATTTTCGTCGTTAAAATTATTTTCTAATGTTATTTTAGCTAAATATTGAAACATGCTCATGATGTAAGCCCTTTGTAGTCCATGTCCACACCTTTCTACAGATGTACCATAATCATCCTCGACAAGATCAGTATCAGCATTTGGTAGTGGAATAACAATATCCTGATGTTGCCAATTAATCTTAACTTCAGAATTAGGGACATAAATTCCAAGTGTTTCACTCAATTTTTTTTCCAATTCCTTAAGAGAATCATCCTGTTTTAATATAAAATTGGCGTAATTCTCCTGAAAATTTTCTTCTAATTGTTTATACTCCTTCTTTTGAGAAAAAGTACTTCTAATAACAATATCCATGATCTGTTTAAAAACCGATTTTTTATCATCAGAAGCTTCTTCAGAGGCATTGAGAACAGCAGGAATGTAAATAAAATGAGTGTTTCTTTCTAATTTAGCTTTTCCAACATTTTTAAAACCAAAAAACTGACCATCATCTTCCCTTAATTCACATTTATCTGGATTATTATCTTCCCATTCACTTAAAGCATTTCTTCCATTTTCTTGATTTTTATAATCCGGTAAAACATCATATCCATTTTCTTTTAATTTTTTATATTCCTTACCAAGATTGGTCCCCCCAGAATTTCTAAAATCATCAAAATCAGGGTTTTCCAGATGATTACCATAATATTTCTGACTCCCCTTGCTTTTAGGCCATTCTAAAACTTTTTTAACGCTTAATTTTCCATTTTTAACATATTTTTTAAATCGTTCCAATTCATCATTATCCAAAACACTGAAAGTAATTGTTATTTCGATATTTTTCTTTTTTTTAGAGCTACCCATATCTTCATTATAAAAATCTTTCTGCGAATAATTAGCATTTGGATTGTAGAAAAGGTCTATGGCTTTCAAAAAAGATGATTTACCCACCCCATTAGGGCCAATAAGAGCTGTAATATCATTTAAATACAAGGTTTCATTATGAATGCTGCGGAAGTTTTTCACTTTAACACATTCAATTATCATATTTGCACCCCCTCCCCATTAATTTCAGACATTATTATATACTATAATTAAGTAACTTTTTAATAAGTATTATATATTAATATTTAGTGGTTACGACAATATGGTCTTCGATAATACACGCCAGGTGTTAAGATGGTTTCAAAAATCAAAATCTTAAAGGAATTTGAAAATGATTCAACATATACAGAATTTAATGAAATTCTTAAAGATCTTTTTTCTATTATCAGTAAAGGTAAAAAAACTGAAAGTGACGGAGAAATCAGAGTAGGTATAAAAGAAAGACAAGAAGACTACAAAAATATTTTAGACATAATTCCAAATTTACTGGAACAAAAAACTAATATTGAATCTATATTGTATCGTAAAAAATGCATAATGGATATGTTTGCAATATCGGACTCAATTAAAGGTTTAAAAGAATATAAAGATGATGCTAAACTGTATGCAAAATTTTTAGACAATTTGGATAATTATTTCAGATTGGATAATTCAGATTATACCTTTATTGTGCCCGTAAACTTGGTAATTGAAGCTGATGATTATTTGGATGATCTAAACAAAATTGTAAACGTTTTTGGGTTAGAAATATTAAAACCAACAGCACTGCCAAGAATAGTTAAACTGCCCACACCATCTGCCGATAATCCTAATGATTTGTTTGTACCTGATTCAGATGATGTTGAAAAAGCTTTAAAAGTGATGGAAGATTTTCCATTATTATTAAAAGCAGATATTCAAGCTAGGATGAGAGGTTATGCGCACAATGAAATAATTAAAAGAATTAAATCATTTTTAGGTTATATTGTCTATATGGACAAATATTTGGCTTCATCGGAATACTTTGGTGATTTCGATGAATACAATATTATAAACTTAAATTATGGGCCTGTTCTCATAATAAAGGACAAAATGATTAATTGGCCAATTTTAGGACTGGAAGACAAACTTAAAACAAAATTAAATCTTCCAAACGAAGTCATATCTGGAAAAAAATTTAATAGTATGTTGGATGTTTGTGAAAAGTTTCTTAAAGAAATAAAAAAAGAAACTCTTAAAAACTTGTTATTTCGATCATTTTCCGTATATTATGCCGCTTGTTCAGATAAGACTCTAGAATACTCTTTTTTAAAATTTTGGAATATAACTGAATATTTAATTAAATCAAATAGTCGAGTATCTGATTCTGAACTTTTAAATGTTATGAAACAATTTTTTCAGAATTATTTAACCATGAGAGTAGATTTTATCTATGAAAAACGTAATGATTTGGTTCATAAAGGATTTACAGAGAGCATAACTGATAGTGATCGTAATTTGTCAAAATTAATGGCAGATTTATTTATAAATGATGCTATTATCCAAATGAAAAACTTTAACACTAGGGGAGAGTATGAACAGCATTTATTCCATAAATAAATTTTTATTATCCGTCCCTTTAAGGTTTAAATACTATTCATTAAACAATATAAGGTAAATTTATATACTATGTTTTCCTTATATTGTTTTGTAGACTTTTTTAGATCTTAAAATCCAAAAATAAGGTCACCGAGCGGGGCAAATACTATCCTATAACGAAGTAATTTTAATTTCATATAATTCCAAATTAAATATTATTGATAAAAGAATAAATATGATCATAATAAATATCTATTTTTACGGATTATTATGTTTTAGAATATTCTTTCACTATAAAAAACTAAAGTGATTACATGATTATGCACCCACTTATTGTAATACTCATAGGGCTTGCTATTATCTTTATAATAACTTATCTTGTTGGATTTATTATAGTTAAATTAAAAAAGGTAAAAAAATCTAATTTAATGATAGTTATAGGGTTTATTGCCCTAATTTACGGATTAATAAGTCTTTTATTTTTCAATGAAGAACAACAGATTTTAACTTGTTTAGTCGGTATTTCCTTCATTATTGATGGAATATTCAGAAACAGAGGTTATTATAATAAAACTTATTATTTGTCTTCTTTAGCTTTGTTAATAATGTTTGGAGTAATTATAATCTATGAAGCCTTTTTTAAACATAATTATTTTGGTAATATATATTTCATTTACTCAGTAAATGGAATGATAATTGTAGGGATAATCATCTTAGTTAGATCATATCTACGAAGACATGAAAATCAAAAAATTCCCTGGAAAAATGAATGGTAAGAACTACACTACATTTAGGGTTTCACTCAATAAGAATCTTGTTTTGATTAATTTAGCCTGGAATTATTATTATGGTTACTGTATCAAATATTCACAAAATTAATGATTAATGATTGACAGTATTTTATACGGTGATAAACTATGAAAATCAAATACAACACCTTTATAGTCAAGGATATGGGGGAGTCCCTTAAGTTCTACAGGGAAGTCATGGGTTTTGAAGTAGATAGTGAGCACAATCCCCATCCTGGAGCAAGAATCGTGTTGTTGAAGGGCGAAGGGGATACTATGATCGAACTCATCCAGAATACGGAAAATGAACCCGGCCTATATTGTATAGGGATGGATGTGGAGGATGTAAACGCCACTGTTGAGGAACTTAAAATTAAAGGTGCTAAAATCGTTATGGAACCTATACCCATAACTGTGGGCTTTTTAGCTTTTATAGAAGACCCTAATGGTGCCAAAATAGCCTTAATTCAACACAATTAATTCATTTTTTTTATTACATATTATTTTCCAGACTTAAGCATATTCTATTTCTTAGAATTAATCTTATCATTAAGGGGATGCCCGGCACCCATCACTGATATTATTTGGTTATTTTCATCTTTAATTTGTGTAGTTCAATTATATTCATAATGAAATAATATCCCCTGTGGAGTGGTCTAAAAAAATAGGAGATGTATATGGAATTAGAGTTTTTTCTACCGGATTTAGGTGGTGGGGTTACGTTTTAAAAACAGTGAAAGAACGAAACCCGCTCCAATCACCACCGCACCTATAAAAATCTGCAAAGTCCACCCCTGATACCAGGGCAGTGATTTGCTGGGCGGCAGTGGGATTGACTATATTTTGGAGGTAACTAGCTCTTTGGAGGTCGTGAAGCTGACAAAGAGAGCAGAACCAATTACACCACCAATCTGCTGCAGGGTGGTCATTATGGCTGAACCAGAGGCATAGAAATACGGTGGTAGGTTTCCCAGGGTGTTGGCCTGGTTGGGAGTCATCACCAAACCGGTTCCCACGAAGAAACATATCAACAGGAGCACAATTAGGGTAAGGGTGGTTGAGGCAGAAATACCGGAAGTAACACCATGGAAATGCACATGATGGCCAATCCAGAGCTGATAACTAGTTTAGGTCCGTGGTCATCGTAGATACGGCCAGAAACCAGGGATACAATACAGTTCAAGATCCCTCCGGTTACAATGTGTATTCAAATAAATGATGGTGTTTATTCAAATCAATTATACAGTAAAATGAATTATTTATTAACGAATTCGGGATTTTTTAATAAATTAGCAGTATTAATTGTCTTTCAAATCATCAATAATTTCATAACCTTCTTTGAGCAGGTAAAAAGCAATAAAAATCCCCACTACTGGGTCGGCTTGCCATATTCCATGAAAATAATTTAATAAAAGTCCCAGAAGAAGGGCAACCGATAAATACATACATGACAGGGTTTGTTTAGAATCAGCCAGCAGACTCTTACTGTTCAAAGCCTTACCTGTTTTATACTTCATGTAAAAAAGAACAGGCATCACAATTATAGATGCAATGGCAATTAAAATCCCCCAAAAACTCGTATTTGGAATTTCTCCCGTGAATAGTTTAACTATGGATTCGTACAGAACATAAATTCCTAAAATAAAGAAGGTGTAGGCAATATATTTCAATGCCCTTATTTCCACAGTTTTCTCTTCTTCATCTGATATTTTGCCGGATTTTTGGAATCTCCATACTAGAACTGCGGCTGACAATGATTCCACCACACTGTCCAGGCCAAAACCAAGGAGAGATGTGCTTCCGGCAATTAATCCAAAGAAAATCGATAAAACTCCTTCAATTACATTGTAGATAATGGTGAAATAAGATAAGTTCAAAGCACGTTTGTAGAGTTTTAAGTCTACAAGTATCACCTCTTATCTCATTAAAATAATTCATGGATAAATTATTCATGTATTGTTAGTTTTCAAATTAAAATAGTATGTTTTAGGATTTGAGGCCCCCCCAACTAACAATTATTCTGTTAAATTCACATAAAAGAGATTCTGCTCGTAGTGGAACCAGATAAATGCATTCTATTTAAGGGTAATTCAAATAAGGTACGAAGGGGTAAAACTATATGTTTATCCCCTTTTCTGGTAGGTGTAGAAACCGTATCCCACTATTATGATCACTGCCAGCCAGTAGGTGTACAGTAGAAAGGTGGGCAAGGCAAAGTAAAGAATTGACAGTATCACACCCAGGGCCATCATTAAAATACCGTTTATTTTGTTGGTCATTTTCCCATCCTCCTTAAATTCTTATTTTATTTTCTCTTTCTTATCTCTTTTACAGTTTTTTCTTACCTTATTAACCCTAATCCTAATACAACAACCAAGATTCTCACAATACTCCCCTGTTTGGGGAATTGCTGAAATTCCCACTTTAATCAACTGGATTTTTTAGGTGATGGTAAGAATATACTGGTTACCAATCCTAAAAGCAGGATCAGGGATAATATCGTGAATGTTTGTTTCATAGCCGAGCTAATGGATGAATTTATTATCTCAGCAGAGTATGGGGCCAGTTCTGGTGGTATCTGGGGAGTATCAGTCTGCATTTTTTCCACATGGTTGATGAGATTTTCCTGGATCTGTTCCTTGGTCATATTACCGGCTACCGTAGTTGATTCTATCCCGGCGGTCAGCCCCCCGAATATGCCTAGGAGGAGTAAAACCCCTATGAGGGCAGTTCCCATGGAGTAACCTAAATTCTTGAAGCAGTTTAACAGTCCCGATGCATCGGTTTCATTTTCTTCCCCTGCTGCAGACATGGTGAGATTGGTTAACTGGGAAAGCAGGAAACCAATGCCCACACCAAAAATAACAGTTCCAGGTACCAGATCAATTATCTGGGTGTTCACATTGAACACCCCTCCCAGTATGTAGGTTCCCACTGCTGCAATTAAAAATCCAATCATTATAATGTATTTGGACTCTAAAGCTGAGGATAACCTGGCACCCAGGATTGAAAATATGAGAATGGTTATGGAGGCTGGTAAGAGTGCCAATCCAGTGTCAAAGGCGTTGAGCTTGGTTACCTGTTGCAGGAATACGGGTATGATAAACAGAAAACCAGCCAGGGGTATCTGTTGTATAACTGAGTTGAAGTTACCCAATCCAAACAGGCGATTCTTCAAGAGGTTTACATCGGATAATGGTTCCAGGCCATGTTTCATCCTTCTCCTCTCCCATAACAGGAAGAGTACAAAGAGAACTGAACCGGAACCCACTAGTACTGCCACGTATCCCCAGTACTGGGGTTTGGTGAGGAATAAAATACCGAGAACAATTAATATTAATGATACTATGGAAAGTGCTGCCCCTACAATGTCCAGGTCTTTCCATTTAAGGGTTGGTTTTGATTCAGTTAAGTAATGCCTGAATAATAAGATGAGGACTACAAAGATCAGTTCTGATCCAAATACCAGCCTCCAGCTGAGATAGGTGGTGAAAATCCCGCCCACTATAGGCCCTACTGCTGCACCCACCGCGGCAATACCTCCCCAGATCCCAAAGGCGGTGATTTTGTCTTTCCCCTGATAACTGGACCCCACTATGGTGGTGGTGGCTGGTAAAATCAGTGCTGCGCCAATACCCTCCAGCACAGCCCATCCTAAAAGAAGCATCCCGGCATTAACACTCAAAGTGGCAGTAATTGTTCCTGAGGCATAAATGGCCAATCCCAGGAGAAATGTTTTCTTTCTTCCAAGGATATCTTGAATTTTACTTCCCAGTAACATGAAAGAAGCAATTATCAGCGCATATAATGCAATAATACTCTGAATTATGGATAAGGTTGTGTTTAATTCCACCACCAGTGTACTTATTGCTACATTCATTGCCGATGAATCTAAAACAATGATAAATATTGCCATACAGGCAATTAAAACCACTCCCCACTTGTACTGATCACCCATAATCACAACCTCCCATAAATTCAGCATTATTTATCATATATTTATGTACTCTAAAGTTAATATAATAACAAGGTTACTTGGTGCCGGGGAAGACGAAATAAGATTATGGGAGAATTGTTTCACCGGATAAATAACTTGGTTATGAACATCTCAAATCTAAAAAAATCATATTTAGATTACAAAAATGAAAACCAGAATGTTAAATTAAGTTAAGATGGGGTAAAATGTTCTCGAGCCTTAAATTTTCAACGGTTTCTCTGATATTAATCCTTTTAATCATTTTCAGCGTATTATCCTTTGGAATTTTATTTCAAATCATAAGTCTAATTTTTTTAGGGGCCATGATCGCCTACTTGGTAAGGCCCTTAGCCCAAAAAATCGAAAATACGTTAAATATGAAACCCTATCCATCTTTCTGGCTATGACCCTCATGGCAGCTCCTTTAATTGTGCTGGTCTACTTCACGGCCGATCAAATAATCTCACTGGCTGCTGATATCGCTACCACCATACTCACCTCAGGCAATGCCACAGAAGCAGTAATAATTCAGTAGTTCGTACCCATGTCCAGAATTTAGGGCCCTTTGATAATACTGCGGACACAGTAATCAATGAAATCGGTAAGATGATAGCCCAGTTATTGACCTGGCTTGCCGAGCAAATAATGGCCATTTTAACCTACATACCTACCCTATTCACCAATATAATCATACTACTGTTTTTTGTGTTCTACTTCTCCAAAGAGGGGGATAATTTTGTTAAATTCATAAAGGACATTCTCCCAAAAAATGAAACATTCAAAAACTTATACACTCAAATTGACGACATATTAAAGTCCATAATGGTTGTCAATGTTATCGCCGCCGTTATTTTAGGGCTATTATCGTTGATCCTGTATTACATCCGGGGGTATCCATATATTCTCCTTCTGGGAATTATTACTGGTATTTCAGTGTTCATTCCAGTGGTGGGGCCATGGGTTGTATACGGTGCCCTGGGAATCCTGGACATACTTACTGGAAATTACATCAGAGGAGGGGTAGTGATGGTAGTGGGATGGTTAACTGACACCTTTGTTGACATGTACCTTAGCCCACGCCTGGCTGGAGAATATACAGAAGTACATCCCCTGGTGTTTCTGGTAGGATTCATATTTGGTGCCCTTACCCTTGGACTTCCCGGATTATTCATAGGGCCTTTAATTGTGGGAATTACCTATGTCCTTTATCATGCTTACCGGGATGAAAGGGTTATGGACCAATCAAATAATTAGACCCACTTTTCATTTTTTCACCAAATTATAATCAATCTAAGGTAAAATTATAAGCTTTTTGACAAACAAAAATATGATTTAGTATAAACGGAACATCATAAGAACTAGAGTTCTGAAGGTCAGACATTTTTAGGGGATAAACCTGTTTTATTATAGGCTTATTAATGGGGTGTATTAATGGAAAAAAAGAGCATAGGATGGGATGATTTTACTAGTGCATTTATTGATAGTTCTCCCATCCCTCAATTCATTATTAACCTGGAACACGAGATTATTTCCTGGAACAGGGCCCTGGAAAAATACACTGGAATCAAGTCCAGTGAAGTTTTAGGAACAGATAAACACCAGACAGTATTATACCATGCAGATAAACCCTTGATGGCTGATTTACTCGCTGATGGTGATGAGGATGGTGTTAACAAATGGTATCCTGGCTGTGAAAAATCGGAATATGTGGAAAATGCCTTTGCTTTTGAGGAATTCTTTCCCAATGTGGGTGAAAAAGGTACCTGGCTGGCCTTCACTGCTGCCGAGATCAAAGATAATGAAGGAAATGTTATTGGTGTTCTGGAAACACTGGAAGACATAAACCAACGTAAAAAGGCCGAATTAAACTTAAAAAAGGCTGAAAAATTATGGGAAGTAACATTCGATGCTTTACCTGATTTAATATCCCTCATTGATTCAAACCATAATATAATGAAAGTTAATTTAGCAATGGCCCAGGCCCTTGACATGAAACCGGAGGAACTAGTTGGTAAAAAATGTTTTGAACTGGTTCATAATACTGATGAGCCACCGTCCTACTGCCCCCACGAGAAACTGCTCCAGGATTGCCAGCAACATTATAAGGATGCTTTTGTGGATAATTTCCACGGAGAATATGAAATTTCTGTATCACCCATAATTGTTGGCGGTCAGTTAATAGGCAGTGTACATGTGGCCCACGACATTACCCAACGTAAGAAGATGGAATCAGCTCTGAAGGAAAGTGAAGAGAAATTCCGGGAAGTATTCAACAATGCCAATGATATGGTTACACTAAACATTATGCACCCAGAGGGACCTGGTAAATTCATTGAAGTAAACCAGGCTGCCCTGGACACAATGGGCTACACCCGTGAAGAATTTTTAGAACTATCCCCCCTGGACATATTATCCTCTGAAGATGGGAAAAATATGCCTGAAAATTTGAATAAGCTCCATGTAGATGGTTACGTTAATCTGGAAATGACCAACATCACCCGGGATGGTGAGAGAATACCGGTGGATGTGGCCATGCATATATTCCAGCTACAGGGACAGGATGTTACTATCTCAGTAGCCAGGGATGTCACTGAACGCAGGAAAACGGAAAAGGCCCTGATGGAAAGTGAGAAGAAATACAGAACCCTCTTTGAAAATATGATGGAAGGCTTTGCATATTGCAAGATGTTATTTGATGATGATGGCCAGCCCAATGACTGGATATACATCGATGTTAACCAGGCCTTTTACCAACTCACTGGATTAGAGGACATAGAAGGAAAAAAAGTTACAGAAGCCATTCCAGGAATTATAGAAGCACAACCGGAACTATTTGAAGTTTATGGTAGGGTCACCCTCACGGGGGTGCCTGAGACTATAGAAACCTATTTTAAACCCCTGGAGATCTGGTTGAATATATCAGTCTTCAGCCCGAAACCTGAACATTTTGTGGCAGTTTTTGAAAACATCACAGAACGTAAAAAGGTAGAGCTGGCCTTGAAGAAGAGTGAAGAAAAATTCAGGAACCTTTTCGAGACCATGGCCCAGGGAGTGGTCTATCAAAATAAGGACGGCTACATAACATCTGCCAACCCCGCAGCACAGGAAATACTGGGATTAACCATGGATCAAATGCAGGGCAGAACTTCCACCGACCCCCGATGGAGATCCATACATGAAGATGGCTCTGATTTCCCGGGTGATACCCATCCTGCCATGATTTCACTTAAAACCGGTGAAAAGATTAAAAACGTGATCATGGGTGTTTTCAATCCTTCTAATGATTCATATCGCTGGATAAATATTAATTCCACTCCCGAGTTCAAGTCAGGTGATAAAGAACCTTCCAGTGTTTACGCCACCTTAGAAGATATTACCGCTGCCAAAATAGCTGAGAAAACATTACGTGAGCGAAACGCCCAGATGGAGGCTATCCTATCCAATATGAGTGATGCTATTCTTATCATGGATAAAGATGGTAAATTTTTCATGAGCAATGATGCAGCAGTTGATTTCCACAGATTCAAGTCCAGGGAAGAATTCATGGACAAGCTTTCCGATTACTATGAATTATTTGAACTCTGTTCCCTTGAAGGAAAGCCCCTTTCAACCGATGATTGGCCAGGAGTGCGGGCATTAAATGGTGAGACTATCCATGATTATGAAGTTATTCTCAGAAAGACCGATACTGGTGAATCATGGATAGGAAGTTACACAGTTTCTTTAATATATGACGATAATGATGAATTGGAATTTATGGTTTTCATTTTACGGGATATCACCGAACGTAAACAGGCAGAAATTGCGTTAAAGGAAAGTGAAGAGAAGTACCGTTTACTTTCTGAGAATTCTGGTGATGTGATCTGGTTAATGGACTTTGATTCTCAAAAATTCACCTATGTAAGCCCCTCGGTCTACAAGTTAAGGGGATACACTGTGGAAGAAGTTTTAAACCAGTCCTTGGAAGAAATACTAACCCCAGAATCATACCAGTACCTTGTGGAAAGGTTACCAGTGAAGGTTCAGGCCTTCCTTTCAGGGGATGAATCGGTTAAAATGCAGATATTCCGGGTTGACCAGGTGTGTAAAGATGGCGGCACAGTTCCCACTGAGGTGGTAGCAAATATGATCACCGATGATGAGGGGAATATAAGTGGTTTACTTGCGGTGAGTAGAGATATCACCGAAAGGGTGAAGATGGAAGAAGAAATACAGCAATCACTAGAGGAGAAGGAAATGCTCCTCAAAGAGATCCACCACCGGGTTAAGAACAATCTGATGATTATCGCCAGTCTCCTGAACCTGCAATCACGTTACATTAAGGATAAAGAGGCTTTAGGCATCTTCAAGGAAAGTCAAAACCGGGCCAATTCCATGGCCCTGATCCATGAGAAACTGTACCGATCCACTGATCTTAAGAGGATCAACTTCGGTGAATACATCCGCACCCTGGCCAATGATCTGTTCCGAACCTACACTGATAGTTCTGGCCGTATAAACCTCAACATCGATGTGGAGGATGTTATGATGGACATCAACACCTCCATTCCACTGGGGCTGATGCTTAATGAACTCATATCCAATGCCCTTAAACACGGATTCCCTGAAGGGATGGAAGGTGATATAAACATTTATTTCAATTCAAGGGATGACCAGTACCAGTTAAAGGTGGGGGACACCGGAATATCCTTCCCTGAGGATGTGGACTACCGTAACACGGATTCACTGGGACTGCAACTGGTGAACAATTTAACCAAACAAATTGATGGCCAGATTGAACTGGATACCTCTCAGGGAACTGAATTCACCATCACCTTCAAAGAAGTCAAATACGGTAAATAATGTAACATTCTCACCCTGCCATAACCTAATATGTTATGGGGATATTCTAATACTTTGAAGGGGAAAAATTCTCCAATAAGGCTGAAGGTGAGAAATCCTTCTAATAGGCTGAAAGGCGTTTGCAGTTTTTAAATTAGTTGTAGATAGGTGGGGGAGTTAACCAATTATCAACAGAACTTCACCATGGGAAAAGAAAATGGAAAACAAATACTGGAAATTCTCATCTGATTGTCAAGGATTTTTATCACAAATTGCCTTTGATTTTTTGGAATTACCCCTGGAAGAGGATATCTACCACTACATTGGAGAGAAAATAGGACAAATGGTTGGTGGGAGTTTGGTGTTCATCTCCACCTATGAAATTGATTTGAATGTGTTCCGTATCAAAAGTGTGAATGGTGATCCACAGAAGGTACAGGCACTTCAGGAAAACTTTACCAATGATTACCTGGCTGATCTGGCTGTTAAATGGAGCTCCCTATCTGAAAGTGCTAGAATAGCACTTTCCGAAAACCAGTTACACCGGGTTAAAGGTGGTCTTTACTCAGCACTGGGAGGTCAGCTATCTATAGAGGAATGTCAACGCATTCAAGAACTACTGGGTACTGGTGAAATATACACCACTGGTTTTAAGTGGGATGAGCAGATCTATGGCAGTGCCACCATATTTCTGGATGCTCAGGAGAAGTTGGAAGATCCGGAAGCCCTTTTAACCCTGGTAAACCTTTCTTCAGTGGCGCTTAAAAACAGAACCGCGGAAAGAGCCTTACTGGCCAGCGAGGAGAAATTCCGTAAACTATTCAACAATGCCAACGATGCTATTTTCCTCCACCAGCTCACAGAAGATGGAGTGTCAGGGAAGTTCGTGGAAGTTAACAGTGTGGCCAGTCAGATACTGGGATACACCCATGAAGAACTCCTTAACATGTCACCCCGTGATATTGAGGATATAAAATCATTTAATGAGTCTAAAAGAATGGCCGGCCGGGTTAAAGAGAACAAAATCACCTTTGAAACTACATTAATGTCCAAGGATGGTCGTAAAATACCAGTGGAGATCAACACTCATATTTTCACCCTTAACCAGGATAAATTATCATTATCCATAGCCCGGGACATAACCGAACGTAAAAAAATGGAAGAAGAGATTAAGGTCTCCCTTGAAGAAAAGGAGATGCTCTTAAGGGAAATTCACCACAGGGTTAAGAACAACCTTATGATCATATCCAGTTTACTCAACCTTCAATCTCGTTATATAACTGATAAAGAGGTTCTTGATGTTTTCAAAGACAGTCAGAACCGTGCCCGGTCCATGGCACTCATTCATGATCGGCTCTACCAGTCAAGCCACCTTAAACGCATTAATATTGGGGATTACATTTTAACTCTGGCCAGTGATCTTTTCCGGATATATGCCATTGCCCAGGATCGTGTTGAGCTTAACTTTGATCTGGAGGATGTGATGATCGATATCAACACCATGATTCCTCTGGGCCTCATTGTGAATGAACTCCTATCAAACTGTCTCAAGCATGCATTTCCCAATGATCGAAGTGGCAGGATAGATATTGCTTTCCAGGGGGAAAATGAACACTACCAGTTAACAGTGGCTGATGATGGTGTGGGGTTTCCTGAGAACCTGGACTACAGAAATACTAAATCATTGGGGTTGCGTTTGGTGAACATACTAACCGATCAGATCGATGGGAAGATGGAACTTAAACAGGATAAAGGAACCCAATTCACCATTGAATTTAAGGAAAAGAAGTACGTATACAAATAAAAGAAGTTGTTTATACATTTATCATATTTTTTTCAAGACTTTCTCCGGCGCATTAAATTTAATACATGTGGCTAATTGGATGAGGATTATATCCCACAAGGAAAAACTATTAATACTTCGCCCAATTATTTTCTATTAATTCTTGAAGTGTATAAATCCACTTCCAGTTATATTTAAGGCAAAAAAACCAATAAAATAGTATAAATAAACAAGTAATAGAAGCCCTGTATTAAATAAAAAATTAGGTGAATTCATGAGTAACATTGAACAAAGAATACTGAAGGAACTTAATTCCCGGATGAAAGAATTTAGAGCAGCTTTGCAGGATGAACAGAAAAAAAAGGAGCTTCAAGATAACATTCCCGGCTCACAAGTCCTTATTCGTTTCGAAATATTCCTTCCCTCTCAAAATCCGGAGGAATTCGTGGATGGCCTGTATCTTTACATGAATGATGAGGGTCAAATCGCCAATGCAGAGTACTACTTCCGGGACATGTCTGATGTGGAAGTAATAAACATACCTGAAGAAGATCTCCCGGTTATAAAAGATCTTTTTGGTGATGCATTTACTCTGGAAGTGGAGTAAAACTAATCGGGTTATAATATATTAAATGGGAGATAGTTCCAGAGACTATTAAAGGTAATAGTATTCTAGGGAGTATAAATGGTGAAAGTCCTCTAGAGGTATATGGTTAGTTGGTATTTTAGGGGATATTAAGGGTTATGGTCTTCACAGCCATGTGGTAGATTGTATTTTAGAGTATATCTGGGCAGATGGTCTTTTAAGAGGCTGGGGAACATATATCCTCTATCAAAGCCCAAGTAATAAAAAGCCCATAACCATCCTCTCCATTATTTTATTATATTAGGGTCAGATAGCTTCGAGTATATTTTTTTCATGTGAATCCTTTAAATTACTCTAAACTTTCAAGGAGGAATTTTAAACCGGGAAAATTATTTTTGCAAAGTTTAATATATATAAAAATCTATAGATATACAAATAATCTAAATAAGATGGTAAAAATATACAGCCTAATTACCTTCTAAAGGGTTAATATTAGGTCTTTGTCAACTGGTGGTCATTATTGACTTTAGATAATATTCAGATATTTCCTTTAAAAAAATGGTTTTTTATGATACCTTCATTGGGGTCAATATTAATAAGTATAATTAAACTCACCACCACAGTAGACTATTTTTTGCCACATCTTGGAGGACAAAAATGCGAAGTTTTGAAAAATTAACTTCTTACATCCCACTTAGAAAGTCAGAATCAGGATCCAAAAATATCGGACTCCTGGTAGATGGCCCTAACATGCTAAGGAAGGAATTCAGCCTTAACTTAGATCTGGTAAGGGAGATAATGGCTGAATACGGTAATATGAGGGTGGGTAAGGTTCTCTTGAACCAGTATGCCTCAGACAAACTCATTGAAGCCATCGTGAACCAGGGATTCACCCCCATTGTGGTGGCTGGAGACACTGATGTTTACATGGCAGTTGAAGCCATGGAACTAATCTACAATCCCAATATTGATGTAGTAGCGCTTATGACTCGTGATGCTGATTTTTTACCCATAATCAATAAGGCTAAAGAGAATGGGAAAGAAACCATAGTAATTGGGGCCGAACCTGGTTTCAGCGCTGCCCTGCAGAACTCAGCAGATGATGCTATCGTTCTGAAGGCAGAAGATCATAAAAAATATTCCAAGGACGAATGAAATGCTTATCTGTTCTTCTCGGGATGAAATGAAAAGAAGAGAAGCTGCTTTAAGATTCATTGCCGCCCTGCTGAACCAAGAGGGAAGATCCAGTTTATACGACCTTTCGGGTTTAGCCGGAGGATTCCCAGTTAAAAAATCGGATCTCAACCTCCTGGAAACCTATTCTGGTCCGGCCATTTTTTCTTCCAACCTCCAGAAGGAAGGAACCCAACACCTGGGCGGGGAAAAAGTGGCTGCCTTCAACCGCACCAGTGCAGCTATACTGGCCACCATGCTGGCCCTGGTAAAACCTGGCGAAGAGGTAATACACTACCTGCCAGAGTTACCCTCACACCCCTCTATCCCCCGCAGTGTGAAACTGCAGGGTGCATCCTACCGGGAATTTGATAATCTACAGGATTTCCAGCTTACTGATGAAACATCCCTGGTGATTATAACCGGATCAACAATGGATCACAAGGTACTCCCCTTAACTGATTTTAATAGGATCATCCAGATTTCACACGCAAAACAGATTCCAGTGATGGTTGATGATGCTTCAGGAGCACGAATACGTACTGTAATCTATGATCAGCCCCGTGCACTGGATATGGGTGCGGATCTGGTGGTGACCAGTACTGATAAGTTAATGGACGGTCCCCGGGCAGGATTAATGGCGGGAAATAGTTCTTTAATTGACCGGATACAGGACAAGGCACATCAGTTTGGACTGGAAGCCCAACCACCAATTGTAGCAGGCATAGTAAGGGCTCTGGAGAATTTCAAACCCCAAAGAATTTTAGATTCTCTGGAAAGAAGAGATGAACTTCATAAAATAGCAGGGAATGTTTTCAAAGGAGTGGAAAAAACACCCACAGGCTTCATGATCTCTGCTGCAAACCTTGAAAACGAAATCACCCCTGAAGGGAATGATAATCTCACAAAACGTGAACTAGCGACTTTAATGGCTATGGTACTTTTAAGGGAACATCACATGGTTACCATCCCTGCAGTGGGAATGCCCGGAGTTTCTGATACCATTCGCCTGGACATTTCCAGTAAAGATGCAGAAAGAGTGGATGATAACCAAATAATCCAGGCCCTGAAGGAATCACTTGAAGTTGTGAGAGAAATCATCCCTGATGAAGAAGCCAGTCTAAGTGTATTATACGAATAAAAACTAATTTCTAGTAAATAAAACCTAATTTCCAATATAATAGGAACAACTTTGGGAAATGATCTTCAGGAACTGAGAATAATCTTTCGGTAATTATTTTGGGGAACAATCTTCAGGAACTAATTTTTCAGGGTTACCTCTATTTTCCCATGCTTTTTTTTATATTATCTGGTTTAAAATTAGTAAAGTTTCATTATAAAATTTAAAACGGTACGTGGATGCTCACAAATGTTAGAAATCAATGGATCATATGGTGAGGGAGGGGGCGCTCTTTTAAGGGTCTCAACAGCACTTTCATCCGTCACTGGAAAGGCCTTCACCATCCGAGACATCCGCAGCAACCGGCCCAAACCAGGTTTAATGCCCCAACACCTGAAGGCAGCCATTACCCTGGGAAAAATCTCCAAAGCAACCGTTGAGGGATTGGAATTGGGTTCAACCCAGATTACATTCACTCCAGGCCAGTTAACCGGAGGTAAATTGGAGGTGGATATTCAAACTGCCGGTAGCATAACGTTGATACTCCAGGCATTAATGATACCATCCATATTCACAGACCAGGGTGTTGAAATCATGATCAAAGGTGGTACAGATGTTCAGTGGGCGCCACCAGTGGATTACATGGAACAGGTCACCCTACCAGTACTGCAAGCCATGGGTATCTCCATTAGCCTGGAACTCCTCCAGCGTGGATACTATCCCCGTGGTGGGGGTGTGTTAAAAGCCTGCATAGAACCGGTGAAAAAATTGAATCCCTTAAAACTCCATGAACTGGAAGTAGATTTCATAAAAGGGATATCCTATTCCTCCCAACTTCCATCACATGTTTCCATTAGACAGGCCCGGACAGCCGAGGAAACAATCCGCAATGCAGGTTATGAAAGTAATATCGAAATAAAAACCGATAACAATACCTCAAGTCCCGGTTCTGGTCTGGTACTATGGAGTGAGGTTAAAGGGCGGAAGATTCCTCGTGTAGGGGCCAGTTCACTGGGTAAACCTGGTAAAAGGGCAGAAATAGTGGGAAAGGAAGCAGCCCAAGGAATATTATCATGCTTATCCAGGGGGGCAGCTGTGGATCAGTATATGGGTGATCAGATCATTCCCTACCTGGCCCTGGCAGGCTCCTCATCTGTTCGAACCTCCCACCTTACCCAGCACACCCTGACCAATATCTACGCCACCGAGAAATTCACTGGAAAAAAATTTCATATAGATGGTGGTTTGGGAGAGGTAACCACCCTTACTGTTGAATAGGAAATAAGTTAACCAGATCAAGCCTTACAATATATATACAGTTGGGTAGGATTTTTTTGATATTTGATGAACTTACTCAATAATTGAATAACTCGATTTTAAATTGAAATAAATTGATTTTTAATAGATATATCCTGATTTTTATTGATAAATTGGTGTAAAGTAGAATGATTATGATAATAAATAGAGTAAAGTGAGTAAATAACATTTAAAGAAGATACTTAACTACGGGTGGGGGAAAACTACTTCCCCCTACGGCTGGACTTTGACTACCCTCCAGGGTGTCTGGTCAAGAACTGCCCCAGATTTAGTGGCATCAATACTTAGAATGAAATAGGGATTATTTTTAAAGAGATTGGAAGGTATTTCCATAATCATGGTATTGTTTTTGATTATCAGGGGGATTTCTTCACTGGTTGAGGTACCAATTCCCTCCCTCTCTAGACGGGCAGCACCATTATCAACTGATATTTTCACCCGTTGAGTTCCCTCTGGATTGAAAATATTCAAACGAACATTGTACACTGCACTCGAAACGGGTTTACCCACTGTTTTTAAGGATATCCATGATTTTTCCTTGTTGATGTCCATTCCTGCTGATAATATATCCCAGGGTTCCTCTTTTCCATGATATTTCCCATCACCTGCAGCATCAACAAATAGTATTGGTGGAACCTGCAAACCACGGGCATAGTCCTGTTCGGTGATGTTCGCATTGTTTCTGGATACATTAATGGTAGAATATTCCGCGAATAACTCATTTTTACGTAGGAATGATAATAGATAGGATGAAGGGACAATTTGGGTCCTGTAGGCCTGCAATGATTCCTCTTTCAAACGCTCCTGGTGGGTGGTGAGATTAAACACTGACCATTTCGGACCATTCTCCATCCCCACCAGTTGCTTGGGGGGAACTAGATAATATTCTGGATAGTAACTCCGTGGACTGGGCCAGTTAGGGGGTAAATGCAATAGATAAGTATATTTACTGCCATTGTATCCGGTCTGGGTTGTGGCGTGCTCAATAAAGCCACTGGTGGCCTGATGATCAAACTGTTCATCATCCCCACCAGGATAAACGATAATTGTTGGATTAAACTCGTTTATTATGGTTTTCAGATTATTGGTAAGGCTGCTGCCACTGTAACTGGCATTTTTTTCATGGGCATAGGGATAGTTAATCTGTTTAGAACCATCCGGAGCAGTGAAGGGATTCTTATTATCCCAGTAGTCATTCAAAAGGCTCCTTAAACTACCATCATTGTAGCCTAGAAATATTACATCCTCTTCATTTAAACCCAGTATTTTCGTCCCGTTGATAGTTTCACCATGGCGGGTGATGGGTGAAGTTTTGGTATCATTACCATCAGTCACCACCACCACTTTAACCGGTATATGGTGCTCCACTGCATAACCTATTATTCCGCCATTGCAAATTACCTCATCATCAGGGTGGGGAGCCACAATCAGCAGCCGGTCCCCAGTATTAAGGGAGGGTCCTGCAGGATATTCCTGGGTATAAAAAGGGATTTGTGAGTATGAATAAGCCATAAAAGCTAAAGTAACAATCAAAACTGATAATAACATTATCTTATATTTCAACTTCATGTAAAACTCCTTTAATTCGATCAATAAAATAGTTAACCCATGTAATTAGTTTTCATTAAGAAACTTATTTAAATTTGATTCAACCTTATCGTGGTCAACCCTTAAAAATACAATTCACTAAAAAAAAAGTAGTTGGAGTAGGTCAGTACGAGTGTTTATCTCTTATAATGGGTGCATTCTCCTGAAATAATCTTCCGCAGACTTCCATCATCCATTTCCAGAATGAGGATCCCATCTCTGGTTATGCCCACAGCCTCTCCCCTGATTGTTCCCCCTCTCTTTTTAACTTCCACAGTAGAACCAATGGTTGTGGAGAGACTCCGCCACTGGTTGAGGATTTCAGAGAGCTGTCCTTCTTTGAAGTTCTGGTAAAGGTTTTCGAAGTTCAATAGGAAATTTTGTACCAGCTTTTCGCCTGGAATCTCCTTTTCAAGCTCATTCTTGAGGGATGTGGCCCCTTTACGCAGATCTGGTGGGAATTCATCCACATCAACGTTAAGATCAATGCCAATACCCACCACCACATAGTCCAATCCACCTTTACGGGCAATGGCTTCAGTTAAGATCCCGCAAACCTTTTTATCCCCAATCAATATGTCATTGGGCCATTTTATGCCCACATCAAGCCCACATTCATGGGTCAGTGTTTCGGCAACTGCCACTCCAGTTAAAAGGGTTAAGAGGGGTGCCTGTGAAGTTGGAATATCTGGCCGTAGTATAATGGTCATCCAAACCCCACCAGATGGTGATAACCATTTTTTACCCCTTCTACCTTTACCCCTACGCTGACTTTCAGCTATTACAATGGTTCCTTCCACTGCTCCCTTTTCGGCCAGTTCTTTGGCCACGTTGTTGGTGGAATCCACCTCGGAGTAATGATATATTTCCTGGCCAATGTATTTGGTGGTCAGGTTTAACTGTATCTCATAGGGTAAAAGCCGGTTGGTTGTTTTAATAAGACGATAACCACGTTCCGATGATGAATCGATCCGGTAACCATCATTTTGAAGTTTCTGGATTTCATCAGAAAGCTGGGCATTGGAGATACCCATCTTGGAAGCTAAATTGTCACTGGATACATACTCACCCTTCTGGGCATGGAGTGTCTTCAAAATCTGCTTTTCATGCATGGAACCACCTGCAAATAATCCTATTGATTGTTCATTTAATTTTCAAGCTATCTTATTTTTTGTTGTTGGTCATGGTACTGGTCAGGTGACTGTTAACTGCTGCTGAAATTGCAGCCACCCTTTTAGATGGTAGGAAGGTTGATTTTAGCCGGGTTTCCATTTCCTTATCTTTCTGGATGATCTTTGCCATGTTATCCATTATTTCCTTCCGGTATTCATCAACAAAGTGGGTGTGTAGTTTTGCTTCCCAGAAATTGGGACTTAACATCATGGACTTATGGAAGGGGATGGTGGTTTTCACTCCCAGTATAATGTATTCTGAGAGGGCCCGTCTCATCCGTGTTATGGCTTCGTTACGGGTACTTCCCCATACAATGAGTTTGGAGATCATGGAATCATAGTAGGGGGGTATGGTGTAGTTCATGTAAACCCCACTGTCCACTCGCACTCCCGGACCTCCCGGGGAACGATAACCCGTTATCTTACCGGGATTGGGGGCGAAATCTGCCAGTGGATCCTCAGCATTGATCCGGCATTCAATGGCATGGCCCCTCACCTGGATATCCTCCTGGGAGCAGCATAATTCTCGACCGGAGGCTATTTTCAGTTGTTCTTTAACCAGGTCCACCCCGGTAACCACTTCGGTTATGGGATGCTCCACCTGGATACGGGTGTTCATTTCCAGGAAATAAAACTCTCCATGGGAGTATAAGAATTCCACAGTCCCGGCATTGGTGTAGTCAATTGCTGATGCAGCTTTCACAGCTGTTGATCCCATCTGGTCCCGGAGTTCATCAGTCATGATGGGGGACGGCGCTTCTTCAATTAGTTTTTGGTGTCGGCGCTGGATACTGCACTCACGGTCAGCCACGTGGATGGTGTTACCGTGTTCATCCGCCAGGATCTGGAATTCAATATGGCGGGGTTCCTCCACATATTTTTCTATGAAAACAGTGGAATCTCCGAATGCAGATTCGGCAACGGATTGGGTGGATTCCAGGGCGCGTAGAAGTTCATCTTCCTCGTAAACTGTTCGCATGCCTATTCCACCACCACCCGCAGATGCCTTCACTATCACCGGGTAACCAATGGCCTCCGCTATTTTTAGGGCTTCATCCGGGTCGGTGACTCCCTTACTGTTACCTGGTATCACTGGCACCCCTGCCTTTTCCATGAGTTTACGGGATTCAATCTTACTTCCCATGGCTTCAATAACTGAACCTGATGGTCCTATTAGTTTCATCCCCTGTTTGGAACATTCATCTCCAAGGTGGGGGTTTTCAGCCAGGAAACCATATCCAGGGTGCACTGCATCTGCCCCTGATTTTTCGGCAACTTCCAGAATTCGGGGTATATTCAGGTAGCTATCTCCAGGTGATGGTCCTCCTATGTGGTAGGATTCATCGGCGTACTTGGCGAAGAGTGAATTTTTATCCGCGTCTGAATAAACCGCCACACTCTTCACGTCCAGCTCTCTGCAGGCGCGCATCACTCTGATGGCGATTTCTCCACGGTTAGCAACCAGAACCTTGTCAAACATGATATCTTCCTTTCTATCTTAATCGAGGTATGTTTATTAATGTTTTTTCAAATACTAATTACCTAAATTCCATTTATATATAAATATACCATTGTTTTGTTAATTATATCTATTATCAATATCTCCTTAAAGATTTTTATGTTAACCACCCCTCCATCTAAACTGGGAAAAAATAATAAAAAATAGAAAACATATCCTCACTAATTATGTAGATTATAATTATATTGCTGTTAATGTTGCTAAATTAACCCATGAAAACTAATATTAATTATGGATAATATTTTTTATTTATCCGTTAAATGGATTTTAGGTTAAGAACAATTTACAAATTTAAATAAAAATCGATATTCATTAAAAAAATCTTTGAGCCCAATGATAACCAAGAAAAGACAGCTGGAAATGGCCCTGCAACACATCCCTCCCCACCCCCACCCTGACCCCAACTTGGAACAGTACCACACACCTCCCATTATAGCCGCTGATGTCATCTGGAATGCCAATGCCTACGGCGATATCCAGGACCTTAAAGTGGTAGATCTTGGTTGTGGAACTGGAATACTGGCACTGGGCGCTGCTTTAATGGGTGCAGTGGAAGTTATCGGGATGGATGTGGATGGCGATGCACTGCAAGTGGCAAATTCTGAGGCCCACCAACTTGAAGTTCAGGACAAGTGCACCTTCCTAAAACAGGATGTCCGTGAATTTCAGGGAGAGGCGGACACTGTGATCCAGAACCCACCATTCGGGGCGCAGAAAGCTCATCAGAAGGATGCTGATCGTCGTTTTATTGAAAAAGCACTGGAAGTAGCTCCGGTTGTTTACTCCTTCCATCTGGCCAAGACTATGGATTTTTTGGAATTAATGTTGAAGGCGTTAAATGCCAGCATCACCCATACATTCCACTACCAGTTTCCCCTACCCCGCATCTATCACTTTCACCAGGATGAGAAAAGGGAAGTGGAAGTAGTTGTTCTACGGATGGAGAAAATGGAATAGGAAATCAATATTTAGTTAGATAATTTTAGTTTTAGATACAATAGTTAGATAAATTTGTTCTAAACAGATTTTTTTAGTTGGTTACAAGGTTTTTTTGAAAATAGTTTTTTCAAGTTATAAGTAAAGACTGCAAGATGTTTGATTCACAAAATTTATCCAAAAATCAAGTAAAAATATAATAGAATGATTTTGTTCCACAGGAATTTTTAGTCCCATATATATTATAAGGATCAAAAACAGAAATTTAAAGATGTTAAGTAAGAATATTTCAATTTTCATCCCCTCTTCATTTCTCAGGGAAACAAAAGATTTAAAACTAAAGACATACAAAGTAGGGTTGATTGGCAGATCAGCCGCCCTATTCCGGGCTACAAAAATCGTTATTTACAGCGATACTGAAGACCCGGAAGACAGTAAAGGGGTAAAGTTTATTAGTGATATCCTCACTTATATGAATACCCCACAGTACCTTAGAAAAAAGGTATTTCCTATAACCCGGGAGTTGCGGAACGTAGGCATACTACCACCGCTTCGAACTCCTCATCACCCCACTGGAGAACTCCAGCAAGGTGATTTTAGACAGGGACTTACATTGAAAAGGACCAGAAAAGGCACCATAGTTGATATTGGTGCTGACCGGGATGCACTGTGCAAGGAAAAACTCAGTGTAAATCGGGTCTTAAGCTTTAAGGTGGATAAGTTAGGAAAGGAAATAATAATCAGTCCTGATGAACCAGAGTTCTATTGGGGCTATGATGTACTTTCTACTTATAAAAATTTAGATGACAGCATAGATATGTTGAAACCACAACCTGATCTGGTGGTGGGAACATCACGCTATGCTGAACCCATCACTTCTGTTTTAAACGAAGTAAGAGAGGGGTTAAGGGGCTCCAAACACGTAGCTATTTTGTTTGGTGGTCCGTATTCGGGCTTACACGAATTAATGGGCAACCCAGGGGATGTATTGGACCTGGAGGTTAACACCATCCCTAACCAGGGAACTAAGACTGTAAGAACTGAAGAGGCAGTTTTAGCTACTTTATCAGTATTTAACATGCTAATGGATTAGTTATGCTTTTGACAGGCATAACTGGGAACCATGGGGCTGATTAGCCAGGCTAATCAGTTTTAAATTTTGATACAAGTAGTGCGTATTCTAATGTACTACCGCTATACTAATCTTAGCCATTGTACTGTAGAAATACGTCTTGGGCGTTCCAAAGAGGGGACCCTACATTGTAAATTGAAATATATTCATGTTCACACATTTGGAAAAGTGGAAAATTTTAAGGATTTAAGGAGGAAATATTAGATGGCTAGACATCACCAACCTAGAAAAGGATCAGTTGCATTTAGTCCTAGAAAAAGAGCAGCCAGGGAATCACCCCGTATAAGCTCCTGGCCCGAAAGGGAAGAGCCGGGACTTTTAGGGTTCCCTGGTTACAAGGTGGGTATGACCCACGTGACCCAGACGGATAACACTAAAAACTCACCCACTGAAGGAATGGAAATATCCACCGCAGTAACTGTAGTGGAAACCCCACCAATAGTGGTAATGGGTATCCGGGCTTACACCCAGACCAGCCGCGGACTCAAGGCCATGACCGATGTCCTGGCGCAAGATATGGATGAAGACCTGAAAAGGAAAATCTCCATACCTGTGGACTATGACTCTGAAGCGCAACTGGCAAGTTTAAAAGAAAACCTGGATAAAGTAGTGGAAATTCGAGCACTAATACACACCAAACCACGAATGGCCAGTGTTCCCAAGAAAAAACCAGAACTAATGGAATGTGGAATAGGTGGAAAGACTGCAGAAGACAAATTGGAATACGCTGTCAGTGTACTGGGAAAAGAAATCAACCCTGCAGATGTTTTTGCCGATGGTGAACACACCGATGCAGTAGCAGTCACCAAAGGTAAAGGATTCCAGGGAGTAATCAAAAGATGGGGTGTCCGTATACAGTACGGAAAAGCAGCCCGAAGTAGTAAAGGAAGACACGTTGGTTCAATCGGACCATGGACCCCAGCCAGAACCATGTGGACTGTACCTATGGCTGGTCAGATGGGATACCACCAGCGTACAGAGTACAATAAGAAAATCCTGAAAATAGGAGAAGCCGACCAGGCCGATGAAGTTAACCCTGAAGGTGGATTTGTGAAGTACGGGTTGGTTAAGAACAATTACTTACTCCTTAAAGGATCATTACCCGGACCATCCAAAAGACTGGTCATGCTCAGAAAAGCAATCCGACCACACGGAAAACACGATGATGCTCCGCAAATATCATACATTAGCACAGCCTCCAAGCAGGGAGTCTAGTTATTTTAAGAGTGATGGGAATGAAAAAGATCAATGTTTACTCATTAAAAGGTAAAGTTACTGGCGAGATGGAGCTTCCGGAGATATTCTCCGAAGAATTCAGACCGGACCTAATAAAAAGGGCGGTTCTATCTGCTCAAAGTGCCCGTATACAGCCATGGGGAACAGACCCTATGGCCGGTAAACGAACTACCGCCGAATCATTCGGTGCAGGTCGTGGAGCGGCCATGGTTCCCCGTGTAAAGGGTTCAAGACACCCTGCAGGATCCAAAGGAGCTTTCGTACCCCAGACAACTGGTGGAAGAAAAGCCCACCCGCCACGTACCGCTAGGATCATCCACGAGAAGATCAACAAAAAAGAAAGAAGACTGGCTATACGCTCAGCAATAGCAGCCACCACCAACCTCGAACTGGTGGAAGCACGCGGTCACCGAACCGAAAACGTGCCCCAGATACCATTCGTGGTGGACGATGAACTGTGCGCAGTCAAGAAAACCAGTGAAACCAGGGAAATTTTCAAAAACCTGGGAATAATGGATGATGTGGTTCGGGCCAAAAACGGCCGAAAAATCAGGGCTGGTAGAGGTAAAATCAGGGGAAGAAAATACAAAACACCCAAAGGACCTTTACTTGTCGTGGGAGAAGATAAAGGAATCAGCCTAGGAGCTAGAAACCATCCCGGAGTAGATGTGGTGGTTGTAGATAACATCAACGCTGAACTCCTGGCACCAGGAACCCACCCCGGTCGACTTACTGTTTACACCAAATCAGCAATCGAAAAACTGGGAGATTTATTCTAAACAGGCAGGTGTCATGAATGGATCCTTACAACATAATAATTAAACCACAGCTAACTGAGAAAAGCATGAACGCCATTGATTACAAAAACGAGTTAACCTTTGTGGTCCGAAGAACCGCAAAAAAGTCTGAGATAAAACGGGCTTTCCAACAACTCTTTGATGTTAAAGTGGAACGTGTTAACACTCAGGTAAACTCCCGTGGTGAAAAAATAGCCTATCTCAAACTGGCAGAAGATGAAAGTGCAGAAGACATTGCCGTTAAAATGGGTGTATTCTAGGGAGGATTAATAATGGGAAAACGATTAATAATTCAGAGGCGGGGAAGAGGAACCCCCACCTACAGAAGTGCATCACACCGTTTCAAAGGAAAAATACAGTACCGTTCATTTGATGATATTGAAAAAAATGGCAGTCTCCAGGGAAAAGTAGTGGACATCATCCACGACCCCGGTAGAACTGCCCCTGTGGCCAAAGTTAAGTTCGAAAATGGAGAACAAAAACTGATACTGGCCCCAGAAAGTATAGCTATCAACGATGAAATAGCATGCGGAATATCCGCACCAATAAAACCAGGAAACTCACTACCCCTGGGAGAAATCCCAGAAGGAACACCTGTGTACAACCTGGAGAGAAACCCTGGAGACGGAGGAAAATTCGTCCGATCCTCAGGAACTTACGCTTCTCTTATCACCCATGACGTGGGTAAAGCCATTGTGGAACTTCCCTCCGGGGAATTAAAGGCTTTCAACCCCCAGTGCAGAGCCACTATCGGTGTGGTCGCAGGGGGAGGTAGGAAAGAAAAACCATTCCTCAAAGCAGGAAACCGACATCACGCTGCAAAAGCCAAGGGTAAAAAGAGCATGGGAGTGCGTGGAGTTGCAATGAACGCAGTAGACCACCCACACGGTGGTGGAAACCGTCAGCATCCAGGACGACCTACCACAGTCTCCAGACACGTCCCACCAGGAAGAAAAGTGGGTTCCATTGCAGCTAAAAGAACCGGAAGAAGGAGATAAACTCATTTTATCCCCTTTTGGCAGAAATGGTTTAAGGATAGATTACGAGAATAAAATAAGGAAAATAAAAGCGTTTTAAGGAGGAGGCTAATTGGCGAGGAAAGAATTTAAGTATCGCGGTTACACCCTGGAAGAGCTGCAGCAGATGCCACTGGATAATGTCATCCAGTTATTCCCATCAAGACAGCGCAGATCCCTCAAAAAGGGATTCCTGCCCAGGCAAAAAAAAGTAATAGAGAAGATACGAAAACTGAAAAAAGAAGGAGACAAGGGTGGACGACCAACAATAATCAGAACCCACTGTAGGGACATGATTGTACTACCAGAAATGGTGGGTATGACCTTCGGTATCTACAATGGTAAAGAATTTGTGAACGTCCAGATACAGCCTGAAATGATCGGATGTTACTTCGGTGAATTCGCCGTAACCCGACAAAGAGTACAGCACGGAGACCCTGGTATGGGTGCTACCCGTTCATCCATGTTCGTGCCCCTGAAATAAGGAGAATCAACCATGGCAAAAATGAAATACGCTTACGAAGGATCGGGAAAAGTAGCCAAGGCAGCTGGAAGATCCCTCAAGATCTCCCCCAAACATTCGGTGGAGATCTGCAGAGAACTCCGGGGCATGTACCTTGACGATGCCAAGGAATACCTGGAAGATGTCATCCAGATGAAAAGAGCTGTACCATTCAAACGACACAACAAAAAAGTAGGCCACAAAAGAGGACTGAAAGGATGGCCTACCGGCCGATACCCTAAAAAAGCCGCCGGTCACATTCTAGATGTTCTGGAAAATGCAGAGGCCAATGCCGAATACCAAGGTATGGACACCGAAAATCTTAAAATAGTCCATATATCCAGTCACAGGGGCTTCATTATCAGAGGATACATCCCAAGAGCATTCGGAAGGGCAACACCATTCAACACCCCAACCACACACATTCAGGTAGTTCTAGGGGAGGCACAGAGCGCATGATTGAAAAAGACTTTGTAACCGAGGGACTAAAGAGAACCCGAATCGACGAATATCTGGAGAAAGAACTTGACAGAGCAGGCTACGGTGGAATGGAAATCCAAGTAACACCCCTAGGTACCATGGTAGTGGTATACGCTGAAAGACCAGGAATGGTAATCGGCCGAGGCGGTAAAACAGTACGAGCCATAACCCAAAACCTCAAAAACAACTACGAACTGGAAAACCCCCAGGTAGAAGTTAAAGAAGTTGACATCCCAGAACTAAACCCCAAGATCATGGCTCACAAAATATCAGCCATGCTCCAGAGGGGAATGCACTTCCGACGAGTGGCATATTCCGCCCTCCGAAGAATCATGGGAGCTGGAGCCCAGGGAGTGGAAGTAACTATTTCCGGTAAAATCAGAGGATCCAGATCTGCCTGTGCAAAATTCACCGACGGATACATCAAAAAATGTGGAGAACCATCCATTAAATACGTGAAACAAGGATTCGCAACTGCACCACTTAAACCTGGTGTTCTGGGAATATCTGTACGTATCATGCCACCAGATGTTGTTCTACCGGATAAGGTGGATATAATCCAGCCTAAAGTGGAAGAACCAGTAACCACTGAAACTGCAGAAGCAGTTGAAGCACCTACTGAAGAAATCACCGAAGGATCTGTGGAAATCCTAGAAGAGATCACCGAAGAAGCTGCAGAAGAAGCCGCTGAAGTACCAGTGGAAGAACCTGTCAAAGAGGATCTCAAAACCAAAGCCACCGAAGCCAAAGAAGCGGTTGAGGAAAAAGCTGAAGAAGTGAAAGATAAAGCTACTGAAGCCAAAACCAAAGCCACCGAGGTTAAGAAAGCGGTTGAGGAAAAAGCTGAAGAAGTGAAAGATAAAGCTACTGAAGCCAAAACCAAAGCCACCGAGGTTAAGAAAGCTGCTGAAGAAAAAGCTGAAGAAGTGAAAGATAAAGCTTCCGAAGCTAAAGAAGCAGTAGAAGAGAAAGCTGAGGAAGTTAAGGAAAAAGCTGCTGAAGCTAAAGAAGTGGTTGAGGAAAAGGCTGAAGAAGTGAAAGAGAAAGCTGCTGAAGCTAAAGAAGTGGTTGAGGAAAAGGCTGAAGAAGTGAAAGAGAAAGCTGCTGAAGTCAAAGAAGCTGCTGAGGAAAAAGCCGAAGAAGTTAAGGAAAAAGCTGCTGAAGCCAAGAAAAAAGCCTCTGACAAAGTGGCTGATATCAAGGAAGAAGCTTCCGAAATCAAGGAAAAAGTGGAGAAATCCTAAAAGGATTTAATCCTTAGAAATCATCATAAATTATAAAAGGATGTATAAATATGGTTATATTAAGGAGCAAAGAGATTCGTGAAATGGGAACGGAGGAAATCCAGAAAAAACTGGAAGAACTTCAGGCAGAACATGCCAACAACATTTCCAAGAGTGCTGCCGCGGGGATTTACGAAAACCCGGGGAAGATCAGGGAACTTAAAAAAACCATTGCACGGGTCAAAACCATACTTAACGAAAAAAATAAGGAGAACTAAAATCGATGAAAGTCTGCGATGTTTGTGGTCTACCAGAGGAACTCTGCGTCTGTGAGGAAATAGCTCGAGAGATACAGAGTGTTAAAGTATTCACGGTGAGAAGAAGATTCGGGAAACTGATGACTATCGTGGAGGGAATTGATGAACACGATATTGACATTAAAGAACTCACCAAGGAACTGAAAAACAAATGTGCCTGCGGGGGAACGGCCAAAAAAGGCCAAATCGAACTGCAAGGAGACCATAAAAGGAGAGTCAAAGAAGTTCTAGCCGGAATGGGCTTTTCTTCAGACGACATCCAGGTTCGTTAGATTAAGGTTAACTAACTGCAAATTACATGGGATCGAATACTCCAGATAACCTGGAATAATCAATCATGTTTTTTTTAAGTAAGTTAGCACCGGTTTTAAGTTCATACTTAAAGAGGCTTTCCCAATCATCGGTTTAAAACCGAATTAGGACAAGTCTTCTGGGAGATTAATATCCAATGGCCCCCACTGGATCTATATTTAGCTCCAATGGGTTCTGTTGGGATTACTCACTTGAGAGATAACATTCACCATCTACCACGCACACTATGATAACCATAACTCCCCAAAACCTAATAAGACATGAACTGGTGGGGCTGGAAGTGGAAATCACCCACAGTATGCACGGAGATTTAAAGGGAATTAAAGGACGAGTGGTGAACGAAACCAAAAACACCCTCACCATTGAAGATGGCGAAGGAAAAGAAAAAATCATACCCAAAGGGAGTGCAACCTTTAAATTCACACTTCCCGATGGTGTTACAATAGAAATCGAAGGGAAGATCATTGTTTCTCGCCCTGAAGATAGAATAAAAAAGAGATTTAGGAAATATTGGTGATAATATGGTTGGTATTGAAGTTACCGAACCCAAAGAAAAATGCGATGATCCTAACTGTCCCTTCCACGGGACCCTGCCAGTGCGGGGTCAGATCCTGGAAGGAATAGTCACTAGTGACAAAGCAGAAAGGACAATTACCGTTGAAAGGAGTTTTTACAAGTTCATACGAAAATATGAGCGATACGAAAAGCGAAAATCAAAAATAAACGCCCATAAACCAGACTGTATCCAAGTAAATATTGGCGATGCAGTGAAAATTGCGGAGTGCAGACCCCTTTCCAAGACCAAGCACTTCGTGGTGGTGGAGGTTAAAGGGGATAAAAAATGAAAGCCATCACATCAAACGTCAGTAAATCACTACCCATAGGCGCCCGCCTGCAATGCGTAGATAACACTGGAGCCCGTGAAGTGGAAATAATATCAGTCAAAGGATACAAAGGTGTTCGAAGAAGACTGGCTACCGCTGGTGTGGGTGACATGGTTGTTATTTCCGTTAAAAAAGGATCAGTGGACATGCGCCGGGAAGTTACCACTGCAGTGGTCGTAAGACAGAAAAAAGAATTCCGCAGGGCCGATGGACTTAGAGTAAAATTCGAAGACAATGCAGCAGTTATTGTCAGCCCCGAAGGAGTCCTGAAAGGTTCTGAAATCAGAGGACCAGTAGCCAAGGAAGCTGCGGACCGATGGCCATCAGTGGGAAGTGCTGCCAGCATTATCGTGTAGGTGATTAAATGTCCAAACAACCAAGAAAACAGAGAAAATTCCGTTACCAGGCACCATTACACATCCGTCACAAACTGATGAGTGTCAATCTCAGCCCAGAACTACGGGAAGAGTACGGACGACGTTCATTACCAGTACGGAAAGGAGACACTGTAAAAGTTCTCCGAGGTGACTTCAAAGGTGACGAAGGTAAAGTGGAAGGTGTTGACCTTAAACACTACCGACTCCTAGTGGAAGGCCTCAGTGTGCAGAAACCCGACGGAAATCAAGTTTACCATCCAATACATCCATCCAACCTTCAAATTATAGAAATGGATCTGGATGATGATGAAAGAAATGAAATATTAGAGAGGAAGGGATAAAATGGCCAAAATGGGATCAAGAAAACATTTAAAAAGGTTTAAATCACCTGAACACTGGCCCATCCACCCTAAAGAGTTTACGTGGACGGTGAAACCCAGTCCAGGACCACACTCCATAGAAGGATCATTACCACTCCTAGTCATAGTTCGTGACATACTCCAAATAGCAGATAATGCCCGTGAAGCCAGAATCATCATCAACAATGGTGAAATCCTGGTGGACGGACGCATCCGTAAGGACTACAAATTCCCAGTTGGATTCATGGATGTAATCCAGTTACCAAAAAGTGGAAAAGCCTACCGGGTGCTTCCTGACGAACGGGGAAGACTGATGCTCCACCCTATTGAAGAGGGAAATACCGAGTTCAAATTATGCCGTATAGAGGATAAAGTCACCATCAAAGGAGGTAAAACACAGTTAAACCTCCACGACGGTAGGAACTACCTGACTGATGACGAGTACAAGACTGGTGACGTACTAATTCTTAATGTGCCTGATCAAGAAATTAAAGACACCATCAAATTTGAAGATGGAACTATTGGTATCATCACTGGTGGTAAGCACATTGGTGAGATTGGAACAGTTAAAGAGATTAACGTCACTCGCAGTTCCATGCCCAACACCGTACTCATTGAAACTGATGGAACAACATTCCAGACACTTCAGGAATATATTTTTGTCCTGGGAAAAGATAAACCAGTGATTTCACTACCTGGAGGAGAATAGAATGAACCCCATGCAGCAGGTACGCATAGCCAAAGCCACTGTCAACATTGGTGTGGGAGAAGCCGGTGAAAGACTGGCAAGAGCAGAAAAACTGCTTCAGAATATCACCAGCCAGAAACCAGTGCGAACTATTTCCAAGGTAACCAACCCCGAATTCGGAATCCGAAAGGGACAACCAATAGCCTGCAAAGTAACCCTGCGTGGTGAAAAGGCTAATGAGGCTGTGAAACTCATTCTCTCTGGAATTGACTACAAAATCAAACCACGACAGTTTGACAGCCAGGGAAACTTATCCTTTGGAATAAGGGAACATATTGATATTCCTGGAATGCGCTACGATCCGGATATTGGAATATTCGGCATGAACGTTAACATAACCTTCGAAAAACCTGGATACAGGATAAAAAGAAGGAAAGTACAGCGAAAGCACATTCCTCATAAACACCAGGTCACTGAAGATGAGACCATGGAGTATATGAAGGAAAATTTCCAGATTCAATTAGAATCTGATAAAGATGAATAGGTGATAATTTTGCCAAGAAAATACGGAAAGGCATCCAGGAAATGTAGAAGGTGCGGAGACCACTCTGCTTTAGTTAGAAGATATGGCCTCATGCTCTGCAGGCAATGTTTCCGGGAACTCGCCCCTAAAATAGGATTTAAGAAGTATAATTAGAGGTGACAAGATGACACTTATGGATCCTCTGGCCAACGCCCTGACCAACATGCGGAATAACGAGATACAGGGAAACAACAAATGTACAGTATCTCCCGCATCCAAGATGATCGGGCAAGTCCTGAGGACGATGCAAAAAGAAGGTTACATTGGTGAATTTGAATACGTGGACGATGATAAGGCCGGTATGTTCACCGTGGAACTAGAGGGAAATATAAACAAGTGCGGTGTGATAAAGCCCAGGCACGCCGTGAAAAAAGATGAATTCGAAAAATTCGAAAAACGATACCTACCATCAAAGAACTTCGGAATAATGATAGTAACAACACCCGAAGGGATAATGACCCACCAAGAAGCCAAAGAACGTGGTATCGGTGGTAGATTATTGGTATACGTTTATTAAGGTGATAAAAATGGCTTTAGCAGTGGTTTTAAGGGAAGAAGTCCCCGTCCCAGAAGGCGTGGAAATCACCATTAACCAAGAAGTAACAGTTAAAGGACCCAAAGGAGAACTTTCACGAAAGTTTAATCAGGGTAACGTCACCATCAAACAGGAAGATAGTATGGTGGTCCTGGAAACTCGTTTCCCCAAAAAGAAGGATAAGGCTATGCTGGGTACCATCAGGTCTCACATCAGCAATATGATCCAAGGATTAACCGAAGGATTCACCTACCGGATGAAGATTGTTTACGCTCACTTTCCAATGGCTGTGAAAGCTTCTAAGGACAAAGTAACCATTGAAAACTTCCTGGGAGAAAGACATCCTCGTACCGCTAAAATAGTTGGCAGTGTACAGGTTAAGGTTCAAGGTGATGAAGTGATCGTTACCGGTATAAACAAGGAAGACGTGGGTCAGACAATGGCCAACCTTGAACAGGCTACAAAAATCAAGGGAAGAGACCCCAGGGTGTTCCAGGATGGAATATACCTGGTGGCTAAGGAGTGATCCTCATGAGGAAACCAAAATTCAGGAGACAGGAATGGCACAGGTACAAAAAACTGGGCGAAAACTGGAGGAAAGCCAGAGGTAAACTCAGTAAAGCAAGAAGGTACCAAGCCCGAAAACCTGCAATACCTACCATTGGTTACTGCTCACCTAGAGCTACTAAAGGACTACATCCATCCGGATACCAGGATATTCTGGTGTGCAACATAAAAGATCTGGAAAATCTGGATCCTGCAACCCAGGCTGGAAGAATCAGTTCAACCATTGGACTTAGGAAAAGGGAAGTTATGCTCCAGAAAGCTAAGGAGCTGGGAATTAAAATCTTAAATTAAATTAATTCCTTATTTAATTATCTTTAATCCTAAAGTGGTATAAATATCCTAAAATCATTCCCCTGGACTTGAATCTGGAAGGAATGGTTTATCATTAGGAAATCAAGGGACCATCACCAGTAATTGGTTGATGGCAATATGAAAAAAATATGAATGAAAAAACGGATGCAAGGGAAGTATCAGCATCCCTGGTTCGAAAATTGACTCAATTTAGAACCTGAAAGAAGTTTTGATCGACCTTTTTCTAAAAGGTCGACATGGAGGTTTCTTTATGAATCTTACTACTCAGAAGAGACTAGCTGCAGACCTACTTAAAGTAGGTGTGAACAGGGTGTGGATAGACCCTAACAACCTGGAAGAGGTTTCACGGGCAATTACCCGGGAAGGAGTTAATAAACTCATCCAGGACGGGTACATCAAAGCACGACCCAAAAAGGGTATCAGCAGTTACCGATCAAAAAAGATAGCGGAACAGAAGAAGAAAGGAAGAAGAAAAGGTAGAGGAAGTATAAAAGGAGCTAAAGGGGCTAGAACCCCTAAGAAGAAAGCCTGGATGACTACCATCAGGGCACTCCGAAAAGACCTCAAGGACATGAGGGATGAACGTGAAATCAACCGGACCACCTACCGTAAGCTATATCGAATGGCTAAAGGTGGAGCATTCCGTAGTAAATCCTACATGAAAACCTACGCCAGGGACCACGACCTTTTAAGATAATGGGGGAACGACAATGGCAAAAGGATCAAGATATAAAGTAGCATTTAAACGTAGAAGAGAAGGAAAAACCGACTACGGTGCAAGATTAAAACTAATCGGATTAGACAAACATCGTCTGGTAGTTCGAGTCACTGGCAATCACACCATAGCTCAAATAGTAGATGTGCAGATGGAGGGTGATGAAACCCTGGTATCAGCCCATTCCCAGGAACTTAAAAACATGGGATGGTTAGCCAGTGGTAAAAACACCTCTGCCGCCTACCTCACAGGATACCTTTGTGGTAAGAAAGCCATCAAAGAAGGTATTGGGGGAGCAGTCCTGGACATGGGACTGGCAACATCCATCAAGGGATCAAGAATTTACGCAGTTCTTAAAGGAGCAATAGATGCTGGTCTCGATGTACCTCACAAAGATGTTATCCTTCCTTCTGAAGACAGAATCACAGGAGAACACATAGCCCAGTACGCCCAATCATTAGAGAAGGCGGAAATGGAGAAAAAGTTCTCCCAGTACATCCAGCGGGGATTAAAACCCATGGAATTACCTGATCACTTTCAAAGTATCAAGGAAAAGATCGAAAAAGAGGTATCATAATGAATGATTATAACACCGAAGAATGGGAGCCCAAAACCAACTTGGGTCGCATGGTGAAGGAGGGCCAGATCACATCCATTGATGAGATCTTCGATCGTGGCCTGCCTATCATGGAACTGGAAATTGTGGATGCACTACTCCCAGATCTCGAAGAAGAGGTCATGGATGTTAACCTGGTGCAGAGAATGCATAAATCCGGGCGAAAAGTGAACTTCCGGGTTATTGTAGCCGTGGGAAACAAGAACGGTTACGTGGGATTAGGGCAGGGCAAAGCCAAAGAGGTTGGCCCAGCCATACGAAAAGCAGTGGATAACGCAAAATACAATGTCATCAAGGTCCGCCGAGGATGCGGAGACTGGGGTTGTGTTTGTGGACGAGAACACACCGTACCTTTCAAAGTGGAAGGTAAAATTGGCAGTGTCCGGGTAACTCTCATACCTGCACCAGGAGGTGTGGGTCTGGCCATAGGAAACGTTGGTAAAACCATCCTTGGACTGGCTGGAATTGACGATGTATGGTCCATGACCAGAGGACAAACCCAGACCACCATCAACTTCGCAGGTGCTGTGTTCGATGCACTTAAAAAGTTAAGCATGGTGAAAGCCCCAGCCAAAGACCTAAAAAAACTGGGCGTCTGTGTGGAGTAAGGTGATATCATGTTTATAGCATTAAGAGTCAGGGGACGAACTGGAATCAAGGGTGACATAGCTGACACCCTGGAAATGCTCAGTCTTACCCGAATAAATCACGCTGTCATCCTCCCTGAAAACCCCAGTTACCTGGGCATGCTCCGGAAAGGAAAGGACTATATAACCTGGGGTGAAATAGACCAGGAAACCCTAACCCAAGTCATAGAGAAAAGAGGAAGATTCCCGGGAAGGGAAAGGTTCACTCCTGAAGCACTCAGTGGAGACTACTCTTCAGCTGAGGAATTGGCCGAAGCCATACTCAAGGAAGAAACCACTCTGGAAGAAGTTGGTATGAAACCAGTCTTCCGATTACACCCCCCACGAAAAGGTTACAATCACATTCGAAAAAGCTTTAGAGAAGGAGGAACATTGGGTTACCGTGGAGAGGAAATCTCTCAGCTCATACAGAAAATGATCTAACCCCCCGGGTTGATCATGGGTATAGAGTTTACACTAAAACCCATAATTTCCTTTAATAAAATCACAATTCAAGGTGTAACATTATGATAAGAAGAACCCGCAAAATAAGGAAACTGCGTGGCTCCCGAACTATTGGGGGCGGTTGCTCTAAGAAACGAAGAGGAGCCGGTCACCGTGGTGGAAGAGGAAAAGCCGGAGGCCATAAACATATGTGGACCTGGGTTGTTAAATTCGACCCGGACAGGTATGGTAAGCACGGTTTCAAAAGACCACAAAAGACCATAAACAAGTTCAAAACAGTGAACCTGGATTATCTGGATGATAATGCTGAAAAACTGGTTGAACAGGAATTAGCCCAGAAGGAAGGAGACACCATCATTATCGATGTCACTCAATTAGGCTACGATAAAGTACTGGGCAAAGGAAAACTAACCAAATCTCTTACAATCAAAGCTAACCACTTCTCTGCAAGTGCAGTTGCCAAGATTGAAGAAAATGGGGGAGAAGCAGTAAGTCTCCAGTAGAATAACTGTATAACTGGAAGTTCCTATAAGGAGTGAAAACATTGTTGAAGGAAGCTCTTCTGCCGATTTTCTCATATTTACCCCAGGTAAAATCACCAAGTTACCGGGTCCCCTTTAAAGAAAAATTAAAGTGGACTGGGGTAATCCTGATACTGTACTTTATACTCAGTCAGATACCATTATTCGGCCTCAGTCCCACTGCTGTGGACCAATTCTCCCAGTTAAGGGCGGTAATGGCCGGTAGTTTTGGTTCTATAATTACCCTGGGTATCGGACCCATAGTATCAGCATCCATCATACTCCAACTCCTGGTTGGAGGTAAGATCCTCAATCTGGATCTCTCACAACATGATGACAAGGCTTTCTTCCAGGGAACCCAGAAACTCCTGGCAGTGATATTCACCCTCTTCGAGGGTGGAGTTCTGGTCCTCACTGGTTCACTTTCAGCATCAACCCCATCACTGGTATGGGTCATGATCCTGCAGATCACCATTGGTGGAATACTGATCATCTTCCTGGATGAAGTAATATCCAAATGGGGATTTGGAAGTGGAGTAGGACTGTTTATTGTTGCCGGTGTATCATCCCAGATAGTCACTGGATCTTTAAATCCATTATCTTCACCAACATCACCGGGAGTACCATCCGGTGCCATACCCCAATTCCTGTACCTACTCACCACCAGCCAACCCGACTTCAGTCTACTGATACCCATCATCGCATTGGTAGCAGTGTTCCTGGTGGTAGTTTATGCAGAAAGTATGCGGGTGGAAATACCATTGTCCTTTGGAGGGGTAAAGGGAGCAAGGGGTAAATACCCATTAAAGTTCATCTATGCCAGTAACATGCCGGTTATACTAACCAGCGCATTACTCTTAAACGTGCAGCTATTCGCTGCCTTATTCCAGAAGTTAGGATTCCCAATTCTGGGAACAGTATCCAATGGCAGAGCCATAAGTGGAGTGGCCTATTATTTAACCACCCCCTATGGGCTTTCCAGTTTACTAACCAATCCATTGCAGGTTGCAATTTATGGTGTGGTATTCATTGCATCATGTGTGTTATTCGCCTGGTTATGGGTTGAATTAAGTAATATAGGGCCCAAAGCAGTGGCCAAACAATTACATGGAATGGGGATGCAAATTCCCGGATTCAGGAGCAGCCGTACCCAGTTTGAGAGACTGCTGAAAAAATACATCCCAGCAATCACCGTTCTGGGAGGTGCCTTTGTAGGTCTCCTGGCCTTCGGTGCAGACCTTACCGGAGCATTGGGAGGGGGTACCGGTGTTCTCTTGACTGTGGGTATTGTGTATAAACTCTATGAAGAAATAGCTCAGGAGCAACTCATGGACATGCACCCCATGCTCAGGAAGTTCTTAGGTGATTAAATGAAAGTTGTTGTAGTTGCAGGAATACCCGGATCAGGAAGCACCACTGTGCTTCAACACGCACTTAAAGAAACAGACTACGTCCACGTGAACTACGGGGATGTTATGCTGGAAATAGCTCAGGAAATGAAACTGGTGGAAGACCGGGATTCCATGCGTAAACTCCCCCCTGAAACCCAGAAGAAAGTTCAAAAAAAAGCAGCTGGAACCATAAGAGCCCGGGCTGAGAAAGCCAACACCATTGTGGACACCCACTGTACCATTAAAACCCCATCTGGATTCTTACCCGGCCTACCCCAATGGGTCCTGGAGGAACTGGAACCCGACATGTTCATTCTCATCGAAGCTGATGGGGATGAAATACTCATGCGTCGGGTGAGTGACACCACCCGGATCAGGGACATGGAAAGATTGCAGGAGATAAACCTGCACCAGGAAATGAACCGGGCCACAGCCATGGCCTATGCCGTATACACTGGGGCCACTGTCAAGATCATTGAAAATCATAATGACCTTTTGGAGAAGTCAGTTGAAGAAATGAAACAAACCTTAATAAGATAAGAGCAGTTATAGATAGTGTTTTATAAGGGGAGAATCATTTATTGATAAGAAATTTTTCCAGACATACAAAGGGATTAAGAATTTTTAAGATATATAAAAAAAATAGATAGGAACATTTTGGGATTATAGAACCCATTGTGGGTATAAGAGGAAGAAAAAATGGCATTTGAATTTATAACTCAACCAATATTCAATGTACTGGACTTTGTGTTCATGCCTTTGGTCAATACCTTTGGCCCAATGATCGGGGTGTTCATAATATCCACCATTGTGGCCTTTTTCATAACCCTGGCCAACAAACTACTGGTGGACCAGGACCGGTTGCAGTTTGTGCAGAAGGAAATGAAAGTTTTCCAGCAGGAGATGATGGCAGCCCAGAAATCAGGGGATCCTAAAGAAATGGCCCGAGCGCAGAAAAAACAGTCTGAATTCATGGACTTACAGAAGGAAATGATGACCAACTCCTTCAAACCCATGATCGTGACCATGTTACCCATCCTCCTCATATTCTGGTGGATGGCTGCTGAACCAGCAATTGGTAAACTGGTAGTGGAATTACCATCATTTGTATTCTACGTTCTACTGGTGCCACTGTTCCACATGTTCTATCACCAGTCACCTGGAGTTCCCTATATGGCCATTGAATGGCTGGGATGGTACATTCTCTGCTCATTTGCCATGTCCATGTTATTCCGAAAATTCATGGGACTTAAAAGTGGGGGAATATAAACCCCACCTAGTCTGTGTTAAATTCAGAGAGGAAAATTTTACTAAATTTAATATAAGGAGATAATAAAATGCCAGCGTTAAGATACAGATCACGAACCTACAAAAGAACCTTCCGTAGGACCCCTGGAGGCAAAACCGTCCTCCACTACAAAAAGAAAAAACCTAAAAAGCACCACTGTGCTGAATGCGGTAAACTCTTACACGGGGTTCCACGAGGAAGACCTTACCAAATAAGAAAACTCGCCAAATCCAAAAAACGACCTAACCGACCATACGGCGGAAACCTGTGCACCGAGTGCACACGCCGATTGTTCAAGGAACAGGCCCGTTCATTAGGCGCACCCCAAGAGACTGAATCTCAAGAGATTGAGGAATAGATCTCAAATGATCATAACCATCGGTGGACCTGCAGGCAGTGGAACCAGCACAACCTCCCGCATACTATCTGAAAAAACAGGAATCCCCTACATTTCAGCAGGGGACATATTCCGGCAGATGGCTGCAGAGAGGGGTATGGACATACTCAAGTTCAGTAAATTCGCCGAAGGAAACATAGAAATTGACCAGGAAATAGACCAGAGACAGGCTAAAATAGCCGCAGAAAGTGAAGATCTCATAGTGGAAGGCCGCCTGTCAGCCTACTTTGTGGACGCTGATTTGAAGGTATGGTGCAACGCCCCCCTGGATGTCCGCTCAGAGCGGATCAGTAAGCGGGAGAGTAAATCCATCACCCTGGCACGTGAAGAGATAATAACCAGAGAGCGGAGTGAAGCCCAACGGTACCTGGAAATACACCAAATAGACATTAACAACATGGATGTCTATGACGTTGTAATTAACACTCATGCCTTTAAGGCTGATAGCGTCGCTCAAATCATAGTAAAAGTAACTGAGGTGATCAAATGCCAGCAATAGAAGTTGGAAGAATTTGTATGAAAATCTCCGGAAGAGAAGCCGGTGAAAAATGTGTAATAGTCGAGATCATAGATGATAAATTTGTGGAAGTAATAGGAAACACAGTTAAAAACCGCAGATGCAACATCAAACACCTGGAACCATTGGAACAGGTAATTGAAATCAAGACTGAAGACCCTGAAGAAATCAAAAAAGAATTCGAAGCCGCAATTGCTTAAATGCAAGCCGTCTGAATACACACAAACTAAAAAGGTTAATCCAACATGGCAGAACTCCTTCAAAAAGCCTACGGGGAAACAGATCCCCAATACGGCTCTCCGCCGGAAGAAAGGCCTATTGAGGAGCATCTGTCCAGGGGCATAATTAACCTGGATAAATCCTCCGGCCCAACATCCCATGAAATCGATGCATGGGTTAAACGGATCCTCCAGTGTGACAAAACCGGTCACGGTGGAACTCTGGATCCCAGGGTCACCGGAGTACTGCCCATTGGAATTGACAATGCAACCCGGGCCATACAACTACTCCTGGAGGCACCCAAAGAATACGTATGCCTCATGCGCATCCACGAAGATGTGGGGAAAGAGCGTGTGGTGAATATTCTGGAAGAGTTCACCGGGAAAATATTCCAAACACCCCCATTGCGTTCTGCAGTGAAAAGGGAACTCAGGGTGCGGAGCGTATACTACGTGAACATCCTGGAGATAGATGGTCAGGATGCACTATTCCGTATTGGTTGTGAAGCCGGTACCTACATCCGTAAGTACTGTCACGATATTGGTGAAGCATTAGGATGCGGAGCCCACATGGCAGAACTCCGCCGAACACGTGTCGGAGACTTCCAGGAGGATGAAACACTTAAAACCCTCCAGGACGTCACTGATGCCTACCATTACTGGAAGGAAGATGATGACGAGGCACCCCTCCGGGAGTGTGTGCTCCCCATGGAACAGGCCGCCAGCCACCTTAAACAAGTGGTAGTACGGGATTCAGCAGTGGATGCACTGTGCCACGGTGCGGATCTGGCAGCCGGCGGAATACTCCAGTTAAGTGAAGGTATTAAGAGGAAAGAAACCCTGACAGTCCTAACCCTTAAGGGTGAACTGGTGGCAGCTGGTGAGGCACTGGCCACCACCAATGAAATTGACCAGGCCGAGAAGGGCATCATGGTAAATATAAAAAAGGTTTTTATGGAACCAGGAACATACCCAATGATGTGGAAGTAAAAATAAATTTTTACTCTTTCCTGACTTTTACCTAAAACCATATAAATGGGTTTTTAATATACCATATAAAACCAGTAGAATATCTGTTCTCACATCAGATAATTGGATATTTTTATCCTAGAGAAAAAAATCAGCAAAGACTTTATATTACATAAAGAGTAGAATATAATCTTATGCCGGGATAGTCTAGCCTGGTAAGGCGCAAGACTGGAAATCTTGTGGAGCTTTGCTCCGCCTGGGTTCAAATCCCAGTCCCGGCGTTTCATCAAAACATATTTTTAAAGTTAGATGGAATAATTGAATCTTAATTATTATTAAGCTCAATTAAAGGGAATTCAAGTAAAGTTTCAGCCAACCCCAACCGGTTGGGACTGATGATCCGCATGAACTCCCCAGACCAAAATAATAGATAATATATGTATATGGAGGAAATTTTAAATGGAAGACGATTTCAAACATATGGTCCGGATCGCCCGTAAAGACGTGAACGGGAACAAGACCATAATAAACGCCCTGACTGATATAAAGGGAATAGGTAAGGCATTATCCGGTGCCATCTGCACCACCATGGATTTTGATCCTAACCAGAAAGTAGGATACTTACCAGACAAGGAAGTACTACGCCTGGAAGAAGCTGTTAAAGATCCTCAAAACAGCACTATACCTAGATGGATGCTCAACCGTCGTAACGACTATGAAACTGGAGAAACCACCCACCTCATAGAATCTGATCTGGTGATGCGCCTACGGGACGACCTCAACCGGATGAAGAAAACCCGAAGTTACAAGGGACGAAGACACGAAGTGGGACTACCAGTAAGGGGTCAGAGAACCAAATCCACATTCCGTAAGGGAAGCTCCGTTGGAGTTAGAAGGAGAAGAAGAGGATAATCACGGGAGACGATTAACATGGGACATCCAAGAAAGGCAAGGAAAAAGTACGATACCCCTTCACACCCCTGGAATGCAGACCGCATAAAACAGGAAAATAAATTAGTTCAAAAATACGGCCTGAAAAACAAGAAAGAAGTTTGGAAAGCCGAAACCATGGTTAAAAGGTACAGGAGAGATGCCAGGGAACTGCTGGGTATAACCAGTGAACACAACTCCCAGGAAAGAGATCAACTACTGGGCCACCTGATAAAATTAGGAATACTGCCAGAGAATGCTAAACTGGAAGCTGTTCTGGACCTTACTGTAGAAGATGTACTACGCCGCAGATTACAGACTGTAGTACACCGTAAAGGACTGGCCTACACTGCCAAAGAAGCACGAGTATTCGTGGTTCACGGGCACATAGCCATGAACAACAAAAAGATTGACTCCCCCAG
>SWCA01009056.1_pt2:0-2500 | contig 55717 bp, 64 predicted proteins | sample 4692961 | NCBI WGS metagenome assembly SWCA01 (sample SAMN10267275, study PRJNA491770) | bioreactor metagenome | isolation source: DHS bioreactor inoculated with | place: Japan: off Shimokita Peninsula | reverse complement strand
CCCATAGATGAAACCCCTAGGGGTAAACAAACCACAATTTTTTCAAAGGATCGGGATCCCCCAAAATCAGGATAATTGAAATAAAACGGAATTTAAAAAAACAATATATTTTTAGAGGTGGATTAAGTTGTCAGAACTATTAATTCCATTGGATAAATACCTAGCAGCAGGATTACACATAGGCACACAACAGAAGACCAAGGACATGGAACGATACATATACCGTGTACGAGCCGACGGACTATACGTCTTAGATGTGCGGAAAACCAACGACAGAATCATGTCAGCCGCCAAATTCTTGGCAAAATTCGACCCAGAAGACATACTGGCCGTGTCAACCAGGCAGTACGGACAAACTCCAGTACGCAGATTCGGAGAAATCACCGGAGCACGAACCATCCCTGGAAGGTTCATACCCGGAACATTAACCAACCCCAACTATGGTAAATTCATAGAACCTGAAGTACTAATGGTAACCGACCCCCGAAGCGACTCACAGGCCATAATCGAAGCAAAACAGATTGGACTACCTGTAGTAGCACTCTGTGACACTGAAAACCTGCTGGGCAACGTTGACATAGTCATACCAGTGAACAACAAAGGACGAAAAGCAATAGCCCTGGTCTACTGGTTAATGGCCCGACAGATACTAAGGGAAAGAGAAGTACTAGCTCCTGAAGAGGAACTGGACATACTCCCATCAGAATTCGAACTCAAAATATAAACATTCATTCAACAAGGGAGCTCCCCTTTCAGGGAGCTCTTTTAATTGAGTTCATAAAATACTAGAGTTTCACCTCATTAGAGGCGTAAAACCAACTCCATGGTACGTATCCTTAAGTGGTTCATACCACCTAAGGGTTTAATTCCATTTCTGAGTTCATTTGGGGTTAAGTCCATTTATGAGTTCATGCCCATTTTGGGGTTCAATCCCTTAAGGGGGTTTGAATTATTTATGGGAACAATAAATTTCACGAAAACAATCATTTACAGTATTCTTGTAAAGGATGATTTTGAAATATTTTATTAGAATTACTCAAAATGAGCTCTATTTTAACGAAATCATCCATGGAGTAACCCTACTCCAGATAAAGGAGGAATACATAAACGGGGGAAGTATTTAACATACTAATTGATTCCATACCATAACTAATGGATAAAACTAAATATTGTAATGATTCCATACCATAACTAATGGATTTGAAATTATTATAAAGTTAAAAACCATAAAATAGATTTAAAAACTTTGCATTAAAGTTCCGGACTGATCTTATAATCCCATAATAATTATACTACCAAAAATTATACTGGTAATCACATAATAATTCTCATCACCCCAATTTGGAAAGTTTAAAAAAATGTTTAAATGAATGTTAAAATAACTTTCCAGTAATTAAAAATTTAGATTAAAGACTGTTTAATAATTCAAACTCTTTAATAATCTTTAATAAAAAAAGGAAGTTAATAAAAGGCGGGAAAACCTTTTATTAACCAAGGGGGATTTCTATGATCAGGAAACCTGCCGTGGCAGGAATGTTCTATGAATCAGATGAAGGTTCATTAAAGAAGAGAATTGAATGGTGCTACCAGCACAAATTAGGACCTGGAAAGCAACCGGGAAAACTGGGAAACCAGCGGAGTATCAAAGGACTCATCGCTCCCCACGCCGGGTACGTATACTCTGGACCAGTGGCAGCCTGCTCATACCTGGAACTGGCCGAAGATGGTATGCCCGAAACAGTGGTTATACTATGTCCTAACCACACTGGAATGGGATCCGGATTGGCCACCATGACCCAGGGCTCATGGCTAACACCTCTGGGAGAAGTGGAAATAGACCAAGAATTCGCCACCGAACTGGTGAACTACTACCCATTACTGGATGATGACCCATCTGCCCATATCCAGGAACACAGCTGCGAAGTACAGCTACCCTTCCTACAGGAAATCAGCACAGATTTCCAGATGGTACCAGTGTGCATGATGATGCAGGATGTGGAAACCAGCCGGGAACTGGGAGAAACCATAGCACACACCGCAGCCAAACTGGGAAGGGACGCCGTGGTAATTGCCAGTACAGACTTCACCCACTACCAGCCACAAGAAGTGGCTCAGGCCCATGATGAGAAGGTACTCCAAGCCATAGCCAAAATGGATGAAGTGGAAATGATCCAAAGGATACAGGAATACCAGGTAACCATGTGTGGCTACGGACCAGTAACCGCCACCATAGAAGCATCCCGAAACATGGGAGCCCAGACAGCCAGTATCCTCCAGTACGCAACCAGTGGAGATACTGGTGGAGACAAAGACTCTGTAGTGGGATACGCCTCAGCAGTATTTAGGTAAACTGTGTAGATTCAGGTAACTGTAGATTCAGAGGAAAATCCAACAATAAAGACACGGAATAAATCTAAAACATAGATTAAAATAGATTTAAATCTTAATAGATTATAACTTAGCTTAATAGATTATAACTTAGCTTAATAGATTATAACTT
>SWCA01009079.1_pt1 | contig 55925 bp, 49 predicted proteins | sample 4692961 | NCBI WGS metagenome assembly SWCA01 (sample SAMN10267275, study PRJNA491770) | bioreactor metagenome | isolation source: DHS bioreactor inoculated with | place: Japan: off Shimokita Peninsula | reverse complement strand
GATCGCGTTTGTGCAGTTCGAGCATGCGTTCGACCATGGAGACCATACGGTCGTGTTGCTCGACTTCTTTGGGATTATCAAAATTTATTTGTCTAATAGGAATATTACACAAAGGTTCTTTATCTATTTGTAACTGATCACCTTGTTTTTTCCCACGATGATATAACCAAAACTGTATTAACATAGAATTTAAAATTCCAAGAAGATATTTTATTGATTCTTTAAAATAGATTTTTTTTATGATTAAGAAAGCCCTTGATACATATGAAGAAAAATGGACATATGAGAATGCAACTTTTCGGGTTTTTCTAATGGAAAGAATTTTTTCATCTAAAAAGAATTTCTCTTCCCTTGGGCGATGTAATCCATAAGGAGCAAAAACGGAGCTCAGGACAGGTTTAAAATTATCCAAATGTTTTTTTATGCCAGGATATTTCTTTATATTTTCTCGAACTTCTTTGTCTGCATATATAATCCAATATTGATTTTTAGGAACAGCTTTATATCTCCCTATTTCTTGTGTTGTGAAATAAGGTTTAATCTTTTCTTGATCTTCATTGGATTCAATTACTTTTAGTTTTTCCATTTCATTTAATACAAATATTCCTTGACCAACATTAAACGATGATTTAAGTTTGGGTAAGTGTCTATTGGATACAAAATCTTGGAGAACATCAATTCCATTTCCTATTTCATCTTCATGTATCCGCTTTAATCCAAAAGAAAAAATTTTATCCAAAACAACTTCATTACCAATCGTAGCAAGGGTAAATGGTTTATCTTCATTTTTGGGGTTGATTGTTGAAGAATTCCATCCATATTTACTTTCATTAAGATTCATTAAAGCGTCTGAAACATTTATTTCAATCCAATTATTCTCAGTTATCTTAAGATACGGTATTTGGTATGAATTGGTTATTTTTTCTTTTTTAAGTATGTAAACCATGGTTTGAATTGATGCATCGGAAAACACTTTAAAATCAGCAAAATCAACAAATTGAATAATCTTAGTTTCAGACATTATCTTAGACCGTAAAATTGATGCTCCCAAATTTGTTATCCAATTATTTGTTGCAATGAAAGAATGAAATCCATCTTTCCGTACTAAATCAATTGAGTGACAAGCAAAGGCATACCAAAGATCCATCTTTCCAACACAGTATTTTTTTATTCTTGCTCGCCTAAGAACTTCAAAAAATTCTTTATTATTAGCCTCTTTAAGGTACGGCGGATTGCCGATCACCACATCGAATCCTCCCCGCGCAAAAACCTGCGGGAAGTTGCGTTGCCAGTCGAAGGGGTTGACGCGCTCGAGTTCCTTCTCATCCGGGATCAATTGCCCGGCGAAGTAATCCCAACCGATCAGGGAATTGCCGCATTTGATATTGTCGCCCAGGTCGGGCAGTACACGCTCCAATCCCAGGCTGAGCTGTCCGCTCTCCTCCTCCAGCACTTTGAGCAGCAGGCTCAGCTTGGTGACCTCGACCGCCTGGGCATCGATATCCACGCCATAAATATTGTTGACCAGGATGCGTTTTTTCTCAGCGGTGGTCAGCTTCCAGTCGCCGCCTTCGGTGGGGATTAAAGCCGGTTGTTTGCCTTTTGCCCATTTTTCAGGCTGGTTGGCAAGGTACCAGCGCTCGTGCCAATCCAGCAGGTACTGGAAGGCACCCAGCAGGAAGGATCCCGAACCACAGGCCGGGTCTACGATCCTGAGCTGGCTGACCTGCTCGGGGGTCATGCCCGCCTTATGAGAGTTGTCCTCCAGCAGCACCCCGACCGTGTTGGCGACGATGTAATCGACGATGTAGCTGGGGGTGTAATAGACCCCGCCGGCTTTGCGCACCTCGGGTTTCTCTTCGATCTTGGCCTGGCGTCCGGGCGTCAGACGAATGACCTTGCCCAGGAACTGCTCATAAACCTGCCCGAGGATCTCGACCGGGATTTCCTTGAAGATGTACGGACAGGGGTAATACAGGTCTTTGATGATCTCTTTGAGCACTTTATCATCGATGGCCAGGGTGGGGGTTAATGTATCGGCGTGGTTGCTCTGGCCTTTCTCGGCTTTGAAGTGGAACAGCCCCGAGTTGTATTTGAGATCGGCGCGCTGAAAGAGCTGCACCAGCTGGGGGTAGATGTCCTTGCTTTTGCTAAAGTCCAGCAACTGGTTGGCTGGCTCGATGCCGCGATCCTCACAGATGCGCAGGAAGATGATGCGATCGATGGTCATCTGCACAGCGTAGTTGAGCTGGCGTTCGTTGACCACATGCTGGTTGCGCAGTGCGATGTTGCGTGCCAGCAGCGTACGCCACTCTTCGATATCCGCCAGGAAGGCATCATCGACTTTTGTGGTACCGCGCTTGCTGCTGGTATCGGTTACATAACGGTCGAAAGCACCTTTCTGAATGGCAGTCGGGGAGAAAATATTATCAAGTTCATCCCATTTCTCGAGGTACTGGTCATAGCGCAGATACAGGATGCGGGCGGCGGCGGGGCTGTCGGATGGGTTGGGCTTGTTGCGGCAATCATAGACCGCGAACTCCTCAAAATCGGTCAGGATCGAGAGCGGCAGTCCGACGTTCCAGGCATACACCTTGAGCTGGTAGGCCAGTTCACGGTCATTCTGGATGTCCTCGGCCGGTTTCTTGGCTTCGACGAAGAACTTGCGCATCCCGCCCAGCCGGAAGGCGTAATCGGGGGCTTTGGCGTGCGAGCTGCCCTGAATGTGGATCGAGTCCTCGTGCACCACCTCACGATAATTGATCGAGTAGCCCTTGCGGTTGGAGACGTCCCAGCCCAGGGCTTCGAAGAAGGGATTCAGGAATTCCTGGCGTAGTTGTGCCTCGTTGTAGTGACCGGACCGATAGGCGTCGCGGTTATCGCTAAATTGTTGCAGCAGTTGCTGGATGATCTCAGGGGCGGGCATGAATCTCCTCCTATTGTGCAGGCGGTGGGGGTCGCTCGCTAAAACGGAAGCGAGTAACAGTTAATTATATGACTGGAAGGAGATTAATATCAAATGGAAAAGGGGATGGGCTCAAGGCGAAGGGCGAAGGGGGCGGGGGACGGGAGATGGGGGATGGATGCCATCCGCTATCCATCCCAACCCGCCATGCGCGCCATCAAATGCCAGAAGGCCTGGGCTTTTAAGGCACATTGTAATTTATCGCTGTGTGCGCAATCACTCATTTGCGTGTAATTCTGGCATTCAAAAGACCCGGGATTGTTGCTGCACCAGGTTTTACACCACGAGCAATTATCACTGGCTGTTGGGTAGAAAGTGCCGGCAGGGTCATACGATTCGATATCAGCGAAATCGAAAAGGGCTTTGTTATTACTCTGGGCATAATCCCGCACTAGATTGTTGTTGCGCCACAGCTTGCTGACCTGTGTGTTGCCATCAGTGCCATCGGTGTGACCGGTATAATAAACCGTACGCAGTGGGGGGTAATCCCGCTCGAGTTGGTCGAGCACCGCCATGTAGGTTTCCACCTGGGTGACACTGTAATCCGACATCTGTCCGCACCAGGTCCAGAGGGAAACATCGAACCAGTTCGTCTCGACCACGGATCTTGTTTTGTCGATTCCCGCAGCCGATTCCCAGTACATGTCGGGTGTGATATAGGTGGTATTACTATAATTGTTTCCATCGTAAAAACCCATCGCCGTGGAATCGGGAGGTTGCGCCACTACTCCGCTCGCGATAATGGAGACGTTGTATTTGGGATCCTGCTTTTCAAGCCACTGTAGACCGGTCAGAATTTGAGAGCCATGCGAGGTGTGCGCATAGTGGATGACCAGCTTGCGTGCCTGCTCGATCCAATAATCAGGGATTTCCCGCACATCCGTGTTGAGGTGGTTGACGATCAGGGTTTTGGTACTGCCGCTCTTGTTCGCTACCAGGGGCAGAAAAATCGTCCAGTCCTCACCTTTTTCATTGGCACTGGCTTGAATGGTAGGCAAAAATGCGGAGACGAGGAATATGAATAACAATACGATTGATAGGGTGAGAGATTTGCGCATGAGATCCTCCTGGATGCATTCTATTGTACGAAAAAGCTTGCGAAAGGATTGTTTTTGTAAGCCAATTGTAAGCTTGAGAGGATTAGGGGTGAGGGTTCAGGATTTAGGGTTTAGTGACATAGTGCTAGTTGCGGAATTTGGGTCTGAGTGACGCAGGGTGTAGGGTGCCTATGGGGCAGTGCCCCGTTTTTTTTGCCTTTTCCAATCACCATGCGCGTATATTGTCGGGTTGATGGAGAGTATTTTTCCACGAAGGTGAAAATGGATGGCATGCGTACGGGCGGGTTCCGAACCCGCCCGTACGGCCAACCGAACGGAGGGTATGGGAAGGGAAAAACGATGAAAAATGAAGGATTGGTTTTGTGCTCCAGGATTGCCCCTCCATTCTGCCAGGGGTATACAGACAATTTGTTCACCTTTTTATTCTTCATATAATCTTTTCAGGAGAAAAACGATGAAAATAACAGTTGAAACGACCGTGGATGCACCAATAGAAAAGGTCTGGCGTGCTTATAATAATCCGCAGGACATCATGCAATGGAACGCTGCCTCCGATGATTGGCACACAACTGCTTCCAGCGTTGATTTGCGCGTGGGCGGTGCTTTCTCTTCCCGAATGGAAGCCAGGGATGGCAGCATGGGCTTTGATTTCGCCGGGACCTACACAAAGATTGTTCCCCAGGAGTTGATCGCATACTCCTTTGGTGACCGGATGGCACAAATTACCTTCAAAGAAAGCTCGCAGGGTGTCGTGGTGCGGGTTACATTTGATAGTGAGCCTACCAACTCGATTGAACAGCAGCGGGCAGGCTGGCAAAGCATTCTGGATAATTTTAAAAGATATTTGCTGAAATCTAACAGCTATCCAGAGAGTTGAAAAAAGTTGAGCGAAACCAGATGATGACCAATAATTTCATGGTTGTCTTGATAAAAACTCCATTCGCAAAGTTGAACTTCCTCTTGTTATAATTTAAACCAGGATAGATTCACATCCCGGAGGTGTTGGCATGGAAAAGGAAACCCTGAATTTAATCATCGGTGGCGGGATTGGCTTTCTGGCGTCCTTTCTGGTGACGATTGCGACCTTTATCTTTCAGAATCACCAGAATAATAAAAAACGAAAGTGGGATCTGGAAGACCAGCACAGCCAGAGCCACAAAGAGGTCATCAGCCGGCGTTTGAACCAGATTGAGCAGGAAGCCTCCAACATCATCGAGTGGGCGAACAATATTTATCTGCAATACCCATTGTATGCCAAAGAGGGGATTTCGGAAGAAAAATTAAACGAACTAACCTCCGGATATCTCAAGAATACCAACCTGGTGCCCAATGCGATCATGCTGGAGGATAAGGAGCTGGAGGGCGCGGTCAAGACCTTTGGTACCAACAGCCTGGATCTATACAACTGGGTTGCAGAAGGGTCACTGGCAAGCGAGAAACGCAACTGGCAGGAGGTCGCGGATATTCACGATCAATTGCGTATGGATTATTCGTATGTGCTGAAATGCCTGGATGACTATAGGGTTGCTAATAGCTGAAAGTGGAAAGCTCAAAGCTCAAATTTGGTGGTGGTTGAGTGCTATGCAAATAAGGTGCGTTGGCACAGTCAGGTATGGGTCCTGGGCGCGCCTGTCCTATCAATTATGAGCGTAAGAAAAGTCAAGATCAGGGTTGACAGCATTACAGGATTGATTATAATAAGCAAGCCTTCCTCGATAGCTCAATTGGCAGAGCGGGCGGCTGTTAACTGCTAGGTTGTAGGTTCGAGTCCTACTCGAGGAGCTTTATTGTATATACTCAGAATTCTTTCTTCCAGACAAGATGATTAATAAAATAGTTGAACATAAAACAAGTATTATTTTTATTTTATTAATCAGTTTATATATTTATTTTGCAGCTAATCTTCTTACTTTTGGGCATAATTGGGGAGATGATCTTGCTTCTTATTTTATGCAAGCTAAAAGTTTGATTTCTGGCTCTCCTCAGAGATTTTTTGAGGAAAATTCTTTTACGATTTATAACTCCGATACTGTTTTAGGTCCAGTTGTTTATCCTTGGGGATATCCAATAATTCTTTCATTATTTTTTTATTTTTTTGATATTAATCTTCTGGCATTAAAAGTACCCAACATTATTTTTTTTGTCTTGTTTCTGTTAACATTTTTTAAGGTGCTGAGCAAAAGGCTTTTATCAAAAGAAAAATTATTATTAATAGCAATTTTCGCCTTTAATCCTCACTTTCTATTATTTCACGATAATATTTTATCAGATTTACATTTCTTGTTTTTTTCAACTTTTTCCATTTATTTTATGAACAAAACAATACGAAAGAATTTCTTGTTTTCATCACATTGGTTGAATTCTATTTTTCTGGGTTTCTTAATTTTTATCAGTACTTTTATCAGAACGTTTGGAATTGTTTTGTTATTTACTTATTTTGTTTGTCAATTTTATCTAGTGACAAGAAATAAGAAGTGGACAAAAAATAACAAAAAAGAAATAATACCTTTCTTAATGCCATATCTGATACCCAAAGTATTTTAAGCTGGAGATATTATTAATGGTAAATTCTAAAATAGATTTTTCTCGTTTTAAGTATCTTTTAGAATCCCCTTATTTGATATTGCCCATCATTTGTTTCTTTGCGTATGGGGTGTTAATTCCTTGGTTAGGGCTTTATGTTGATGACCATACTTTTATTTGGACATTTGAAACACTTAAAGAAAATGGGATTTTTCGTTATTTTACGATAGGTGGAAACAGACCAGTTTGGGGATTATTTTTTTCATTTTTTGTTGCTTTATTAGGAAATAAACCAGAAGTTTGGCATATATTTGGGATTTTTTGGTTGTTTATCTGTGGTTTAATAATTTATAAGATAGTTTCCAATATATTTCCTGATCAAAAAAAAATTGCACTCATTCCTTCATCTCTGTTTATTGTTTATCCTGGAATGCAGTTGCAATTTATTTCTTTGACAGTTGGACATATGTATCTTATTTTTTCATTTTTTTTATTATCTTTATTATTTTCAATCAAATCGATAACTCAAAAAAAGCACTATCTGATTTTTTCTGTTTTAGCTATTATTGCAAGTACTATTAATCTACTTTCTTTTGAATATTTCATAATGTTGGAATTCATCCGCCCTTTCATTATTTGGTTTGTTATCAGGAACGAACAAACCAAAATAATTAATCAGTTAAAAACCACATTTAAATATTGGTTTCCATATTTGGCTCTTCTCACAGGTATCGCTATTTGGAGATTATTTTTCTTCGAATTACAAACTATCAGGTACCAAATTTCAATTGTTGAGCAATTAAAAACTTCTCCATTTGATACAATTTTTGGGTTAATTCCAGTTATTATTAAAAATATTTTTTGGTCAACTACAATTCAAGCATGGGGGCAAATATTCAATAATTTATTTTCTGTCAATATTAACTCCAAATTTGACTTAATTTATTTATTTTTATCATTCTTATTATCAATTTTGATCTTTATTTGGTTAAAAATCATAAATTTAGAAATAAAAATTAGCAAAAAATCAAGAATATTTTTAGTTTTTACAGGTTTGTTTGGACTATTTTTTGCTGGATGGCCATTCTGGGCAACTGGATTGAATGTCGAACCTTTCTATTGGAATTCAAGATTTACAATGCCTTTTATGCTCGGAATGTCCCTTTTGCTTTGTGGTTTGTTGTCATTTATACCGAAATCATGGATACAAAAATCATTCTTTTCGTTATTACTTGGATTAGCAATTAGCCATCAATTTCTGATCGCTAATGATTTTCGGATTGATTGGAAAAACCATAATGAATTTTTGTGGCAATTAAGTTGGAGATTAGCTGATTTAGAAGTGGGAACAACAATCCTAAGCAATGATCTTCCCCTTAAGTATTTTAGTGATAATACAATATCCGCGGAATTAAATTGGATAGCATCAAAAGGAAAAGAAATTGATTACCCGGAATTTTTATTTGGTTATTTATCCGAATTCAAAAGAATTAACTTACCTTTCGAAAAACAAGGGATGAGTTTTAAAAAAAGTTTAATAAGCGCAGATTTTTATGGAACCACAGACAAAGTAATTGCAATCAATTATCGATTTGGTTCATGCTTAAGAGTTCTTGATCCTAGGTTAGATCCCATCAACCCATTAATAAAAATAGAAAGTCAAAAAGCTGCATCCATTTCTAATACTCAATTAATTAATCTCGAAGGAACTGTTTTTGATCTGAAAAAATCTAATTATGGCTCTGAACCAATAAACAATGAGTGTTATAAATTTCAAAAGAGTCAATTACTGGCACAAATGGAAAAGTGGGATGAAGTTGTAATTATTTCGAATGAAATTGATTTTCAATCTAATATTATCCGGCGTGATCCCATGTTGAGTATTGCATTCTTAGATGGGTTTATCAATACCGGAAATTTTGAAAAAGCATTGGAAGTTTCTCAACAAATAAAGAATTTGAACACAGACTTTTCTCCAGTTTTATGTGAATATTGGACTGTAGTACATAAAGATTATGTCAAAGATAATATTAAATTCATAGAATCTGAGTTCAATTGCAATGAAAAATCGACTAATAAATAAAAATCCTTGAAATCCCAATTCTCGCATTAAGCAGCCACGCGTTATTTCAGGACGTCAGACGCAGGTACGGATTTTGCGGACAATTTCGTAAAAACTGCGGTGAAGTGTCCTTCAAATGATATTAGTCCATATTATTCTTGGAAGTGGGAAATATGGATTAATTTTCAGCAAAGTAAACAAGAAAATACGGAAAAATTCATTTCTCCCAGGTTGTAGGTTCGAGTCCTACTCGAGGAGCTTTATTTTTTTAAGGGGTCATGCTTGCAAATTCATAACCAGATTTCCACAGTGGGACTTTAGCTGTTAAGCTGTTGAGCTAACGAGTTATTGAGTTGTAGATCTTTTAAATCATAAAAAGTAAATTAAAATATATGGGGCATGAAAACAAATGACCTGCAGTTTGATGCGTATGAATCACAAAAACAGGCGTCTATACGAATGCAGGACGCCTGTTTGGGAAAGGTCATTTTTTTATTGACGTGTAAATGATATCAAGGTGTTATCACCGGCATCTCGCAACTGAAGGGAGTTGCCTGTAATCTGATAACTGACTACTTTATCCAGTGCGGAGAGAAAAGCAGTTTCTTCTGCCATTAAGCCTTCTCCACAGAACATAGCGGTTGCACCAGCATCACTGATAGTGAGGATGCTGCCGTCCACTTCGTAATTGGCGAAGTAATCATTGCAACCGGCGTTACCATTCAGCTTGCCTTCCTGGTCAAATGTCAGTGTCTGCTGGGCAGCTTGAATGGATCCAGATGAGACGACATCTTGAGAGGTTTCGCTCATGACGAAAGTTGCTAACCAGCTGGTTCCTGCCAGTTCCTGGCTTTGGGCTTCAAATACGGCCAGAATTTTGCCATTTTCATCCAGTAGCTGCAGTTTATTATCGGTCAATTGATATTTTGCACTGGTCTGTAAAGCCTTGTTGAATTCATCCGCACGCTGCATAATGGGTCCTTCACAGGCCATCAAGGTGCTCATTAGATCATCGCCAACAGAAAATGAGTTTCCATCCAGCGTGTATGAACCACCAAAGTGGTTACAACCATCGCTACCAGACAGGCTGCTATTTTCCAATACCATATAGATATTTGTATCGGATGGCACTGCATTGCCGTTTAACTCAGTCAGAATCCAGGTGCCAAGCGGAGAAGCTGATTGCTTGGGTTGACAGGCTGATATTAACAGAGTCGCTAACAATCCAGTTACCAATAAAAATTTAATTTTTGATCTCATTTGTTTCCTCCAATTTTTCCAACAATAATGTTTCGTAGCATCATAATAAGAGGGGCGCCCCCAAATTATTGATTTGATGCACTCTTTTCTCTATTAAGGACGAAGCCGGGTTCGGAATAGTTCCCCCTTAAGTTTTACTTGACGGGCAACCCGCGCTGCTCTACAATTCAGCCACGTCAAATATACCAGGGAGCAAAAATGAAGAACACTATCCTCATTGGAACATTCATTGCAATCATGACCGGTGTCCTGATTGCCACACAGGCTACCTTCAGCAGCCGCGGAGGGAATATTATCGGGCCGATACGAACCGGCATTCTCACCAATCTGGGGAGTGGTTTGTTTGCCCTGATTTTTATACTGGTAACGATTGCCTGGCGAACCACAGAGTGGCGTAATCTCCCACAGGCAACCATCTGGACATTGTTGTTTTCGGGTGGGTTGGGAATTTTGATTGTGATCGGGGTGTCGTTTTCACTACGTTACACCGGTGTGACCGCAGGGACGGCCGCCATCATTCTGGGTCAATTGCTGGTATCTACCATTGTGGATGCCACCGGGCTCTCCGGGCAGGCACCCATCCCCATCAACTGGCAGCGGGTGGCGGGGTTATTGGTGATGGGGTTGGCGATCTTTCTACTGGTGCCACGCAAATAATTCTCCCTGATAACCCTGATTGAACCGTATTTCGGGTTGTGTTTTACCGCTTCTATGATTAAATAAAAGCATGTGCTCTGCGACTTCCAAGAAATTCCACATCCAAATCCTCGAACAGAGCTGGCTGGGCAACGAGCCGCCGCCGTTTGATTTGTGTTCACATGGCCGTCTGTTGCTGGAGGTAGATGGGCAGGTTATTCTGGATGGACGCGAGATCTATGGGGTCAGTGAAACCGCACTGGCCTTATTGCGCACCCTCGATCATGATCATACCCCGCTGCAACCCCTGGCCGAAAAGCTTATTTTTCATGGCTGTGGAACTGTCTTGATGATGGGCTGCCCGATTGGGGTGGATTGGACGGTGATCCATGAGAATAACCAGGTGCAGCTCAGCCAATTCAGGCGTTGGGATTCGCCGGACGAGCACCATCCGCAGCAATTCCCGGGTCTGGCAGTGACTCTTTCCTTTAAAGAGTATCAGAATCAGATTTTGACATTGGCAGCACAGGTGCTCGATTTTTTCAAGGGAGAGTCAAAACAATTCTTCGATATGCAGGATCAACTGGCGTATGAGCGCTTCTGGTCAGAATTTGAGATGCGATTTAACTTGCATGCGGGGTGAGTTAGGGTTTTGTTGAGATTGTGAGATTTCTTTGATTCTAAAAAGTTCCACGTTAAATCTACTTAACGCATGAGAATGCAAAATCTCGCTCACGTTTGACCTCCGCCTCACGCGACCTCCACCATAGGCGTCCTCCCTCCCATCATTTCTGTTACAATATTTGCATGGCAACCCCGTTAATCCGGGCAGAAGGAGGAAAAAATGAACTACATGGCGCTTTTTATTTTAGATGATCCCTCAAGGTTAGAGGATGTTTTAAGAGCATGGTCGAAAGGGGGCATTCGCGGGGCAACGGTCATTGAATCGACCGGCTTGTATCGTTTGACGCGCAAGCTGATCCCGATGCGCTATTTATATAGCAGTCGCGAAGCCAGCGAGAAAGAAAATGTGACCCTGATCGCCATCGTAGAAGACCAGTCCATGGCTGAACAATGCCTGGCATTAACCGAATCGGTTATAGGTGATTTAAGCCAACCGGATACCGGAATTTTTGCTGCCTGGCCACTCAGTCTGGTCAAAGGTCTCTCTGCTCGCGATTTGGCAAAGGACGAGTAAGCATGGTCTGGCTTCAGTTTCTATTTTCAGCGGTTATGATCGTAGTGGCGGCATATTTTTTGGCGAAGTACGGTGATGTGATTGCCATCCGCACCGGGTTGGGAGGTATGTTTATCGGCATTTTGCTCATGGCAGGTGCCACCTCATTGCCTGAGTTACTGACCTCGATGGAGGCCGTTAAACAGAATTCTCCCAATATTGCTGCCGGTAACCTCCTGGGCAGCAATGGCTTTAATATGCTATTGCTAGCGATTCTGGATTTACTGCATCGTAGTCAAAGGATATTAAGGAAAGCAGCCATGCGCCATGCGCTCACTGGCAGCCTGGCAATCATGATGATTGGCCTGGTGTTGTATTTTATTGCCGCCGATGTTCAGGTGAAACTTGGCTGGGTAGGGCTGGATTCGATCATCATCATCGCTGCCTATATCTTTGCTCTGCGTTTAATCTCAGGTGATTCCAAGGCAGAGAAATTGGATCCCAAGGAAATCCCTGCTGAAGTTCCTAAACTATGGGTGGGGTTGCTTGGTTTTTCGGTGGCGGCAGGCGTTCTGATTATCATCACACCTTATATGGTTGGCGCAAGTGTTAGCATTGCTGAAATCACCGGCTTAGGCACTACTTTTGTAGGTACCACCCTGGTGGCATTGGTGACCTCCCTACCGGAGACTGTTACCACCATTGCCGCGATTCGGATGGGCGCCAGCGATATGGCCATTGGAAACCTGTTTGGCAGCAATATGTTCAATATGTTTGCGCTGGGATTGACAGATCTCTTTTACACCCAGGGCAGATTTCTCAGTACGATTGATCCGACATTTATGTTGGTGGGTATGTTCGGTTTGCTGATGACTTCCATTGGCTTGGTAGGCAACCTGGCCAAGCTGGAGAGAAGATTATGGTTTATCGAAATTGATTCCTTGCTGCTCTTCCTTTTGTATTTCTCCGGTATGTGGCTGTTATATCAGCGGGGGGTATCCTAAACCAACTCTTGACCCCAAATATGACAATTCTTGGTACAATTATCCACCGGGCGTAACATTGTAAGGAGGATTGGATGGATACCCCAGAATGGTTGTTTCGTATTCGTAAGGATCTGGAAAAAATTACCGGTCAGGTAGCCTGTGAAATCTGGCCGACCCCGAAGGGGAAACCCTATTTCAATTACCGTCTGGAACACGTACGCCAGGTGGAACGGGATGCGCGCTGGTTGCTGCAGCAGGTGGGGGGTGATGAGGAAGTCGTAATTGCATCTGTCTGGCTGCATGACCGCTTCCAACCGCAATTGGCAAAACCTGATCGGCATGCCCTTCTGGCTGCGAACTGGATTCGCGAGAATCTGGCTGAGACCGGCTTCCCCCAGGAGAAGGTTAACATGGTTGCATATGTGGTCGCCATGCATTCTGGCGAGCCGCAATCCTTGCCCGAAGAGGATCACGAAGCCCGGGTTTTATGGGATGCCGACAAGCTCACCAAGCTGGGACCGCTTTCCTATAGTAACATGCTGGCAGTCATGCCGGCTTACCCGGAGCATATTATGAGCTATGGCGAGATCGTGCGCATGGCCAGAGATGAACTGGAACGACGCAAAGAACTGGTGGAACTGTTCTACTTCCCGGTTTCCCGCAAACGCGCTGCCCAAAGGGTGGCTGCCCAGGAATGTTTCCTGAATCAGATGCAACGCGATATCGCAGGTGTGTAGTGTGGGGGGAAGGCTGAAAGGCGAAAGGCGAAAGGCAAAGACGGAAAGTTAACTTTTGACAAATGTGGGTCATAAGATTAGATTTCACGAGCTAGATTCTGAAAGTCAGGGTTCATAGGCGAGAGCCTTAAAAAAATTGCCCCTAGAGTGGGATCACACCGATTAATTACTCAGTCTTACTCCCACTTAAGCAAATTCTCCAGAAAGTAAGGCAGCTGTTTTTGCCACCAGGGCCAATCGTGGTTGACATCATGTCCCCAGTAGTCCACCCAGGCTGGGATGTTCTTATCGCGCAGGATCTGATCAAGCGCACGCGTATCGGCCAGCATTTCGTCCTCCCAGGCACCCTGTCCCACAGAAATGATAATTTTACTCTGCCGGTATTGGGAAAGGTACCATTCATCCTCCAGATTCGGCAGGTAGGCGATGGGTACGTTGAAATAAACAATCTGGTCCATGTAATCCCCGATGAACATGGAGAGTTGATACAACCCGCTCAAGGCAATCATGCCATTGAAAATATCCGGGTGGCGGAAAAAGAAATTGCAACAGTGATAAGCACCCATGCTCGCACCGCTGACGAGGAACTTTTGTTCAAATCCCTCACCCAGGCTGCGAATGAGAGGAACCACTTCGTAGATGATATATTTGTCGTAGGCTTCATGCCGTAAAGCGCGCTCTACCGGGGGGGCATCCCAGTTGCCCCAGGATTGGCTATCGATCGAGTCGACCGTGATGACTCGGATACGTCCGTTATCGATAAATGGATAGATGGCATGGATCATGCCATTATTCTCAAAATCAAAGAAACGTCCACTCTGGGAGGGGAAAACCAGCAGCGGGAGACCGCTATGGCCATAGACTTTCAACTCCATGTTCTGGTTGAGGCTCGGGCTCCACCACTGGTGATAATCGATCTTCATTGTCTGTCCCTGTTTTGCACAGCCAGGATCGTCTGCTCAGCCCTGAGGATATCCTGCAGATCAGGTGAACGCACGATGTAGCCATAATCCCCCAACGCACTGCGCACAACCGGGCTCATGGTTTGATGCAGCACCAGCATATTGCGGAATTCGGATAGCACCTCCTGATGGGACAGAGCATAAGCGATATGCTGCTTGCGACCGATATAAGCGCAATAATAGGGGCGGGAAACCTGTGCATCAAAGCGGTTATGCACAATCATATTGGCGTATTCGGCATAAATATCGATATCATTGGCGTAATTGTACATATCCGTGGTCAGCCCGCCAGGGGGACGCATGTTGACCTCCAGGGCAATCAGGCGGTCATCCGCAGTTCGGAAGTATTCGAGGTGGAAAAAGCGTGACCGGATATTGAAGGCTTTGACGGTGCGCAGACCGACCTCCAGCAAATCCTCGGGAATCTCACGCAGGGAGTAATAAAAGAAGTCCAGGTCGTGATTGACAGTTTCCATGATCCCCTGCCGGAAAACATCCACGGTGTAAAAGACGACTTTGCCATCCTGGTCGGCCAGGCCATCAAACGAGACCACCTGCCCCTGAATGAATTCTTCAAACAAATAATCGACCGCTGGTTTACTGGCAAAGAAAGGTTGCACATCACTTAAGTTGTGTAACTTGTAGGTGGCAGCAGCGCCAACCCCCTTATCCGGTTTGGCAACAACCGGCGTCCCAACCTCTTCAATGAAGTGAATTGCTTCTGCTGGATCGTGGATGATCCTGCCGCGTGCCACCGGGATCCCGGCTTGCTGGTAGATCTTTTTCATCAGCGATTTCTGCTTGACCCAGGCAATCTCATTAATCTTTGGTCCGGTGATATTGAAATCACTCCGCATGCGCGCCTCAGTCTCAAGCCAATACTCATTGTGGGATTCGAACCAATCGAGCTTGCCATAACGATGGGTGAAATAACCCATTGCCCGCACCAGTTCATCGTAAAGATGCATATCCTTCACTCGGTAAAATTCTGTCAGGTTATGCTTGAGAGCACCGGCCAGATGGTCGTAGGGGGTGTCACCAATGCCGAGCACGTTTACTCCTGCTGCGCGCAATTTAATCACGAAGGGATAATAGTTGGTTGGAAAATGAGGTGAAAGGTAAACGTAGTTCATATTTTCTCGCAAAGAATAATTTACGAATTATATAACGAAAATTCAATTACCAAAATATTATTCAAGCCAAAAAGCACAGCAAAAATTGGACACCCTGGGGAAAACCATCGCAGTCCGTTATGATCCCAACCAACCCAAGGATCAAATTCCCTGTTCATGGCTGGTGAGCGTCAACCCTCACAAACTTTACGCTTTGATAGTAAAATTGGAAGGGATTACACTTATAGGAGTTCAGCATGACACACAGGCACGCGCAAGACTTTGACAACCGTGAGAAAAAATATGTACTGGTCGAGTTTCCCTACCCATCCGGGTCAGGACTGCATATCGGCCATGCCTTCACCTTTACCGGGGCGGATGTTTACGCCCGCTTCGAGCGGATGCAGGGCAAGAACGTGCTTTTCCCGATCGGTTGGGATGCTTTTGGGCTGCCCACTGAAAACTATGCCATCAAGACCGGGCGCAAACCGCAGCATGTGACCGCAGAGAATACGGATACATTCCGTAATCAGATGGAACAGCTCGGTTTGTCATTCGATTATGAACGTGTGGTCAATACCACCGACCCGCACTATTACAAGTGGACCCAGTGGATCTTCATTCAGCTCTTTGAGAAGGGGATGGCGTACAAACAGGAGATGCCAATCAACTGGTGCCCCAGTTGCAAGGTCGGTCTGGCGAATGAAGAAGTGGTCAATGGCAACTGTGAACGCTGTGGAGCTCCCACCACCCGCCGCCGCATCAGCCAATGGGTTGTTCGGATCACCGAATATGCCGATCGTCTGATTGATGGTCTGGAGGAGACGGACTTCATCGAAAAGGTCAAAGCTTCACAAATCAACTGGATTGGTCGCAGTGAAGGCGCGCGCGTTCAGTTTCAACTGCTGGGGGTGGATGAGCAACTGGAAGTCTTCACCACCCGCCCAGACACACTCTGGGGCTGTACCTTCATGGTGCTGGCGCCTGAGCATCCTTTTGTAGAAAAATACTGCCTGGATCAACCGGGTGTGAAAGAGTACGTAGAAAGCAGCCGGGCCAAGTCTGACCTGGAACGCCAGGAAGTCAGCCGCGAGAAGACCGGCGTGTTCAGTGGCCTGACCGCCATCAACCCCGCCAATGGCAAAGAAGTTCCGGTCTGGATCTCCGACTTTGTGCTGTTAAGCTATGGAACCGGGGCAATCATGTCGGTGCCTTCGGGTGACCAGCGCGACTGGGATTTTGCCACTAAGTTTGGGCTGGAGATCCTGCCGATCGTAGAACCGGAAAATGGTTGGGATTTCAGCCAGGGGGCGTATGCCGAAAAAGATGCTGTCATGATCAACTCTGGCCCGATCAACGGGCTGACTGTAAACGAAGCCATCCCGGCAGCCCTCGAGTGGCTGAAGGAACGCGATTTGGGTGAGGCGACCGTATCTTACCACCTGCGCGATTGGATCTTCAGCCGCCAGCATTACTGGGGCGAACCGATTCCGATGGTGAATTGCGAGGTGTGTGGCTGGGTGCCGGTGAAGTTTGAAGATTTACCGGTAGTGCTGCCGGATGTGGAAAAATACGAGCCAACCGATACCGGAGAATCACCATTAGCGAACATCACTGAATGGGTACACACCACCTGCCCGAAGTGTGGCAAACCTGCCAGGCGCGAGACTGACACCATGCCCAACTGGGCTGGTTCGGACTGGTACTTCCTGCGCTTTGTAGACCCGCACAACGACCAGGCACTGGCAGATATGGACAAACTGCGCTACTGGATGCCTGTTGACCTGTACATCGGTGGCGATGAGCATAACACCTTGCATCTGCTTTACTCGCGCTTCATTTACCAGTTCCTGCATGATATCGGTGCGGTACCAGCAGAGATCCCGGAGCCATATTACCGGCGCATGTCGCATGGTGTTATTCTGGGGCCGGACAACCAGCGCATGAGCAAGAGCCGCGGCAATGTGATCGTACCGGAAGATATCATCCACCAATACAGTGTGGATGCTGCGCGTTGCTATATGATGTTCATCGGGCCTTTCGATGCCACCATGGCCTGGAATGAACGCGCCCTGCAGGGCACCAAACGCTTCCTGGATCGCTTTGAACGCCTGGTGGAAATGCAGGCGAATACCAAAGCTGAAACCCCACGCGAGATCAAAGCCCTGATCCACAAAGCGCTAGCAAAGTGCCAGCACGATTATGAGAATTTTAAATACAACACCGCAGTTGCCAAATTGATGGAGACCCTCAACAGCATCTACGAGCATGGGGGTGCGGTCAACCCGCGCGATCTGCGCATGCTCGTGCAGGCGATTGCTCCCTTAGCACCATTCTTTGCCGAAGAAGCCTGGATAAAACTGGGTGGCAAGGGCAGCGTGCACGCCAGCGACTGGCCTGCTGTGGACCCTGCTTTATTAATGGAAGACAACGTCGAAATTCCTGTACAGGTGAATGGCAAGCTGCGTGGCACAGTCACCGTCGCGAGGGATGCTGACCAGGCAACAGTGGAAGCTGCTGCCCGCGAGATTGAGAGTGTGGCCAAGTATCTGAACGAGGGTGAGGTGCGCAAAGTGATCTTCATCCCCGCCAAGACGATTAATTTTGTGGTGAAGAAATAGCCGAAAAGCGAAAGTAACACCATCTGTGCCTTAGGATAATTTCAATGCCACCCTTTCCGACTCAGTGCAGCAGGGTTAGGACAGTTTAGATTCAATACAAGCTCATCAAACAATACTCAAGCTTTGTGAATAATTTGCAGGATTTGGGAATCCTACTTTTGATAGCAGCCACGTTTTATGGTATTGCTGCCTTTCTGTTGAAAATGGATTGAGAAATTGAAATAACAATTAATAATAATTGAAAATTCGATTCATAATTTATTGAGTATATAAAATTTATGATGCTAAAATTTCACTAGAGTAGATCGAAATTTAAATTCCTAAACCCATGAAGCTTTTCAATTTAATGTAAACTATTGAAGAGAGGAATCATGAAATTTATTAAGGTATTAATCGTATTATGCATTCTATTTTTCCTAATTCTTAATTTCCAAGTAGTTAAAAGCGATACAACAAATTTTGGTCCACTTGAAACAAAATTAAAGAATATATTCTATACTGATATCTCCTCTGGATACAATCATGTATGTGCAACCAATAATAACAATGAATTAAAGTGTTGGGGAAGTAGTTCTTATAAACAACTAGGTAATCAGTATGACAGGTCAACTCCTGGTTCTATTTCTGACAAAGAAATGGAAACTGTGACTACCTTTTCTGCTGGTGGTTATAATACCTGTATTGTCACGACTGAAGGTTCATTAAAATGTTTAGGTAGTAATTTTAAATCAGAATTAGGAAATACAGATTTTAATCGCGAAACCTATGGTAATTGGATTCAAGTAAAAGGAATGGAAGAAGGAGTTACAAAAGTTTCAATTGGCTTTCAAACAATGTGTGCTTTAAAAACCTCTGGAGACGTTTATTGTTGGGGGGCAGATTGGTCAACATATGATTATTTAAATCCAAATAGTGTGTCAATAAGACATGAACCAGTAAAAATAAATTTTGAGGAAAAAGTTGTCAATATAAATCTAAATGGCATTCATGCTTGTGCGATAACTGAATCTAATAGAATGGCTTGTTGGGGGTATGGTGATGTAGGACAATTAGGAAATGGTGGTTTAGATAGTCAATCAGAACCTGTATATGTTTCTAATTTGGAGTTTGTATCAAAAATAGCGTTAGGAAGCGAACATACTTGTGCAATAGGAAAATCGTATGATGATGAAACTCAAAAATTGTGGTGTTGGGGTTCAAACAATTATGGAAAGCTAGGAGTCGATCCATTTGTATATTCGTCGTCACCTATTCCTTTAAAAGTTCAAAATATACCTGGTCAAACGATTGAAGTAGCTGCTGGTAAGGAACATACTTGTGCAATAGTTAATAATGAGGGACAGAATTCTGTTTTTTGTTGGGGATTAAACCGAGAAGGACAACTAGGTATTGGGTCAACATCTGAATGGGATCCAATGGTGGGAGATTTATTAGTCCCAACATATGTTCCCGGTTCTGAAGGTGCTGTGAAGATTGCTCTGGGGGAGGCACATACAATAATTTTAAAGGAATCTGGGAAAATTCAATCATGGGGAACAAATACACAAGGGCAATTAGGAAATGGTGCGTTTTTTAGGCGACAATTGCCAATTCATTTACACAGTGTCTTTCCAGGGTTAGATCAACCAATAGAAGACATTGTAATGGGTGATTATTTCACATGTACATTAATGGAAGACGGAAGCGTTTATTGTTGGGGAAGTAATCGGTACGGCCAAATTGGAAAAGGAGATTTGGATTATGCACCGGAACCAGTGAAAATTATTGACTCAGGAGTGAAAGCAATAACTGCTTCAAATGAAAGAGTCTGTAGCTTATTAGTTACAAGCGAAGTTAAATGTTGGGGATTGAATTATGATAATACATTGGGTACTGACAATCCTCTCCTATATCTTTCAACTCCTTCTTATGTTTTGAATGAGGATGGATCTAGATTTTCACGTGCTGTTAGTTTTGCTAATAGTAAAAGTTATCCCTGTGTAAATAGTGAAAATGGAGGAATTTATTGTTGGGGCTATTATAAAGGTCAATATCCAAATAACGAAACAGTCTCCTATCCTTCACCAATTGAACATTTTAGCGATAAAAAAATAATATCTTATACAAACGGTGGTAATCATTCGTGTATTGTGAATGAATTCGGAGAAGTATATTGTTGGGGTATGAATTATAGTGGAGAGCTTGGGTTAGGATATGCTGACTATGAAATACATACTAACCCAACAAAAGTAGAGGGATTAGATCGTATGGTTGTTGAAGTTTCAGCGACTGGAAATATGACCTGTGCAATAACCACATTAAGGGAAATTTATTGTTGGGGTGGAGGAAGTTATTCGATGTATACACCTCAAAAGATAGAAGGACTTGGTGCAGGGGTTGAGACAATTTCTACCAACTTGTCATACATCAGTGGGTCTCATTCCTGTGTACTCCTTCAAGAAACAAAATCCGTCAAATGTTTTGGTGATAATAAATATTCTCAACTTGGTGATGGAACATATAGATTTTATGGAAACATTGTTCCAGTTGATGTTTTAGGCCTTGAAGGAAATGTTAAAAAAGTAAAAGTTGGCGGTTCTTCTTCATGCGCGATTTTTGACTCAGGTTCAGCTGCATGTTGGGGGTTTGATTATCAATTAGAGACTTTGCCTGTTGATCTTGTTGAAGTTGATGAACTGGATCAACCACCACCAATATTCTTCAGTAATTATTATTCCGGTTCACCTGAAAGTTATTTTGTGATAACAGGTTTGTACTTTACCCCCAATCAATATTATGATATTTCAATAAACGGAGTAATTAGAGGTCGAGTCTTTGCTAATGAAACAGGAGTATTTAAGTTTTTTACCTATTTTGATGAAGTTGGTGAATTTAGAGTAAATGTTATTCCTGTTATTAATATAAAAAAGGATACGATTAATAATGCTTTTGTTTTGAAAAATTCCTTGCTGGGTGATTCCCAAAAAGAAATAATAATTAATGTTGAAGAGGGAATAATTAAAAGAATTAAAGAAGGAGATGGATACACTGTAGATTTAACAAATAATCATTTAATTTTTCTCCCATTATTAAATCGATAAAAACAAAACTAAAGTGTAGAGTCTATAAGTACGTTCCTAATGGATCCTAAATACTGAGCAGCACATGGAGTGCGAAAGCGTTAATGTGAGAGATTTAAATTGGATATGAAACCAATGCCATCATTTGAAAAATGGCGAGTTGAAATAATAAAGGATTAGGAATTTTTGTCAGCTTCAAAAGAGGTGGAACCGGTATACCAGGTTGCCAGACTGAGAATGTTGATTTATACATATCTATACTAGTACCATTCCTTGCTGAAGAATCCTAGACGAAACCGGGTGGCAAGGATTGTGTGTATGCCCGCGACTTGCTGGTGGTTGACCTACGTAATTGAGGAAGACACTGCCATTATGCTGGCGAGCGTGGAGAAATATCTGAACGAGGGTGAGGTAAGCAAGGTGATTTTAGTCCTCGCCCGGATGACTAATTTTGTGGTTGGTTAGTTCTAAGCGAAAGTTTGAAAGCTGAAAGGCGAGATGGTGCGTTGGCAACGCACCATCTTTGCTTTTTTTTCGATATCTAATATTCCTACTTATGGAAGGCGAGGTCACGCTTTTCGGAAGCAGAAAATGTTATGAATTTTTATCAAACCATCTATAAACTCTTGACCATTATAACGATTTTGTTATAATATTTAAAAAAACATGTGGAACATTGTATTTTACATTGATCATCGTGGAAAATGTCCGCCACTGGAATTTATTAATAAGCTTCCAGTGATGGATCAGGCAAAAATTCGGAATGCCTTAAGATTATTGCAGGAATTCGGGCCAAATTTGAGTTTGCCACATGTAAAACAGATAAGAGGAAAACTATGGGAATTGCGTCCTGGAGGGATCCGGTTGTTTTATTTTGCATACTTAGACCATCAATTTGTTATTTTGCACGGGTATCGAAAGCAAAGCCAAAGAGCCCCTGACCGAGAAATAGAAATTGCAGTACGAAGAATGCAAACGTTTGTGGATGAGGTGTAATATGGTAGATAAACAAATGCCCACATTTGAAAATTGGGAAGCTGAAAAAATAAAGAATTCAGAATTCTTAGCAGCTGCAAAAGAGCTGGAACCGGGATACCAGGTTGCCAGACTGCGAATGTTGCGGGGATGGACACAGACTCAACTCGCTGAAATGGTTGGTACCCGGCAGCCTTCCATCGCAAGGTTGGAAAATGGATCGAGCATTCCAAGTTTATCTTTCTTGAATAAAGTAGCTACTGCTCTGAATGCAAAAATCGAGTTAAGATTGGTGCCTGATTCGAAATAAGTGAGTAGGGTACGTCAACGTCATACAGTCTATGATTTAAAAGGTATATGAAAACTGGTGCATCAGCGATACACCCACAATAAAATCTTGCAATACGATTTGTTGTAAAATAGTACCCATGAATATTCTTATCATTGGTGGCACTATCTTTCTCGGGCGGCATCTCGTAGAGGCTGCCCTGGCCTGCGGCCATACTGTGACCCTCTTCAATCGTGGCAAAACCAACTCGGACCTCTATCCAGAGGTGGAAAAAATTCGAGGAGATCGGACGAAGATTGAAGATTTTCAAACCCTGCGCGATCGTCATTGGAATGCAGTCATCGATACCTGCGGATACTACCCTCACATTGTGCAATTATCTGCGCAAGCCCTGGCTGGTGCGGTCGAACGCTATGTCTTCATCTCGAGCATTTCGGTTTATGGAGAACCACCGACCACACCGGATATTAATGAAAATTCACCAGTTTCTCGGCTAGAAAATGAAGATCTGTTAAGCTATGAAAAAGAATCCTACGGCAATCGGAAAGCCCTGTGCGAGCAGGTCGTGGAAAACGAAATGCCTGGCCGTACCCTCATCATCAGACCCGGCCTCATCGTTGGGCCTAACGACCCATCCGATCGTTTCACTTATTGGCCAGGCCGCCTACAACGCGGAGGCACTGTTCTGGCTCCCGGCAATCCTGATGCTCCTGTGCAAATTATCGATGTGCGTGATCTCGCGGAATGGACGATCAGGATGATTGAGTACCAGCAGATAAGTATCTTTAATGCTACCGGACCAAGCATTCCCCTCAGCATGCGCCAGGTACTGGAAGCCTGCCGACAGGTGGCTGGTACTCCGGCTGAACTTGTTTGGATGGATGATGATTTTTTGCTTTCGCAGGGAGTGGCCCCTTTTACCGATTTGCCTCTGTGGCTGCCCAGCTTTGCCGCTGTCATGCACCAGGTCAACATTGCCAAAGCGATTAATGCTGGACTTACTTTTAGACCACTTGCTAAAACAATCGCTGACACCCTTGCCTGGGATAATACCAGACTGTCAGATGCGCCGCGTGCGAATGGCATTAGCCCCGAACGGGAATCTGAATTGATTGACCTGTTGTGAAAAGCGAATGAGATCGTGGAGCCTTCGTAGCATTTAGGCGATCATAAAAATTTCAAGGTGGAAACAGAATAGCATTAAAATTGTGCCTAAACTATACCCAGCACCTGATTTTCCGTAAAATGAAGAGAATCAGGTATTTTTATTATTACAATTGGGAGGTTTCCATGGCAGTTGCAAAAGCATCGGCAAAAAGATCAGGCAAGAATTATGTGGATTTTTCGGAAAAGATGACTTAAGTACTCGAGAACATTAATACAGTGATAGTTGATAATCGGTCGACATTGGATTCAATCCAGGATATGGCTGTCGAGTTGACGCGCTCTGTACAGGTGCCGGAAAAGGCATCTGTAAAGTATATCCGCCTGGTGGATGGTGTTCTGGAACAGGTTATCCCAATCATGCGAAACTTTCCGCTGGTTCCGAAGAAACTGCTGGCGTTGTTTGTTAAAATTGAAGCCACCACGACCAAATTTCTGGCTGCCTATGAACTGGCTGAGAAAGTGCTTCCCGGTGTAGAGGAAGGGTTGACCACCGCCAACATGACTAAAGTACAGGCATCTACCGGGGAAGTGCAACGCCTGACGGCCACGCTGCAATCGTTGGTGGGTGAGATGGATAGGAAGAAATAATTCGGCTGCTGATGGGAGGGGATTGAGCTGCTTAAAGAGCCTCAAGCATGCATGAAGTCGCTTTTCTCTTTTCTAATCTCTGTTCTTGTGATAGAATCTTCGCACACTTGGAGGGATGACCGAGTGGTTTAAGGTGCCTGTCTTGAAAACAGGTGTGGGGCAACTCACCGTGGGTTCGAATCCCTCTCCCTCCGCTGTGCCCGGGGAGGTGCCAGAGTGGTTGAATGGGGCCGCCTGCTAAGTGGTTGTCGGGTGTCAAGCTCGACCGCGGGTTCGAATCCCGCCCTCCCCGCCAGAAGAAACGATCCAAAATTACAATCGGGGGATCAATTTGGGTGTGTTTTTTCGATAAGCCTCATAATCTTCCTGGCCACCCCATTTTTGATTTGCCTTTTTCTCCAGTAGTGGAATGCCACTGACACGGGTGAGAAGCAAGATGACAAAAAATGGAGAGATCAGGGCGATCCATTGCCAGCCTTGTAGAACCGGTAATGCGATAATCGCTACACCGATCCAGAGTAAAATTTCGCCAAAGTAATTGGGGTGTCGTGAGCGCGACCATAAACCAGTATTTATAAATTTACCTTTGTTTAGCGGGTTGGCATTGAAGCGGCTTTTTTGAGTGTCAGCTGTTACCTCGATCGAAAACCCAATTACCCATATCAGAAGGCCGATAATCGCAAAAATATCCAATGGTTTGTGGTTGGTTGTTGTGATGGCAATCAGCGCTGCTGCCATGGTGAAAGTGACCCACAAACCTTGAATGGTCCAGACGTTCAGGAACCGGATAAAGGAAGGTTTGATTTCGTCAAAGCGGTCATCCTTACCTGCTTTTCTGACGCGTCGGAACAGAAAGGTTCCCAGTCGGAATGCCCAGATCACTACCAGAGCCCAGAGCAGGATCGACCTTGCATCCAACCCAGCGCTAAAGAGCGCAGCGATGCTGATTACGGAGATGTAGGTAATACTGCCAGTCAGATCAAAAAATTTTTCGGTCTGCAACCAGAAAGCAGGGATAAAAACCAGCCATTGAATGAGAAATGCCAGCCCGACGGATAAAGCAAAAATAGGGATACCCCCAATTTTGCTCCCTCCCTGGCTGCCTGCTAAAGCGACCAAAAAGCCAATGATGATGAGGATGGGGAATACTAGGATTGCTTTGCGATTGTTTTTTTTCATAATGGTTACTCCTGAGATAATTGGTTCAAAAAGTACAAATTTGTAAAATGACAGAGGTTTCTTCTGTTATGGCCTATTAAATAATGGCATTTATACATGGGCTATTCCGGTCTCGGTGACAGGTGATCGATGATTCCATACAGCAGACTTTTTAAAGTTGTCAAATCTTCCACCTTCATTTTTCTGGAAGTTAAACCTTCCAATAGTTTTTCTGGAATGGAAGCAGCTTCGATCTGCAATACCTGGCCTCTGGTAGTGAGGGAGACAATCACTTTACGTTCATCATTTTCTGAACGCTGGCGGGTGATGATTCCCTGCGCTTCCATCCGTTTGAGAATCGGCGTGACTGTGTTGGTGTTCAGGATTAACCTCTGTGTGATTTCGCTCACTGAAATACTGTCCGTCTCCCATAATACCAGGAGTACCAGGTACTGTGGGTAGGTGATGCCCAGCTTAACCAGATAAGGCTTATATTCCTGGATAACGAGCCGAGAAGCCGCGTACAGCGGAAAGCATATTTGATTTTCTAATTTTAATTGTTTATTCGCCATACTATGCTCTTAATTATTCTGGCTTTACAGATCGTAAATCATTAAATTCATTACGAAATGAGAAAACGCACACCCAGGTATACCAGACAGATTTCAGTAAATCAGTCATGCAAGGTTTCACGTAAGACAACTTCAAGACCTGCCACTCCGTTGGTCACCCCGGTTATATACTTCAGCAAGTAGCGCGCTCCATGCGCCGGTGGCCCATAAAGCCCAGATTACCAGCAGTGGTTGGAAAAAAGGCGGATAAAACGAGCCTGGTCGGTGTTCAATCCAAAAGCATCAATCCGGTTGACGTATTGTGAGATGTTGCCAGGAAAAATGAGTATAAAGAACACGGCTGTAGCCAATCCTACCAGAACGCGTTGCCTGACCAGAAATACCAGACCGGCACTCAGCGCGATCTCCGCAATACCTGATAATACAACCACCAGGTCACCATCCAGCGGCACCCACGGGGGTACCTGTGCCAGAAATTCCACGCGTGCAAAGGTGAGGTGGTTAACCCCAGCAAACACTAAAAATACACCCAAAAAAATTCTGAAGATTGTTTGCAAACTACCAGGTTTTTTCGGTTGAAGCTTGTTGTTGGTTGTCATTCAGGTTCCTGTTCTGTATAAAATCTCTTTCACCGTTAATTTAAACAGCATTTAAATCGTCAAAGATTATATCGGACGCGATATACCTATTTTCTCAGAATTCACAATGTTTTGGTAACTTTTGTACAAAGTGATCATATTGAGGATGGTCCTATTTTCCACTGTCGTAAGCGGTTGTGATGGTATATCTGAATGACTTGGGAAATTCAAATACTCTCGAAAAAAAAGGGAAAAGTTCAAAGGGGATATGTCTGCCAGTTAGGAGTGTGCCTGTTTCACGGCTGAGAAGGGCTGCATTCGATCCACTGTCAATGAAATCATTACATCATTTGTTTCCATTTCAAATGGAAACATTTGCATGGTATTTTCATCTTTTTCTTTCTACAAATTATTGACTAATTCCATAAATATTTATAATGGAGTCATTCCTGAAGATTATGATTGGAGGAACCATGCAAACTAAACTAAACCCCTATTTAAACTTTCGGGACAATACCCGTGAAGTAATGGCATTCTATCAAACCGTTTTCGGCGGAAAATTAACAATGAATACTTTTAAAGAATTTGGTGTGTCACAAGATTCAGCTGAAGAGAATAAAATTATGCACGCCATGCTGGAAGCTGAAAATGGTATAACGATAATGGCAGCTGATGTGCCTAATTCAATGGATCTGACATTCGGCACAAACATCAATCTCTCTCTGAGTGGGGATAATAGCGAAGAATTGACCCGTTATTACAACATGCTCTCTGCAGGCGGAACTGTGATCGAACCATTGAGAAAAGCGCCCTGGGGCGACTCTTTTGGTATGTTTGAGGATAAGTTTGGCGTAAATTGGATGGTGAATATTTCGCCAGCCACCCGGTAAATTAAATTAACAAAGCTGGTAAACCTTTAAGGTGCCCTCTTTATTACAAGGTCTGCCTTTTATTTTTTTAATTCGGAGGCAGGTTTTGCAAATATAGATCAAACAATCCCATAAGCCAGCATGGCTTTGGCAACTTTCGTAAAGCCGGCAATATTGGCACCGACGACATAATTTCCTTTACATCCATAGGTTTCAGATGCTTCCAGCGCATTGCGATGGATATTTTTCATGATCACCTGTAATTTCTGGTCCACTTCCTCCCGGGACCAGGTCATGCGCATGCTGTTTTGTGCCATTTCGAGGCCAGAAACTGCCACCCCGCCCGCGTTGGCTGCTTTCCCGGGACCAAACTGGACATTGTTATCCAGGAAGATTTGGACAGCGTCGAAAGTGGAGGGCATATTCGCACCTTCCGATATGCAATAACAGCCATTGTTAACCAGAGATTGGGAATTTTTACTGTCAATTTCATTTTCATGTGCTGAAGGAAAGGCAATATCCACTTTGATATTTTGCTCGCACAGGACGTCCCAAACACCTTTGTTTTCAAAATAAGGCAGGTTGTATTTTTGTGCATATTCGATCATGCGCCCACGACGGTAATTTTTTAATTCCAGAATAAAATTAAGTTTTTCCTGGTTGATCCCGGATTCATCCACAATTGTGCCATTGGAATCGGAAATGGTGATAACATGACCACCCAACTGGATGAGTTTCTCGATGGTGTATTGGGCAACGTTCCCCGACCCACTGACTGCGCAGATTTTGCCATTGATATCGATGCCGCGGGTGGCCAGCATTTCCTGGGCGAAATAGACCGCACCATAGCCGGTTGCTTCCGGGCGTATCAGGCTGCCACCATACTCCAAACCCTTGCCGGTTAAAACACTGGTATTGGCATTCATGATCTTGAGATAGTAACCGTACAGATAACCAATTTCACGGGCACCGACGCCAATATCACCCGCAGGCACATCGGTGTCTGCGCCAATATGCCGGTATAACTCACGCATGAAAGCCTGGCAAAAGTGCATGACCTCATTGTCCGATTTTCCCTTGGGGTCAAAATCTGAACCACCTTTGGCACCACCCATGGGGAGTGTGGTGAGCGAGTTTTTGAAAATTTGTTCAAACCCGAGAAATTTAATGATCCCCAGATTCACGGAGGGATGGAAACGCAAACCACCCTTGTAAGGTCCAATTGCATTATTAAATTGAACCCGAAAGCCACGATTAATCTGCACCTCGCCATTGTCATCCACCCAGGGTACCCTGAACATGATCACCCGGTCGGGGATGACAATCCGATCATAAATTTTTGCTTTCATGAAATCCGGATTTTTAGAAACCATTGGTTCAAGCGAGAGCAAAACTTCGCTGGCCGCTTGAATAAATTCTGGCTGTCCGGTTTCTTTTTCGATCAAATTTGCGATTACATCCTGGATGACTGACATTCGAAACTCCTTTTGAAGGGTGGAAAAAGTGAACAAATTCCGTTGATGAAGAGAAAATAAAAAATTGATATTTTTGATCAAGGACCATTAAAATTGATAGAGATTATTATGCAGGAAAAATCACTCAAAATCAAGGTGAAATTTTTTGTTTGTCTCTGTAGATAATTCCCCAACCCCGCTTTCCATCCACCTTAACCGTTAACGAGTAATCAAGTTGGACATGCCGGGTGAAATCTCCGGCAAATTCAACAGGTTGTTTCTGCAACCATTCCCAATTAATGCGAAAAGGCTGTGAATAAGGCATGCTGAAATACTTTACATCGAGGTTGATGATATTATGAAAATAGTGTGACCCCTGACTGAGTTCAACTTTTACATTTTCCTGGGTAGCTTCCACAATGACCTTTGCACCACAGATTTGCCCCCACGATACGGGTATACCCAACCAGGGATCGAGCGAACCTAATCTTCCAAAGACAATCAATAAGTATGGCCGGTCTGCGTCCAGCAGTTTCTTATTGTGATTCTCCAACTCGATGGCAATCTGTTTGGTTAATTTGAGATCAAAACAATCTGGACGCACATACACGATATCCTGCAAGCCTTCCAGGATTCCATTACCAAGCACATTCCTGGATGCAATCAATGTGTCAGGATGGGTCAATTCTTTCTCAGTGACCACCAGGTTATCTGCATGGATCTTCATCGGGCGAACCTGTAACAGGCTGAAGCAATGTGGGTTAAATGTCATCGCAAATTCTATTTCAACCGGAAAGGATAACTTAGTTTCAAATTTTTCCAGCAAATTGACAATGAGATTGTTAAATGGGATCGTTTTAAGTTGCAGCAGCGGAGCAAAAGTTAAAACCCGTGGGCCGTGGGCTGCCAGTCCTGTGGTAAGTCGTTCGGTATCGAGTTCGAACGTGGACACCAGATGTTCCAGAACATGATCTTTTTCTGCGATTTGAATATTTTTCTGCAATAAATATTCGGTTTCTTTGAGAGGATTATACTCATACTCTGCTCCCATATTCACAACCCAGAACTCATTTTGTGTTTCATAGAGAGTATCCTGAATCGTCTTGAAGGGCGGGGGTGTGGTTGGGTAGCGCGGCGAATAGGTCCAGGTTTTACCGCCGTCCACAACGGTTTTTCCCAACCCTAACGCCAGGCTGACAACCCCATCCTCAGGTCTGGCTGGTTTTACCGGATAGAAGTTATAAGACCGGGCAACCCCGGATAATTCGGGATAATACCGGTTTTGGTGGTGTTTTCCAACCAATTTTTGAATAATAACAGCCATTTTTTCTGTATGAATATCCAGGTTGGTCGCTACACAATAATCTTTCGCAACGCTGAAATAGGTAGATGCCCAAACAAATTTAATGGCTTCCACCAGCTTTTCAAATCGGGATTCGAGATTATGGGCATTGTTTGGGGTCATCTTGGTTAAATAAACCCCGGCAAAGGGTTGCTGCATGGTATCTTCCAGGAGACCGGAAGAACGAATAGCCAGGGGCAGCGTCCATTTTTCGAGCAACTTTCGCAATTCTCCCAACACTTCAAACGGCAAAGTCGCTTGCTGAAAGGCATGTGCGATGCGATTGTCTTTCACCTTCGAAAAGGCAATATCAAAAAGTTGATTGCGCTCCATGAAGGCGTCAAAGACACTGGTTCCGATGATGGTCATATCTGGAATATCCATATCGATACCAGGAATTTCAGCAAGGTTAATATCGGTCAGAACTTCCCTTGCAATGACCAAACCCTGGGCTTTTCCCCCAATTTCAGAGCGGCAATCCTGTGATCGTTCGGATTGCCCCTGTTTCCTGTTCATAGAAATGAGCTTAAATGGATATAACTCTTCCGGCACTCCTGCGCTCATGATCATTAAATCCAACCACGTTCTTGGCAGGCCCGTGCAACCCGATCAATCGCCAGCATGTAGCTCGAATCACGCAGCGAGACATTGTAGGTTTGAGCGAAATTACTCACATCCATATAGGCTGATGTGATATGCGAGTCAATCTTGCTCAGCACCTCTTCCTTGCTCCAGAAATAATTCATATTTCCCTGCACCTGTTCAAAATAACTGCATATGACGCCGCCCGAATTGGCAAGGATATCAGGGATAACAATTATTCCCCGCTCGTTTAATAGCGAATCGATCTCGGGATCTGTAGGACCATTGGCTGCCTCAACAATAATCTTAACTTTTCTATTGATTCTTTCAAAATTATCCCGGCGTATTTGGTTTTCCAGGGCGGCTGGCACCAAAATATCAACATCCTGGGATAGCCAATCATCTCCAGGTAAGCATTCATATCCGAGTGAAATGGCCCGTTCTTTGTCTATTTCACCGAACTGATTGGTGATCGAAATTAATTGATCAAAATTGATGCCTTCCTGTTTGAAAAAGGTATAGGCGGTGCGGTCGTTATGGTTCCAGCAGGCGATACTGGTGATGAGTCCCCCCATTTGATCATATAGTTGGGCTGCGTGTTGAGCAACCATCCCAAACCCCTGAAAACTGGCGCGCGTCTTCGTAATTTCAATTCCTAAATCCTTCAGCATCTCCCGAGCAATTACCATTGCCCCATACCCGGGTGCTTCTTTTCGTCCTTTCGAGCCGGCATGGTTTAATGGTTTCCCGGTGATAAAACCAGGGCTTTTTTTATTGTGGATCGTTTCATACTCATCCAGCATCCAGAGCATATGTTGTGGCACCGTCATCATATCCGGGCCTAGAACATCCCATTCCGGGCCAGACAGGTGGGCTGTCTTGCGTACAAACCCACGACAAATACGTTCCTGTTCTGCTGGTGTAAACAGATGCGGATCGCACACGACGCCACTGCTGCTGCCACCTAATGGCAGATTGTTAATGGCACATTTCCAGGTCATCCACATGGCCAGGGCACGGATCGTATCAATGGTTTCGGATGGATGGAAACGGACACCGCCTTTTGTGGGACCGCGGGCATCGTTATATTGCACCATAAAGCTTCGCAGAATGATTGGATCACCGTTATCCATAAATACAGGAAGCGAGAAATGGTATTCCCTTAAGGGCGTTTTCAAAAAGTCCCGGGTTGGCTGATCCAGTTCCAATAAAGTGGCACAACGGTCAAATTGTTTGAGTGCCATATCAAAGATATTGTAGGTTGGAAAATAACTCATTGATCACAGCCCCTTTCCTAACAGAAAGTTTATGATTTTAAGGATGATGATTAGAATTAAATAGATTGTACAACAGGTTATTGAGTTGTTGAGCGAATAAGCTGTTAAGTTCAAAAGTTCATAAGTTGTTAATCTGAAGAGAATTGCCCTGTTGGCAGGTTGAATGCCCGTATAGTGTAAACAGATCAGGAAGACAGATACGATTCAGAATTCAGAGTTCAGGATTCAAAATCCAAAATCCAAAATTCTGACGGGTCACTGAATCCTAAACCCTAAACCCTATTCTCTCACAACAATTTTGCATCTAAAGTCATGGGTACATTCGATAAGGCGATGGAAACGGGGCAACCGGACTTGGCGGCCTCTGCCATCTCCTGGAAAGCTGCCTCGCTGACACCATCCACTTTTGCTTCACATGCCAGATGGATGCCGGTGATTTGTGCTTTGCCATCAATCACACCCAGTGAAACAGAGGCCACTGTGTGAATCTGCTCGGGGATAAACCCGGCTTTGGTGAGGTTGCCACTGAATGCCATCGAAAAGCAGCCGGCATGCGCAGCCGCAATCAACTCTTCAGGGTTGGTACCGCTGCCTTCTTCAAAACGCGATAAAAAACTATAAGCACCCTGGTAGGCACCACTGCCCAATCGCATCGTTCCGCCGCCTTCTTTTAATGTGCCTTTCCAAACAGCTTCTGATTTTCGTACTGCCATCATTTCCTCCTGGTTTTATAGATTCTAGCTTAAATTGTAGCAATGAACAGTCACGAATCCAATGTTCTGTAATTGGTTACTTTTTATTGAAAATAAGTTGATTATGTTTGTGTTAAAATAAAAAACAAAAATCGTAGATATTCTCTTTTTTCTTCTATCACCAAAGGAATTTCTCATTGATTTTTCCTATTCTAGAAACCAAATTCTTTATTCCCAAACCTGTTCATGATTGTGTATTTCGAGCAGATCTGATCAAGAAATTGGATTCTGGATTAGTGCCAGGAATACCTTTGATCTTGCTTAGTGCACCGGCGGGGTACGGTAAAAGCACTTTGCTCAGTGAGTGGATCGAATCGCATGGCAAAGAAGACATATCATTTTCCTGGTTATCCTTGGAAGAAACAGAAAATGATCCGATTCGCTTTCTAATATATGTGGGGATTTCATTAAAACATTGCATGCCTGGTATAACTGCATGGATTAATGACCTGTTTGCGGCACCCACCTTACCGGATCCTGAGGAAATAATCACGCTACTAATTAATCAATTAAATAGCCTGGAAAAACATTTAGTTTTGGTGTTGGATGATTTTCATGTGATTCAACAGCCAATTCTGCATTCAGCACTTGAATTTTTTGTGGATCACCTACCACCCCACATTCATCTGGTTCTCAGCACACGGTCTGACCCACCTTTGAAGTTGCACCGCTTGCGTGCCAGAGGAAGAATTACTGAATTACGCATGCAAGATTTGAGGTTCACCTTTGAGGAAATAAAAAAATTAGTTAACCTGGGATTGCCAGGCCTGTTAAATCGTGGGGAAATCCTCCTATTAGAAGAAAAAACAGAAGGATGGGCTGCCGGTATCCGTATGGCTTTGCTTTCTATACAAAGGCAAGAAAATCCGAAATGGTTATTATCACAGCTAAGTGGACAACAACGTTTTATCATGGATTTTCTTTCAGAGGAAGCATTGAGCCACCAGAATGAGACAATTCAAAATTTTTTAATTGATATTGCTTTTCTCGAACGGTTTTGTGTGCCTTTATGTGATGCGGTCCGAGGAGCAGAGGATAGCCAAATGATTTTGATGGAGCTGGAAAAATTGAATTGTTTTTTGATTCCTCTTGATGAAAACCGGATATGGTACAGGTTCCACCATTTATTTGCAGATCTATTAAGGGTGAGATTGAAACAACGAGAAAAAAATCAACCGGGATTCATTAAGTCAATTCATGAGCGTGCCGGGCATTGGTTTGATGAGAATCAATATTTCGAAGAAGCTGTGCAACAGTATATTTTGGCAGAAAACTTTGAAAGAGCGGCAGAGATTGTTGAAGAAAGGTCAATCGAACTCTTTGCACTTGGTAGGTTGCACCCATTGTTAGTCTGGATACGACTATTGCCGGACGAACTAGCGGGACAACGCCCCAAATTAAATATCTATCAGGCATGGGCTTTGGCGTTTGCTTCCAACATAGATGAAGCAGAACACCATCTCTACCAAGCAGAAGTAATTATTGCAGATATGAGCTTGACCGAACCGGATCAAATCCGTTTGCTGGCTGAAATCCGTGCCATACGTAGTCTCATCGCCATTCTCAGTGGGGATATATCAGCAGCAATAGCGTTAACCGGGTTGCCGGAAGAAATTGTTCCGAAAAGCTCACAATTTGCCCGTGGGGTTCATCGTTGGGCGGTGGGGTATGGTTTGCGTATTTTGGGAGATATAGAAGGTGCTATTCGATGTTTTACGGAAGCACTCGAGATTGGCTATGAGCTCGATAATTTGTTTTCGATTGTCACCACCTCTGTTGATCTGGGTGAAATGATTCGACAAAAAGGGGATTTGCAAAAATCAGAGGAAATATTTAGATTCGGTTTGGAAAGAGCGTTGCAATCATCCAGCTTGCCAGGCTACGTTGGTAGATTGGAATCTTTTCTGGCAAATATTCTTGTGGAAAAGCGCGAACTGGATGAAGCGGGAGCATTAATTGAACATGCTATCGAGCATAATAAGCAATGGGAGAACCCCAATCATACTGTCTATGCCTGGTTGATCAACGCACGTTATTACTTTGCTCTGCAAAAGTACAATCATGCCCACGAGGTACTCGAGAATGCGCTTTATTGGACTGAAAAATTTCCGGTAGTTTCATCTCTCAAAGCATCCCTTGAGTTAATGATGGTAACGCTCTGGTTGGCGATGGGGGAAAATAAAAAAGCTACAAACTGGCTGGCCAAACAAAACATCCAATGGATTAACCAAATAGACAGAATCAATGAAAGTGATGAATTGATTGCCCTGGCTGTTGCCAAGGTAATGATTGTAAACGAACAAGGTCATGCAGCGCTCGAAATCTTGGAGAGGCTTGAGAAGGCTGCCCGTCAACGCAATCGATTAACGGCTTTGATCCAGACACTGATTTTGAAGGCTTGCGCTTTTTCTGAGCGTACCAGGGCAGTTTCTACATTACAGGAAGCTTTGGGTTTGGGATTGGTACGCGGGTTCCAGCAGGTTTTCATCGAACAAGGGGAGAGGTTGCTTCCCACATTGGAAAATTGCCAGGAGATCAGAGGGGTCAGCGATCTTTTAGCAGTAATCTATCAGCGCCAGGCTGAAACTTATGGGGAAACGTTGTTAACCAGACGAGAGTTGGATATTCTGAGCTGGATGGCGACGGGATTATCCAACACTGAGATTGGCTACAAATTATTTATTTCAGCCGGTACGGTAAAAGCGCATAGTGCTTCTATTTATCGCAAATTGGATGTTGCTAACCGTACCGAAGCCATTTCAAAAGCCAAAGACCTGAGATTGATCTAACCCAACTTTCCTAAACCCAAAAATAAACCATTTCTTAACCCGATTGGCAGATGTTATTCGGAGTTATTGTGGATATACTCACGACAAGAAAGTGAAATCCAATGAAAACAACCACACTCTATATAAAAATAACATTGTTGGAATGCATTGATGATCATTGGTCGAGCTGGTTTGAAGGGCTTACCATTCATCCAGTCAATGCGGCTGAAACCCAGATTTCCGGAATAATATTGGATAGGGCTGCGGTGCATGGTTATTTGGAGCGGATTCGCGATCTAAATCTTAAGTTTAGTTCTATTATCGTGGAGGAAAAATGAACACAAACACACTTCGATTTGGCCTTGCTATTTTTTTGATAGTCCATGGGTTGGTGCATTATAGCCTGACCTATGTACCTATCCCGAAACCGGGCGAATTGCGCACTCCCTTCTGGCCGTCCTGGTCACGAACGGATACTGATCCTGCCTGGCTGGCATCCAGGATGGGATTGTCAAATAATGTGATCCGTTGGGTAGGAAGCGCGCTATGGCTATTGACTGTGACAGGTTTTGGCCTGGGTGGATTAGGTTTGCTGGGTATTCCGGGGTTAAACCAGATCTGGCAAGGGGGTGCTATTCTGGGGGAAGCAGCATCGTTAATTCTGTTGGGTTTTTACTGGCACCCATGGCTGATAGCAGGTGTGCTAATCAATTTGGCTGTGTTTGCCGGTCTGGCACTGCATTGGCCAAAATCACTATTTTCTTAATGGAGAAATCTAATGAGTTTCATTAATCCCTTATCAGTTGTAGTTGGCTTTGCATTTATTCTTGCTGCGCTGGCATACTATCGACCAAAGATCGGAAGAATTGTTGTTGGATCATTTTTTCTAACCATGGCAGTCGGCGTTAATGTGCCAATATTATTTTCTGATGCATGCCTGTTCGCTGCTGCTGGGGCAAAAGCATTTCTGCCGATTTATCGTTGGTTCTTCAGTGAGGTGTTGGCAGCACACCCAGTGCCCTTTGTGATTGCACTGATTCTATTCGAGATGAGTGTTGGATTATTAATCCTGAGCAAAGGCAATGCAGTAAAGCTTGGTTTGATCGCTGCGTCTTTATTTTGCCTCTTCCTGACACCGGTAGGTATGGAAGAGATCACATCTCCTTTGTTAATTGTGTCTTTCTTGATATTGATGAGACACGATTTCCCAAGTCCGGCTTTTAAGTTTCGACTGGACAAGCCAGCTACTCAAATGGCTGAAAGCTGATCGAAAATAGTAATTAAGGCTGATACAGAACCAGATTAAATTACTGGTTCTGTTTTAATTAATTGCTTGATGAAACAGCGCCGCCGTTTATGCTGACGGTTTTCGAAATACTTCCATTGGGTCTGCACATTCAGATTTTCTTCCAGGTTTGCATTGGTATCAACCTTTGTGATGCCATGTTTATTTAACCCCTGATTGACACGATGCATGATCGCCGCGTTCAAGCCTTTCCCGCGATATTCGGATTTAACGGCAATCAGGTACAAATCACCGTGTGTGTTGAATTTAAGTGCTTTGAGCAGGTGAATCCAGCCAAAGGGGAAAATACGGCCCTGAGATTTTTGTAAAGCTTTGGATAAAGAAGGCATCGCAATGGCAAAAGCGACCATTTTATTATGCTCATCCAGCAATAAAGGGACCAGATCCAAGGAGACAAAGCCAAAGTATTGATCAATGTAGGCTTGCTTTTGTTGATCGGTCAGCGGCACTGTGCCATACAGGTGGCTATACTCGGAATCGACCAGTTCAAACAATTCCATGGCATATTCCAGCAAATCCTTCTTCTTTTTCAACTCGAGAAAGTGAAGGTTGAAGCGCTGCATTACCAGGGCGGATGCTTTGGCAATCTTTTCATTTGGGGGGTTGGGAACCTTAATCTCATATTCCAACCAGTCGGAGTCTTTTCCATACCCCAACGCTTCCAGATGTTCCGGGTAGTATGGGTGGTTGTAAATCAATGCCAGAGTGCTCAATTCATCAAAGCCTTCAATCAGCATGCCTTCCGGATCCAGATCGGTGAAACCCAGCGGACCATGTACTGCTTTCAATCCCAATTCCAGTGCCCAGTTTTCCACGGTGTCAAAAAGCGCTGAGGAAACTGCGCGATCATCGATAAAATCCACCCAACCAAATCGCAGATTGCTTTGCCCCCATTTTTCATTTGATTTTCGATTATGGATGCCTGCAATGCGACCCACCACTTTACCATCTTTGTAAGCCAGCCAGTAGCGTGCCTGACATACCTCAAAGGCAGGGTTTTTCTTCCAGTCCAGGGTATTTTTTTCATCCATTAAAAGCGGGGGTGTCCAGTAGGGATTGCCTTTATAAATGCTGAAAGGAAATTTGATGAAGGTTTTAAGTTGCTTGTGGGTGGTTACTTCTTCGATTTTTATACTCATGGGGCTCACCTTAAGTAGAGAATATAGGTAAAAATTATAGCAGGTATCTAAAATACTGGTTAAAGGAATTGACTTCTTCTTTGAGAGTATTATACTTAGTGAGGTTTTTCCTGGAGAGAATTGGGAGAAAGAAGGAGGAAAAAATGACAAAAAAGGTTCTGGTGACCTATGCGAGCAGGACAGGGTTTACACAGGGTGTCTCTGAAATGATTGCAAAGACTCTCTCCGATGGAGATCTGGATGTGGAAATTTTTCCGATGAAAGCAGTGGATGATTTATCAACCTACCAGGCTGTTGTAGCCGGGAGTGGTATTCAAGCCGGTGCCTGGCTGCCGGAAGCAATGAACTTTGTTCAGAAAAATAAACATGAATTATTACAGAAACAATTTGCAGCTTTTTTGGTGTGTATGACCCTCGCGATGAAGAATGGCGATAAATATCGCAGCCACGTTAAAGAATGGATGCAACCCATCAGGGTTTTGGTACCGACCGTAAGTGAGAACATATTTGCCGGTGGTTTAGATATTAAAAAGATTCCGTCAGCAGGTGACCGCATGAAGTTTCGCCTGAGTACTTTATTTGGCGTTTGGAAGGAAGGCGATCATCGGGATTGGGATGCCATTCAAAGCTGGTCGAAGAAATTGTTAACAATATTCCTGCAATAATTGTATGCATCAAGCAGGCAAGGGACTCGTACGGGCAGTGATTTATTCGATGAAGTTAATCCTGAATGCTCCGTAAGAGCTTTTTCTCATTTTCCCAAATACATCCATAAAGCGTTTCATTAATCCATATTTTTTTGTAACCAGACGATCAATTCTTTTTTTCTCGTCTTCATCAGCTATTATTTCAGCTTGCGCATCCATCCACTCTCCCAACACACCGCCACGTGCATCACAGGCTGCTATTCGTACACGTTGATTGTTGCGAATGCGCTTCATCTTGCCGGATGAGCTTTCTGTTCGCACGACCAGGCTATCATCATCCTGGGCAAACCAGACCGGTGTTTTGACACCGATACCATTTTTGCGGAAGGTCTCTACGTTTATGTATTGGTGATTATTGAATTTTCTAATACTTTCTGAATGCATACTGCCTCTTTTTAAGTACAATTATAAATGCATTGTGAAATCTTCTTCAACAAATTGTATAATGATTGTACATACTTTAAATAATAAATAGTCACATCTCAAAAACACAACCCCAAATTATTGAAATGATACTTTTCTTCTATAATTGGAAAGGAAGATCAAATTCAATAGCACCCATCAGCCTTCAGGAGATTTTTTATGCAATGGATGGTCATTTCTGCTCATAAATCGAATTATCCCAATCCGGTTCATTTCCAGTCTGGGGATTTGGTTGACGTGGGTATCAAAGACGGTGATTTTCCGGGTTGGATCTGGGTGACAACTTTGGATGGGAACCAGGGCTGGGCACCCATTCAATATCTATTAATGGAAGCAAATGGTAAGAACGCGGTGGCTACTCAGTCTTATTCGGCCCAAGAACTAGACACCAAAATCGGTAAGGTGTTGAGATTGCATGGGGAGTTGAACGGCTGGGGCTGGGTCGAAAATGAGGATCATGCTTTTGGTTGGGTGCCGATGGATAGCATTCAACCCATTAATAAATTGTAGGAGAGTTAGAAATAATTTAGCTTGAATTTAATTAAACAACAAAACAACGCTGCATGCATCGTTTGAAAATTTCCACAAACCCTGGTGAACCGACTACCAGGGTCATGGTTCCACAATTTCCAGTCTGGAAAGACTACTTCTTCTGGTCAATGGCTTTGACAGGTGAAGTAGGAATAATTGGTTTCTTTTTAGTGTCGGTTTTCTTTTTACGTTTTTCTTTGTTTTTTGGACTTTTATCTCCCATGTCTTCCTTCTCTCTTTTTCTTGTCGATGATTTGAATTTGTTTATTGACGGCGTAGTAATGCACTTACTCGCAGTACAACTATTACCATTATCCACAAATCTGGAATGAATTCAACCACTTAGATGAGACAATGTGCAGGAATGAGAAAAAACTCCCCGAATGACCAGGGAGTCTTTCTAACCCACATATGAAACTCACGATTTCACATTTCAAATTGCTGATTTACTTTTGCCAAACGGGATTCCAACCTTGTGCCACTTCCGAAATTGTTCCATTTTGCACATCAATGACCACAATATCGGCTGAACCATAGAATCCCAATGAGGCTGCCAGAAAACTTCCATCTCCAGACCAGGCGAATGTTTCTATCTGTTCGCCTTCCAGAAGTACCTCAGGCTCGCTACCATCGATAGCCTGAAGCATGAGTAGGTACCCGAATACTTCATCAATCGACCCATTTCCTATTATATAGGCTAGTTGAGCACCGGAGGGCGAGAAGCGTGGAGAAAAAGCAAAGCTTCCTTCTTTGATGGTAGAAGAAAATAATTCTTCCGCTGTGTTCATGCGATCATTGAGCATAATCCTTTCATTTCCAGCGGGAATGTAAGTTAAATTATCATAAGCCAGGTTACCAGCCGGGGACCAATCATAGTTTCCGATCGCTTTTTCCCAGCTATTGTAGTTGCTCTTGTCGAAATCATACCAGGCGAAGTTCCCTCTACCTTCCATCAGATTAACTTCGTCAAAGCTGACCAAACGACCATCAGGGGACCATTTTGGTTGAACCAATGAGAATCCTTGCGGCGCAACCAGTTCTGAAATTTCACCAGATTCAACATCAACCAGCATGATGCCATGGGCTAAACTGGCATCCACTACTCCACGTCCAGTGAAGTAAGCGGGATCAGTATGAATGGTATAGCTGATGGCATGAGTGCCGGGTCGCCAGGTAAACCCACTCAGGGTTACATTTTCCAGAACCATCCAGGATGTTTGGCTGGCAGGTTCATATACCCATAAATTCGTGACGGTATCCAGCCGATCGGTTAGCTGTGTCAATAATTCCTGTTTGAAGGCTAATAATTCACCATCACTTGACCAGGCTGGTTGACCAAACTGGATTGTTTGGGCACCTTCACCTGTTCGGATAACCGAACTTCCAATCTGGGTTATTTGTTTAATCTCACCTGTAACTGGATTCACCATCGAAATATCATTGTTAGGATCCACAAAAGCGATCCAGTTTTGATAAAAACCACCGGTTTGGTTGTCTCCCGTCTCAATCGGGATCGGTTGATCGTCCACCAAAGGTTCTTCGATTGAGCTGTCTGTAACGACCGGAATGGGTTCTTCCAGAGGGGTTGGCAGAATGTCGACCGGTTGATCGTCAACATACGCCTGGCTGCTGGTAATCACCGAACAACTGCTCAATAAGAGAGCAAACAACAAATTCAGGATTAAATATCGTTTCATTTTTGGACTCCTTTAGTCTTAATTACTTGAAAAAGACGAAGGACAAATCAATATTGTTCCCGAATTAAAAATCCCCGGATGGTTTGTCATCCGGAGAAAATTAGTGAGGAGGATTGACTATTTTATGAGGAGGGGAAGGAAGATTAAATAATTATCTTCAATTTCTTCTTCCAGAAAAACATTTTTCACCGTTTCGACGATAGACGCAGAACCATTGTTGCCACCAGTATTGCTGAATCCACGCGCTCTGATAAATAAATTCTGATTCTTTGGCAAATCCTGATTACCCAATTGCCAACCATTCAGTATCCGTGATCCCCCCCATAATGAACTGTAATTAATCCCATCTAAAGATTGTTCGAAGACGACATCCCAAATTTCTGGGCCAGAACCCGTTCGGAACCAGGTAATCGTATTGCCTTCAGAATCAATAGAAAGGTCCTGGTAGGAAGGCTCATTTGGGGTGATTCTGCAAATATATTTTCTCATATATCCACTAATTGCCGTAAAAGTTCCACCTACTAAATGTTTCCCGTCCTTTTGTAAAGTTAATGTCAGAACAGATCCATTCGCATTAGGATTGTAATTCATATCCAGTGACCCCGTGCTGTTGAGCATGCCGAGGTAATTTCTTTCTACACCACCAATTGAGGTGAAATTTCCACCGATGATAATTTTTCCATTGGTTTGTTGCACCATTGATCGCACATTGCCATTAACAGAGGGATGAAACCCTGAGTCAAGCGTACCACTGGTGTTCATGCTCGCGATTCTTTCTCTGGTTGCCCCTCCAATGGTGGTGAAAGCACCTCCGACAAGAGTATATCCATCACTCAGGATAATGATTGAATAGACTGTATTATTCGCGTTTGGATTGAAAGAAGTATCAACCACCCCATCACCCATTAATCGGGCAATGTTGTTCCTGGTTACTAGACCAATCGAGAAGAAATTCCCCCCAACCAATATTCTCCCATTTTGATAGGCGATTGTATAAACTTTACCGCTGATGCCAGCATAGAAATTCGTATCCAGGCTGCCATTGGCATTAATCCGGGCAATACTATAACGAGTTACTGTGCCAACCTTGTCAAAATCTCCTCCGATCAATATCTTTCCATCCGGTTGAATTGCAATTGCATAGACTGGACCATCAGTACCAATGGTGAAACTGGTATCCAGCGTGCCATCCGCGTTTAATCGACCGATATTATCGCGTGATTGACCGTTGAGGGTGGAAAAATCACCACCCACAATAATTTTGCCATCTGTTTGCACGGCGATGGCATAAATAAATAAATCGACACCTGCATCGAAACTTAGATCCAATGCTCCACTGGGATACATTCGACTCAAGCCAAACTGAGCATCATCACCTATTGATGTGAAATCACCACCCAACAAAATTTTTCCATCAGGCTGTAACGCTATTGTGGAGACTTTGTAGTCAGCGGAGGAATAGATATGTGTATCCATAGCACCATCTTCATAGAGCCTACCCAGGTAATTATGATTCACACCCGATAAACGCAGAAATTGTCCGCCGACAAGAAAAGATTCATCTGGCTGGATAGCCATTGTATTAACTTGGTCAATTGCCGAGCCAACGAAAGAATTGTCATAAGTACCATCGTGATTTAGTCTTCCCAGATTCTGTTGGTCCTCTTCACATAATTTGCTGAATTTGCCTCCGACAAGAATTTTTCCATCAGGTTGAACACGGATGGTTTTTACCAATCCATTTGTTCCAGAATTATATGAATGATCGATTGTTCCGTTTTTCGATAATCGACCGATATTATGGTGGGTTTGCCCTCCGAGACTCGAAAAATTACCACCGATGAGAATTTTCTGGTCGGTCTGTTGGGTAATTGTATGGATGGTTCCATCTGAACCAGGAGTAAAGGTTGAATCAAGAAATCCATCGGTGTTCAATCTCGCCAGGTTGTTTCGAATTTGTCCTGCAATGGATGTAAAAGATCCACCGACCAGTATTTTTCCGTCAGTTTGAATGAATATTGAATAAATAATCCCTTTTGCATCTGGATTAAAATCCAGGTCAATGGTGCCATTTGAATTAAAACGAGCAATATTATTTCTGGTATACAGGGTGCTGCCAATCAGAACATCCGAGAAGTCTCCGCCAACAATAATTTTTCCGTCAGATTGGAGAGCAATTGCATGAACTTCTCCTCCAATTTTGGGATTGAACGAAGAATCGAGTTCACCTGAGGCATTCAAGCGTCCAAAACTATTGCGGGTTGCTCCTCCTAAGGATGAGAAGTTTCCCCCGACAAGTATTTTTCCATCTGGTTGAATGAGGATCACGTTGACCGCCCCATTTGCTCCAGGGTTAAAATCCATATCTGGCGAGCCATCGAAATGTACACGTCCGATGCGGTTACGGGTCTGTTTTCCAAGTGTTGTAAAAAAACCACCTACCAGGATTTTTCCATCCGCTTGAATGGCAATCGTATTAACTTCATCATTTGCCTCTGCTTTAAAACCTTCGATTACCGAATAGGCATTCACGAAATTTGTAGGGATAAAACTTAAAACAAAAGTCAAAATAATTACTATGATCAGGATACGGCTGGTTTTATTCGTCTTCATTTAATTTCTCCAGAAATCCTTTATTAATTTATTGTTCTGTGAGATCATGGGAACAATGATCTTCCAGAGTTTGTATTTCACGTATGAATGCGAACATTTGCTCAAGGCTTTTGAAATAAATTACCTTACGGCTCTTAGGGTCTTCCAGAGAAGCAAACCACTCAAAATCGTTTTGCTTTTCTGTCCGCCAGATGCGAAGTAAATAAGAGGAATAGCATGAGGTCATGAATTTTGTCTTTAAATGTCGATTGCCATTTATTTGTTGATTGATCATTCTTTTCTTTATATAATTTACTTACTGGGCGTCATAAAAACGTCACAAAAACAAGCACAAAGCAAGATACTAAAGATTTTTCACCCATGCAACAATTAAAAATTTACTGTTACGGCTATCTGAATATTGAAAAAGATGCAGAGGTAATCACGCAATTTGACACGGATAAAGCGCGTGCATTGCTGGTTTATCTTGCTGTTGAGTGCCACAAACCAGTAACGCGCTCCTACCTGGCGGGGTTGCTCTGGTCTGATCTCGCTGAAAAGCAAGCGTTACAGAGTTTGAGGCAAACGCTCACAATTTTGCGTAAGGTTTTAGGTGACAATGTTTCTGAAAATCCGATCATTCAAAGTGATCGTGACCATTTGAGATTAAATTCAACCATACAAGTATGGGTTGATGTGCTTGCATTCAAGCAGCAGCTTAAACAAGCGTATTCCCACTTTCAACGCCAAGAACAATTTCACCAGATTAATTTTCGTACCCTGAAGAAAGGTTTGCAGTTAAGAAAAGGTGAATTCCTGGATGGTTTCTCCATATCCGGAGCACCCCTATTTGAAGAATGGGTGAGTATATTGCGTGAAGATCTGGATCATCAGGCAGCAGAAGGGTTGGAACACCTTGCCCATTATTATCAAAATCGGGGTGAATTTGCTCTGGCGCAGGAAACGATTCAAAGAATCTTACAGATCAGCCCTTGGAATGAATCTGTGCATTTGATGATGATGCGCTTGTATGCGATGGACAATCAATGGAGTGCTTTTGAAAATCAGTACCGCATTTTAAGAAAATTTTTGAAAGAAGAAATTGGTGTTGAGCCGGCTCTTGATACCAGATTGTACTATGAAGATATCCATCACCATCAGAAAAACTCCCCATTTTTAAAGCAGCATATAACCTTTCCAAACAATATCCCCCAACATGAATTGCGTTTTATTGGCAGAGAAAAGGAACTGGATGAAATCACAAGCTTATTGGTTGATCCGGCTTGCCGGCTGGTCACCTTGCATGGACCTGGCGGGATAGGAAAAACAAGCCTGGCAACAGAGATTGCGCGCCAGCAATCCGGTGTATTTCCGGATGGTGTTTATTTTATTTCGTTAGCGGGTATATCATCAATGGCAGAATTTGCAACCGCATTGGTTGAAGCTATTCAAGTGCCTCTCATGAACTCCGACGCCATTGGCTTCCGATTGCAGGCATTTTTGAGAAATAAGACAATGCTGGTTATCCTGGATAATTTTGAACAGTTGATGAATGATGGCGAGACGATCCAGATGTTGACAACAATTGTGCGTAATTCTCCAAAAGTGAAATTTCTGTTAACTTCCCGGGATCGATTAAATTTAATTGAGGAATGGGTCTATCCAATCAAAGGCTTATCATTTCCGGAAAAACTCGATCAGGATGACCCGGGGTCTGTACGCAAATTTGATGCCCTGGCATTATTTTTAGAGCGAGCCCGCCGGATCAATCCTGATTTTGAATTCGATTCTCAATCCATTTCCGCAGTAATCCGTATCTGCCAGATGTTTGAAGGGCTACCATTAGGAATTGAGTTGGCTGCGGGTGATGTGTGGAGTCAATCCTGTCAAATCATCGCTGAAAAGATCCATGAAAATTGGAATGCAATTAACGCCGGTGTCAGTAATGTTTCAAAACGCTATCATAGTCTAAAAGCAAATCTGGATGCTTCCTGGGTATTGCTGGACCAAAAACAGCAAATTATATTTTCCCGTCTGGGGATTTTTGAAGGAGACTTTTCTATCCAGGCGGCGCAGGAAATTGGATCAGCGTCAGCAGATGATCTGACGAGATTGGCCAATCTCGCATTGCTTCGGCATGATGCACACGGACGCTATGAACTGCATGCTGTGATCCGTCAATACACACGGGATAAGCTGAATGAATTGGGATTGATGGCTGAAGCCCAAAGAAATCACGTTGAATTCTATACGGAATTTTTGTTGAGCCGAACAGAGAAAATACGATCAAATTTACAAAAAAACATACTCGATGAAATTCAAATGGAGCTCAGGAACCTTAAGCAGGCCTGGAAATGGATGATTGAAAAACAACAGTGTGAACGAATGGATGTTTTTCTGGATCCTTTTTATCAATTTTTTCTTACTCGCAGTCGGTACCAGGAAGGGTTAGACCTGTTGGAGCTGGCTATCCCATTATTAAAGGAATTGCTGAGTAGGGATGAAAATGAAAAAAAAGAAATTATTTTAGGAAAGATTCTGGTCAGGACGGGATCCCTGACACATCGCAACCGTCTCAATAAACGAGCGTCTGATTTACTGGAAGAGGCAGCTCAAATATTTAAGAAATATGCTGAAGAGAACGAGTTAGCGTTCTGTCGTGCAGCTCAGGCAGAAGTGTATTTACGGGCAAATGAATTTAATCTGGCAGAAGCGATAACTCAAAAAAACCTGCTTTTCTATCAGGAAACTCCTGATATCGGCGGCCAGGTACACGCTTTAAACACAATTGGCATCATTAATCTGCGGCGGGGAAAAATTGCTGAAGCAAAAAAACATTTAATGGCATCGGTTGCACTCGGACGAAAAATATTGGATACGCGTAAACTGATTGTTCCTTTGAATTACCTGGGCGACATTGCCTGTAATGAAGGCGAGTATCAGGAAGCGGAACAGTTGTTTGAAGAAAGTTTAAAAATTGCTTCCAACCTGGAAGATTTGTACCAGATGGCGATTGTGATTAACAATCTGGCCAGTGTTTACCATGTCAGTATGCAATTCCATAAAGCCAATGACATGTATGCCCGTAGTCTGACGATTTGCCGGCAAATTGGAGATCAGTTGGGAGAGGCAATCGCGCTTTCCAATATGGGTGAAGTTGCTTTAGCTTTGGAAAATGATTCGCTGGCGATTTCTCTATTCGAAAAGGCATTAAAAATTTCACGGGACATAGAAGAGGATTGGTCAATTTCTATTTGTTTGAATAATCTGGCACAGACAGCTTGCAAAGTTGGCAGGCATGAGCAGGCCTTGCAACAGGTTACGGAGGCGATCCAGATTGCATGGAAAAATGAAGATTGGCGATATTTGGCACGCTTTGCTGTTACTGCTGGGCGTTGTTATCAGAATATTGGTAATTTAGTATTGGCAAAAGCGTTATTCAACGCAGCAATAACACATTCTGCCATCGAGCATGATATTCAAGAACAAGCGTTTGTAATCCGCCAGGAAATGGGGGAAGAAGGGCAGCCGGAGATTAATGATGAGCATTTGCGGGGTGTGATCAGTCGTTTTCTAACGAACCAATAATTGTGTTTCCAAACCGGTTCACCGGGTTGCATACAATCAATTTTCGGTGTAAATTTACATTTGATTTGACACCAACCATTTTTAAAAACCCAATAAATAAGGTCGATTTTCATCATCTTTGATAGATAGTATCGCGTGATTTACGAAAGGATCCAGACATGTCATATTTCATTGGATTGGACATTGGCACCAGTGCTGCCAAGGCATTATTGTGTGACCAGGAAGGACGTATTGTTGCAATTGCGCAGCAGGAATACCCTCTCCTTACCCCTCGACCAATGTGGAGCGAACAAAATCCCGCGGATTGGTGGCAGGGTTCCATCAAAGCCATTCAACAACTGCTGGGGGAAGCGGCTGTTGCTCCGGTGCAGGTGGCTGGGATTGGACTGACCGGTCAGATGCATGGGTCTGTCTTTCTGGATAAAGACGAACGGGTTATCCGTCCGGCTTTACTGTGGAATGACCAACGCACGGCGCACGAGTGCGAACAAATCACAGCTTTGGTGGGGTATGAACGTCTGATTGAGATCACCGGCAACCCTGCTTTAACCGGTTTTCAGGCACCCAAGATTTTGTGGCTGCGCAATCACGAACCCGAGAATTATGAGCGCCTGGCGAAGGTGCTGCTACCCAAAGACTACATCCGTTTGATGATGACAGGGGTGTCCGCCACTGATTGTTCTGATGCAGCCGGCACTCTGTTGCTGGATTTGCAGAAACGTGACTGGAGCGATGAATTATTACAATTATTAGGTCTGCCGCGGGATTGGTTTCCAACCGTCTATGAAGGTTCACAAATTACCGGACGACTGCTTCCCGTCGTTGCTAAATCACTGGGTTTGCCCGCTGGCATTCCCGTTGTGGCTGGTGGTGGTGATAATGCTGCTGCAGCGGTCGGAACAGGGATTGTCCGCTCCGGTCTGGTGAGCAGTAGCATTGGTACCAGCGGGGTGGTTTTTGCGCACAGTGAGGATATTCGTCTGGATCCTAAAGGAAGATTGCACACATTCTGCCATGCAGTCCCTGGTAAAAATCATCTCATGGCGGTGACCCTGTCTGCCGGAAACTCATTTCGCTGGATACGGGATCTCTTCCGCACCGCTGGCAGCAACCTGAGCGGGTGCGAAGAAGTTGCCTTTGGTTATGAATCAATGACAGCCCAGGCCGCGCAGGTATCCCCAGGTGCAGAGGGACTGATCTTCTTGCCTTATCTGACCGGGGAACGGACGCCTCACCTTGATCCATTTGCGACGGGAGCCTTTGTGGGATTAACCGCACGCCATACCGCCGCCCATCTGGTGCGGGCTGTGATGGAAGGAGTGACCTTTTCTTTACGCGATGGGATGGAAATTATGCATGCGATCCAGGTGCCCATTGATCAGGTGCGGGCGATTGGGGGTGGTGGAAAATCACCGCTCTGGTGTCAATTGCAGGCAGATATCTTCGGGTGTGAGGTTGTGAATCTGGCGGTTGAGGAAGGGCCAGCCTATGGCGCGGCATTGTTAGCCATGGCTGCCGATCAGGATGCCGAAGGAGTGATTTGTGTGTCTGAAGCCTGTGTAAAAACCACCAACACTTATCACCCTCAGACTGCCTCTCAAGAGAAATACAATCAGTTATATGCTATTTATCGCGAACTCTATCCGGCTTTGCGCGGGAGTATGCATAAGCTTTCACAGTTTGCAGGCGGAAAGTAAAAAAAAACAGCCAGAAGCAACGGACAGCCTGGACTTGTCCGTTGCTCTTCTATTTAAATAGATGTGGTGAGGTTTAGTTTGTCAGTCTCTGGCTCAGGATATAATTTTCCAAACCCAGAATGGTAGATTTTTGCCCACTGATCACAGCCCGGACCACATCTCCGATTGAAATCAAGCCCACTAACTTGCCATCATCTACCACAGGCAAGTGGCGGATATGTTCGCGGGACATTAATTGCATGCATTCGTTGATGGTTGTGCCGGAAGAAACTGCGATTACCTTCGAGGTCATCCAGGTGGAAACGGATTCTTCCAACGGGCAGGTATTCTTTTCTGCAATTCTGTAGGCGAAATCACGCTCGGATATGACACCCATGACTTCTCCATCTTCCACAACCAACAATGCGCCTACATTATGAGATCGAAGTTTCTTCAATACATCAATCAATGAGGTTTTTGGTTCCACCGACCAGACTTGTTTGCCTTTTTCTTCCAGAATATCCTTAACTGTGTTCATACAATCTCCTTCTATTTTGGTTATTGAATGAGTCGCTTGCAAAAATGATATTGAAAACAGGGGTGTAAAATGATTGTCGGGTAGTGCTTGAATAAATCACTACCTATATTTATTATAGCGAAAAAGATTAATGGCAAGTGAAATTTTATTTTTGTGAATTCATTCACGATGTTATAATCCCTGCATGCAGCGACGCTGGGTCCAAATAGTTTTTCTCATCATTGGTGTTCTGTGCAGCTCCACGGCTGTGATTATGATCAAAGCCAGTGACGAAAACCCGTATCTGTTGGCTGCCTATCGCTTACTGATAGCAACCGTTTTCATCCTGCCGCTCTATTTAAGGGAAAAACAAAATTATCGTCAACCATATGGGACCAAACAGGTGCGGTTATCGCTTTTGCCGGGGCTATTGTTGGGGGTGCATTTTATTACCTGGAACATGGGTGTTGCTCTTACCCCGGTAGCGAATGCCAGTCTGATTGTTAACACCACCCCGGCTGTAATGCCTTTCTTTTTGTGGGTTCTGTTCCGGGAACGTATCAATCGGATGGAGATTCTGGGCACTTTTCTGGCACTCAGCGGGCTTGTGATTCTGGGGTTCGGGAGAATCGATCTGAGCATATCGGACTTGAGAGGCTATTTATTGTGTTTCGTCTCCATGCTTTTTTTGGCAGCCTATCTTGCATTGGGAAGGAAAAACAGCGGACGACTACCACTCTGGCTTTATATGTGGCCACTCTATTTAACAGCCGGCCTCTTTTGTCTGGGTAGTGCTTTGATCTTTGTGAATCCAATAAAAACTTATAGCCTGACCAATGTTCTGCTTTTTTTGGGATTGGCAATCATCCCTACATTTGGGGGGCACTCGCTGTTGAACTATTCGTTGAAGAACTTTCGTGGGCAGGTTGTCAGTGTGGTCAATCTGGGGCAAATCATTTTTTCAGCTGGGTTAGGTTTTTTAATTTTTGGTGAAATACCCACCCCACAATTCTACCTGACTGCCATTCTGATACTTTCCGGTGTGATGATCATTCTTTATCATGGCTATCGTCAACGCTAGAAAATGAGAGCATTCCAACCTTTCCTCAAGATGATTCCATTTCTGGGATTGCTCATTTGTTGATTTCCATTGGACGGGAATAGAGACCACTTTCCTGAACAACAACATATCCTAGCCGCTCGTAGAGGGCCAGAGCTTCACGATTTTTGGTGTTTACCTGCAATTGTGCGGAATGCATGCCATTCGTTTTCAAATATTCAAGGGCGCTGGCAATCATTGCACTGGCGAGACCTTTTCCCCGCCACTGAGGGCATACAAAAATATATTCTGTGTATCCGATCTTTGTGCCCTGGTTGCGGTTGTTTTCCTCATCCCAATAAGCTGTCAGACAGCCTGCCAGCTCGTCTGCCGCAAACACTGCAAAATTTGTGGCTGTTGACCACGAAGGTGAACCCATAAAGTAAATCCATTCCTCCAGAGAGATGGGTACATTTGGAAAGCATAAATTTCTGGCATGAATATATTGTTCACGCTCAAAATCTGTTTCCAAACGCCAGGGTTTCAATAGAAATCCTGGTGGAAGGTGGATGGAGGGCAGGGGGTGTTCAAGATCCCGCTGCATCGAATAAACACTGCCCTGATTCCGATAACCTTTGCTGGTAACAAAAGCGATACTATCGGTTTCATAGGGAAAATATTGAAAATTAATTTCAACTTTTCTCAAACTTTGATCCAAAAGGATTTCACGTAACCTGCGCAATATCTGCTCCATTAGGTTCTCCCGTAATCCAACCAGGTGGTTCATACTGGGGAGGACTTTTACCTCAGCCCAAACAACATGTGGTGAGGGAGGATCATTATGTGGTGAATTAACATAGAGTACTGAGTAACCCAGCATTTGCCCATTGGGATGGAAAGCGCAAAAAACATCCTGTCCCTGGTGGAAGGCAGGCGAAAAATAAATTCCACCCGGCAAAATCTGCACACCTGGGTGTTTGTGGGCATATTCTTCCTGAACCTGCATCAAGGCAGAAATATCATCCACTGAAAAATTTCTGATCTGATAATTTACCATATTTTCCTTTTAGATTAGATGAAGCCTGATCCCAGTATATTTGTCTACGAAAAAAATGCTTCGCACACAGGAACAGTGTTTTACTGGTCATCTGTGCAGATTTTCTCCATTTAAAATAGCGGAAAAACAATGGAAAGGTGATCGCTTGAGAGAAAAGATGCGAAGCAGCGAAAAATTCTCCCTTCCTTTTTTTGGGGATTATGGTAGAATCTTTTGTACTCGGGGGCGTGGTGTAGTGGCTAACATGCGGCCCTGTCAAGGCCGAGATCGCGGGTTCGAACCCCGTCGCTCCCGCCAGAGCAAAGAGACCTTCAAACGAGGGTCTTTTTTGTTCTCGAGATCGGGGTACCCAAGGGGGGTATAATATTCGAACCCCGTCGCTCCCGCCAGAGCAAAGAGACCTTCAAACGAGGGTCTTTTTTGTTCTCATATCATCTTCGAAAGACTGTGGATATGATAAACTACAATGAAGAATAAAAAATTCAACTCTGAAAGGTAGATCATTATGACCCCCAATAAGCCGCCGGTAGGTTTCCGTGATATTGAAGTGCGGGCTGAAGCCTCCTCTATAGAAAAATGGCGAAAACAAGTTTTAGCAGGACAACCAGAAACGGGCCGTATGTATGCATTCATCAGTGATGAGGGCTCTTACATGCCCGGTGGAGAAGGGTCGGCTCCCACCCCGCTTTCGTATTTTGTTGCCGGGATGGCGCTTTGACTCATCTCGCATGTGTCGCAGGTTGCGACCAAACGAAAAATTGCCATCCGGAATGAACGCGTCAATGTCACAGCCCATTTCCATGAACAAGGCTCAGTGTTAAAGGGAGACGCAGAGGGATTTTGCGATGGTTTTAAGATTGAAATCCTGATCGAGTCTGATGAAGATCCACAAAAAATCGCTGATTTGGTTCGTATATCACGAAGAATGTGTTTTACAGAAAAAGCACTGATGGGAACAGTTCCCGTTAAAGTAAGCCAGCAACTTAACCAACAGCCATTGGATTTGTAAAGATCATACGATCAAACCAAGAAATGAAAAACCTGGTTGACTGATCAATCAGGTTTTTCTGGTAAATGGGTTGGTTTCTCGTGCAGGGCAAGCACGGCAGTAAAAATGCCTGTTAGAAATAATAACACTGCACAACCCACAAAGAGTGTGGGCAGGCTGATCAACCCCACCAGACTGAGGGCTATGGGCGGCCCGATAGCGGACCCCAGATCCCCAAACGAAAAGATGTAACCCAGCGAACGACCACGCGCTTGCGGTTCAACCTGATCACCAATGATGGCCGGAATTAAAGCTGGAATGCTGCCACCAGCGATCGCAGCGATTATGACCCCCAGTATTGAAATCCAGATGTTTGGTGCAGCCAGTAATGCCAGACCGCCTGCGCCAAAGAATAAGAATACGAATGTCAACACCAACCAACGCCGGTTGAGTCGATCAGAAAGCAACCCGACCTGCGGAACACTGATAATACTGACCAGGACGCGCACTGCAATGAATGTGCCGCTCATGCTTGCCAGAGGAATAGCGAAGCCGTTGAATGACAGCCTGCCATTCTCGACAAACTGAGCAAGCCATAATATCGTGGTGGAACCCAACACCCCGGTAAAGATGACACGATTGATAAAAAAAGGCAGGCTGCAGGATAAGGTTAATTTCCACGGAAATTCTGTTTTATCCGGCCAGCCTGCCTTTAGAATAATGGAGCTTGATTGCTTGTGATGGCGTGTTTCAGGTAAATAACGGTACCACACCAATAAACCCACACCCGATAAAAAAGTGCTGAGCCACAAGCCACCTCGATAGGTAAATAAATCTGTGAAAATGCCACCACAAAACGAAGAAAAAGCTACCGCGATGAAAAACCACATTTGTAAGCGTCCATTTACATAACCGCGGTTCAGGTTGTTGGAAATGTCCAGCGTCATGCTATTGGCACCAATCCACAACCCTGACCACGCCAATCCCCATAACACTCTACCAGCAGTGAGGAGGTAAGGGCCTGATCCAAATGCATACATGGCGGTGGAAAGGGTTCCGATTCCCAGCGAGATCAGCATGAGCGGTCGTCGTGGCATACGGTCGTAAATCCAGCCAGCCATGCCATTAAACAATAGACGTACCAGACGGTTGATGCCCAAAAGAAAACCAACCATTGCCAGGCTCAATCCAGCTTGCAATGCAATCTCCTCAGATGGCAGCACGGCATACAGGGTGGCATCTCCTAAGAGTGAGAGTGCCAATCCGATTCCCAGCGGTGTCAGTACAGAATTGGTTGGATTGGTGTGAGTTGTCATTTTTTAGATAATTTTGGAAGCTTACATAGCTAGACCTATTGTATCATTCAGGAAAAAAAGAATTCTTGATTCTACGCATGGGAAGATCATCGCTTAATTGACTGGACGACTTCAAAGCGGTATTCTATAATTATTTAATTCTTTTTATTAATGTCAGGAGGACAATATGCCAAAGATGGATCAGGTATTAGCGGTTATTTTAGGGGGTGGTCGTGGCAGCCGCCTGCAACCCTTAACCACCATGCGCTCCAAACCAGCTGTGCCCATCGCCGGAAAATACCGCCTGATTGATATCCCCATCAGTAATTGCATCAATTCAGGTATTTATAAAATGGCTGTTTTGACCCAGTTTAATTCCGTATCATTACACCGCCATATTACCCGCACCTATCAATTTGACGCCTTTCATACCGGATGGGTTCAGGTCTGGGCGGCAGAACAAACTGTGAATACCGCGGATTGGTACCAGGGCACTGCCGATGCAGTTCGCAAGCAATTATTTGAAATTAAATCCGCTCGTACCCCTTATGTTTTGATTCTGGCAGGTGATCACCTTTACCGTATGGATTATGAAGCCATGGCGCACTTCCATTGGGAAAATAACGCCGATATCACCATTGCTGTGCAGCCGATTCGAAAAAATGAAGCGGATCGTTTTGGTATATTAAAGCGGGGGGCGGATAATGAAATCACCCGCTTTGCTGAAAAGCCAACCGATCCAGTGGTGCTGGCAGATATGGTCAGCCGGGATGATGAAGCTCGTCCATTTTTGGGTTCGATGGGCATCTATTTTTTCAATACTGAAGTTTTGTTTGAAATGCTTGAGCGTACCACCATGGATGATTTTGGCAAACATGTTATCCCTTACGCGATCGATCGCAAGAAGGTAGTCGGTTTTGATTTTGATGGTTATTGGGAGGATATTGGAACCATCCGTTCGTTTTATGATACCAATTTGCTGCTGACCGGGCCTGACTCTCCCTTTAACTTCTTTGAACAAAGATCACCCATCTATTCACACCCGCGGTTTCTACCGGGATCTACCGTTGAAAATAGTATGCTCGAACGTGTGCTGTTAACCGATGGATGCTGCATCAACCATGCCGAAATCCGCCATTCCATTGTAGGCTTGCGCTCGCAGATACGGTCTGGTGTGCGCATCATCGATACCATTATGATGGGGTCAGATTACTATGATAAGATTTCTGCTTGTAACCAAGAAGAATATCCGATAGGAGTCAATGAGAATGAGATTCCCTTAGGGGTTGGTAATGGTTCCTATATTGAAGGAGCAATTCTGGATAAAAATGTGCGTATTGGTCGCGGGGTTGTGATCCGCCCCTTCCCACCAGGGACGGAAATGGATGAGGAGCTATTCTCGGTCAGAGATGGTATTGTTGTGGTTCCAAAAAACACTGTGATTCCGAATGGCACCACCATCGGTCCAATGGCAGGTGAAAAATTGTTGTAAAATTTTAGGGCAGGTTATTTTCCTGCCTTTTTTCAAGCTTTAATTCGCCCATTATCTATCTAATTCAAGGAGATTGCATGGCAGAAAATAAACCCAGTATGAATTCAAAACGATTAAAAGACATTACGATTTCCTGGCATTCTGTCAGTAGTGATGAGATCCTGCAAAAATTGGGCACTGAGTTAGAAAAGGGTCTTACGAATATTGAAGCAGAAAAAAGGCTTCAGGAGTACGGGCCTAATCAGTTGGAAGAAGGGAAACGCACGACCTTTCTGCAAATGGTTTTTCGACAACTGAATAATTTTGTAGTAATTCTGTTGATTGTGGCTGCGATTGTATCTGCTTTTTT
>SWCA01008874.1_pt1 | contig 56077 bp, 48 predicted proteins | sample 4692961 | NCBI WGS metagenome assembly SWCA01 (sample SAMN10267275, study PRJNA491770) | bioreactor metagenome | isolation source: DHS bioreactor inoculated with | place: Japan: off Shimokita Peninsula | reverse complement strand
GGGGGGCTCATGAATCTCGAGGAGAAACGGATGAGAAAAGCGGCGGGCATTTTTCTACTGTCGATAGGGTTGGCAGCGGGCGCCCGGGCGGAATTGGCGCCGGTAGATCTGGTCTATCAGTTGGCGCCGACCACCGCGTTGAGCGCCGGTGTCCTGGAGGGCGGCACTCGCTTCAGCCGGATGCTGGCATTGGGGGACTTTGGCCTCGGTGCTCTTAGCCCGGTGGACGGCGAGATTATCGTGCTGGGTGGCAAGGCCTACCAGGCCGACCTGGAAGGCCGTATCAGGGCCGTGTCGGATCAGGAGCAAACCCCGTTTCTGACGGTGAAGCGGTTTACCCGGGATCAGCGTTTCACTTTGTCGCAAGTGCGGGGAATGGCGCACCTGGCCCGTGCTCTGGACGCCCGGCTGCCATCGGCCAACGGCGTTTACGCCGTGCGGCTGGACGGGCGTTTCCAAGCTCTGAAATTACGCAGCGTGCCCCGGCAAAAGCCGCCGTATCGGCCCATTGATCAGGTGGTGGCCGAGCAGAACGTGTATGAGCTGGCTGATGTGACGGGTACTCTGGTGGGGTTCCGGTTACCGGATTACCTGGCCGCGGTCAGCGGTGCCGGCTATCACTTTCACTTCATTGACCAGGAGCGGCGCCGGGGCGGTCATCTGCTGGACTTGCGTGGTGAAGACCTGACCGTGTCCGTGGACCGTGGGGCCGGGGTGGCGCTGTTGTTGCCGGAAGACGAGGCCTTCGCCGATGCCGACTTGCGCCTGGATTCACAAAGCACGGCCCGCTTTCAGCGGGCCGTGCGAGGGGAGGTGGAGTAGCGCTTACAGCCCGTACTTGCTGACGTCCACTTTCGAGTAGATTTCTTTCCAGTACAGGTCCGCCAGCGCCTCGCTGCTGTCCACGTCCTTGACCAGTGTCATCCATTTCTCCAACAGAGGACGGAAGGTGGCGATCATCTCCGCGGCGTCGTCCACGCCGTATTTTGTCTGGTAGTTGGCGGCGATGGTCTCCATGTCCTTTTCGATGAACTGTTCGGCGGTGGTGACCATGGCGTCGTCGGCTTCGTGCATGGCGATGCCTTTTTCCTTGGCTTGCTTGAGCGCGCGCTCGTCATCGATGCGATAGCCCCAGGTCACATTGGCATTGGAGTCGGCGGCGGCGTGCAGAACCGCCTTACGCTGTTTCTCATCGAGATCGCGCCACACTTTGCGGTTGGTGCTCAGGGACAGGCCTCCGTAGATGCCAAGAGGGGCGCCCAGAGTGATGTCGGTGGTGACTTCCATCAGGTTGAAGCTGATCAGTTCGGCGGCGGCCTGCATGGTGCAGTCCACGGCGCCCTGGCTCAGGCCCTCGTAGATTTCGTTCACCGACATGGTCACCGGCGTGGCGTTCAGTGCTTCGGCCGCCCGGGCCCATTGCGCGCCGCCCACGCGGACCCGTTTGTCGCTGAGGTCCTTGAGGGTATCCACGGGCTTGTTGCAGAGAAAATAGTAGGGGGACGCCGCTGAGCCGCCGCTGAAAACATGGTCGTGGGCTTCCCATTCCGCGACACACTTCGGACAGTGTTCGAATACGAACTCGCTGACCGCGCCGGCGTAGGCGAGATTGGACAGGGATTTCGGAGCGCCCATCAGATCGGTGAGCATGGTTAGTTCGGCCACCAGGTTGGTGCGCGGATATTCGGACGGGAAGTAGGGATAGATCATGGAGCCGATGTCGGTCATGCCTTTTTCCACCCCGCCGGACATTTCCGCGAAGCTGAGCAGGGACATCATATAGACCTTGGCGGTGAGGTCGCCGCCGGAGTAGTCCTCAAGCGATTCGGCGAACTTCTCCGCCGCCAGGCCGCCAAGGGAATTCGGCGCTGAGCCGGTGGCGTAACGTAGCTGTTTGGCCGCCACCCCGGAGCTGAACAGCAAAGCGGCGAGAGCGGCAAGCAGGGCAGTGAAAGCGGGGCCGCGACGGGAGGCCGCGCCCCATGAACGAAATACCGGCATGGGAATGTTCTCCTTCTTATATGACCCGAAATGGGTCTTTCATCCTGTCGGTGGGCGGCGGCAATTAACGTCGTCGGAATGGACGATTATCAAACCCTGATGTTATCGCGGCCGCTCGCCTGTCCAGGCCGACATCGTTCAATCCGACGATGGTGCCGGCGCGAGCAGGGGGTTTAATGGGGTGTTCAGGGCAATAGCAAGGACAAGCCATGATTTTGCATTCCCGGCAGTGGATTGATCATTACGTCGGCGAGGGGCGTTGGGGCCAACGCACCTTATTGGACCAGTTCGCACATAACCGCGACGCCCACCCGGACCGGGAAGCGGTGGTGGACCCGCCAGACCGGCCGGATCTGGTCGGCACGCCGGCCCGTTCGCTGAGCTATGAGGCGTTCGGCCGGGCGGTGGATGCCACCGCCGCGGAACTGATCCGGCGCGGGTTGGCTAAGGACGACATCGTGGTGGCCCAGCTCCCCAATATCTGGGAGCTGGCCATGCTCTACCTGGCGGTGGCCCGCGCCGGTGGCGTTCTTACCGCGTTGCCATTGCAATGGCGGGCCACCGATGTGGGCTATGTGGCGGAACTCACCGGTGCGCGCTTGTATATCGCCGCCGATCACGCCAAGGGCTTTGATTATATCGCCATGGGCAGGACGCTGGGTTTCGAGCAATGTCTTTCCCTGGCCGAACTGACCGCCATCGCCGAAGGGCCGGTGGGGCCGTTACCGCCAGTGACGGTGGACGCCAACGATATCTTCACCCTGTGCTGGACCTCCGGGACCGAGTCCAGCCCCAAGGGTTGCCCGATGAGCCACAACAGTTGGTTCTCCCATATCGGTCCGCTGATGCGGACCTCCGGGCTGCGGGAAGGGGACCGGCAATTGTGCGTGGCGCCGCTGGTCAACATGACCGCGCTGGGCGTCAATTATGTGTCCTGGCTGGTTTCCGCCGGCACCCTGGTTCTGCATCATCCACTGACCATGCCGGTGCTGCTGGAACAACTCTCCGAGCAGAACATCCACTTCACTATTCTGGTGCCGGCGGTACTGAACATGATCGCCAAGCTGCCGGACGTGGATCGCATCGATCTGTCCTCGGTGCGCGCCATCACCACCGGTTCGGCGCCGCCGTCACTGTGGACGCTGGAGGAATTCAAGCGTCGCTGGGGCATCGAAATCATCAATATCTGGGGACAGAACGAGGGCACCTGCCTGATCGCCGGGCCGGCGGATGTACCGGAACTGGAGCGGCGGGTGGATCACCTGCCGTTCTGGGGCAAGCCCGGTTGCCACTGGCCGTCCGGAGTGGATGGGGTAAGTGTCAAGCTGCTGGATGACGAGGACCGGGAGGTGACCGAACCGGGGGGTATCGGCGAATTGTGCTATCGGGCACCGAGTCTGTTCGCCGGTTACTTCAAACGGCCGGATTTGACCGAAAAAGCGTTCACCGCTGATGGCTACTTCCGTACCGGTGACTTGTTCGTGATCCGGGATGACGCCCATGTTGGCTTCCATGATCGCAAAAAGGACATGGTGATCCGGGGCGGTTTCAATATTTCCAGCGCGGAAGTGGAGAACGCGGTGCAGGCGCATCCAGCGGTCCTGGACGCGGCGGTAATTCCGCAGCCGGACGAGGTGATGGGGGAGCGGGTGTGTGTCTGCGTGGTGGCGCGGGAACCGGCGTCGCCGCCGACCCTGGATGATATCACCGGCTTTCTGCGTGAATCCGGCATGAGCCTCTACAAGCTGCCGGAGGCACTGCGCATCGTCGATGCGATCCCCCGCAACCCGGTGGGCAAGATACTGAAACGACGGTTACGGGATGAGGTGGGGTAGGGCCGGCGGTTGTTTTCACCCTCTCCCTTAGAGGGGAGAGGGGGGAGAGGGTGAAAGAATAACGGCAAACAGACTCAGAAACGATATTCGCCGCCGTCGATACCCTTCTGCATTTCTTCGCTGAGGCGCTGGTAGCAGTTTTCGCCGGGCAGCAGAACGTAGACCGGATCGTCGTGTTTGCTCAGATCGTATTTCTCGTCCTTCAGCTTGTTTTTCTGGTGCTTGAAGGTGCCGGTGGTTTCCACTCCATGGTCGGTAATGCGCAGGAATACCGGAATGGCATAGGGCGGCAACTCACGTTTGAGGTAGTCGCACAGGGCCTGGAAATCCACCTCGTCGTGGGGCCGGTCCAGACGCAGCTCGGCCATGCCGGCGCGGCCGTTGGTGTCGGGAATTTCCACCCCGTAAACCACCGACTCGATGATCGCCTCGAAGCCATCCAGGATCTGTTCCACTTCGGTGGTGGAGACGTTTTCCCCTTTCCAGCGGAAGGTGTCACCGAGACGATCGACGAACTGGGCGTGGCGGAAACCAATGTCCCGCATCATATCGCCGGTGTTGAACCAGGCATCGCCTTTCTTGAACACGTCGCGGAAGATCGCCTTTTCGGTTTTTTCCTTGTCGGTATAGCCGTCGAACGGGGTCTTGTCGGTGATCTCACCGAGCATCAGGCCGGACTCGCCCTTGCTCACCTTGATCATGAAACCCTTGGCGTCGCGCACCGGCTGATCCGCTTCCTTGTCGTACTTGACGATAGCGTAGCTCACCGGGGAAAAGCCCACGGTGTTGTCGAAGTTGAACACATTGGTGAAGGCCACGTTGCCCTCGGAAGAGGCGTAGAACTCCTCCACGCGTTCAATGCCGAAACGCTCCTTGAAGTCTTTCCAGATACTCGGCCGCAGACCGTTGCCAACGATGGTGTGCACGCGGTTGTTGCTGTCGTCGGCCTTGCGGGGCTGCTCATGCAGGTAACGGCACAACTCGCCGACATAGCCGAACGCGGTGCAGTTATGCTGACGGATATCGTCCCAGAAGCGGCTGGCGGAGAAGCGGCGCGCCAGCACCAGGCCACCACGGGCGGCGATCACCGAGGCCCAGCAGATGACCATGCCGGTGGCATGGTAGAAGGGCAGAGTGCAATACAGGCGATCGTCCTTGTCCAGGCGCACGGCGGAGTAGCCGAAAGCGCCGAACGCTTTTTGCCAGCGGCCGTGGTTGAAGACCACCGCCTTCGGCAGACCGGTGGTGCCGGAGGTGTAAATGTAGAACAGCGGATCCTTGAGACGGCTCTGGTTGGTGCCGGCCGGGTTCTCGCTGGAGCAGTTCTGGATCTCGGTGGCCAGGTTCTTGTAGCCGGCCGGTGCTTCACCCGGGTTTTGCAGCGTGTCGGCATCGGCCAGATAGAAGAAGTTGGTCTTCAGATCCAGATCGTCACGGACTTCCTCGATGGCTTCGATCAATTCGCCGCCGATGATGGCGGCCTTGGGCTCCACCAGATTGATGCTGTGGGTGAGGACCTTGCCTCGCTGGGAGGTGTTCACCAGAGCGGCGCAGATGCCCAGTTTGGCACAGGCCAGCACCGTGGCCACCAGTTCCGGGCGGTTCTCGATATCCACCACCACGGTGTCGCCTTTCTTCAGCCCGATGGAGGCGAAGTAGTCGGCGATGCGGTTGGCCCAGGCGTTGAATTGCCGGTAGGTGAGTTCGGTGTCCTGGTGAATAACGGCGATGCCGTTGGGGTTGGCGGCGGTGGCGGCCTCGAATTCGACCCCCAGCCCCAGCGGTTTGGTGGTGTCGGTGATCTTGCTCATCTTGGAGCCCTTCAACAGCCCGGGCAGATTGGCAACGATCTCGGGAACCTTCGACAGAATCTTCGGCAACGTAATGACGTCGGCGCTGCTCATGGCATCTCCACTCTCTGATTCTCTATGTTCTTGGAATACCCGGGTCGTGCCGGGAGTCCACTACCAGCAAAGGGCTGAAAAGGGCTTCTCCGAAGGCGTGCCGCCGCCGCTCCGACAATAGGAGGGGGGATGCGCCGTAATCCGGAGATGACCAAATATTCGCGGCGAACAATCGTAAGTTGACCGCAGATGGGCGCTACCATAACCGGCGCCCCGGAGGCGGGCAAGCGGTGATCGAACGGACCCATCGGTCACCGTCCTGATTGGTTAAAACATCGCCAATCGGGACAATGGAACCCCACGCCAGCCGCCATTCAAACACAGCCCGGAGGCCAGGGCATTTGCCCGGCCGCCGGGGGGGCGCGCCATCAGGTTGGGGCCACGTCCGCTTCCAGCACCACCAGTAATTGCTGGCGCCGTACCTGATCGCCCACCGCCACCGCCACCTCGGTCACGGTGCCGTCGCAATCGGCTTTGAGCACATGCTCCATTTTCATCGCCTCCATGACGGCCAGCACCTGGCCGCGCCGCACCTGCTCGCCGACGCTGGCGGAGAGGCTCACCACGGCGCCGTCCATGGGCGCGCTCAGCCGGCCGGAGCCAGGGCCGTCCCGGCCGGCGGCCGGCTGATGGGTCAGGTCCTGGAACACGGCCTTGTCGGCGCCGTGTTGCAGCCATAGCTGATCACCGTGTCGGCACCAATGAAAGCGGCGGCGGATGCCATCCACTTCGGCGACGACGGATTCGTCATCCATTTCCTCCAGCGCCACCGGTAGTTCACCCGCGACACGGGTTCCCTGGAGGGTGAGGGTCCGGCTGTGCTCGCCACAGCCCAGCGTCAGAGGTTGCGCGCCCAGGGCGCTGGACTGCCAGCCGCGGCCTGGCCCGTTCCGGCGGTGATCCTGGTGCCGGGCGAACAGCAGCGCCGCCACCGACCACAAGGCATCACCGGGTTGTGCGGGCGTGAGACTGGGGTCGCCGGCGAAATCGGCGCCAATAAAGGCGGTGGTGGCTTCACCGGCGGCGAACACCGGGTGGCGCAGGATCGCGGCCAGGAAGGCACGGTTGTCATTGACGCCGGCGAGCACGGTGTCTTCCACCGCGCGCAGCAGCCGGCGCCGGGCTTCCTCCCGAGTGGCGCCGTGGGCGATGATCTTGGCCAGCATCGGGTCGTAGTGGCTGCCCACCTGGTCGCCTTCACGCAGGCCGTGATCCACCCGGATCCCTTCTCCGCTGGCCGGGCGCCAGCGCCGTACCGGGCCGGTTTGCGGCAGATAGCCCTGGGCGGGATCCTCCGCGTAGAGGCGGACCTCCATGGCGTGACCGGTCAGGGTGACCTGGTCCTGGGTCAGCGGCAGGGCTTCGCCGGCGGCCACTTTCAGTTGCCAGGCCACCAGATCCTGGCCGGTGACCAGTTCGGTAACCGGATGTTCCACCTGCAGACGGGTATTCATCTCCAGAAAATAGAACTCACCGTCGGCGCCCAGCAGGAACTCCACCGTGCCCGCGCCCACATAGCCGCAGGCGCGGGCGGCATTGACCGCCGCCTCGCCCATGCGCCGCCGCAAGGTTGCGTCCAGGGCCGGGGAGGGGGCTTCCTCCACCACCTTCTGATGGCGGCGTTGCACCGAGCAGTCCCGCTCGCCGAGGTGGATGACATTGCCGTGGTGATCCCCGAACACCTGAATTTCCACGTGGCGCGGCGTGCTCACCGCCCGCTCCAGGATCAGCTCGTCGTTGCCGAAGCTGTTACGGGCTTCCTGGCGGGCGCTGTTCAGTTGCGCCGGGATCTCCGTCTCGTCGGTGACCACGCGCATGCCGCGCCCGCCGCCGCCGGCGCTGGCCTTGATCATTAGTGGCAGGCCGATGCGCCGCGCTTCTCGCAGCAGGGTATCGTCACTCTGATCCTCGCCCTGATAACCGGGCACACAGGGCACCCCGGCCTCTTCCATGGCGATTTTCGACAGCCGTTTCGAGCCCATCAGCCGGATCGCGGCCACCGGCGGGCCGATAAAGGTGATGCCGGCGTTCTCGCAGGCCCGGGCGAAGTCGCTGTTTTCAGAAAGGAAACCGTAGCCCGGGTGTACCGCGTCAGCGCCGCTGCGGCGGCAGGCGTCGAGCAGCGCGTCGATGTTGAGGTAGGAAGCGGTGGCATTGGCCGGCCCGATACAAAGTGCTTCATCCGCCAGCCGTACATGGCGGGCATCGCGGTCCGCCTCGGAATACACCGCCACGGTGCGATAACCCAGGGCCTGGGCACTGGCGATGACGCGGCAGGCGATTTCGCCACGGTTGGCGATCAGAATTTTGTCGAAGCTCATGGTTATTCCTTATCCGTCGACCAGGACGGTGCGCGTTTCTGTACGAAGGCCAGTGTGCCTTCCTGACCCTCCTCGCTGGTGACGGCGTCGGCGAAGTCCCGGGCGGCCTGATCAAGCACCGCGTCCAGCGGCTGCTCGTCCACGCTCAGCACCAATTGCTTGGTCACCCGGTTGGCGTGGGGCGCGCACCGGCGGATTTGTTCCAGCACCTGCCGCAACCGTTGCTCCAGCTCCTCGGTGGAATCGGCCACCTCGTGCACCACCCCGAGCGCCTGGGCGCCGTGACCATCGAAGCGGCCACCGGTGAGCGCCAGCCGGCGGGCCTGGGTCAGGCCGATGCGGCGTACCACGAACGGGGCGATCTGCGCCGGAATCACGCCCAGGCCGGTTTCCGGCAGCCCGAAGCGGGCATCGCCGGCGGCCAGCGCCACATCGGAGACGCACGCCAGACCAAAGCCGCCGCCGAGCACGGCGCCTTCCAACACGCACACCAAAACCGCCGGCAGCCTTTCGGCGCGGCTGACCATGGCGCCGAAACGCCGGTTCAGGGTGAAGAACGCCTGATCGTCGCCGGCCGCCGCCTGCTGACGGGCGCCGGCCATGTCCTTGATGTCGCCGCCGGCGCAGAAATGGCCGCCGGCGCCACGCAACACCACGGCACGGACATCCGGATTGGCTTCCACCCAGTCGAATACCGCCATCAGCTCGTCAACCATGATCAGGCTCATGGCGTTGCGGCTTTGCGGCCGGTTCAGCGTGACGGAGAGGGTGGTACCATCACGGTGGAGGGTGATTGTTTCGGTTTCAGGTAGCGTCATGGCAGGTCTCACTCGGCTTTGGGGCTGACGTCGGAGGTCCGATCCATTATTTCTTTTTGCCCGGCAGCGTGTTCATGGTCTTGCAGATGATGCCGAGCATGATTTCGTCGGCGCCGCCGCCAATGGAACCAAGCCGGCCATCACGATAGAGCTGGCTGGCCGGGTTGTCCCACATGAAGCCGTTGCCACCCCAGAACTGGAGGCAGGAGTCCGCCACTTCCCGTGCCAGCCGGCCCACCTTCAGTTTCGCCATGGAGGCCAGTTGCAGCACGTCCTGGCCGTTGATGTAGAGGTCACAGGCGCGGTAGGTGAGGGCGCGCAGGGCTTCCACCTCGGTTTGCAATTCGGCCAGACGGAAGTGCACGGTCTGATTGTCCAGCAGGCTCATGCCAAACACCTTGCGCTCGCGGGCGTACTCGATGGTTTCGTTGATCACGTGTTCCATGCCCTTAAGGCTGTTGGAGGCGGCGAACAGGCGCTCTTCCTGGAACTGCATCATCTGCATCATGAAGCCCATGCCTTCCTGGCCGATCAGGTTGCGTTGCGGCACGCGCACGTTGTCGAAGAACACCTGGGCGGTTTCCGAGGAGCGCATGCCCAGTTTGTCCAGCGGCTTGTCCACGGTGATGCCGGCGGCGTCCTTGGGGACCACGATCAGGGACTTGTTGATGTGCGGCTTGTCATCGGAGGTGTTCGCCAGCAGGCAGAAAAAGTCGGCGCTGGGCGAATTGGTGATCCACATCTTGGTGCCGTTGATGACGTAATCGTCGCCGTCTTTTTTTGCCGTGGTTTTCACCGCCGCCACATCGGAACCGGCCTGCGGTTCGGAAACGGCGATGGAGGCCACCATGTCACCGGCGATGGCGGGCGCCAGATAGTCCCGGCGCAACTGGTCGGAACCGAAGCGGGCCAGGGCCGGTGTCGCCATGTCGGTCTGCACGCCCACCGCCAGCGGAACGCCACCGCAATGCACCGTGCCCATCTCCTCGCTCATTACCATGCCGTAGGAATAGTCCAGCCCCATGCCGCCGTACTCCACCGGCTTGGTGACGCCGAGCAGGCCGAGGTCGCCCATTTTCTTGAACACCTCATGAATCGGAAAACGGCCGGCCGCCTCCCATTCCTTTACATGCGGATTGATTTCCTTGTCGACGAATTGACGTACCGTGCGGCGCAGTTCTTCATGTTCCTGCGTGAATTTCATGACACACTCCTGCTATGTGTTCTATTCGGTTTGACTGGCTTCCAGGCTGATTCTTGAGCCGCCTTTGATTTTCGCTGTTAACTGTTCACTGTTAACTGTCAACTTCATTCATAGTCTTGCCACGCCAAAGGTGTTGCCATTGAGTTGGCGGTGTTCCGCCTGGCGGCAGATATCCAGAACATAGGCCAGCACCCGGCGGGTATCGCGTGGGTCAATGATGCCGTCGTCCCATAGATGGGCGGTGCCGTACAGCGCGGTGGATTGCGCGTCCAGTTTCTGCGCGGTGCTTTGCTGCAGCATCTCCAGCACTTTCTCATCCGGTTCGATACCGTTGGCCCGCTGTTTGGCCTCGGCGACGATACGCAGCACCATGCCGGCCTGCTGGCCGCCCATCACCGCCACACGGGAATTGGGCCAGGCGAAAATAAAGCGTGGATCCAGGCCCCGGCCGCACATGGCGTAGTTGCCGGCACCGTAGGAGCCGCCGATAACGATGGAGATTTTCGGCACCCGGGCGTTGGCCACCGCCTGAATCATTTTCGAGCCGTGTTTGATCACGCCGTTGCGTTCGGCGTCGGTGCCGACCATGAAGCCGGTGGTGTTGTGTAGAAACAGCAACGGCCGATTGCTCTGGTCACACAATTGAATGAACTGGGCTGCCTTGGCCGCGCCGCGCGGGGTGATCGGCCCGTTGTTGCCAAGCACGCCCACGGGTTGGCCTTCGATGGCGATCCAGCCGCATACGGTGGCGGCATCCCAGTCGTTCTTGAAGTCGACGAAGTTGGAATCGTCGGCGATCCGCGCGATCACCTCACGCACGTCATAGGGCTTCTTGGCGTCGCTGGGCACCACGCCAAGCAGTTCCTCTTCATCGTAGCGTGGCGGTGCCCATTCATCGGTGGCCGGCGCATCGTCGCGCCAGCCGAGCACACCCATCAGGTCCCGCGCCTGGCGAATGCCATCGGCGTCGTTGTCGGCCAGATACTCGGCGGTGCCGGCCACACCGGTGTGCATTTCCGCGCCGCCGAGGTCTTCGTCGGTGGCGATCTCGCCGGTGGCCGCTTTCAGCAATGGCGGCCCGGCGAGAAACATCTTGGCGCGGTCGCGGACCACGATAACGTAATCGGAGAGGCCCGGTTGATAGGCGCCGCCGGCGGTCGCGTTGCCGTGCACCACGGTGATCTGCGGGATGCCGGCGGCGGACAGACGTGCCTGGTTGGCGAAGGTCCGCGCGCCCTCGACGAACACCTCGGCGGCGTAGTTCAGATTGGCGCCACCGGATTCCACCAGACTCACCACCGGCAGCTTGTTCTCCAGGGCGATGCGTTGCAGACGCAGCGTTTTGTGCAGTCCGGACGGGGTGATGGTGCCACCCTTGATGGCCGAGTTGGACGCCGTGACCAGGCAGCGCACTCCGGCCACATAGCCGATACCGGCGATGCTGCCGCCGCCGGCTTCGGTGCCGTCCTTGTCGTCGTGCATGCCATAGCCGGACAGGTTCATCAGGCTGAGGAACGGCGAGCCCGGATCGAGCAGACGGGCGACTCGCTCATGGGGCAATAGTTGACCCCGTTTTTCGAATTTGGCGCGTTTGGCTTCGGAGGCGTCCACCACGCCTTGTTCGATGGCGCGGAATTCTTCCACTGCCTTGAGCATGGCATCCCGGCTTTCGCGGAAGCTGTCGCTGTTCACGTCCAGGCTGGTTTCGAGTACGGGCATGATCGGGTCCTGTCGGTTGGCGCGGAATCAGTCTTGTTTGAAAATGGCGGGAGTGATGGCGCGGTGGAAGCCGTCGAAGGGTTCGCTGCGCTTGTGCTCCGGCAACGGGAAGATGGCCACGTTGCCCTGGCTGGCGCCGCCGTCGATACGCAGCGTGTCGCCGCTGATGAAGGCGGCGGCGTCGCTGAGCAGGAAACAGATCGCCGAGGACACTTCCGCTTCCACGCCCATGCGTTTCAGTGGCACCGCGGCACGCAGGGTTTTAAGAATGTTCTGAAACGCCTCCGGATAGGTGTCCATGCCGGAGGAGGCGATCCAGCCCGGGGCCACCGCGTTCACTCGTACGCCGCAGCATCCCCATTCCACCGAGGCGGTCTTGGTGAAATTGTCCATGCCAGCGCGGGCGGCGCCGGAGTGCCCCATGCCCGGCATGCCTCCCCACATGTCGGCGACGATGTTGACGATGGCGCCGCCGTGCTGGTTCATGCCCTGGGTGAACACTTCCCGGGCCATCAGAAAGCCGCCGGTGAGGTTGGTGCGGATCACCGTTTCCCAGCCTTTCTGGCTGATCAGCGCCAGCGGTGCGGGGAACTGGCCGCCCGCGTTGTTGACCAGGCCGTGTACCTGACCCACGGCCTGATAGATCCGGGCCACGGTCGCGCGCACCCGCTCCTCCTCACGGATGTCGCAACTGAAATACAGGGCCTCGCGGCCGGTGTCCTGCTGTATTTCCCCGGCAACTTCCCGCAGCTTGTCCTCGCTGCGGCCGATCAGGACCACCCGCGCCCCGAGCGCCGCCAATTCATGCGCGGTGCAACGGCCAATACCGGAGCCGCCGCCGGTGACGATGATGTTGCGGTCGGCGAACAGATTTTCCCGAAAGACGGAACGGTAGGACATGGTTTGTTTTCCTTTATCAATGAGCCAGGTGACGGCCGCCTCTGGGGCGGGCCGCCACGGAGTCAATGCAGAGACGCGGCCAGGGTGTTGGGCACCGCCACCGGCATGTCCAGCAACTGTTGCGCGAACGCCTTGCCCTGCGGATCAATGCGCAGACTGGCGATGCCGCCGCCGCCCAGCGCGTTGCGCAGCAGGAAATTGAAGGCGTGCATGCCGGGCAGCTCCCAGCGGCTGACCGAGCCGGTTTCCGGATCGAGCACATGCCGCATGTAGTCCGCCACCGCGGCCTCACTCAGCGCCGCGCGTAAATAGGGCAGGTAAACCGGGTCCCGGGCGATAACGCCGATGTTGGCGTGGTTGCCCTTGTCGCCGGAGCGGGCCCAGGCCAGTTTCACCAACGGCACCTCGGTGTCGCCGGAGGCAGTCTCGCCGTCCGCTTGCGGGGCTGGTTTCGTCAGCGGCTCGCCGGCGGGAATGGCCACCGGCAGGGTTTCACCGTTGACGTCCACCGTGACCGGCACCTTCTGTTTACCGATAAGGGTGGAATAAAGACGAATACGGGGCATCGGCTTGGGCCGGCCGCCGACCAGACCGGACAAACCAGGGGCCATGCCGGTGGCGGCCTGGGCGATTTCCCGGGCGAACAGACCCAGGGCCTTGCGGTCGTCGTGCAGGGCGGCGATTTTCACCACGACTTCGCGGCTGTCCTGGCGGCGCGCCTGGTTGCCGTAGGTGGCCTCGCTGCCGAGGATTTCCACGCTGACATCCCGGAAGGGCGCCAGCCCCGCCTGTTTGAACTGCGCCGCCACCTTGCCGAGGATGGCGTCCGCCACCACCTGGCCCTTGGCGGGAGCGTCGATGCCGCCCATCAGGAAAGAGGCGGTGATGCGTTGGCCGTCGGGGTAGGTGGCGGACACCTTGTAGGTGTCGGTGGGGGGGAGCCCGCGCGCGCCGCTGACTTTGACCCGATCCGGCCCGTCCTGGGTGAGAGTGACGTTGGTGAAGTCACAGACCACATCGGGAAGGATGTACTGACGCGGGTCGCCGATTTCATAGAGCAGTTGCTCGCCGACGGTGGCGGGGGTGACCAGTCCCCCGGTGTCCGCCGGTTTGGTGATCACCACGGTACCGTCCCGGTGGCATTCGGCGACCGGGAAGCCCATGTTGTCGAAGCCGGGCACATCGCGCCAATCGGTGAAGTTGCCGCCTGTGCATTGGGCCCCGCACTCGATCAGATGGCCGGCCAGGGAGCCTTGGGCCAGCCGGTCATAATCGTTGTCGGCCCACTGGAACTCATGCAGCAACGGGCCCAGCACCAGGGCGGAGTCGGCGATGCGGCCGGTCAGCACCAGGTCGGCGCCGGCGTCCAGAGCGGCCTTGATCGGCAGGGCGCCAAGGTAGGCATTCATGGTCACGGTAATCGGCGGCAAGGCCGCGCCGGTGTCCATTTCCCGGCAGTCGGTGAACTCGGCCCGGCGTGGATTAAGATCGTCGCCTTCCACCAGGGCGATGTTCATCTCGACGCCGGCCTCGGCGAACACTTTCCGCAGAGCATCCCGGCAGGCGCGGGGATTCACGCCGCCGGCGTTGCTGATCACCTTGATGCCCTTGTCCTTGATCTCCCGGGCCAGCGGCGCCATCACCTGGGTGACGAAATCGTGGGCGTAGCCGGCGTTGGCGTCCTTCATGCGCGCCCCGGCCATGATCGACAAAGTGACCTCGGCCAGATAGTCGAACACCAGATAGTCGATATTGCCCTGGCGGACCAGTTGGAAGGCGGCGCTGTTGGTATCGCCCCAGAAGCCGGCGGCGCAGCCGATGCGGGTCAGATCGCTCATGGTGTTGTTCCTTCTTCCTTCCTTCATGACGAATGGGCCGGTGACTGAGTGGCTCAACACTACCAAGCAAGCGCTTGGTATGTAAATATGGAATCGGCCACGCCCCTTGACCAAAACGCTCAGGTCCACGGCCGAACCGGCCAGCGGCATTGTCTGATGCCCATGTTGTGTAATGCGTATAATGCCGGCCGATCAGGAGGAACCAATGACACAAGCACGCGCTGTACACGGCATCGACGACAGTCCGCGGGGGCGCCTGCTCAGCGCCGCCGCCCAACTGTTTCGCGACAAGGGGTATGAACGCACCACGGTGCGCGATATCGCCGCCGTGGTGGGGATCCAGAGCGGGTCCATCTTCCACCATTTCAAAACCAAGGAAGAGATCCTGTTCGCGGTGATGGAGGAAGTTATCCACTTCAATACCGAGCGTCTGCGCGCCGCCATCGCCGCCGAGGATCGGCCGGTGGAGCGGTTGCGGGCACTGGTGCGCGCGGAACTGACCGCCATCGTCGGCGATACCAGCGAGGCGATGACGGTGCTGGTGACCGAGTGGCGTTGCCTCAATGCGGACAAGCAGCGCGAAGCGCTGGCCTTGCGGGACATTTATGAGCAGCTCTGGCTGGACGTGCTCGCGGATCTCCATAAGGAAGGCCGTTTCCGGGCCGACCCGTTCATCATGCGGCGGCTGATCACCGGCATGACCGGCTGGACCCATAACTGGTTTGATCAGTCCCGCAGTCTTTCGGTGGAAGGTCTGGCGGATCTGATCGTCGACCGGGTGGTCGGCGAGGAGAGTGAGGAGGGCGCGGCGTGATCGGCAATGGCTTCGCCTGGGGACGCACCGGCTATACCATCATGGAAGAAGGGGAATTGGACCGCGCCACCTGGCAGTTGCGGGTGAGTCATTATCTGGTGGCCGAGCCCAGTGGCCGGGCCGTGCCCGGGCGCTTCACCCTGGAGCAGGCGAAAAGGTGGATTGAAGAGCGCGAATCGGAGGCGGATTCCGGCTGAAATGCAGCCAAAATGGGCGTTTATTCGACAGTGCGACGAAAATATGAACGAACGGCAGGTTTTTTCGCAGAAAGCCGTTGACACTCCGGGGCCAATCCCTAAAATGGCGCCCACTTCGCAACGCGATGCGGGTGGTTAGCTCAGCTGGGAGAGCATCTGCCTTACAAGCAGAGGGTCGGCGGTTCGATCCCGTCACCACCCACCAGTTTCCCGAAAGGATGGCGTCTACGCCGCCCTTTCACGGAAAGTTCGGAGCGGTAGTTCAGTTGGTTAGAATACCGGCCTGTCACGCCGGGGGTCGCGGGTTCGAGTCCCGTCCGCTCCGCCAACATTTTTCATGATCTTAGCCTTTTTCCATGTATTAAGGAGCCGCATCGAGTATTTCGATGCGGCTTTTTCTTTTGTGGCGCCAGGCCACCGCGGAACTTCCCCCTCTCCTGATGTTCTTATTCTTAAGGCCTGTTCACACTGCTTGCGTCCCGCCAGTTGTGGCTAAAAAGCCACCAATGAAGGCGCGATGGAAATAGTGTGAACAGGCCCTGTAAGCGCCTTTTGACCCCTGTCATGAAAGGGTCACCAAGGGGACGCTAAAGTTGATCCGACAATCTTTGATTTGAAAATACAGAATGAAACGTAAAGGAGAATAACCATGGATCATTACTTCGAAGAACGGATGCAGGAAAAACTGTGGCTGGAAACCCTGGAAGAGCTGGTGGAAGGCGACTGGGAAAACGATGACGACGGTGTGGAGCTCTGATCCCCCGTCGTCACCCCTCCGGCATGGGCCAACCCCTCCCGATTCTGTGAAGCACTCAGCGTTCTGATTACCTTTCCCGAGCAACCCCTTTCTTTTACCTAAAAGCCGGTTCACACTTTTGTCGTAGCTGTCCGCGATCGGCAGATTGTGACGAGCCTGGTCACCCGACGGTTCGCGAGGCGGATAAAACGATAAAGACATGACCCGGGGAAGGCGAGATGGCGGGGTCCTCCGTTACCTCTGAAGCAATAGTGTTCTTTGCCGAGCACCACATCACCAAAAGCATGCTCTACGCCGACTTCGAGGCGATTCTGGACGGCATGGTGGGGGTGCCGGAGTTCGCCCGCAAAGAGATGCGCGGTGCCTACTGTCTGGTCAACGGACAGCTGAAGGTCAAGGCGCTGGTGTTGTTTCTGATCGGCTTCGACGAAGACGGCATGGCCGATACCACCTGGAATATTCCGTTGCGCCATCTGGCCGAGCACGGCGGCCCTGGCCCGGACATGGGCAGCGGTCCGATCCGGCTGGCCTGCCGCAGCCAGTGCCCGGTGGCGTGGCACCAGGACCAATTGTGGGATCCATCGATGAAGCCCGGCGCCAACGACTTCGTCGCGGTGCGGGATCTGTTGCGCCAGCGCGGGCCGAAGATGGGCCTGGAGATGGACGAGGATCTGCCACCGCCGACGGCACCGCCGGTGCTGTCCGAGGAGGACATTCCCACTCTCGGCGCCGCCGAGCCGGATCCGGAACGGGTAAGGCTGGCCCGCACCATCAAGGAACTGCGTCTGCGCATCCATACCCTGGAGAGCGGACAGAAGGAAGAGATGGCGCAACTGCGCTATGCCCAGCAGCAGAAAGAGGAAATCCTCAATACGCAGTTGGAAAAGGTGCTGATGCAGTTCAAGACGCTGAAGTCCCAGAACGCGGCGTTGCGCGAACAGAACAGCTCACTCAAGGAACAGTTGGAGACACTGCGCCGGGATCAGCAGGAGCAGGCCGCTCAGGATCGCCAGCAGGGCAGTGAAACGGAGCGCCTGCGCCAGCAGTACCAGTTGGAGCTGGAGCAGCGCCTGGAAGAAGAACGGGCGCGGCTGGCCGACGAATTGCACAGTAAGGAAATGGAGGTGCTCAACCGGGACGACCTGATCGCTCAACTGCGCAAGGACGTGGCCGGCCTCAAGCATCAACAGATGAAAGTGAGCAATGCCGGCGGCGAGCAGATGTTGCGTAAACTGGAGAGCCTGGGTCTCAGTTTCATCGCCTTCCATCCTGGTGCCGGCCATGTCTCCATCGGTGCCGATCAGATTTCCGATTACATGGAAAACCCGCTGGCGTTCGCCGCCCGTAAATGCCTGGTGACCGAGGATCACTACCGTGCCTGGCTAGCTCACTACGAAAATCCGGTATGCCAGGTGGCGGTGGGGCCGGAAGCGCGTGCCTGTGGCAAAAGAGTGATCCGGGTGGACGTGCCGAATCAGTTCAAGCCGGGCGTGTCCGACTGTAATTCCAACCGCTGTCCGCACTGCCGTTCGGATGCCGCCATCGATAATGTGCTCAAGTTCCGGTAATCGTGCCGCGAACTGGTAAGTATCTTGCTTCAAGACTTTAAACAAACGCTAAGCATGCCGGATCGCGCGGGTCGGGGGGACTCGCGCGATCGAATGATAAGGGGGGAAGCCATTCATGGCTCAAGAGTCCATCGATAAGCGTTTATTGCAGGCGTTCGTGCCGGTCAATGCGCTGTCCAACGATCAGCTCGACTGGCTGCTGGATCAGCAGGAGGTCTGCCGTTACGAACCCGGCGATATTCTGTTCCGTCAGGGCGATCGCGATAACGCCACCATCTATCTGCTCAGCGGCGACGTGGAATTGTTCAACGAGAGTGGGCAGCGCGGTGTGGTGCGGGCCGGGGATGCCGCGTCCTGGCATCCACTCGGTCACTTTCAGCCACGTCGGGATGACGCCCGGGCGCTGACCGAGGTCAGCGTGGTGCGTTTCGACAGTTTCCGGCTGGACACCATTTTGTCCTGGGATCAGTCCGCCGGTTACGTGATTCTCGACATCAACGCCAATGCCGCTTATCAGCATGACCGCGACTGGATGATCCGGTTGCTGAAGTCCAACCTGTTCCACCGGGTGCCGCCGGCCAACATTCTGGAAATCTTCCGCCGCCTGCACGCCCGCCGCTGCAAGGAAGGCGAGGTGATCATCCGCCAGGGCGAGGAAGCGGATTGCTGCTACATCATCAAGGAAGGGGTCTGCGAGGTGTCCATCGAGCTGGGCAACCCCGGGGTGGCGACGCCGGTGGCGATGCTGGAGGAAGGGCAGTGGTTCGGCGAGGAGGCGTTACTGTCCGGCACGCCGCGTAACGCCACCATCACCATGGCCACGGACGGGGTGTTGATGCGGCTGGGGCGGGACGATTTCGACGCGCTGCTGCGTGAACCGATCATCCACACCCTGCCGGTGGACAAGGCCCGGGAGAAGATCGCCGCCGGCGCCCGTTGGCTGGATGTGCGCACCGGCGACGAGTTTGACCGCCATCGGCTGTCCGGAGCCGCTAATATGTCGTTGAATGTGCTGCGCCTGAAGTCGCGGTTGCTGGACCCGAAACAGGCCTACGTGGCCTACTGTGACACCGGTCGGCGTAGCGCCACGGCGGCATTTTTGTTAAAAAACGCAGGCTTGGACGTGTTCGTGCTGGAAGGCGGCCTTAACGGCAATGCCGACCACCTGCACGAGTATCTCGAATAGCCCGTCCCGGGGATCCGGGGCTGGGGCCCAACCCGGGACTAATGTGGCGCAAGACAAATTTCGCAATATCGGCCTGATTGCCCGTTCCGAAAGCGAGCAGGCGCTGTACTCCATGCGCCAGCTGATTCACTTTTTGCACGGTCGCGACTGCACCGTCATCCTGGAAAAGGACATCGCCGGCAGTCTCCCGGAAATGGGGCTGCAGGCGGCCAGCGCCGCTCAGATGGGCGAATCCTGTGATCTGGTGATCGTGGTCGGCGGCGATGGCAGCCTGCTGGGCGCGGCCCGTACCCTGGCCCGTTACGATGTGCCGGTGCTGGGGGTGAACCGCGGCCACCTGGGATTTCTCACCGACATCCTGCCCTCGGAAATCGAATCCCGGGTCGGTCAGGTGCTGGATGGGGAATACACCACCGAGCGCCGCTTTCTGCTGGATATGGAAGTGCGGCGCGGCAATCTGGTGATGGGCGAGGGCAGTGCCCTCAACGATGTGGTGCTGCTCTCCGGTGACAGTGTCCATATGATCGATTTCGAGCTGATCATTGATGGCCATTTCGTCTATGGGCAGCGTTCCGACGGCCTGATCATCTCCACACCCACCGGCTCCACCGCCTATGCCCTGTCCGGTGGCGGCCCGATCATGCATCCCCGTCTGGACGCCATGGTGCTGGTGCCGATGAACCCCCACACCCTGACGAGCCGGCCCCTGGTGGTGGACGGCAACAGCGAGATCAAGATCCAGATCACCACCGAGAAAGTGAAGCCCCTGGTGAGCTGCGACGGCACTTCCGGGGTGCGATTGCAGCTGGGCGATGTCATCGCCATTCGCAAGAAACCCCACCGTTTGCAGTTGATCCACCCGCCGGGGCACGATTTCTATCAGGCCTGCCGTTCCAAACTGGGCTGGAGCACCCGTCCGGGGGATAATTGATGGCCAACCGCCGTCCCACCCATGTCGCGACCCGAGAGGGATGATGAATTTTTCCAATTTCGAGCAGTTGATTGATTCCATGACCCTGGAGGTGTGGCACGGTCTGCGCCGCGCCGTGGAACTGGGGCGCTGGCCCGATGGCCGCCGGGTCTCCGCCGAGCAGCGTGAACTGTGCCTGCAGGCGATCATCGCCTGGGAAACCAAGAATCTGCCAGAACAGGAGCGTACCGGTTATGTGCCTTCACATTGCAAGAGCAGTGAGGCGGACAGCGAGCAACCGGTGGCCCTGCAACCGGCGCCCGAGCGGAAAGGAGAGCACTGATGCGTGATGGCAGCCCGGCCAATGTCACTCGCCTGGCGGACTATCTGCCGCCGGCCTATCTGGTTCCGCGAACCCATCTGGACGTGGATATTCGCGATGGCCACACGCTGGTCACCGCCACCCTGACGCTGGAGCGTAATCCGGCCCGGGACGACCGGCCGGAGGACCTGGTGCTCGACGGCGAGCATCTGGAACTGTTGTCACTGAGTCTGGACGGCGCGGCGCTGCCGGCCTCCCGCTATCGCGAGGCGGACGGCCGTCTGACCGTGTTCTCGGTACCGGAGCGCTTCGAGCTGACCTCGGTGGTTCGCATCGAGCCGGAAAAGAATACCGCTTTGGAGGGACTGTATCGCTCCAATGGCATGTACTGCACGCAATGCGAGGCGGAAGGGTTCCGCCGCATCACCTGGTTCCCGGATCGTCCGGACGTGCTCAGCCGGTTCACCACCACGGTGCGGGCCGATCGCGAGCACTACCCGCTGCTGCTGTCCAACGGCAACCCGGTAGCCAGTGGAGAAGAGTCCGAAGGCGACGGGCAGGGCGGCCGGCACTGGGTCACCTGGGAAGACCCGTTCCCCAAACCCTGCTATCTGTTCGCCCTGGTGGCCGGCGATCTGGCCTGCCTCAAGGATACCTTCACCACCGCTTCCGGGCGTGAGGTGGCGTTGCATCTGTATGCCGAACACCGGGATCTGGACAAACTCGATCACGCCATGGTGTCGCTGAAAAAAGCCATGGCCTGGGATGAGCGGGTCTATGGCCGTGAGTACGACCTGGATATCTTCCAGATCGTCGCCGTCAGCCACTTCAATATGGGCGCCATGGAAAACAAGGGGCTCAACATCTTCAACACCGCCTGTGTGCTGGCCCACCCGGCCACCACCACCGACGCCGCTTTCGAGCGGGTGGAATCGGTAGTGGCCCACGAGTATTTCCACAACTGGAGCGGCAACCGCGTCACCTGCCGGGACTGGTTCCAGCTCAGCCTCAAGGAAGGCTTCACCGTGTTCCGCGATCAGGAATTCTCCTCGGATATGAATTCGCGGGCGGTGGTGCGGGTGGAAAACGTGAACTTTCTGGTCAACCACCAGTTCCCGGAAGACCAGGGTCCGCTGGCCCACCCGGTGCGTCCGGCGCAGTACCAGAAGATCGACAATTTCTACACCCTGACCGTGTATGAGAAAGGCGCGGAAGTAGTGCGCATGCAGCATGAGTTGCTTGGCGCCGAGGACTTCCGCCGCGCCACCGACCTGTATTTCGAGCGTTTCGACGGGCAGGCGGTAACCTGTGACGATTTCGTCGCCTGCATGGAGGAGGTGTCCGGACGTGACCTGAGCGGCTTCAAACGCTGGTACAGCCAGGCCGGCACCCCCATCGTCAGGGCCGAGGACACCTACGTGGATGGCCTCTACAGCCTGACGCTGAGCCAACACACCCCGGCCACCCCGGGACAGGCGGACAAGCAGCCGCTGATGATTCCGGTGAAACTGGCGCTGCTGGACCCGCGGGGCAAGCCGCTGGCGCTGAACGACCAGGGCGATACCGAAACCGTGGTGATTCTGGAGCGGGCCACTCAGACCTTCTCATTCCCGCTGCCGGTCAAGCCGACGCCCTCCCTGCTGCGGGGGTTCTCGGCGCCGGTGATCCTGCGCTACGACTTCGACGAAACCCAACTGCAGACACTGCTGGCCCACGACAGCGATGGTTTCTGCCGGTGGGATGCCGCCCAACGCCTGTACTTCTCGGCGCTGGCGCGCATCATTGAACAGGGCGAGAGCGCCGAGCAGCAACTGGAACGGCTGCGCCCGGCCCTGGAAGGGGTGATCCGGCGTGCCGCCGAGGATCCGGCCCAGGCCGCGCTGCTGCTGACCCTGCCCACCGAGACCGCCATCGGCGACCGGCATGCGCCGCTGGATCCGGCCCGGGTACACCGTGCGGCTCATGCTTTCAAGGTGGCCCTGGGACGGGCTCTCGACGAAGACTGGCGGCGTCTGGCCGAGTCCCTGCGGGAGCCGGAATATCGCGCCGATGGTGATGCCATGGGTAAACGCCGTCTGCGCATGCTGGCCCTGTCCTACCTGGGCCTGGCCAAAGCCGATGGTATTGCCGACGACCTGCAACGGACCTTCCGCGACGCCTCCTGCATGACCGAGGAAATCGGTGCCCTGGGGATTCTGGTGAGCAATGGCCTGGACGGCGCCGAGACGGCGCTGGAGCAGTTCGCCGAGCGCTGGCGGGACGAAGCGCTGGTGATGGACCAGTGGTTCGCGGTGCAGGCGGCGGTGCCAGGACCGGCCACCGTGGCGCGGGTGAAAGCGTTGATGTCCCATCCCGACTTCGAGTGGACTCTGCCCAACCGAGTGCGGGCGCTGATCGGCACTCTGGTCAACGGCAATCCCTCGGCATTCCACGCCGAGGATGGCAGCGGCCATCGCCTGTTCGCGGAGGCTCTGAAGACGTTGGACGCCATTAATCCGCAGATCGCCGCCCGGCTCGGTAATGGCGCCGCGCGGCTGGAACGTCTGCGGGAGGACCTGTCGACGTCGCTGCGCACCGCGCTGAGCGAAGTGCGTGAAGGTGCCTCCGCCAATCTGGCGGAAGTGTTGGATCGTATTCTCGGGGCCTGATGAACCGCTATCCGCTGCTCTTGCTCGCCGGGCTGGCCCTCGGGCTGGCGGCGCAGCCGGTGCCGGCGGCGGTGAGCGAGCAGGAGGCGCGGCGGCTGTCGTCGGATCTGACACCGCTGGGCGGTGAACGGGCCGGTAATACCCAGCCACTCTCATCGCCGCTGGCGATCCCTCCCTGGCGCGGCGAGGGCTGTCGAGTGCCGGCGGCGGATCAGCCACTGTTGCGCATCGACGCCGGCAACCTGGCCGAGTACGAGGCGGACCTGCCGCAGGGCGTGGCGGCGATGATCCGCCGCTATCCCGACAGCTTTTACCTGCCGGTCTACCGCAGCCGCCGCACCGCGGCGGCGCCGGATTGGGTGTATCGCAATACCGCCGCCAACGCGGTGCGGGCGACGCTTTCCGAGCGCGGCGTTGCGGGAGCGTTCGGCGGTATCCCTTTCCCCATACCGCACGGCGACGCCGGTGACCGCGGCCGTCAGGCGATGTGGAACCATCTGTTGCGCTGGCGCGGTGTTTTCATGGAGCGCCAGTCCAGTCAGCTGTCGGTGCGCGCCGGCGGCGGCTACCGCCGCGTCAGCTCGCGTCAAAGTCTGTATTTTCCCTATTACGATGAGCGCCTCGACGGAGAGCGCATTGGGCCCCGTTACTTGTACTACTACTCGCGGATACTGGCGCCGGCGCGGCTGGCCGGCGGCGCGGTACTGATGTACGACACCCTGGACCCGGCGCGGATGCCACGCCAGTCCTGGGGCTATGACGTGGGGCGGCAGCGTGTGCGCCGGGCACCGGAAATCGCCTACGACGCCGTGCTGGCCGGCAGTGACGGTCTGCGTACCGTTGACGACGCGGATCTGTTCAACGGGGCGCTGGACAAATACCGCTGGCGTTTGCTTTACCCGCAGCCGGTGGAGCGTTTTATTCCGTACAACAATGATTTTCACATCGATCTGGAGCGGGAGGGCCAATCCCTGCGTCGGGGACATTTGAATCCGGCGGGGACGCGCTGGGAAAGACATCGGGTGTGGGTGGTGGAAGGGCGCCTGCGGGAAGGCGAGCGGCATATTTATTCGCGCCGCCGTTTCTATATCGACGAGGACAGCTGGCAGATCGCGGTGGCGGATCAGTATGACCTCAGCGGCGCGCTGTGGCGGGTCAGCCTGGCTTACAGCAAATGCTATCCACAACTCCCGGCGGTCTGGACCGCCCTGGATGCCTATCATGACCTGCGCGAGGGCCGCTATCACTTGCGCTTCACCGAGACCAGCGAGCCCGGTGGCCTGCTGTTTCCGGAAACACTGCCGGACGAGCGGGATTTTCTGCCTTCCGCCTTGCCCGACCGTCGTTAGGGTATCGACAAGGCACCTGCAGGAGTTTGCCCTGCAAGCGAATATTTTTGGGGCCAGAGATGATTCGCTTGCAGGCAAGCTCCCACAGCGGCTTTGTGGTCCGGCCTTCTGTGGGAGCCAGCCTGCTGGCGAATGCGGCCTCTGGTGTTGGGGTTGCAGGGCAAGCTCCTGCCGCGGCTTCGTGAAGCGGCTCTGCGTGCCGGCGTTTTGCAAACCGGGCAGGGCGGCGCGGTTCCCGATATAATCCCCGGCCGTTGTCGCCCACGAAGGAACCGGAACGCCCATGCTGTATTCCCTCGCCCGTCCCCTGTTGTTTTCCCTGTCCGCCGAACGCAGTCATGATTTGACGCTGGCGGCGCTGCGTCACGGCGCCGGCAAGCTCTATCCGGGCCGGGTACCGGACCGGCCGGTGCGGGTGATGGGGCTGGATTTTCCCAATCCGGTGGGCTTGGCGGCGGGGCTGGATAAAAACGGAGACTGCATCCGCGGCTTGGCGGCTCTCGGCTTTGGCTTTCTCGAGGTGGGAACGGTGACGCCACGCCCGCAGCCGGGCAATCCGCGGCCGCGTTTATTCCGGTTGCCCCGCTCCCGGGCGGTGATCAATCGCATGGGGTTCAATAACCAGGGCGTCGATTACCTGGTGGAAGCGGTCCGTGGCAGTGGCTACAAGGGTATTCTTGGCATCAATATCGGCAAGAACAAGGACACGCCGATGGAGCAGGCGGTGGAAGACTACCTGCACTGCCAGCGCAAGGTGCATGCCCTGGCCAGCTATCTGGTGGTCAACGTGTCCTCGCCGAACACACCGGGCCTGCGCGAGCTGCAGCATGGCGAGGCATTGAACGCGCTGTTGAGCACTTTGCGCGAGGAGCAGAGCAAGCTCGACCAGCGCAATGGCTGGAAGGTGCCGCTGGTGGTCAAGATCGCCCCGGACAATAGTGATGAGGAACTGGCGTCCATGGCGGAAGCCTTTGTCCGTCACGGCATCGATGGGGTCTGTGTCGGCAATACCACGTTGCAGCGACCCGGTGTCGCCGGCGAGCCGCACGCTGACGAGCAGGGTGGCCTCAGCGGTGCCCCGCTGAAACCGATTGCTCACCGCGCGCTGGACGTGGTCAGCCGCACCCTGAACGGTCGTGTACCGCTGATCGGCGTGGGCGGCATCATGAACAGCGAGGATGCTCTGGAAAAGCGGCGTCTCGGTGCCGATCTGGTGCAAATCTACAGCGGACTGATATACCGGGGCCCGGAACTGATCGGCGAGATCGCCCGGGGCTGGCCAAAGGGCTGAGGCGTAAAGATCGCGAACAGGCTCTAAAGAAAAGGGCCCGGGTGGGGCCCTATGGGGTCGGCACCAAGAGTGCCGGCGCTGTGGAGAACGGGTTGCTTTATCGGTTCATCATATCCGGTTCATTTCCCCCTTTTCTTCAGCGGAGATCCTTGAGGTTGTGGATGCCGGCGACACCCACCAGGCCATGTAATTGATCAACGCGCCCTTCGCGCCATCCGTTCAGCCAGCTGCTGCGGGCCTGCAAAGCGTCGAAGGGACAAAAGTCTTTGGATTTTCCTTTGTAACCGGCCTGGTATCCGCGGCTGTAGGCCCGCTCCTCACGACTCCGTTTCTGTCTTTTCATGGACACTTTCCTCTTTCCTTCATCGTAGTGACTGGGAATATCCTGCTGATCTTCTCTGTGTCACAATGCGCCGCCCTGAATTCCATACGGAATCTCCTCCGGCGGGGCGGGCGAGCCCTTTGTCTCCCCGGATTGTTGTTCCGGGTCTTTCTCCCTGGCTCAAAGGCCCGTGATGCCGGTGGCGAACACGAGTGATCAGGTATTGGTAGTGCCTTGGCCCGCGTCCATTATCGCGCAAGCCGTTCTTCGAGTATGGGAAAGGGGGCTGCCCGTGTCGAATAACGAACGGCAATATGTGACGGCGTGGTTAAACGGATGCCGCATATTTGACGGTTTCGTGAAAGTTCGCCTATCTCCTTGATTTAGCTGATAATTGCTTCGAGACATCAATTCGTGCAGACACCGATGAGGCATTCCCCATGGAGTTCGTGACCACTTGCCTGCCGGGCCTGGCCCCGCTGCTGGCCGAGGAACTGGTGGAGCTGGGCATATCCGTAACAGAGACCGGTAACGCCCATGTCATCATCGATGGGCGCCAGGAAGACGGCTTGCGGGTGTGCCTGTGGTCGCGTCTGGCGGAGCGTGTGCTGCTGCCGCTGGTGACTCTGGAGATCAGCGCGGAAGAAGCCCCGGAAGCGTTGGCGGCGGCGCTGGACTGGCCAGCCCTGGTGGCGGCCGGCGCGCCCTTGTTTCTCAATCTGGAGCACGGCAAGGGCGTGCGCGGTGACAACCGTATCAGCACCCGGCGGCTGGCGCGGGCGCTGCCTCCGTCGCTGCGTGTTTCGGACAGTGAACTGGGAGCGTGTTGCGTCCGCGGGCGTTTGGACGAGGATCAGGCTCACCTGTGGCTGGATCTGGCCGGCACGCCGCTGCATCGGCGCGGCTATCGTCTGGCCGGTGGCCGGGCGCCGCTGCGCGAGAATCTGGCCGCGGGCGTACTGAGAGCCGGCGGTTGGCATCGCCAGGACCGCCCCTCCATGTTGCTGGATCCGTTTTGCGGTAGCGGCACCCTGCTGATCGAAGCGGCCTGGATGGCCGGCGGCGTGGCGCCCGGCGCCTTGCGTCAGGACTACGGATTCATGGCCTGGCGCGGATGCCGGCGGGCGTTGTGGGAAGGGCTGCGCGAAGAGGCCGCCGCCACCTTGCGGAAGGTGCCGTCGTTGCCGCCGCTGAAGGGCTTCGACGTGGATAACCGGGCCATCCAGTACGCCATGGATAACGCCGAGCGAGCCGGGGTGCGGCGCTTGCTGCACCTGGAGCGGCGCGAGCTGGGTGCCCTGCGCCAGCGGGATCTGGGCGACACCGGACTGCTGGTGACCAACCCGCCCTGGGGCGAGCGTCTGGAGGAGCGCGAGCGTTCCGCCTGGCTGCACGCCGGCCTTGGCCGTCTGATGGGGCAAAGGGCGCTCAACTGGACCGCGGTGTTGCTGGGCACTGATGTCACCACCCTGGATCGTTGCGGCATGGAACTACAAAGCCAGCACCGCTTGCTAAACGGGCCGCTGAAGAACTATATCCGCGTCTACCGGCCACGGCCGCCGGTGCCGGAAGCGCCGCTGCGGGTGGCACCGGAGCCCGGCTTCGCGCCGCCGGAAGGGGCGGTGCCGCTGCTGAACCGGCTGCGCAAGAACGGCAAGCACCTGCGCCGCTGGCTGGAACGTGAGGATATCCAGTCGTACCGACTCTATGACCGTGATCTGCCGGAGTTCAACGTGGCGGTGGATATCTACGGCGACCAGGCGCTGGTGCAGGAGTTCAAGGCGCCGTCCTCCATCGACCCGGATAAAGCCAAGGAGCGCCGCCAGTGGGCGGTGAGCGCGGTGCGTTCGGCGCTGGCGGTACACCGGGAGCAGGTTCATCTGCGCACCCGCGAGCGGCAGAAGGGGCACCGCCAATATCAAAAGCTGGACAGCCGGGGCCAATACAAGGTGGTGCGCGAAGGACGTGCCCATCTTCTGGTGAATCTCAATGACTATCTGGATACCGGCCTGTTCCTGGATCATCGGCCGATGCGGCTGCGCTTGGCGCAGGAGTCCGCCGGCAAGCGCGTCCTGAATCTGTTCGCCTACACCGGCGCCGCCAGTGTTCACGCTCTGGTGGGCGGCGCTCGCCGGGTGGTGACGGTGGATGCCTCGCGCCGTTATCTGGACTGGGCCGCCTGCAACCTGGCCTTGAATGGTTTTTCCAGTGACGCTCACCCGCTCGAGCGGGCGGATGTAATGAGCTGGCTGGAAACCTGCCGCGAACAGTTCGATGTGGTGTTCTGTGATCCGCCCACATTCTCAAATAACAAAAGCCGCCAGGATTTCGTGGTCCAGGAGCATCACGGTGAATTGATCCGCCGTATTCTCAAACGGCTCGAGCCCGGCGGCGTCCTGTACTTCTCCTGCAACTTCCGCCGTTTCGAACTGGATGAAAGTATTCGCCGCTGGTACCAGGTGGAAGACCTTACCCAATGGAGCACCCCGGAGGACTTTCGCCGCCACGGACTGCACCATTGCTTCGCCATCCGTCACGGGGAGACACCATGACCGTCACGCTTTACACCACCTTGGGATGCCATTTGTGCGAGCGGGCCCGGGATATGCTCTTGACCGTGGACCCGCTGCTGGCTATCGAGGCCGTCGACATCGCCGAGGACGACGATCTGATCGCCCGGTACGGTGAGCGTATTCCGGTCTTGCGTCGGGGTGAGCAGGAATTGGCCTGGCCATTCGGACTGCTGGACGTGCGCGCGTTTCTGATGGGGGAACGGCTGGCCTGAGGGGACTTGGAGAGATGAATTCGGAGAGTGCTACAAGGCCGCTGCAGGAGCTTGCCCGCAAGCGAATTGGATTTTGATTTAAGCCCCCACGGCGGCTACTAGGCCGCCGGCCAATCCCGCTGCAAAAACGCCAGAGTATTGGCCAGGGTTTGCTGGGCCAGGGCTTGCGTCGTTTCGCCTCGCAGGGCCGCCACCCGTTCGCCGATCCAGGGGAGCAGGCAGGGTTCATTGCGGCGTTTCTTTGCCGGAGGTTCCGGTAAATCCCTTGGCAGCAGGTAAGGGGCGTCGGTTTCCAGCAGCAGCCGGTTGCCGGGAATATGCGGTACCAGTTCGGCCAGCTCGCGGCCGCGTCGTTCGTCGCAGATCCAGCCGGTGATGCCGATGAAGCAATCCAGGTCCAGGTAGTCGAACAGGGGGCGGCGCTGATCAGTGAAACAGTGCACCACCACAGAGGGTAACCGGTCCCGCCAGGCCTTGAGCATGGGCAGGAAGCGATCATGGGCGTCCCGCTGATGCAAAAACACCGGTTTGTTCAACCCGGCGGCCAGCGCCAGTTGCGCTTCGAACGCTTTTTCCTGATCCGGGCGCGGGGAGAAATCCCGATTAAAATCCAGCCCCATCTCACCAGCCGCCGCCACCGCCGGTTGCCCCAGCAGTTCCCGTAATTCCGACAGAATCCCGTCGTTACAGAAGCGGGCACTATGCGGATGCAGGCCGGCGGTACAGAGCAGGCCCTGATCGGGGTAGCGTTGGCACAGCGCCAGTGCTTGCCGGGATTCCTCGACGTTGGTGCCGGTCAGCAGCAGGCGGCTGACGCCAGCCCGCCGGGCCCGTTGCAGTACCGCTTCACGGTCGTCGGCGAACTGGCGGTCGGTGAGGTTGACACCGATATCCGCCCATTCACACGCACTGGGGTCAGGCATACTCATCCGGCGCCTTGCCCCTGAACCGGTGTCAGGCCGCCCAGCCGTTCCTCAAGCCGCTCACGCAGATCCTCCACCCGGCGCCGGTTGGCGCCGAAATCGTAGTATCCGACCCGCGAGGCGGAGCGCACTTCAATACCGCCATTCTCGTGCACATAGAAAGTGACGTCATCAACGAAGCGAAGCACGCGGCTGGTGAAGCGGGCCTGCAAGCGTGCCGGCCCTACCTGTTCGAAACTGACACGGGGCAGGGTGGCCAGCACTTCGCGCAGCAGTTTCAGACTGCCGGCACGGTCGGCGTAGCCGGGAAGAGGCGCCACCCGGTGCCGTTCATCCGTGGCCAGGCTGGACACGCAATTGGGTGAGGACGGGCAGGGTGCTAGCAAACGGGTGTCGTTCATGGCAAAGCTACTCAGCAATAACAAACCACAGGCACAGAGAACACGGCGGGCATGCCGTGAGAGAACCCGTGATGCGCCCCCGGCGCTTGGCATCCGCTGGGATGCCCGACCCTCCCTGGCACGTCGACTGATGTCGCCGTTATCACTGTGCTTCTTATCCTTGGTCCTGACCGTCCTGTTCATGGAAACTCTGTCTCAGGGTACGTCTCAGGGTGTCTCCATGGCGTCTACGGAAGGTCGTGGCCTTTCATTCCCTGGTCATCAATGTGGCGACAACAGGACCACGGGCGCCATGGAGAAAACGCAAATGCGTGCGTAGTCTAACTGGCACTAACGCATTTTGTCTCTTCGGGGGCGGCGAATGGCTCTTAATGCGCGTTCGGATCGCGGATCAGGCCGACGAACACACCTTCGATGATCAACTGATCCGCGGGCACCTGGATCGGTTCGTAGTCTTCGTTGGCCGGCAGCAAGGTGGCATCGGATTTGTTCAGCCGCAACGTTTTCACCGTCACTTCCTCGCCGATGCGGGCCACCACGATTTCACCGGAACGGGCCGTTTCACTCTTGCGCACGGCGATCAGATCGCCGTCGAAGATGCCGGCGTCGATCATGCTGTCGCCCTGCACCTGGAGCAGATAGGTGGGCCGCTGGCGAAACAATCCACGTGGCACTGGTACCGTGCGCTGCACGTTTTCCACCGCCTCGATCGGGGTGCCGGCGGCCACCTTGCCCACCACCGGTAATTCATCCTCGTCGCCGAGGGCCGACTCCAGGAGCTGAATGCCGCGGGAGCGGTCGCTGTGCAGGCGGATATAGCCTTTACGCTCCAGTGCCCGCAGGTGATCGGAGGCGGCGTTCTTGGACTGGAACCCCATTCGTTCGGCGATTTCCGCCCGGGTGGGGGCCATGCCGGTGTCCGCCTGTGAATCACGGATGCAATCCAGCACCTGCTGCTGGCGGAGGGTCAGTTTGCTGCTCATGTCGGTCTCCTGTGGGTCGCCACAACGGGAATGGCATACTGATAATACGAACAGTACAATATGTCCAGTGTTTTTGTCATTCCAATGTTGTTGCGAGGTGCACTTCGCTCGCCTTGCGCGGCCATCCCGGCTAGGCTATGCGCTCGGCGCTTCCCGGGGGGGAAGGCGGCGTCGTGGCGTTGTATTCGCTGCCAAGACAGCTTCCCGCGGAGGGGCCATGGAGCCGCTGTAGATACCCTGTTCAATTTCAAGCGTTTTAAAGCCCTTGGGGCCGAAATAAACGCGATGAATCGAATGGGGTATCGGTCTTCAAACACGCCCATAGGCCAGTGAGGTATTTCCGCATCACCGCCACCAGAGCCTGGATCTTCTTCTTGCCCCGGGCCACCAGAGCCTCATAGAACGCTTTGGCGTTGGGATCGTAGCGCACCGCCGATAGCGCCGGCATATACAAGGCGGAGCGTAGGTAAACATTGCCCGCCTTACTGATTCGTCCAGGCCGGTTCACACTGGTTCCAGACTGGTGCTGACGCACATCCAACCCCGCATGCCGACTGACCTGACTGGACTTCAGATCCCGCGGCAGCACACACAACTCCGCCAGAACCGACAAGGCCGTCGCTTCTCCAACGCCCTTGGCCGCCAGAAGGTGCTCATACTGACGTTGCAGCATAGGCGCCTCGGCCATCAGATCCAGGGCGGCCTGGCGAAGCCGCTCAATACGCCTCTCCAGGGTGGTGATCCCCTCCTGCTCATCCTCAATCAGAAGGGCCGGCGTGGAGCGAGTGGCCTTCAGAGCGTGCAACCGGTTCTTAGCCTGAGCCCGGCTGCCCACCAGCCGATTGATCTGCCGCCCCAGGCTTCTCAGCGCCTGGTGCTGCTGATCCGGTGGCGTCCACAGCGCCGGGGCCATACGTTGGCCATACTCGGCCAACAGATCCGCATCGATGCCGTCGGATTTACTGGTCTGCAGCTTCAACTCAGCGAAATGGCGGAAACTCTTGGGGTTGATCACCGCGACGGGCAGGCCCGCATCGGCCAGGGCCACCGCCAAATCAAAATAATAGATGCCCGTGGCTTCCATCACGATCAGCGTGGGCTTGGCCTTCTTCAGTTGTGAGATCAGAGCGGCGTGCCCCTCCACGGTCTGTTTGTACTGCTTGGGCTGAGAGGCCTTGTCGCCTTGCCGAATCACCACATCCACGCTGTAAGCACTGATATCCAAACCCACGTTAACCGGCACGTCACTTCACTCCAGGTCATTGATTAGAGACAATGGGCACCGGTTCCCCGACCTCGCACTGCTTGCCACTACCGACCTTGTGGATACGAAGTCCCTTGGTGGGCTTCGGGATACCCTTCGGAGTGAGCAATGAGGCGGGGAGCCGCTCTACAGACGAAGTCAGACCACGCTGCTTCCAGGAGCGAACGGCCTCCCCGGTAACCGTGTGAAACCCTATCAATATCTTCCGGGGCAACATACAAGGAGCTTGCCGTGCAAGCGAATAGCGCTGCATTCCGGGAATGAGCTTGCAGGGCAAGCTCCTGCAGCAGCCTTTCAGCGAATGGTGAGGCTGCCGTGGATTGGGGGGGAAATGAAGCAGGCCGAGTGGCAACGTTCTCAGCAGGCGCGGGTGGAGTCATTACTTTCCGGCGTGCCGTTTTTCAATGAAGTATCCCGCGACGATGCCGACCAGCGAGCCTTGCTGCTGGCCGGGACCCGGATTCTTGAAGCCGCGCCGGGCGAGGTGGTGATTCGGGCCGGGGCCGAGGCCAGCGGGCTTTATTTTTTGCTGCGTGGAGAGCTGTGGGTGCTTGGCGAGGGCACGCCGCCACCCGTGGTGTACCGGGTGTCGCCGGGGGAGGTGTTTGGCGCTTTGTCCCTGCTGCTGGCGACGCCGCGCAGCGCCACCTTGAAGGTGGCGGAAAAAGTGGCGGAGGAAGACCAGGCGAAACCAGCGGTGCTGGCGCGCTTGTCGTTCGCCGATTTCGATCAGCCGCGGGTGGCGTTATTCAGTCTTGCAACCCGCCTGGCGCTGTTTCACATGCTGGTGCATCAGATTCGCTGGGCGGTGGAGGTGCAGCGCCTGGCGGCGCCGGACGCGGAACTGGAGGCGGCTCTGCGCAAGATCCCGGTTTATCAGGGCGAGAAGGGAACCGCGCAGGAACTGGCGGCACTGCGTGAACAGGCGCGGGCGCTGGCGGCGCTGTTATGCCGCTGGAACGACCACCCCCGTGCCGGGCCGGCGATGACGTGACGGCTCACCCCGGCCGGCTGCTGGCCGGGCGATCTGTACAAGGCGCGGATTGGTTGGGCTGGGCCGGTGCCCTCAGTCCGCTTTCTTGTCCTTGCGCTGGACTTTCACCGCCAGCACGTCGCAATGGGCTCCGGGCACCAGGCCGCGGGCGGTGGAGCCCAGCAGCAGAGCCAGGCCGCTGCGGGTGTGGCTGCCCACCACGATCAGATCCACGCCCAGCGCATCGGCCTTGTCGACGATGGTCTTTTCGATGGAACCCAGCTCAACGTGGATGCGATCTTCGCCGATCTGGTACTGGCGAGCGTATTCCAGGGCGGTTTCGCGGGCCTGCTTGACCAGCCCGCTTTGCAGGTCGGTGACGTCCATGGGCACATCCGCGCCATAGGCCAGCGCCAGCGGCTCGATCACATGAATCAGATGCAACTCGCCGGTGGCATTACCTTCCAGCACCCCGGCGGCACGGCAGAGGATGTCGGCGGACTCGTCACTGCAATCGATGGCGACAAGAATTCTTTGATACGGAGCAGTCACGGCGGTCTCCCTCGAACGCTTTTCACCGAGTATAGCCCGCTCCCGGGAAGCGGTCGATTGATGCTGATCAAGGCCCGCCCGGCGGCGGATCCCGCCTGGGCCGGTACGGTTCTCCGAAGGCCATGGGCAGGCCCTCGGGGAGGCGTCAAAAAGGGATTGTGCCACCCCGAAGCTTGACCGGACGTTAGCGCCGCTGTCTAAATAGGCGCCCCTGAGGACCCCGGAAACGGGGTCTGGACATCGTATCCGGCCGGGGAAGGCCGGATCGACCGACTTCTCGGTAATTCAGTTGTGGGTGACGAACGTAATGGGTAAGTCCCTGGTAATTGTGGAGTCGCCGGCCAAGGCGAAAACCATTAACCGCTATTTGGGCGATGACTTCATCGTCAAGTCCAGCGTGGGCCACGTGCGCGATCTGCCGGTCAGCGGCGGCGGCAAGAAGTCCACGCCCCAGGAACGGGCCAAGGAGGCGGCCTATACCCGTTCGCTGCCCAAGGAAGAACGCGAGGCTTATAAAAAGAAGAAAGCGCGGTCTCAACTGATCAACCGCATGGGGGTGGACCCGGAGCACGGTTGGAAGGCGCACTACGAGATCCTGCCCGGCAAGGAAAAGGTCATCGATGAACTCAAGCGTCTGGCCGCCAAGGCCGAGCGCATCTATCTCGCCACTGACTTGGACCGCGAAGGGGAGGCCATTGCCTGGCACCTGCGTGAGGTGATCGGCGGCGACGACGAGCGTTTCGACCGGGTGGTGTTCAATGAGATCACCAAGAAGGCGATCCAGGCCGCGTTCCAGGAACCGGGCAAGCTGGATATGAGCCGGGTGGAAGCCCAGCAGGCACGCCGTTTCCTCGATCGGGTGGTGGGGTTCATGATCTCACCACTGCTGTGGGAAAAGATCGCCCGCGGCCTGTCCGCCGGCCGGGTTCAGTCGGTGGCGGTGGAGCTGGTGGTGGAGCGCGAGCGGGAAATCCGCGCCTTCACCCCGGAGGAGTTCTGGGAGCTGCACGCCGACACCCACGACAGCAAGCAGCAAGCGGACCAGCTGCGTCTGCAGGTGGCCCGTTACCAGGGTGAAAACTTCCGGCCGAACAACGGAGAGGACGCGGAGCGCCACCGCGAGGCACTGCGCCGCGCCGGCCAGCTGACCATCTCCCAGCGCGAGGAGCGGCCGACCCGGTCCAAACCCTCGGCGCCGTTCATTACCTCCACTCTGCAGCAGGCGGCGAGTACCCGTCTGGGCTTCGGGGTAAAGAAAACCATGATGATGGCCCAGCGCCTCTACGAGGCCGGCCATATCACCTACATGCGTACCGATTCCACCAACCTCAGCGCGGACGCGGTGACGGCGTGCCGGGCCTGGATCGATGACAAGCTGGGCGAGAAATATCTGCCGGCGAAACCGCTGTCCTATTCCAGCAAGGAAGGCGCCCAGGAGGCCCACGAGGCGATCCGGCCTTCCGACGTCAATCGCACCTCCGAGTCGCTCAAGGACATGGAGCGCGACGCCCAGCGCCTTTACGAGCTGATCCGCCGCCAGTTCATCGCCTGCCAGATGCCGCCGGCGGAATACCTGAGCACCACGCTGACCGCCGAGGCGGACGGCTATGAACTCAAGGCCAAGGGCCGCATCATGAAGTTCGACGGCTGGACCCGGATCCTGCCGCCGGCGGCGCGCAAGGGGCAGGAAGACACGGTCCTGCCGGATCTCAAGCAGGGCGACGTGCTGGTCATCGATGAGGTGGATGTGACCCAGCATTTCACCAAGCCGCCGGCCCGTTACACCGAGGCCAGTCTGGTCAAGGAATTGGAAAAGCGCGGTATTGGCCGGCCGTCCACCTACGCCTCGATCATTTCCACGATTCAGGATCGCGGTTATGTGCGGCAGGAAAACCGCCGCTTTTACGCGGAGAAGATGGGCGACATCGTCACCGATCGCCTGGTGGAAAGCTTCCCCAATCTGATGGATTACAACTTCACCGCGCGGATGGAGGAAACCCTCGACGAAATCGCCGAGGGCAAACGCCACTGGCGCGATGTGCTCAACGATTTCTACCAGGATTTTCAGGCCAAGCTGGAAGCCGCCCAAGGCGAGGGCAGTGGCAAGCAGGCCAAGGGCGGCATGCGCGCCAATCTGCCCACGGACACCGACATCGCCTGTCCCACCTGTGGCCGTCCGATGCAGATCCGTACCGGCTCCACCGGTGTCTTCCTGGGCTGCTCCGGTTATAGCCTGCCGCCCAAGGAGCGCTGTACCGCCACGCTCAATCTGCTTCCTGGCGAGGAGGCGGTGCGGGCCGACGATGATGAGGCGGAAACCCAGGAGCTGCGCCGCAAGAAGCGTTGCCCGAAATGCGGCACGGCGATGGAATCCTTCCTCATCGACGAGAAACGCAAGTTGCATGTCTGTGGTAACAACCCGGATTGCGACGGCTACGTGGTGGAGCAGGGCGAGTTCCGAATCAAGGGCTACGATGGCCCGACCCTGGAGTGTGAAAAGTGCGGTAGCGAGATGCAGCTGCGCACCGGCCGTTTCGGCAAGTTCTTCAAGTGCACCAACGATGACTGCGGCAACACCCGCAAGCTGCTGAAGAACGGCGAGCCGGCGCCGCCCCGCGCCGATCCGATCCCCATGCCGCATCTCAAGTGCGAAAAAGTGGATGATCATTACCTGCTGCGTGACGGTGCTTCCGGCCTGTTCCTGGCCGCCAGCAAGTTCCCCAAGAACCGGGAAACGCGGGCGCCGCTGGTGGAGGAGATCCAGTCCGTGGCGGAGCAACTGGATCCCAAACACCGTTACCTCGCGCAAGCCCCCGGCGAGGATTCCGAGGGCCGCAAGGCGATACTGCGCTACAGCCGCAAGGCCAAGGAGCAGTATGTGATGACCGAGGAAGAGGGTAAGCCCACCGGCTGGTACGCCTTCTACCGGGACGGCAAGTGGGAAGTGGAAGAAAAGAAAGCCGCACCGAAGAAAAAGGCGGCGGCGAAGAAGAAAACCGCCGCCAGAAAGAAGGCCGCCGCTCGCCGGTCATGAACCATAACCGGAGATAACCATGTCCCGAATGGTGCGGGAAAACGAAATCAGCGGTCTGCGTGAGCGGTTGTTTTTCGCCCGCGACCTGCTCAAGACACTGCGGGCCGAGGCCGGGAGTCCGATGGGGCACCGTCTGGCGCTGCGTGGCGCGGTGGTGTTTCATCTCTATTCGGTGCTGGTGGGTATGGCGCGGCAGTCCGCCAAGTCCTACCAAGTGCCCGGTTACGATGACCTGATCAGCCTCGCTGCCCTGGAGCGGGCCTTCGCCGATAGCGACGTCCACGCCCCGGAAATGCAACTGCTGATCCAGGCGCGGCAGGATCGCTCCGATCCGGTATGCTGGCTGGATCTGGAGCTGCGCGCGGCGGTGGGCGCCGCCGGTCTGGCGCGCCGGGTCACGCCTCCCGGTGATACCAACGCCCTGGCTCTGCGCGCCGAGGATCCTTATGCGCCCTTGGCCGATGGTGATCTGGAGCGTTTGCAAGAGGCGGCCAACCGGGTGGAGGAACTGCTCGGTTTGTTCGGTACTTATATGGACGAATGGTAAGCGGGGAACGTCATGCTGTTACTGATCATCTTCGCCGCCGTCGCTTTGGGGTTTTCGTTCCTCTGCTCGATTCTGGAAGCCGCCCTGCTGTCCATCACGCCCAGCTACATCGCCGGTCTCAAGGACGACAAACCCAAGCTGTTTGAACGCCTGCGGCACCTCAAGGAGGATATCGACGACCCGCTGGCGGCCATTCTCACCCTCAATACCATCGCTCATACCGCCGGCGCCACCGGGGTCGGCGCCCAGGTGGCGGTGCTGTTCGGGGAAACCTGGCTGGGCGTGGCCTCGGCGGTCATGACCCTGGCCATCCTGATCGTCTCCGAGATTATTCCGAAGACCATCGGCGCCAAATTCTGGCGCGCCCTGGCGCCGCTACTGCCGCCAGTGCTCAATGTCATGATCTGGGTGCTCAAGCCGTTCGTGTGGTTATCGAAAATGATCACCCGGCAGATCGGTGATGGCGAGCCGGATACCGACATCCGGGCGGAGTTGAAGGCAATGGCGTCCATCGGCCACGAGCAGCAGGCGCTGGATGAGGGCGAGCGCCGGGTCATCGCCAATATTCTCAGTCTCCATGAAATCAGGGTCGACAAGGTGATGACCCCGCGCACGGTGGTGGAATCGCTGCGCCCGGAACAGACCGTGGCGGAAGTGCGCCATCACTTGGTGTCCACGCCTTTTTCCCGCTATCCGGTGCTGAATGACAAGGATGAAGCACTCGGCTATGTGCACAAAAGCGATCTGCTGGAAGTGGAGGATGAGCGCACCGTGGGTGAGCTGGCCCGTGCCATGGCCTTGTTCCGCACCGACACCAATATCGAGGTGGTGTTTGGTGAGATGCTGCGTGACCGGCAACACCTGGGCCTGGTCTACGACGACCTCGGGACCTGGGTGGGCCTGGTCACCATGGAAGACATCATTGAAACCATCCTCGGCCAGGAAATCATGGATGAAACCGATAATGTAGCCAATCTGCGCCACTATGCCCGCCAGCGCTGGAGCCGCAAACTCAAACGCAAGGGGGCCCCGGAATAACGGCGTCTGCTTGACGGTGATCGCCGCCAAACGTATGTTTCAAACGTTTGCTCCCAGCCTGGCAGGTTCCCCATGTCCCAATCCGATACCGTTCGCCGCATCCTCGATACGGCGGAAGTGCTGTTTGCCCAGAAGGGCTTCGCGGAAACCAGCCTGCGTGCCATTACCGGCAAGGCCGGTGTCAATCTGGCGGCGGTGAACTACCATTTCGGCTCGAAGGAAGCGCTGATCCAGGCGGTGTTCGAGCGCTATCTGACGCCGTTCTGCCAGGCATTGTCGGTGAAACTGCGGGAACTGGAGCTGGACGACGGCCCGCTCAGTCTGGAACGGCTGCTGACCGTGGCATCGCGGCTGGCATTGGGCTCCGGCACCGAGGAGCCGCGCCGTGCCATGGTCTTCTTTCGCCTCGCCGGCCAGGCCTACAGCCAGCCCCAGGATCATCTGCGCGCCTATCTGCGCAAGCACTACGGCGATGTCTTCAACCAGTTCACCACCTTACTGCGCCGCACCGCGCCGGATGTGCCGCCGGTGGAGCTGTTCTGGCGCGTGCACTTCAGCCTTGGCGCGGTGATCTTCACGCTCTCCGGCATGGAATCCCTGCAGACGATCAGCAAGAAGGACTTCAACCGCTCGGTGTCCGCCAGCGACATCGCCCAGCACCTGCTGCCCTTCGTGGTTGGCGGGATAAAAGGCAACTGAAAAGACAGTTGATAGTTGACAGTTGATAGTTGACAGTTAAAACCGAAAATCAAAACAGTCTGAGCTCTAGCCGCTGTGGGAGCTTGCTTGCAAGCGAATATCGCTAAACGTCCGAGCGAACCTCATTCGCTTGCAAGCAAGCTCCCACAGCGGCTGAAGATCACTGGTTTTTGTTTTTCGTCTTTCGCTGTCAACTGTCCACTATCAACTGTCAACTTTCCCTTGGCCCTATGCACATCACTATTTCCCTTGCCGATCAGACCCTGACCCTCGATGGCGCCGGCCAGCGTCGTTATCCGGTTTCCACCGCGGCGGTCGGTGCCGATGAGCGCAGCGGCAGTAACGGCACGCCCCGTGGGGAACATCTGGTGCGTGCCCGTATCGGCGAGGGGCTTCCCGTGGGCGCGGTGTTTCGCGGACGCCGCTTCAGCGGCGAGATCCTGACACCGGAACGGGCCGCGGCGGAACCGGAACGGGACTGGATTCTCAGCCGCATCCTCTGGCTCGGTGGTCTGGAAGCAGGTAAAAACCAGGGCGGCGACGTGGATAGTTTCCGGCGCTTTATTTATATTCACGGCACGCCGGACCACGAGCCCATGGGGCAGCCCGCCTCCCACGGTTGTATCCGCATGCGTAACGCCGACGTCATCGATTTGTTCGACCGCGTGCCCTTGGGGTGCGCGGTCTCCATCACCGAGTAATCACATGAATCAGGCCAATAACACCCAGCCTCTGCTGATGCTGGATCTGGAAGGCGTCGCGCTCACCAGTGAGGAGCGCGATTTACTCGTTCATCCCGCCGTTGGCGGGGTGATTTTGTTCAGCCGCAATTATCAGGACCCGCTGCAAGTACGTGATCTGGTGGCGTCCATGCGAGCGCTGCGGCCGGAATTGCTGATCGCCGTGGACCAGGAAGGCGGGCGGGTGCAACGCCTGCGCGAGGGGTTTACCCGGTTGCCGGCCATGGGCACGCTGGGACGGCGTTATCAGCAGGACCCCGGGGCCGGTCGTGAGGCAGCGGAGCTGCTCGGCGAGCTGATGGCGGACGAAGTCCGCGCCGTGGACATCGACATCAGCTTCGCGCCGGTGCTGGATCTGGATTATGGCCGCAGCACGGTGATCGGAAATCGTAGCTTCAGCGACGACGTCGACGTGTTGATCACCCTGGCGGATGCCTTTCTGGATGGCATGCAGCGGGCCGGCATGTGCGCCACCGGCAAGCACTTCCCCGGCCACGGTCACGTCCAGGCGGACTCCCACCTGGAATTACCCGAGGACCCGCGCACGCTGTCCGAGATGGCCGCCGATCTGGCCCCGTTCCGGGCGCTGGCGCCGCGCCTGGACGGCATCATGCCGGCCCATGTGCGCTATCCGGCCATGGATACCCAGCCCGCCGGATTTTCCCCCTATTGGTTGCAGAAGGTGCTGCGCGAGGAACTGGGCTTCCGCGGTGTGATCTTCTCTGATGATCTGACCATGGCCGGCGCCGCCGCCGCCGGCGATTACACGCAGCGGGCGGAGGCGGCGCTGAACGCCGGCTGCGACATGGTGCTGGTGTGCAACGATCGAGCCGGTGCCCTGGCGGTGCTGTCCTGGCTGGAACAGCAATCACTGCCGAAAGTGGTACCGGCCAGCGCCCTGCGGGCGCGCCCGCGCCGGCCGATGAATCCGGTCCGCCGCCAGCGGGCTTGTGACCTTGCCGAACAATTGTCGGGAGAAAGCGCATGAATTGGGAGGCCCTGCTGAACTGGAAACTGTTGCTCCAGTGGCCCGGCCCGGAAACGCAGACGATCATCTGGCTGACGCAGGTGTTCGTGGTGGTATTTTGTACCGTATCGCTGAATTTCGTGATGATGCGGGTGCTGGACATCCTCACCGTGCTGGGTAACAAAACCGCCAGCAAATGGGATGACGTGCTGATTGAGGCCCTGCGCCTGCCGTTGCGGCTGGTGACCTGGGTGATCGGTTTGTCGGTGGCGGCGGAGATGCTCTACGACGTTTCCGAAAGCGCCTTGTTCGAGCATGTGGGCATGGTCCGCCGGGTGGCGTTCATCGCCATCATCGCCATGTTCGCCAACCGCCTGATCACCGGCGTCGAGCACAATCTGACCGATCCCGGGCGGATGAAGAAACCCATGGACACCACCACCGCGGCGGCGGTGTCCAAGTTGCTGCGAGTGTCGGTGATCATCACCTCCTTGCTGATCATCCTGCAGGCGCTGGGCTACAGCGTATCCGGGGTGCTCGCCTTCGGTGGTATCGGCGGCATGGCGGTGGCCTTCGCCGCCAAGGACCTGCTCGCCAACTTCTTCGGCGGCATGATGATTTACATGGACAAGCCCTTCAAAGTGGGGGAGTGGGTTCGCTCGCCGGACCGCACCATCGAAGGGACGGTGGAACACATCGGCTGGCGGCTGACCCGCATCCGCACCTTCGATCAGCGGCCGCTGTACATTCCCAACTCGTTGTTCACCACCATCGTGCTGGAGAATCCATCACGCATGTTCAACCGGCGGATCAATGAAAAAATCGGTATTCGCTATAACGACTGGCGCAAAATGCCGGCCATTGTCGCCGACGTCCGGCAAATGCTCATTGATCACGATGACATCGAAACCGACGCCCGCACCCTGATCGTTAATTTCGATACCTATGGGGCATCGCACATCGAGTTCTTTATCTACACCTTCACCAAAACCACCAACTGGGTGCGTTTCCATGAGATCAAGCAGGACGTGCTGATGAAGATCATGGAGATTGTCGAGCAGCATGGCGCCGAGTTCGCTTTCCCCACCCGTACTCTGCACATGGTCAGCGATGACGATCAACAGGACACCCCACCGGCGCCGGCGGCCGAGGAGGCACAACATGCCCATCGCGGATGAGGTAAAACAGGAATTGATGCAGGTGCGCCGCGACGCGCGCCAGCTCTACTCCCAGGATCAGGTGGAAGCGGCCATCGGCAAACTGGCGATTCAGCTCACCGAGGACTACAGCGAGCGCTTCCCGCTGTTTGTCACTATCATGAACGGCGGCATGATCTTCGCCGGGCATTTACTCACGCGCCTGGATTTTCCGCTGGAAATGGACTATCTGCACGCTTCCCGCTATCTGGGTGACACCCGGGGCGGGGACGTGGAGTGGATCGTCACTCCGGGTGCCAGCCTGTCCGGGCGAGACGTGATCATCCTCGACGATATTCTCGATGTCGGCTCCACCTTGTTGGCGATCGTCGATGCCTGCCACGCCCAGGGGGCCACCAGCGTGAAAACCTGCGTGCTGGTGGACAAGGTGCACGACCGCAAGGCGCGGCCGGGTCTGAAGGCTGATTACACCGCGCTGGAGGCCGAGGATTTTTACCTGTTCGGCATGGGCATGGACTACAAGGGCTATTGGCGTAACGCCCCCGGCATCTTCGCCGTGGAAGAATAAGGAACTGAGATGCTGGCATTCATTGGCGGTACCGGCCTGACGCGCATGGACAACCTGCGCATTACCGGCAGCCAGACCCTGAGCACCCGCTTCGGCGAGCCGTCGGCGCCGGTGGTGGAAGGGCGGCTCAATGGTCGTGAGGTGCTGTTCCTGGCCCGCCACGGGGATCCCCATGTGCTGCTGCCACACCAGGTCAACTACCGGGCCAATATGGTGGCGCTGAAGGACGCCGGCGCCAGCGCCATCGTCGCCGTCAACGCGGTGGGCGGGATCACCGACAAGGCGCCCACCGGTGCGCTGGTACTGGCGGATCAGATCATTGATTACACCCACGGCCGTGACATGACGCTGTTCGATGATCCGGAGGAGCCTCTGGTGCACGTTGATTTCAGCTGGCCCTTTGATGCCGCCCTGCGTGCCGCGCTCAAGGAGCGGCTCACCGTCAGCGGTCTGGCCTGGACGGACGGCGGTTGCTATGGCGCCACTCAGGGGCCGAGGTTGGAAACCGCGGCGGAGATTCTGCGCATGGAGCGCGACGGCTGTGACGTGGTGGGCATGACCGGCATGCCGGAAGCGGTTCTGGCCCGGGAACTGGATATTCCCTATGCCATGCTGTCTCTGGTGGTGAACCCCGGTGCCGGCAAATCCGACCGGGAGATCACCATGGCCGAGATTGAAGCGGTGATCCACGACGGCATGGCCGGTGTATGCCGGGTGCTGGCGGATCTGGCGGAACATTGGTAAGGCATGGGCAGGGCAGCGTTTTCTTTGTTTGCTACGGAGCCGCTGTAGGAGCCTGCCTGCAAGCGAATATCGCAAACACCTGAACCTATCCCATTCGCTTGCAGGCAAGCTCCCACAGTAGGTCCACGGATCGTGATGTCCGAGTTTCTAACATGCATTACTGGAACCAGAGCAATTTCGAGGGACTGAAGTCGATTGGCGAGCAGTACGCTGATCGAAGCGGGTTCGCCGCCTTCAGCCGTTATTGTCTGCTTGCCGAAAAGGGGCTTAGAAAGCCGGCGCTGGCGGCCGCCCGGGAGTTCATCACCGGAATGGAAGCACGGCCGGTGACGCAACAGCGCGCTTGCGCCGAGGAGCTGACCGCGCTGTCGTATCGGCATGCCGAAGTGCATCGGTTACTGCCGCACCCGCTGCGAATGTCCTTGAAAGCCATATTGCAGCAATGGACGGACGCCGAACCGGACAATCCGATACCGTGGAAATGGCTGGGCTATTTGGTGATGGACCTGGAGGCATCGCGCCGGGCCCATGAACTGGACCCAGGGGATGAAATCAGCCTCGGCGCGCTTTTCGGCGAGCAGCTCAATCAGGTGGATTTCCAGACCCACCATCTCTGTGAATCCTGTTTCCTTGGCGAGGAAAGCGAGGCGGAGCAGGCCCTGGATCGGGCTGAGTCCTTGTTGGCGTATCTCGAAAATGAGGACAAGCGCGCCGCCTGCCGAAGGGAAGTGGATTACTTCCGCGATTTGCTCGCCGCCTGGCGCGATTACACCTCGACTGAGCGTGAGGAAACGTTTCCACGATGGTGTGAAAAACAGGAGGGCGGGAAACAGGGCAAATCGTTCCGTTTCTGGTCGATTCATTATTATCGGTAACCCGGAAGGCCGGTCTCGCCGGCGGGCGCACTATCCGGAGGAATGAGAGCGTCATGCAAAATGCACTTTTTCCTGATGACGGTGGCACCGCTTCCGAAGTGCGGGCAGCCACGCCGGAGCCGTCGCTGATCCCGCTGGCGGCGGATTTGCCGGAGGCGCTCCGAATGGGTACCTCGTCCTGGCATTATCCGGGCTGGGCCGGGCTGGTCTGGGACAAACTCTACAGCGAAGAGCAGCTGTCCCGTCGGGGGCTGGATGCTTATGCCAGACATCCGCTGTTTCGCGCCGTCGGTCTCGACCGCGGCTTTTACCGGCCGTTGAGCGTGGACCAATACGCCGATCACGCGGAGCAGGTTCCCGATGATTTCCGCTTCGTGGTCAAGGCACCAAGCCGGGTGACCGATGCCCTGTTGCGTGGCGCCGGCGGCAAGGGGCAGAAGATCAACCCGGATTTCCTGGATGCGACGGCCGCACAGGCCGAATTCATCGAACCGGCCGGTATCGGGCTCGGGCCGAAGCTGGGGGCGCTGGTATTTCAAATCAGTCCGTTGCCCGCTCACTGGCTCAAAGAAATGGAACGGCTGATCGAAGGGCTGCATACACTGTTGCGAAACGCGTCCGGGCTCCGGGCCCGTTGCCCGGATGCGGTGGTGGCGGTGGAGGTACGCGATCGGCAATGGCTCACCCCGGCATTTGTTGACGCTCTGAAAGACACCGGAACTACTTACTGCCTCGGACTCCATGGCAAGATGCCGCCCATTGCCGAACAACTGCCGATCCTGCGCGCGCTCTGGCCCGGACCTTTGGTGTGCCGCTGGAATCTCAATGTGAAACACGGCGCTTACGGTTACGAGAGGGCGCGGGATCAGTATTCGCCGTTCGACAAACTGGTGGATCCGGACCCGGAGACCCGCGAGGCCCTGGCCAAGGTGATCGCCGGCACCGTGGGCGCGGGGCAGCCGGCTTATGTGACTCTCAGTAATAAAGCGGAAGGTTGTTCGCCATTATCGGTGGTGGCGCTGGCCGAGGCGGTACGGGCCCGGATCGGGCTGGCTTGATGCAATGGCGCCATATCGCGCTAGGGCCTGTTCACCCTATTTCCATCGCGCCTGTTGCGGCTAAAACGTCACCACTCCGCGTTACTCGTCGTTTATTTGGAATGACCAAACCGCGCGCCCTCCGCCTGGCTGGAGGCAAAAAGGGCATCCAGCAGGCGCGATGGAAATAGGGTGAACAGGCCCTAGTTCGCCAGCGATTGCAGCAAGGCCGCCAGGAAGCGCGCCGCCTGGCCGCCGTTCAGAGCCCGGTGATCGAAGGTCAGCGATAGCGGCAGTTGTTTGTCCTCGAACACCTCGCCGTTGTTGAATCCGGGCTGTGTGAAGGCCTTGCCGGCGCCGACAATGGCTACCTGTGGAGGGACCACCACCGGCGTGGCGAAACGGCCGCCGAGGGTGCCGAAGTTGCTCAGTGACAGCGTGGCCCCTTGCAGTTCCTTTGGCGGGATCCTGCGCTGCTCCACGTCGCGGCGCAGGCGGTCAAGGCCTTCGCGCAGATCGCCGTCATCCCGGTTGGCGACGTCGCGCAGCACCGGCACGAACAGGCCATCCGGGGTGTCCACGGCAATCCCCAGATCAATCTTTTCCACTTTGCGCATGCTCAGTTGATCGCCGTCGAACCAGGCATTGACCGTCGGTTCCGCCCGGCAGCCGGCGACGATGGCGTGGATCAGACGCAACATGATGTCGGTGCCGGCGCTCCAATGGCAGATGCTGACCTGATCGAACAGACTGACCGGCACCACCTGCTGGCCGGCGCTGGCCATGGTTTTGGCCATGCTGCGGGCGACCCCTTTGAGTGGCGTGCTGTCACCATGGCTTTGTTTCAGTCTGGCGTGCTGCTGCACATCGTTGAGCGTGATGGTGCCGCCCGGACCGCTGCCCTTGAGGCGCTCCAGATCCACGCCGAGATGTTGAGCCAGGGCGCGGATCGCCGGCGCCGCGCCAGGGCCGCCCTGGCTGCCGGCGGCGGCGCCGATGATAAAGTCATCACGGTCGCCGTCCTGTCCACTGGCCAGTTCACCCACCACGCTCTGGCTGGTGTCCTCCTCGCCCTCGAAGGCCAGCAGCGGCTCTCCGGTGTGCACCAGATCGCCTTCGGCGACGAAGCGACGGGCGACGACACCGGCCTTGGGCGCCGGAATATCGACGATGGCCTTGGCCGTCTCCACGCTCAACAGCACCTGGTCCACGTTCACTTCATCGCCTTCCTTGACGTGCCATTCGATCACTTCCGCTTCCTGAAGGCCTTCGCCCAGGTCCGGCAGGGTGAAGTAGCTCATGGTGAGACTCCCGTTGGTCGTCGCCGGACGCTGGACGCCAAACGCTTTACATTCTTTTTAAAAGCGTCAGGCGTCTGGCACCTGGCTGTTCTTTTTAATACGCCAAAGTCCGTTTCGCCGCCGCCACGATTCGTTCCTCATCCGGCAGATAATGCTGCTCCAGTTGAAAATAGGGCATCGGGCAGTCATAGCCGGTGACCCGCTCCACCGGAGAGCGCAGATGCAGCAGCGCCTGGTTGGCGAGGGTGGCGGCGATTTCAGCACCCATGCCGCCGTGCCCGGGGGCTTCATGAACGATCACGGCACGGCCGGTGCGGCTTACTGATGCCACCAGGGTATCCCGGTCCAATGGGTTCAGACAGGCCACGTCGATCACTTCGGCGTTGATGCCTTCCGCCGCCAGTTGATCGGCGGCACCCAGGGTTTCGTGGATGGCCGCGCCCCAACTGATCAGGGTGAGATCGTCGCCGGTGCGCAGGGTGAAACAGGTATCCAGCGGCAGGGGATCGCCGTCCGCCACCACCGGCAGCCGTTTCAGCCGGTACAGCCGCTTCGGTTCCAGGAAGATCACCGGGTCCGGACATTGGATGGCGGCCAGCAGCAGGCCGTGGGCGCGGGACGGCGAGGACGGCATCACCACACGCAGGCCGGGGATATGCGCGAACAGGGCCTCGGTGCTTTCACTGTGATGTTCCGGCGCGTGAATGCCGCCGCCGTAGGGCGCCCTTATCACCAGCGGACAACTGAGCCGGCCGCGGGTGCGGTTACGTAAACGGGCGGCGTGGCTGAGGATCTGTTCCAGGGCGGCGTAAATGAAACCCATGAACTGGATCTCCGCCACCGGTTTCAGCCCCTGGCTGGCCATGCCCACGGCCAGGCCGGCGATCAGATTTTCCGCCAGTGGCGTGTCCATCACCCGGCGGCAGCCGAATTGTTGCTTGAGGCCTTCGGTGGCGCGGAACACGCCACCGTTGGTGCCGATATCCTCGCCGAGCAGCACCACGCTGTCGTCCTCGGCCATGGCCCGGGTCAGAGCGCGGTTGACCGCTTCCAGCAGGTTCATCGGTACGGCGTGGGCGCCGTGAGTCTGTAGTTCAGCCATGACGCACCTCCTGGCCCACCACCGCCAGGGCGTTGCGCTGGTCGCGCAGGGCGGCGGGCAATTCCGCGTAAAGGTAATCGAGCATGTCGGTGGCCGGGGCGGGGGGCAGATTCAGATAGGTGTCGATGGCCTCTTCCACGGTACGCTCGCACTGTTGCTGCCAGTCGGTTTCCCGCTGGGCATCCCACAGGCCGGCCTCGGCCAGGGTGTCGCGCAGGCGCCGCACCGGCTCGTTCTGCCAGGCCCGGTGCAGATCGCTGGCCTTGCGGTAGCGGCTGGCATCGTCGGCGGTGGTGTGATCGCTGAGCCGGTAGCTGATCGCTTCGATCAGAGTGGCGCCCTTGCCGGCACGGGCCCGCTCAAGGGCGTGGTCCAGTACTTCGAGCAGGGCGTCCAGGTCGTTGCCGTCCACCTGCACGCCGGGGATGCCGGCGGCCACCGCCTTGTCGGCCAGACTGGCGCAGGCGGTCTGCAAGCCCCGGGGCACGGAGATGGCCCACTGATTGTTGTTGATCAGTACCACCAGCGGTAGCTGCCAGACGCCGGCCACGTTGAGCGCTTCGTAAAAATCACCCCGTGAGGTGGCGCCGTCGCCGCAGGTGGCGAGCACGGCGGCGTGCTCGTGGCGCAGCTTGGCGGCGCTGGCGATGCCGGCGGCCTGGGTCAACTGGGTGGCGATGGGCACGCAGTAGGGCAGGTCGCGGCGCGCGTCGCTGGCCGCGGGAAAAGCGTTGCCACGCTCGTCGCCGCCCCAGTACTGCAGGATTTGATGCAGCGGCACGCCGCGCAGATAAAGCGTGGCGTGGTCGCGGTAGTAGGGCACGAAGTAATCGTCCCGGGTCAGCGCCAGCCCGGCGGCGGTGCCGATCGCTTCGGCGCCCAGGCAGGAGGCATAGGTGCCCAGCCGCCCGGTGCGTTGCAGGTTCACCGCTTTTTTATCGAAGTGACGGATCAATGCCATGGTCTTGTAGGCCGTCACCCGGCGGTTGTCATGGTCGGTTCTCATAACACCTCCTCAGGCCACGTTGCGGTGGCCATTGAGCCGTTGTTCCGCCAGATCGTCGGCGGTGGCACTGGTGGACCAGCCGGCCCGTTCCGCTTCGCGGAAGATCTGCGTCAGGGTAGTGCCGATGGCGAGCACCTGCTGGCGGATACGGGTCCGGCCGGCGCCGGCGTGCCCCAGCGCCAGGGCGATCAGGCCGCCGGCATTGGTGACGTAATCCGGCGCATAAAGGATGTCCCGCTGGCGCAGCCGTTCACCGTCCTCGTCCCCGGCCAGTTGATTATTGGCGCTGCCCGCCACCAGCGGCGCGCGCAGCCGGGCAATGGTGTCGCGGTTGAGCACGGCGCCGAGAGCGCAGGGCACGAAGCCGTCGCAGGGCACGTCGTAGATGGCGTCGGCGGGCACGATCCAGGCCCCCAGCCGGGCGGCCAGTTCGCCGGCCCGTTTGGCATCGGCATCGGCCAGGGTGAGGCGGGCGCCGGCCCGGGTCAGCAGCAGTGCCAGGCGGCTGCCCACGTGCCCCACGCCCTGCACGGCGAAGTGCAGGCCGCGCAGGCTGTCCCGGCCCAGCCGCTGGCGCACGCTGGCATCAAGGGCGGCGAACACGCCCAGGGCGGTGAGCGGTGAAGGGTCCAGGCCGTCGCCGCTGTAGCCCCAGACATGACGGGTGGCACGGGCCACCTGGTCCAGATCCTCAAGGCGGGTGCCAGCGTCCACCGCGGTGGTGTAGCGGCCATTGAGGCTGTCCACGGCGCGGCCGAAGGCCCGGTACAGGGCGCCCCGGTCATAGCCGTCCGGCGGTTCCAGAATCACCGCCTTGCCGCCGCCCAGGGGCAGCCCGGCAAGGGCGGCCTTGTAGCTCATGCCTCGGGCCAGGCGGGTGACGTCTTCTAGCGCGGCGTCCTCGTCGTCGTAGCGCAGGCAGCGGCAGCCGCCGACGGCGGGACCCAGTTGGGTGGAGTGAATGGCGATAAGGGCACGCAGCCCGGAGTGCGGATCACGATGCAGGTGCAGCTCGGCAACGTTGGTCCGTTCGAGGTTAGCGAACATGGCAACGCTCTCCTTGTCGTCCCGGGGGCCGGTAAGCCCGCTGTGGGCGGTTCCGGGGCCGGATCACGGCCCCTTTGCTTAAACCATAGCGCGGGTTTGGAGAGGGTGCTTGGATCGATTGGTTATATGGTGGGGAGGGGTTAGCGGGGTTGGGTATTTCGCCAGCGGGCTGGCTCCCACGGATTACGCCACGAAGCCGCCGAGGGAACTTGCCCGCAAGCGAATGGGCCGCACCGATAACATTCGCTTGCAGGGCAAGCTCCTACAGGCGCCTTGTCGTTACCTCCGTCCTGAACCCACATCTGGCACCTCCGCCGGCATCCCGTTATGCTGCGCGGCTTCAGCGAATGAGGGTGTAGCGGCATGGCGGAACAGTACGACGTGGTGATCATCGGTGCCGGTGCCGCCGGGCTGATGTGCGCCGCCACCGCCGGCTATGGGGGCGCCTCGGTGCTGGTGCTGGATCATGCCAACAAGCCCGGCAAGAAGATTCTCATGTCCGGCGGCGGGCGCTGTAATTTCACCAATCTCAACACCACGCCGGCCCATTTCGTTTCCGCCAATCCGCACTTCTGCAAATCCGCGTTGAGCCGCTATACGCCCTGGCATTTCGTCGAGCTGGTGGAGCGGCACGGCATCGAGTATGTGGAAAAAGCGCCAGGGCAGTTGTTCTGCGCCGACTCCAGTAAAGCGATCGTGGAGATGCTGCTCACCGAATGCGAATGGGCTGGCGCCAGAGTCCGGTTGAACACGACGGTAACGCACATCAATGATCAGCCGGTGGGTAAACCGGGAACGGGGCGAGCGGAAGGAGGCTTCACGCTGCGCACCAACGATGGCGCGGTGCGCGCCAGCAAGCTGATCATCGCCAGTGGCGGGCTTTCCATTCCCACCATGGGGGCAAGCCCGTTCGGGTATAAAGTGGCGGAACAGTTCGGTCTGAACGTGTTGCCGACCCGCGCCGCGCTGGTGCCGTTCACGCTGCAACCCGCGGACAAGGCATGGCTGGCGGAACTCAGCGGCGTCAGCGCCGAGGTTCGCGCGGAAGCCGGGGGCCGGTCTTTCTCCGAGCCCATGTTGATCACGCACCGGGGCTTGTCCGGGCCGGCCATGCTGCAGGTGTCCGCGTTCTGGCAAGCGGGCGCCGACGTTACCGTGGACTGGTTGCCGATGCTGGCGGAGCCTTACGCGGCTCTGCTGGAAGAGCGCAAGCAACATCCCAACGGCACCGTGGAGCGCTGGTTACGCTCGTTCTTTTCCCAGCGTTTGGCGGCGGCTCTGGTGGCGCGGTTCGATTGGCAAGGCCCGCTGCAGCACCAGAGCAACGAACGCCTGGCCAGCATCGCCGCCGTGCTCAAGGGCTGGCGTTTCAAACCCTCCGGCACCGAAGGCTACCGCACCGCCGAAGTCACCCTCGGCGGTGTCGATACCGACGCCGTCTCCTCCAAAGCCTTCGACGTCAAAACCGTTCCCGGTCTGTACTTCATCGGCGAAGTGCTCGACGTCACCGGCCAGCTCGGCGGTTTCAACTTCCAGTGGGCCTGGGCCAGCGCGGTGGCGGCGGGAAAGGCAGTTAATAGTGGATAGTGAACAGGGAACAGGGAACAGCGACGCGAGATAGAGCAGAGTGATTGGAAGACAGTGAGGCCGCGCTCAGGAGTTGGGCGCGGCCTCATTGTTTTTAAAGAAAGTGTTTTCAAAGAAAGTACGATGCTTAACGTCAGTGTTGCTAATTTGCAAAACCTCCCTGCAAATCCGCAACGCCGTTTTTTCCCTATTCACTGTTAACTATTCACTATTCCTTGCCTTTTTCACGGTGCTTTCCCGTTCCCTGCCAGATGTTCCAACAGCTGCTCGACTAATTGAACGCGTTCATCGGCGGTTTCCGACGGCAATTGGAAGCGCAGGGTGTGGGCGCCTTCCAGGCGGTAGCGGTTGGGGGCGTTCTGCATCAGTTTGACCACGGTGAGCGGGTCCACCGGGGTGCGTTCGGCGAATTCCAGTTTGCCGCCGGCGGCGTTGGCGTCCACCCGGGTGATGGCCAGCGCTTCCGCCTGTTGCCGCAAAGCGGTGACCTTGAACAGGGTTTTCACCGGTTCCGGCAGCAGGCCGAAACGGTCGATCATTTCCACCTGCAATTCCCGTAACTGGTCGCCGGTTTTGCAGCCGGCGATGCGTTTGTACAGGGTCAGGCGGGTGAACACGTCCGGCAGGTAGTCTTCCGGGATCAGGGCGGGAACCCGCAGGTTGACTTCCGGGCCGCCGGACAACGGTTTGGCGGTGTCCGGTTGCTCACCACGTTTGAGCGCTTCCACCGCCTGCTCCAGCATTTCCATGTAGAGCGTGAAACCAATGGTTTCCATGTTGCCGTGCTGTTCTTCTCCGAGCAGCTCGCCGGCGCCGCGGATTTCCAGATCCTGGCTGGCGAGCACGAAGCCGGCACCCAGGTCGGTGGCTTGTTCGATGGCTTCCAGCCGTTTCAGCGCGTCCTTGGTCATCGCCTTGGGGGAAGGCGTGACCAGGTAGGCGTAAGCCTGGTGGTGGCTGCGGCCGACCCGTCCCCGCAGTTGGTGCAACTGCGCCAGGCCGAGTTTGTCGGCGCGCTCGATGATGATGGTGTTGGCGCTGGGTACGTCGATGCCGGTTTCAATGATGGTGGTGCACACCAGCACGTTGAAACGGCGATGGTAGAAGTCGCCCATTACCGCTTCCAGTTCCCGTTCGCGCATCTGGCCGTGGGCGATGCCGACCCGAGCGTCCGGCACCAGCGCTTGGATCTGTTCGGCGGCGCGGCTCATGGTGTCGATGTCGTTGTGCAGGTAGTAGACCTGACCGCCACGCAGCAACTCCCGCAGGATGGCTTCCTTGAGGGCGGTGTCGTCCCGTTGCCGCACGAAGGTTTTCACCGACAGGCGCCGCTGCGGCGGCGTGGCGATGATGGAAATGTCGCGCATGCCGCTGAGCGCCATGTTCAGGGTGCGCGGAATCGGTGTGGCGGTGAGGGTGAGGATGTCGCACTCGGCGCGCATTTCCTTGAGCCGCTCTTTGTGGCGCACGCCGAAACGGTGTTCCTCGTCGACAATGATCAGGCCCAGGTCCTTGAAACTGACATTCTCTTGCAGCAACTGGTGGGTGCCGACGACGATATCCACCTTGCCCTCGGCAAGCCGTGTCAGCACCTGGCTTTTGTCCTTGGCGCTGCGGAAACGGGACAGCACTTCGATCTGCACCGGCCAGTCGGCGAAACGGTCGACGAAGGATTCATAGTGCTGCTGGGCGAGCAGGGTGGTGGGGACCAGTACCGCTACCTGGGTGCCGTTCTGGACCGCCACGAAAGCAGCGCGCATGGCCACCTCGGTTTTGCCGAAACCGACATCGCCACAGACCAGGCGGTCCATGGGTTTTTGCCGTTGCATGTCGGCGATCACCGCGTTGATGGCGTTTTCCTGGTCCGGGGTTTCCTCGAACGGGAAGCCGCTGGCGAAGCGCTGGTAATCCTCTTGTTCCAGCGGGAAAGCCCGGCCTTCGCGGGCTTCGCGGCGGGCATAGGTGTTGAGCAGTTCCGCCGCCACATCGTTGATTTTTTCCGCGGCTTTTTGCCGCGCCTTGCTCCATTGCTCGCTGCCCAGACGATTCAGCGGTGGGTGTTCGCCGCCGCCGTAGCGGCTGATCAGATGCAGCGAGGACACCGGCACATAGAGCTTGTCACCACCGGCGTATTCCAGCAGCAGGAATTCATGGGGCTGATGATCCACGGTCATGTGCACCAGGCCCTGATAGCGGCCGACGCCGTGGTCCAGGTGCACCACCGGGGCGCCAATGGTGAGCTCGCCCAGGGAGCGGACCGCCAGATCCTGGCCGCTGTCCTCGCTGGTGCGCCGCCGCCGCCGTTGCATGATCCGCTCGCCGTACAGTTCGCTTTCGCTGACCACCAGCAAATCGTGGTCCGGCGCGTAAAAGCCGGCGTCCAACTCGCCCCGGGTCAGATTCCAGCGCTCGGGGGCGTCAAGGAAGTCCCGCCAGCCTTCTTTCAGTGCCGGCTGGATCGAGACCTTTTGCATCAGTTCGAGCAGTGCCTCGCGGCGCCCGGCGGTTTCCGCGACCACCAGGATGCGGGTGTCCGGGTGAGCATCGGAGAAGGTATGCAAGGGCGCCAGTACATTGCCGCTGCGCGGGTCGGCGGCAAGCCGGGGTGAGGGCGCCAGGTTGAACGTCAGCGCCTGTTCGGAGTCGCGCACCCGGGCCCGGGGCAGGGTTTTCCAGGCGCCGGCCAACTCGTCCGGGCGCAGGAACAGGCTGTGCGGCGGCAGCACCGGCCGGCGGATGTCGTGGCGGCGGGATTCATAGCGCTGATTGACTTCGTCCCAGAAGTGGTTGGCGGCCTCTTCGCATTCGGCCAGTTCCACCACCCGGGCGTTGGCCGGCAGATAGTCGAACAAAGTGGCCAGTTGCTCGAAGAACAGCGGCAGGTAGTACTCCAGCCCCGGGCTGGCGATGCCTTCGGACACTTCTTCATAGAGCGGGACTTTTCTTGGCTCCACGTCGAAGGTTTCCCGGAAGGCACCGCGGAAATGGCGGATGCCGTCCTGACTGAGCGGGTACTCCGCCGCCGGCAGCAGATTGATTTCCTGGACCTGGCCGGTGGAGCGCTGGCTCTCCGGGTCGAACAGACGCAGGGATTCGATGTCCTGGTCGAACAGTTCCACCCGGAACGGTTGTGTCGCGCCCATGGGGAAGATATCCATGATGGCGCCCCGCACGGCGAACTCGCCGTGTTCGTAGACGTTGTCGCGCTGCCGGTAGCCGCAGGCCACCAACTGCTGGCGGGTGGCTTCCATGTCGAAGGTGTCGTTGACCTTGAGCTGGAAATGATTGCCATTGATATGGATCGGCGGCGCCAGCCGCTGCATCAGCGTGTTCACCGGCACCACCAGGACGCCACCGCGGGCCTGACCGAGCCAGTGCAGCGCCTGGATGCGGTCGCTGACAATGTCCTGGTGGGGACTGAACAGATCGTAGGGCAGGGTTTCCCAGTCCGGAAACAGCCGCACCGGCACTTCCCGGTCCGCCAGATAAAAGGACAGGGAATCCGCCAGTTGCTGGGCACGGTTGCTGGACGGCGCGGCCACCAGCAGCAGGCCCTCATCACGGCGGGCCAGTTCCGCCAGTACCGCCGCCAGACCGCCGGCGCCGGGATCGCGCCAGTCGCGGTAGTGTTCACGTCCGGTGGAAAACAGGGAAGAATCGGGTAACAGGGTCATCAAAGGTCTCCAGCGCGGGCGCATTGTAGCAGGGGCAGGGGGGTCGGACGAAGCCACTGAGGGAGCTTGCCTGCAAGCGAATTGGGTTCCTGGACCAAAAGATTCGTTTGCGGGCAAGCTCCCTCAGCGGCTTCGGAGCCCTTTCGGTGGGAAGAACGGTCGGGGTGCCAGCGAATCACGGAGCGAAGCGATCCGCGGGCGCGACGCTTTTGCTTTAGAGCCTGGCCTGCGTTTGCGGTACTATTGCGCGCCTATGCGCGCACCACAGCTGGGGAGAACTATGAGAGAGTCCGTCGCGGAACTAATGAACCGGTTTACCCTGGAACGGTTGGAGGACAACCTGTTCCGTGGTCAGACCGAGGCCAATGGCCAGCGCAGTATTTTCGGTGGCCTGGTGGCCGGCCAGGCGTTGCTGGCGGCGTCCATGACAGTGTCGGAGGACCGCCCGGCCCACTCCCTGCATGCCTATTTCCTGCGGCCCGGGGATATCCGCGTGCCGGTGATCTATGACGTGGACCGGATCCGTGACGGCAAGAGCTTCACCACCCGCCGGGTCAACGCGATCCAGCACGGCCGGCCGATCTTCAGCCTGTCCGCGTCGTTCCAGGTGGAGGAAGAGGGCGGCCGGCACCAGAATACCATGCCGGACGTACCGGAGCCGGACAGCCTGGAAAGCGATGAAAGTGCCCGCATGCGGGTGGTGGAGCAGATTCCGGAGCAGTTCCGTGGCGCTTTCCTGCGTGAACGGCCGGTGGAGTTTCGGCCGGTGACCCCCAAGGACCTGTTCGCGCCGGAAAGCCGGGAGCCGCTCAAACGCTTCTGGTTCCGGGTCAGCGACAGGGTCACCGCCGATCGTATGACCCAGCGGGCGCTGCTCGCCTATTGTTCTGATTTCGGTTTCATGGGCACGGCCATGCAGCCCCACGGCATGACCTTCTGGCAGAGCGATATCCAGTGCGCCAGCATCGACCATGCCATGTGGTTTTACGATGATTTCCAGGTGGACGACTGGCTGCTTTATGACTGCCAGAGCCCCGGCGCCGCCGGTGCCCGGGGGCTGACTTTCGGCGCCATCTACCGTCAGGACGGCACTCTGGTGGCGTCGGTGGCCCAGGAAGGGCTGATGCGGCTGCGGCCCAGCGCCAAGCCAGTGTAGAAAGCCCGGGGGG